>VFQQ010003641.1_pt1 | contig 14669 bp, 13 predicted proteins | sample 3512341 | NCBI WGS metagenome assembly VFQQ01 (sample SAMN10412373, study PRJNA504923) | tailings metagenome | isolation source: Relicate 2 Philex TSF1 revegetated site | place: Philippines: Tuba, Benguet | collected 2017-08-29 | reverse complement strand
GCGAAATTTTAATTTTCAGGCCTTAGGAAGGGTTGGGTTGCGCGAGAAAATTAAAATTTGGCTTTGCTTGGCTCCTTTGGCTCCACCTTTGGAGAAGCAAAGGTGGAAAAAAGAAAAAACTACCAGAATTTTGATTATACCTGAAACATGATTAACAAAATTGAATGTTTTAGAGGCTTTTTAAGGGCTAACTAAATAAATCATCTGCCAATTATCAATTCTCCCAACAACTTTAACTTAAGATTTAATCTTGTAAGTTAATAATTTCTCCGCATTCAATGCAATTATACATTAACAGCAAGCCCTAAATAGAACTAATAATAAGTAACACAAAAAATCCTAAAATAATTGCTAATGCAGCAAATCCAAAAACAGCACCATAATACATGTAAGGTTTTTCCTTTATTCTTCCCAAACTGTATGAAGCCATAACTAAAGATACGCAAATTAATATAGGTGATAAAACAAGAATATAATCTTCTAAACTTCCAGAAATAATATTTTGATAAAATAACTGTGCCAAATAAGCCGGTATGGCTACCATAGCAAGTGCAAATACCCCATTCCATTCTAATTTACGTACATCTTCATCAGTTGGTTTTGGTGGTATATTATGCTTAATTTTACCGGTATTAGCCAGGTTTTTAATGGTATTCTTTTTTTCTGCCGGCATAGCATATTTTGGTTTTGGTTTAGGCTTTATTAGGTTAGTTTTAAAAGTTGTTTCAACAACAGGTGCAGGTACAAATAACCCTAACGTATTTACATTTAAAAAAATAGGTGGTTTTGTAACAACAGCATGGCTTTGGCGTACAATATTAAGTTTAGTTACTTGCTGTTTGCTTAATGAAAAATGAATAGTTTCTACATGAAATCCGTGGGTATGCAACCGCTTCTCTAGGGTACAAGAAGTTAACATTACCATAAATAAAACCCCGTTAACTATTAACAACAATTTATGTGTTTTAAAATTCGTAAACATAAAAGTTCTAATAACGAAATGAGGTACTAACAATTATATTTAAATAGATAAAAAGTATGGCAGAAAATATAAATGCCAGTGTTAAAAATGCCAATCCTTTTCCTTTAAATTTGTATGGCTTTGCACTAATTCGGCCCAAGCTAAACCCGGAGAATGCCAAAGAAAGCAGAACGGATACAGGCAATACAAACTCTAACCCGGCATCAAATGCTCCTAAATTGCCAATGATAAACAATAGAGGTAATATTAAAAATCCAATTAATCCAAATATCTCTTGCCTGGGCCCGGGATTCGCGTTGGCAGTTTTGTAACTATCATTTAGGGCATGTGTAGGTTCAATTATTATTGGTGTTTGTGCTTTAATTTGGTTGGTGTTTTGTGCACCTTTATGCCCGGTTTGAACCCACTTTTGCATTTGAATTGCATGAACTTGCTTAACCTGCTTTTTATAATTTAAGTCTGTTTTTGGCCGTATATGTTGATTAACCAAAAGCTTGGCATCTACATTTGCATTAACTTGTTTTATAGAAGATTTACTGGTATTTGCAATATAATTATTAGCTGGCCAGGTTACAGCAAAGCCGGGTTGGTGGTATCGCTTTTCTATGGTACAAGACGTTGTAAAAAGCAAACACAAACAAACAAAAACAAATACATAATTATTAATTTGCACATGACAAATATAACCATGCCAAGGAAAAAACAAAATTGGTTATGCTAACAGCAACTTGCTAAAAAACCAAAAAAGGTAAGATTCTTTGGGGCGTTAACTTTGCAATAATTAATTCATACCCATATGAAAATGAATAAGCGGCTTTTTCCAATCGCGAACGCCCGTTTTTACTTGAGCCCCTAACATATTTAAAATGCTGTAAATGCCAAAATACGTTCTGTTAATGTACAATGCGTGTTGACTACCTCTGCCCTCTTTGCTTTTCTTTAATTCGTCCATTTTGCTAACTTCTTCGCCCATTGCATAAATGGCATCAATGTATTCGTTATTGCCAAAATTAAACACTTCGTGGTTAAAAGGCTCTCGCAATAAGTTGGTCATTTTTACAAATGCATCTGTAATCTTTTGTTGTACCGCTTCTGAATCGTACGCATTAATAATTTGCTGCTGCACCATAATGCGTTTAATACTATGCGCATCTTGCATTATTTCCGGAACAAGCAAAGCAAAGTAATGCATATAAAAATCATCGGGAATTTCTTTTACACAGCCAAAATCAATAACACCCAATCGGCCATCCGGGTACATTAAAAAGTTACCCGGGTGAGGGTCGGCATGCACCTTGCGTTGCTCGTGTACTTGAAAATCGTAAAAATCCCACATAGCTTGTCCAATTGCATTGCGCACCTCCTGCGATGGATAGGTCTTTAAAAACTCGTCTAAATGCAACCCATCTAACCAATCCATTACCAATACTTTTTTGCTACTCAACTCTTTGTAGTAGTTGGTAAAAACCAGGTTAGGAATATGGCTGCACAATTTGCTAATTTCTATGCTGCGTGCAAGTTCAAGCTCGTAATCGGTTTCTTCAAGCAACTTGCTTTCTACTTCCTTAATGTATTTATCAAACTCTTTTTCGCTAATATCTAACAGCCTAAAGGCAATAGGCTTTACAATTTTTAAATCGCTTTTTATGCTTTCGGCCACACCGGGATATTGAATTTTAACAGCCAGTTTTTTACCGTCTTTATAGGCTTTATGCACCTGCCCTATACTAGCGGCATTGGCGCTTTTCATTTCAAAATCCTCGAAAATATGTTGTGGTGCTTTTCCAAACTGTTTCATAAAAGTTTGTACAATAAGCGGACCACTTAACGGGGGGGCACTATACTGAGCCAAAGCAAATTTATTAACATACTGGCGCGGCAATACGTTTTTTTCCATGCTAAGCATTTGAGCCACTTTTAATGCACTGCCTTTTAATTCGCTTAAGGCATTGTACACGTCAGATGCATTGTCTTCATGCAATTCGTCTCTGCTAAGGTTAGGATCAACAAAAACCTTTTTGGTATAATGTTTTAAATAGTTGCCTCCAATTTGCGCGCCAGTTTTTACAAAACGCATGGCGCGTTCTACCTTGGTTACCGGTATGCTGCTTTGCTCCATTTATTATCTGTTTTGAAATAAAAATTTTCCAAACTCCAACGCACTATCTAAAGCACTTTTACCCATTAATTCAAAAGCCAAGTTAACCGATTTTTCAATGCTCTCGTCGGTTTTTTCAAAACCTTTGCTTTCGTCTTTTAGCCAAAATCCGGTTATAAACAAAAAGTTTGCCCACAAGCCATCAGCATATTTCTCGCTAAGATACTTGCGGTCAACTATTTCTTTAGATTCTACCGCATCGTTTAAAATAGGCTTTACCGTATGGTTAAATTCCTGGTGCAGTTGCTTTAAATAATTAGGGTATTTTGGCGGAAACTGCTTGCCATCGCGCTGATGCAAGTACACCACAAAACTGCGGTATTGCTTTAGTTGCTCAATCCATGTAAAAAATAAAGCAAGCACCTTTTCGCGGGCCATATAGCCAGCATAAACATCGTTGCCCTGCGCTGTTTGTGTGGTTTGAACCCACCAATTAGCAAAAATACCAGCCTCTAAAGCATGCAAAGAAGCAAAATGATTGTAGAATTCTGCCTCGGTAATACCCGCTTCCTGGGCAAATAAATAAACACTTTCGGGTGTTTTGTTATGGGTAAGCGTGTGCTTAATGTATAAATCAATTAAATTAGTGCTCATACACCATATAAAACCAATGGTTATGCGAAATGTTTTATAACCACTCAATAAACCATTTAATTGTAATATCTATATTTCATCGCTACTGTGCTTAATCTCAAACCAATTCCCCAAACGCAAAACCAATTAAAAATCTACCCATCTACCTTCTTCTTATCTACCATCTGCCTTCTACTCTCCCCCATAACACAAAACCTACCGGCCGATATTTTTTTGCATTAACATTTTGCATCTTAATATTACCTTGCCACCCAATGGCACAAGAGTTAAACAACAAAAAAATTACCCATGCATGGACCATGTACGACTGGGCCAATAGTGTATTTTCGCTTACCATAGCCACGGCTGTTTTTCCACCTTACTACGAAAGCGTAAGCAAAGCTGCTTCTATAGCCCAACAAGGCACCGATGCTGCACCATACATGCTTAATTTTTTAGGGTTTAAAGTGGTAAATTCTGCATTATACAGTTATGTTTTATCTATTAGTTTTTTGTTAGTTGCGCTTATATCTCCTTTGCTTTCGGGCATTGCCGACGCACGCAGTAACAAAAAGTTTTTTATGAAACTCTTCTGCTACATGGGCTCATTGGCTTGTATGGGCATGTTTTTCTTTACCAGCGATACCGTTTATTTGGGTTTAATTTTATTTACTATTAGCCTGGTTGGTTTTGCCGGAAGCATTGTTTTTTATAATGCATTTTTACCTGAAATTGCTACTGAAGATATGTTTGATCGCCTTAGCGCCCGCGGATTTAGTTTAGGCTATATTGGCAGTGTTATTTTATTGCTTGTTAACCTAACCACCATTATGAAACCCGATTGGTTTTTTCCGGTTGAGGCTAAAATTAAAAATCTGGCCGATGGAGGCCTTTCTATTGCCGAAGCAACCCAAAAAGCAAACGGCTATTACCAACAGTTAGCCACACGATTAAGCTTTGTAAGTGTTGGAATTTGGTGGGCCGGTTTTGCACAAATTACCTTTAAACATGTGCCTGAACCTACATTTGCTGCAAACACTAATGAAGATAAGATTTTTGCAAAAGGCTTTAACGAACTTAAAAAAGTACTTACCGAAATAAGGCTACCCTCTAACAAAGTTATAAGAACTTATTTAATAGCGTTTTTCTTTACCAGCATGGGTGTGCAAACAGTTATGTATGTTGCCAGTTTATTTGGATCGTATGAGTTAAAGTTGCCAACGGCCGACTTAATTGTTTTGGTAATTATTATTCAACTAATTGCCATTGTTGGCGCTTGGTTGTTTAGTCGTGTAAGCGAAAAAAAAGGCAATATCTTTTCACTCATCATTATGATTGTAATTTGGTTGCTTATTTGTTTAATCGCATATTTGGTTCAAAACAAAACACAGTTTTATATACTTGGCGCATTGGTAGGCATTGTTATGGGTGGCATTCAAAGCCTACTTAGGAGCACTTATGCCAAATTAATTCCAGATACCAGCACCAACCATGCCAGCTATTTTAGTTTTTACGATGTTTGCGAAAAATTGGCCATTGTGTTTGGCACCCTTGTGTTTGGCTTGCTATTAGATGCTACAGGAAGTATGCGCAACAGTGTAATTGCACTTGGATTGTTTTTTATTCTGGGTTTATTGTTTATTTCGCGTATTAAAAATTTTAAAGAAGTACACCCATAATTATACATGAAAGTAGAGCTGTTTGTACCCTGTTTTATAGATCAGTTTAATCCGGAAACCGGGTTTAACATGATTAAAGTGCTTGAAAAAGCGGGCTGTAAGGTTAGTTATAACTTAGAACAAACCTGCTGCGGATTACCGGCTTTTAATGCCGGATTATGGGAAGATGCCCGCGAAGTAGGCGAAAAACTGCTTAACGAAACCGCAACCGATAAAAACCTTATTTGTGGTGCAGGCGCTTGCACCCATATGATTAGAAATTCGTATGATTTGCTGTTTCAAAACTCTTCGTTTCATAACAAATACCGACAATTACAGAAAAAAACATTCGAATTAAGCGAGTTTTTGGTAGATGTATTGCAATTTACAGACTTTGGTGCAACCTTAAACGCAAATGCTTGCTTTTTGCCTGGCTGCGTTGGTAAAAACAATTGTAATATTCAGCAACAACCTTTACAACTGCTTAAAAACGTACAAGGGCTAAATCTTTTATCGCTAAATTTTGACAACGAGTGTTGTGGTTTTGGCGGTATGTTTGCGGTAAACAATTCGCAACTAAGCATTCATATGGGTAAATCTATGTTACAAAATATTACCGAAGCCGGTGCAGAGGTAATTATTAGCACAGATTACAGCTGTTTGCTGCATTTAAACGCTGTTGCCAAAGCCAACAACTTTAATGTTAAAGTAATGCATATTGCCGATGTATTAGCCAACTTTTAAATTTTAAACATATGATTTTTGTAGTTTTAGCCTTTTTTGTTTTTGCATTTAGCGCTGCTGCCGCTAAAGTGCCCCAGTTTACCCAATACGTTGCTACCATGCGCGTAATTGCAGGCTTTTTAGTTATTATTGGACTTGCCACTGCCTGCTTTAAACAAATTAACCCCGGTTATATAGGTGTAAAAGTACTGTTTGGTAAAGTACAAACAGATGTGTTAACCAGTGGCCTGCACATTATAAATCCATTGGTTGAGGTAAAAGAAATGGATATTAAAACCCAAAATTATACCATGAGTGGCGTGCACGACGAAAGCGGTGGAAATACCGACGATGTGATTAGGGTTTTAACAGCCGATGGCCTTGAGGTTTTAATTGACCTAACCGTTTTATATAAATTAATGCCCGATGAAGCGCCGCGCTTATTAAACGAAACCGGTAGCGATTATAACCAAAAAGTTATTCGTCCGGTTACGCGCACATCTATTCGCGATAATGCCGTTTATTACGATGCAGTGGCTTTATACTCGAATAAACGCGACGAATTTCAAACCAGAATTTTTAATTCTATTGAACAAAACTTTAAAGAACGTGGCATTATTTTAGAACAATTGTTGGTGCGTAATATTACACTTCCAACCAGTGTTAAAGCCAGTATCGAAGAAAAAATTCGTGCCGAACAAGACGCACAAAAAATGCAATTTGTGCTTCAAAAAGAACGTCAGGAAGCCGACCGTAAACGCGTAGAAGCGCAAGGTATTGCCGACTATCAGCGCATAATCAGCAGCGGATTAACCGATAAGCAATTGCAATACGAAACCATTAAAGCTAACCTTGAGTTGGCAAAATCGCAAAACAGCAAAGTAATTATTATGGGTAAAAATACACCATTAATTATAGATGGAAAATAACTTACCTGCTCGCTATTCGCCTAACGGTTTACATGCATTTACCAAAGCCGTTTTTATGGCTAAAGGCATGGTTGAACACAACGCCCAACAAGCGGCTGATGTATTATTGGCAGCCGATTTACGTGGCATAGATTCGCATGGAGTTGCACGCTTAAGTGGCTATATTCGTTTACAAGAAAAAGGGCGAGCAAACTTTAATCCGCATGTTAAATTAGTACACCAAACACCCTCTACGGCAACATTAGATGCCGATAGCGGATTGGGCTTAACAGTGGCACCATATGCCATGCAACTGGCAATTGAAAAAGCCAAAACAGCAGGAACAGGTTGGGTGGCCATACAAAATAGTAACCACTTTGGCATTGCTGCTTACCATGCCATGATGGCATTACCAAATAACATGATTGGCTTTGCCATTACAAATGCTAGTCCGCTGGTAGCACCAACCAACTCAACCGAGCGCATGTTGGGTACAAACCCGATTTGTATTGCCATTCCTGCAAAAAAACATCCTGCATTTGTCGTTGATATGGCAACCAGCAATGCTGCAAATGGCAAGCTGGAAATTGCACAACGAAAAAATAGGGAAATCCCGCTGGGGTGGGTTCAAACAAATGATGGAAAAGACAGCACCAATGCCAACGAACTTAAAAATGGTGGCAGTTTATTGCCCTTGGGTGGCCATAAAGGTTATGGTTTAGGCGCAGCAGTAGATATTTTAAGTGCCGTGTTAAGCGGAGCAAATTATGGTCCGTGGGTGCCTCCATTTGTAGCTTTTCTTGAACCAAAAGAAAACCTACCCGGCAAGGGAATAGGACATTTTGTAGGAGCCATGCGTGTTGATGCTTTTAGGCCATTGGAAGATTTTTACAAACATATTGATAACTGGATTGAAACATTTAAGCAAGCAAAACCTATTGATAAAAACCATCCTGTGCTTATACCAGGCGAGCCCGAATTAATAGAGGAAGCATACCGAAAAACTAATGGCATTCCACTTAATACAGCTGTGCAAAACGATTTAACCATTTTGGCTAATCAACTAAACTTATTAGACTTGTTGCAACAAGCAAATTGCAAATAATTTTTTATTTTATTACCACCTGCTTATGTAAGCATGGCAATATGCCTTAATTCTTATCCTTTAAGGTTTTAGCATAAATACAAGCGGGTAATGCAAACGTTTACTCCAAAAAAACTCGTTGTGGGCATGGTTACTAAATTTAATGCTTAAAAACGATTTGGCAGTATTATATCCGTTTATGTAACATAAACTATCCATGCGTTGCTGGTGCGGCTCGTACCAAGCATCTAAAGCTTCCGTACCATGATCGAAGTAAATTTGATGCACCATAGGATTTGGAATTTTATAAATAAAGTAATCTTGATATGTATGCGAAAACAAGGTGGTATTTTGCTTTAACGATAATGGCCAATGGGTTGACAAACAGGCTACGCTTTTTACCCTATCCGGGTATTTGGTAAGCGCATACAAACTAATTAAACCACCCATACTAGAACCCATCATAAAGGTTTGCGACATGCTTGCTTTGGTTGGGTATATTACATCTATAAATGGCTTAATCTGATTAAATACTACATCCAAATAAGCATCAGACAAAGCACCACCGGGCCGCTCATTATCTATTAAGGCTTTTGCTTCGGGCTTTAGCAACTTATAGGGCGCTTCGGGATTATACTCTGCAAATCGTTTTGATGAATTCCAAATACCAACAGCTATGGTAGGTCTAATTAACTTTAATTGTTGTAAGCTATCTAAAACCTCGTCTAACCGCCACTCGGTTTGTCCAAACGCCTCTTGCGCATTAAATAAATTTTGTCCATCGTGTACATACAACACCGCATACTTTGTTTTACCTGATGTATCAAAATTGCTCGGCAACCAAACATCTACATTTCTGGGAGAAATTCTACTTAGGCTATCGGCAAAAACATAACGGTGTAACGTACCTGTAACAGTTGTTCCTGTAATTACTTGCTGAGCCAACAATGTATTAAAACCTAACAATACCGGAAATAAACCATTGGCTAAAAGCAATATAAACATTGCCTTTATAAAAATGGTATTCGGTTTAATGGTTTTTAACTTAAAAATGGCAGAAACATGCAACATATTGGCCAGATTTTTAATGGTAAGAATTACCTAATGCGATCGGCACTTTTAATTAGCTCATCGTCTTTTTGAATAAGTGCTAATGCACGCCAGTTTAAGTACAACATAAAAATTAAAAACGATAAACTAAAAATACTTGGTAGCATTAACATGCTAAAGCTAAAATCTGGAATATAACTGTAAGTTTTTGCAGTAACGGCAGCAATTAACGCTATCATTGCCAAAAAATTAATCTTACAATACAACATTTGTTTTGCCCTATCTTTAAACGACATAATGGCAAGTACCGATAAACCAATAATAATGGCAGCAATTAAAATCAGCCCCCATTGTAAATGTGTTTCGGTAACAGCGGCATTTTGCTTAATGGTAAAATAAAACAAGTTTAGCAGGTATTCTGTGCTGCCATTGGCACTGGTAACTGTTGCATGAATAATGTTTGCACCACATAAAGTGCTAACAATTAAAACAATAACTATTAAATAAATGGTTTGTATGCGTTGAATCATAATGGGTGCAAGGTAATTTTTTTGATTTGCCTTTGCAAACTACCTGCAAACACTGTACAATATTTGCCGACATTGCAACATTTGTTACACATACATTGGCAATAAATTATACATTTGCGTGTTATTAGTACAAAGTTAAACAAATGATTTTACGCAAAAGCACGCTTACTTTTTTATTGGGTTTGTTTCATTTATTGGCATTGGCTCAACTTAAACAAAAACCAACATGGCAAATAAATGTATCTAAAAACCAACTAAAACCGGGCGATATAACCGAACTTATTTTTACTACCAATATCGACAAAGATTGGTACATGTATAGCAGCGATTTTAGCGAAGACGTAGGCCCTATTGTAGCCCGTTTTGATTTTGTTAAACATGCCTCTTATGAATTGGTGGGTTCAATAAAACCCATTGGTAGCCACAAACATTTTGATGATGTGTTTGGTGGCGAAGTTAGTACCTTCGAGAAAAAAGCAGAATTTAGGCAAAAGGTTAAAATACTGCAGGCAAACCCACAAATTAAAGTTACTGCAGAATACCAACAATGCAGCCAAATTACCGGTCAATGCATTTTATACGATAACGATTTTGATTTTGCCGGTAAAATAAAAGTAGATGCTGCCGCAGAAAACAATAACAATGCTGTTGTGGCTGAACCAACATCTGCCCAACCTACTGTTGAACCGGCAAATACAGAAAACAATACGACAATAACCACAACCGATTCAACTACTAAAACAGAAACAAAAGCTGTTATTACAAGCGATGTTGCCGGTGGCGATAAAGAAAGCATTTGGGCGTTTTTGTTTTTTGCTATGACGTTTGGCTTGGTAGCTGTTGTTACACCTTGCGTTTTTCCAATGCTACCCATGACGGTTACTTTTTTTACCAAACGCAGCGAAACAAAAGGCTTGGCATTACGCAGGGCATTTGGTTTTGGTTTTAGTATTGTTGCTATTTACTCTAGCCTTGGTTTAATTTTTAGTCTGTTTGGCCTAGGTCCTGATTTTGGCAATTGGCTTAGCACACATTGGGTACCCAATATGTTATTCTTTGTTATTTTTATAGTTTTTGCTGCTTCGTTTTTAGGCTTATTTGAAATAACCCTACCACACGGATTAGTTAACAAAGTAGATAGCAAAAGCAATATGGGTAGCTTTCTGGGCGTGTTTTTTATGGCATTTACCTTAGTTTTGGTAAGCTTTAGCTGCACCGGCCCTATTGTTGGCAGTTTATTAATTGAAGCCGTTGGCGGACAAATAATGAAACCCATTTTGGGCATGGCTGCTTTTGGTGCCGGCTTAGCATTGCCTTTTACCTTATTTGCCATTTTTCCAAATTGGATGCAAAACCTGCCTAAAAGCGGCGGTTGGTTAAACTCGGTTAAGGTTGTTTTAGGATTTTTAGAACTGGCACTGGCTTTTAAATTTTTATCTATTCCCGACCAAACTTACCATTGGGGGTTGCTAGACCGTGAAGTGTATATTGCTATTTGGATTGTAATTTTTACCTTAATGGGCTTTTATTTGCTTGGCAAACTAAAATTTAGTCACGATAGCGATTTACCTTACATTAGCGTACCGCGTTTATTCCTTGCCATAGCTACTTTTACTTTTGTAATGTATTTAATTCCGGGCATGTGGGGTGCGCCCTTAAAAGCACTTAGCGGCTATTTACCTCCGCAAGAAACCATTGATTTTGATTTAAGCAAGAACAAAGCCGTTAGTAGCGAGTCTAAATCTGATTTAGGCGATGTGCGCTTTAAAGAATTGTTTCATTTGCCACATCAAATTGATGGCTTTTTTGATTTAAAACAAGCTTTGGCTTACAGCAAAAAAGTTAACAAACCGGTGTTTATAGATTTTACCGGACATGGTTGTGTTAACTGCCGCGAAATGGAAGCCAATGTTTGGAGCGACAAAGAGGTTTTAAAACGATTAAAAAACGATTTTGTAGTAGTGGCATTGTATGTTGACGATAAAACCGAATTGCCCGAAAACGAATGGTATACCAGCACCTACGACAACAAGGTAAAAAAAGCCATTGGCAAACAAAATGCAGATTTGCAAATTACCAAGTTTAATGCCAATGCTCAGCCTTACTATTGTATTGTAGATGGCGATGGCAATTTGTTGGTTCAACCAAAAGCATACGATTTAAACATACAAAACTTTGTAAACTTTTTAGATGCCGGTAAACAGGCATACCAATCGAAGTAATTTTATATGGAGCGCATAAAACAACATTTTACCGAGGCACAAGAAGTGCTAAATAAATTTTTGTCGGATACACAACAGTTACAACAAATAGAATTGGCCGGAAAATTAATGGTACAAAGTATTAAAGCCGGAGGTAAAATTTTAAGTTGTGGCAATGGTGGCAGCATGTGCGATGCCATGCATTTTGCCGAAGAACTTACAGGCCGATACCGCGATAACCGCCCGGCAATTGGCGCCATTGCCATAAGCGATGTTAGCCATATGGCTTGTGTAGGTAATGATTATGGCTACGATTATGTTTTTAGTAGATACTTAGAAGGTGTTGGCCGTGCCGGCGATGTTTTATTGGCCATTAGCACCAGTGGTAATAGCAAAAATATTATAAATGCCATACACGTGGCCAAGCAAAAAAATATTGCAGTTGTTGGCTTAACCGGTAAAGATGGTGGCGCTATGGCTTCATTATGCGATGTTGAAATAAGGGCACCATTTTCTAAATATGCAGATAGGGCACAAGAAATTCATATAAAAGTAATTCATGCCTTAATCGATTACATAGAAAACCATATTTAATATTGCATTTATTTTGTTATTTAATTGGCAATGCTTACGTTCGCTAAACTTAAATTGCATTTGCCTTGAACCAACTTTTCAGAAAAAAATCTGTAAGCGATATTCTTACACAACATGCCGGTAACGAGCATAAACTAAAACCAACTTTAGGCTTTAGAGATATTACTGCAATGGGCATTGCTGCCATAATTGGTGCCGGAATTTTTAGCACCATTGGCAATGCCAGTTTTAATGGAGGTCCTGCTGTTATTTTATTATTTATTTTTACTGCCATTGCCTGTGGTTTTAGCGCCATGTGTTATGCTGAATTTGCAAGTGTTATACCTATTAGTGGCAGTGCATACACATACGCTTATGCTGCATTTGGCGAATTAATTGCCTGGATAATCGGCTGGGCATTAATTGTAGAATATGCCATAGGAAATATTGTAGTAGCCATTAGTTGGAGCGATTATTTTACCCATTTAATGCAAGGCATTGGCTGGCATATTCCGGAATGTTTCTCGGTAGATTATATGTCGGCCGCACGTGTTTATAGCGAAGCCGGACCCAATGCCAACTTAGCCAATTTAAACTATTCCGATGCAGAAGCTTATACTGCTTGGCTGCAAGCACCGGAGCTTTTCGGCTTTAAGCTTATTTTAGATTTACCCGCATTAGCCATTATTTTAATTGTAACCATCTTAATTTATCGTGGCGTGCACGAAACAAAAAATGCCAGCAATATAATGGTGGCTATAAAGTTAATTGTTATTGTTTTGGTTATTGTGGTAGGTGCATTTTATGTAAATCCCGATAACTGGAGTCCGTTTGCACCCAATGGCATTGCCGGCGTTTTAAGAGGCGTTTCGTCGGTATTTTTTGCCTACATTGGATTTGATGCCCTTGCAACAACCGCCGAAGAATGCAAAGATCCAAAACGCGATTTACCCCGCGGTATGATGGCTTCGCTGTTGCTATGTACCTTATTGTATATTTTAATAGCTTTGGTTTTAACCGGCATGGTAGATTATAAAGAATTAGGCGTTGGCGACCCACTGGCTTTTGTTTTTGAAAGAGTTAATTTAAACTTTATGAGTGGGCTAATTGCTGTTAGTGCCATTGTTGCTATGGCAAGCGTGCTATTGGTTTTTCAAAACGGACAACCACGCATTTGGATGAGCATGAGCAGAGATGGATTATTGCCTAAAAAATTTAGTGCCATTCATAGCAAGTACAAAACACCTTGGTTTGCATCTATTATTACCGGCATTTTGGTAGCCATTCCGGCACTATTTATGAATTTAAAAGAAGTTACCGACTTAAGCAGTATTGGTACCTTGTTTGCTTTTATGCTGGTAAATGCAGGTGTAATACGCATGGAAAGCCACAAAAGCGATTACCACACCGGGTTTAAAGTGCCTTATATAAATGGCAAATTCATAGTTCCGGTAATGTATTTGGTAGGATTTTTTTGGCTACTTTCGGCAGGTAGCCTGCACCATAACGATATTATGGGCTACTTTTTAAACAATGCCCAAGAGTTGGTTTTCTGGCTTGCCGCTTTAGGCATAACCATTTTAACCTATAAAAATAATTATTCATTAATACCGGTACTTGGCATACTAAGCAATTTTTACTTAATGACCCAACTGCACGAAAGCAATTGGATTGGCTTTGGCAGCTGGCTTATTTTTGGCTTGCTCATATACTTTAGCTACGGAAAAAAACACAGCTTGCTGAATGGTAAAAATGAGTAAACTTCTTATGGCTTACTATTAAATTCAAATCTGCATTAGATTCGAGGAAAAGTCTGGCGGATAGCACTGTAGTACAGCCGTTCAGGCTTTAACGAAGAAGATGATGTAGAACTAAACTGGCGAAAACTAAAAACGTGTGCAAAGCAAAAATAACTTAAGCCCAATAGAATTGTCTTTTTATTGGCTGTAGAAGAAATATTTTTGCCATTGTATAGTTGTTCCTTAAAAAGCTATTTCAACATACAGCAGCAAAAGACTTTTAGTTGTTTTAATCAATTAAATTGCAAGCAATCCAAGAACTACCAACAAAATCCTGCAAATTCATATAAGTAAATTGTTATTAAAACAACGATTGATTATCATCTATTAGCTATGTGGTATAAGTGCATTTTTCTATGTTTTAACTTGCTTTTAATTAAGAAATTGTATTCCAAAATGCTACATCCCACGATTTTCTTTCCACTTTTTA
>VFQQ010003640.1_pt1 | contig 14670 bp, 11 predicted proteins | sample 3512341 | NCBI WGS metagenome assembly VFQQ01 (sample SAMN10412373, study PRJNA504923) | tailings metagenome | isolation source: Relicate 2 Philex TSF1 revegetated site | place: Philippines: Tuba, Benguet | collected 2017-08-29 | reverse complement strand
GCGCTCGCCGACACGATGATGGCCCAGGACCTGTTGCATCAGGGCAAGCTCGTCGCTCCCTTCGAGGCACGTCACACCTATCCGGCAGGCATCTATCTGTATCAACGCCGCAGTATAGGCAGCAAACAGGGCGCAGCTCTGTTCCAGAGCTGGCTGCTTGAACAGGTCGCCGACCATAAGAGAGTCATGGCGATCGACTAGCAAGCACTCTCGACGCGGAGGTCAGCTTCCCCGCTGCCAGCAACGGATTGTGTGACCTTCCGCGATCGTCCTGCCCGGCGGCTCGGCTTCCAGGCAGGCGGGTTGCGCCTCTGGACAACGGCCAGCGAAAGCACAGCCCCGGCCTGGCCGGATCTCGATTTCCGAAGCCAAGGGAGCATGCTCGACGAGACCCGGCTCCGTATTGCCGGCTGCGAGCAACATCTCCGTATAGGGATGATTGGGACCGGCGAAGATCTGCCCGGATGACCCTTCTTCGACAAGACGGCCACGATAGAGCACGCCGATCCTGTCGGCCATATAGCGCACGACCCTGAGATCGTGGCTGATGAACAGATACGCCGTGTCATCGCGGCGTTGCAGGTCGTTGAGCAGATTGAGAACGGTGGCCTGTACCGAGACGTCGAGAGCCGAGGTCGGTTCATCAAGGACCACCAGCTTCGGAGTTCCCGAAAAAGCGCGGGCGATCGCCGCACGCTGGCGCTGGCCGCCGGAAAGCGCACCCGGCTTGCGCCCGGCGAATGAGGATGCAAGCCGCACCGACTGAAGCAGTTGCGGTATCCGCTGCGCCCTGGCCGATCGCGGCAGGTCGGCCAGCCGCCGCAACGAGCGGCCAAGAATGGTGCTGATCCGCTGTCGCGGGTTCAATGTGCGGTCAGGCGACTGGAAAACCATCTGAATGTCGCGACGCTGACCGGGCTCGCGCCGTTCCACGCGGGTGGCAGCCGCCTGCCCTGACAGTTCGATCGTTCCCGCAACGGGAGCCTGCAGGCCGGTGACGATCCTGGCGAGCGTCGACTTCCCGGAGCCGGACTCGCCAATCAAGCCATAGGTCTCGCCGGCTGCAATGCTGAGATCGACCCCGTGGAGAACCGCCTGGCCACCAAAGGACTGCCGGATGTCCTTGCACCGGAGCACGGTCTCGCGTTGGTGCCCGACCGGCGCGGAATTCGCTGCCTCCTCGGCGGGTTGGTTCGGGGAAGGCGATTCCGTTTCGGCAAGACGCCCGTCGCGCTTGGTATAGGCCAATGTCGGAATGCTGCGGACCAGCACCTGCGTATAGGAGTGCCGTGGTTCGTCGAACAGCGTGCTGGCGTTGCCGCTTTCGACGACGACGCCGGACTGCATCACCGCGACGCGCTCGCAGCAGCGTTTGACCAGGTCGATGTCATGGCTGATCAACAGGATGCTGGTCTGGTGGCTTCGGCGAAGATCATCCAGGATCGCGACAATCTCGGATTGCACGCTGGCGTCGAGCGCGGTGGTCGGCTCATCCAGGATCAGCAGGGCAGGATCCAGCGCAATGGCAATGGCGATGTTGGCCCGCTGCTGCATGCCGCCCGACAGCTCGTGCGGATAAAGCCGAAGCACACGCTCCGGATCGGCAACACGCACGCGCCGCAAGAGGTCTGCAGCCTGCAGGGCAGCTTCCTGCTGGCTGACGCTGCGATGGCGCACGATGGTTTCGGTGATCTGCCTGCCGATCGTCAGGCTGGGATTGAGCGCTGACCCGGGGTGCTGGTAGACGGCTGCAATGCGATCGCCGCGCAACCGGCGCAGTTCTTCCACCGGGAGCGTTCGCAGGTCGCACCCCAGAAACTGCAGTGCCGAGGCTTCCACCTGCGAGTGTTTCGGCAGATAGCGCAGGGCTGCCAACGCCACCGAACTCTTGCCGGAGCCGGACTCGCCAACCAGGCCCAACGCTTCGCCCGGCCCCACACTCAGCGAGACATTGCTGACGGCACGCTGCAGCGATCTGCCTGACCGGTAGCTGACAGAGAGGCGTTCGATATTCAGAACGGATGACGGTGATGTCTCTTTCGGAACCACATTCTTCTCGCTTTGCCGTCTAGGGCAACGGCTTCCGGATGTGAGATCCATAATGTCTATAAAATTACTCGTATTGAATATGCGCGCAATCTAACCTTTTGCCGGTTTGGAGATTTCCAGCCGCTAACTCCGCCGATGCGGCGAAGTTTTTGACTGCAGAAGGGAAGCAACCAGCCATGGCGCATGGTCACATCATCCTCAGCGCGTTCTTCTTCAATCCGCAGGGCGATCACCGGATGTCATGGCGGCATCCGCGCGCGCCGGGCCGCGAAATCCTCGACTTCGACTATTATCGTGATCTCGTGCAGGCGGCGGAGCGCGCCAAGATCGACACGATCTTCGTCGCCGATCACGTGTCAATCTGGGATTCGGTCAAGAGCGGCGTCGCCCACTACGCCAATGCCCGGTTGGAGCCGTTGACGCTTCTGGCGGCGCTGGCCGGCGTGACCAGGCATATCGGCCTGATCACCACGGCCTCGAGTTCCTACAGCGAGCCCTACAATGTGGCGCGCTTCTTTGCCTCGCTCGATCACATCTCCAAGGGTCGCGCTTCCTGGAACGTCGTGACCTCCGCCATGGAAGAGGAAGCCAGGAACTTCGGACGGGACGGCAACATCGACCATGCACTGCGTTACGAACGGGCCGGCGAATATCTCGATATCGTCAAGGCGCTGTGGGACAGCTGGGAAGACGAGGCGCTGCTGATCGACAAGGAGACCGGTTACTTCGCCGACCCGGCCAAGGTCCACGCCATCAATCACAAGGGACCACATTTCAGGGTACGCGGTCCGCTCAATGTGTCGCGACCGCCGCAAGGCCATCCGCTGATCGTGCAGGCCGGTTCGTCGGAGGACGGCAAGAATTTCGCAACGGCCCATGCCGACGCGCATTTCGCGATCTTCAGCACCAGGGAAGATGGTGTCCGCTATCGCAAGGACATCAACGAACGCCTTGCCCGCCAAGGCAGGCACCCGGAGAGCTTCAAGATCCTGCCGGGCATCCTGCCGATCGTCGCTGGCTCGAAGGACGAGGCGCTCGAGCGTCAGGAATACCTGCAGACCCTGCTTCCCGATCAGGTCGGCATCGACCTTCTGTCGAGCTGGAGCGGACTCGATCTTTCGGCTTATCCCCCGGACGGCCCCGTGCCGCCGTTGCCGGATGAAAGCACGTTCAACGGCGGCCACACCTCGCTCAATCGCGTGCGGCAATGGGCCAAGCAGAACCTCACTCTGCGCGAAGTGGCACGCCGCCTCTCCAACAGCGGCTCAGTCCCGACAGTCGCCGGAACGCCGGTCGAGATCGCCGACCAGCTGGAAGACTGGTTCGTTGCCGGAGCCGCGGACGGCTTCAACCTGATGTTCCCTCTGCTGCCGGAAGACTGGCACGCCTTTGCCGAAAAAGTGGTGCCGGAACTGCAGCGCCGCGGCCTTTTCCGGACCGAATACGAGCCCGGCACGCTGCGCGACCGCCTCGGCCTTGCCCGACCGGCCAACCGCTTTGCCGAGCAGCGCGACAATGCACGCGCAGTGTCCTGACCGCGCATGGAGATGAAACAATGAACGCCCCCGTGACCAATACGAAGCTGCAGCCACGCGAAGCCAGCACACCACGGCTCGTCAACGTCCTTTCCAGCCCGAAGCGCATCCGCGTTCGTTTCGACGGCCAGACCATTGCCGACAGTCGCGACGTGCTGGTGCTCCGCTCGAACCACTTCCTGCCGATCTACTTCTTCCCTGCTGAGGCAGTGCTGCCGACCGTTCTCAAACCCTCCGGACATCGCGACCCGCACGAGATCGGCGGCGAACGCCAGTACTGGGACCTGGACAGCGGCGGCCGGCGAACGGCGAACGCAGCCTGGACCTTCGTGTCACCGCCGGACGAGGAGTTGCATCCGCTCGCCGGCCGTATTGCCTTCGTCTGGAACGCTGTCGACCAATGGCTCGAAGAGGAGGAAGAGGTCTTCGTCCATGCGCGTGATCCCTATGCCCGCATCGATGTCCTGCACAGCACGAGCCATGTCCGGGTCTGGTTCGACGGCGAGCTGATCGCGGACAGCCGGCGCCCGGTACTTTTGTTCGAGACCCATCTGCCGACCCGCTACTACCTCCATCCGGACGATGTGCGGCTCGATCGCCTGGTTGCCTCGGACAGCAACACGCGCTGTCCTTACAAGGGCATCGCTTCCTATTGGTCGGGACAGCTGAAGGACGGCTCGACCGCCAGGGACATCGCCTGGAGCTACCGCGATCCGATCGACGAGATTCCGAAGATAAAGGGATTGATCGCCTTCTATCCGCAAGCCGTGGATCGCATCGAACTCGACGGCGAAATCGTCTCCTAGCCGTTCCCACCACTTCCTCCATCCATCGGAAAAGCCATGACCAAACGTTCTGATATCGATGCCTTGCGCGGCCTGTCCGGCGACCTCTGGAATGTCGCCGTCGACGAACATGCCGCCGGATTCCTCAAACGCCGCGATCTGCTCAAATACGCGATGCTGATCGGCCTGACCGGGTTCGCGACATCGCAGGGGCTCGGCTTGTCCAGCCCGGCGCGCGCTGCCACCAGCAAGCCGGGCGGCACGGTCCGCGTCGGTCTCGACCAGCCAACCGCGGCCATCGATCCTATCCTGGTGACCGACCCCGCCAGCATCGCGCTGATCAGCCAGGTCGGCGAATATCTGCTGCTGGACGACCCGAAGGACGGCCTGCTGCCGCGGCTCGCCGTTTCCTGGGAAGCGGACGAGACCGCCCAGCGCTGGACCTTCAAGCTCAGGCAAGGCGTCAAATTCAACGACGGCCGAGCGGTCACGGCAAAGGATGTCGTCGCCTCGTTCGAGCGGCTGGTCGACCCCAAGAGCGGCTCATCCGCGCTATCCGCCTATAAAGGCATCCTTTCCAAGGGCGGCATCCGGCAGGTCGATGAGCAGACCGTTACCTTCGAGCTCGATGCGCCGAACAGCAACTTTCCGTTCTATGTCTCGTCCGACGTCGTCAACGCCATCATCCTGCCGGCGGACTACAATGGCGACTTCGAAAAGACCTTCATCGGCACCGGTCCCTTCAAGCTGGAATCCTTCCGCCCCAAGCAGGGCGCGACATTCGTGCGCAATCCCGACTACTGGGGCGAGCAGGCTCTGCCGGACAAGGTGGAAATCAAGTTCTTCGACGACTCACAGGCGCAATTGCTGGCGCTGCAAGCCGGCCAACTGGACGTGATCCCCGAAACCACCCGGTCCTCGCTGGCGATCGAAGGCAATTCCGCCTTCAGGATCATCAGCGTGCAGGCAAGCTCGCATGACGAGGTCCATCTGCGCACCGACCAGGCACCGTTCACCGACAAACGGGTTCGCCGGGCACTGGCCTTGACGATCGATCGCAAAGCCGTGGTGAAGGGCCTGCTCAAAGGCAGGGCGATCGTCGGCAACGACACACCTTTCGCACCGATCTTCCCATCCTCGGATCCATCGGTTCCACAGCGCAAGCAGGATCTCGCCGAGGCAAAGCGTCTGCTTGCGGAAGCCGGCTTCGCCAACGGCTTCGAGGTCACGCTGACCACCGAGCGCGCCTACGACATTCCCGACTATGCCGTGCTGATCCAGAACTTCGCGAAGAAGGCAGGCATCAACATCAAGCTGAACGTGCTGCCGCAGGACGCCTATTACGGATCGGCTACCTTCGGCAGTTCACCCTGGCTGGATTCGGTGCTCGGCATCACCGATTTCGGCCATCGCGGCACGCCCGATATCTTCCTGAACGCAACGCTGAAGAGCAGCGGCACCTGGAATGCAGCGCATTTCAACAACCCGACCTATGACGCGCTGCTGCTGGACTACAGCAAGGCGCGCGACCTCCAGGCGCAGAGGCTTGCCGCCGGAAAGATCCAGAACCTTTTGCTGGACGAGACACCGCTGATCATCAGCTACTTCTCGCAATACAGCCGCATCACCAGCGCGAAGATCGAGGGCGTGCGCTTCACGGCGATCTCGCATCTTCTGCTCGATCGTGCGTCCTTCGCATGAGGAAAAAGGACCGATGACGCTCAGCCGAACCATCGCTTCGCGCATCGGTTCGCTGCTGCTGACGCTGTGGCTGGTCAGCGTGCTGGTCTTCTTCGCCGGGCAGGTCCTGCCCGGCGACGTCGGACGCGTCATGCTCGGGCCTTTCGCCGATGCCGAGGCGGTGGCCGCGCTCAACCGGAAGCTCGGCACCGACCAGCCTGTGCTCGTGCAATACTGGAACTGGTTCGAGCGGGCGATCCACGGTGACTTCGGCGTATCCTTGTCGCTGCGCCAGCCGGTCGCAACCCTGGTTCTGGAAAGTCTCCGCAATTCGGCGGCGCTGGCTGGCGTCTCACTCGCCCTGCTGATCCCGCTGGGTATCGGCGCCGGTATCATCGCCGGCCTGAAGGCCGGAAGTCTCACTGATCGGGCAATCGTGCTTTCCGGCGTATCCCTGGGGATCGTACCGGACTTCGTTTCCGGTCTTCTGCTGCTGATCGTGTTCGGCCTGTGGTTGAACTGGTTTCCGATATCGGGCGTCGCTCCGGACGGTTCAGGCTTCTGGACCAGCAGCTACTACCTGATCCTGCCGGCGCTGCCGCTCGTGCTCAATCTTCTCGGCTACATAGCGCGCATGACCCGTGCGGGCGTCATCGAGGCCGTCAATGCCGACTATACGCGCTCGGCGGTCCTGAAGGGGCTCACCCGGCGCGAAATCATTTTCCGGCACGTGCTGCGCAATGCGCTGACCCCGACGATCGCGGTGATTGCAACGCAGAGCGGCTTCCTGCTCGGCGGCCTCATCGTCATCGAGGCACTGTTCGGCATCCAGGGTCTCGGCAACCTCGTTTTGACGGCGGCGAAGGCAAGGGATTTCCCGACCCTGGAAGCCGGCGTGCTGGTGATAGCCGCCATCTTCGTGCTGTCGGCCACCATCGGCGACCTGGTCCAGATGCTGCTCGACCCTCGACAACGGCGCAGGGCGTCAGCATGACCGATCTCGCCCACGCCCCCACCCCAGACGCGGCCGCGCTGAAGACGAGCCTCCGAACCAGGCTTGGCGACGGACTTCCGCCACCATCGACGCTGGTCGGCGGTGTCATCCTGTTGTTCTGGATCGTCTGCGCGGTGTTTGGTCACCTGTTCGTGCCTTTTGATCCCTACGCTGAGGACTTCCTTGCCATGCTGGCGCCGCCGGACGCCACTCACTGGTTCGGAACCGATACGCTGGGCCGCGACATCCTCTCCCGCATCGTTGTCGGTTCGCGCGACATCCTGCTGGTCGCGCCGCTCGCCACCCTGGCCGGCGTCACGGCCGGCGGCTTCATCGGCCTTGTGCTCGGCTATTTCGACGGCTGGGTGGATGCCATCGGCGCCAGGCTGCTCGATGCGCTGATGGCGTTTCCCTTCATCGTGCTGGTCACCATGACGCTGGTTGCGCTCGGCCCTTCAAACCTGACGGTCGTCCTGGTGATCGGCATCGCCTACGCGCCGTTGGTGGCGCGCACGGTGCGGACGGCCGTGAGGCAGGAGCGCGAGCGCGACTATGTCAGCGCCGCACGGCTGGCGGGAGAAAGTCCGATCGGCATCATGCTGTTCGAAATCCTGCCGAATGTGCGCGAGACGATCCTCGTCGAATTGATCACGCGGCTCGGCTACGCCTTCTTCTCCATCGCCACGCTGAGTTTCCTCGGGCTCGGCATCCAGCCGCCATCGGCGGACTGGGGGCTGGCCATTGCGGAGGGATATGGCTTCCTCACCGGCGGCAAATGGTGGATCGTCGTCTTCAACTCCGGCGCGATCATCTCGCTGGTCATGGCCGCGAACCTGATCGCCCAGGGGATGGGTGCTTTCGAGCCCGACAAGACCTGAAGAGACTCCAGCCCCGCCCCTGAGTCAGACTGGCGTCCGACGCGGATCGCCGCCAAAATCCGGCGCGCAGGCCTGAATATGCTGCCAGAGGCGGGCGGCGACAGGCCCATGCGGCCGGTCGCGGCGGCGCGCCGCAACAAGGTCGATCTCCACGCCAGGGAAATGCTCTCCGGCTATCGACAGGAGACGCCCGTCTCGCAGTTCGTCCCCGATCATGAAGCGGGGCAGATGTCCCCAGGCCATGCCGCGCAGGATGATCTCCTTCTTCATCAGATGATCACCCACCGTGCATTGCGGCGCACCCTCGACGACATAATAATTCGCCTTCTGAGCCGTGCGCGCGGTGTCGCGGATGATGCATTGGGTCAGGGCGCGCATCTGCTCAGGAGCAACCGAACCGGAGAGCGGAAACGGCAGAAAGCCCGGAGCGACCACCGGCACGAATGACACTGTGCCAAGGTCGATCCATTCAAGGCGGGCGTCGGCCTTTTCGACCCAGTGCAGGATGAGATCCGCTTCGTCTTCGAAAAGCCGCTCCCACGGCCCACTGATCGTTTCGAAATGCAGATCCAGGCGCGTGTTCGGGCGGCTCGTGAAAAACCCGCTCAGCAGTTTCAGGCCATCATTCAATGGACAGGTGTCGCCAACGACGACACGCAGGTGCGTCTCTTCCCCCATCGCCAGTTGCCGTGCATGCAGCGTCAGGGTCTCCATCTCGGAAAGCAGCGACTGTGCCTGGCGAAGAAACGAGCGGCCGGCATCGGTGAGTGTCACCCTGTAACCACTGCGATCGAGCAGAGCGACCTGGAGATTGTCCTCCAGCTTGGCGACGGCAGCGAACACCGCGGCATGGGAGCGGTTCAACACCAGGGCTGCTCCCTGGAATCCGCCTTCGCGGACCACGGCGTCGAAGCACTGGACTTCCTGGAGCGTGAATGGATTCATTGTAGAGTTTATCTACAAAGATGTTTTTATCTTTTCAATATTTATCGAAACAACCTCGCACTACCTTCGCACCATTCCCGATCAAGGCCGGCAAGAATGCCGACCGGTGCAAAGAAAGGTGCCGTCATGTCCTCCGCCCTGCGAGCCAATCTGAACCAGGAAGAATCGACCAGCCTCTCGCTCTTCATGACCGGCGATGGTGTGAAGATCGCCTACAGGATCGATGGCTCCGCCGACCTTCCGGCGCTGATCCTTGCCAATTCCATCGCCACCACCCTGCACATGTGGGACGGCCAGATCGCCGAACTGTCAGAGCACTTCCAGGTCATCCGCTACGACTATCGCGGCCATGGCGGCTCCGACGTGCCCGCCGGAGCCTATTCGGATGGCCGGCTTGGCCGCGACGTGCTGGAACTGATGGACCATCTCGGCATCGGGCGCGCCCATTTCATGGGACTTTCGCTCGGTGGCTTCGTTGGCCAGTGGCTGGCCATTCACGCACCGGAGCGCATCGACCGGCTGGTGCTGGCGAACACCGCTTCGCATCTCGGGCCGGCCGACTATTTCGATACGGCCATCCGCAAGGTTCTCGTGGCTGCCGACATGAAGGAGACTGCCGAAGGTTTCCTCCACAACTGGTTCCCCGTCGCGATGATCGAGGAGAATGGCCCGGTCATCCGGAAATTCCGCCAGGACCTGCTCGACACGCCTCGCCAGGGACTGGCAGGTCTTTTCGCTGCAGTGCGTGATGCCGATCTGCGCCGCACCATCGCACTCATCCAAAGCCCCACTCTGGTCATCGGTGGCGAATTCGACACCGTCACGTCCTATGCCATGAGCGAAGCCATTGCAGCCGGCATTCCCCGCGCGCGGCTGAAGGGCTTTCCCGCCGTGCACCTGACCAATGTCGAATTTCCGAAGGAGTTCGTCGAAGAGGTGCTGGCGTTCCTGAAGCCCGATGAGGCGTAATCACCTCAGTCACCAATGCAGCGCGGCTATCTCGCCGCGCCGCTTCTGGTACCAGGAGCCTAACCTCTGGCCTCCAGGTAACGAAGTTTGGTCCTTATCACGTCAAGGAACAGCTCAACCTTCCGGGAGCGGTGACGTTTCTGTGGGAATACCGCATAGATTCCGCCCGTCGGCAGCGCCCAGTCGGGCAGGACGTGGATGAGACGCCCGAGTGCGACGTCCTCTGCCACCTGATAGTCCGGAAGCACCGCGAGCCCACCACCGGCCATGACCGCGGTGCGGACAGCACTTGTCGTCGAGATCGAAAGACGATGGTCGAACCGCACCTGCTGGACCTTCTGATCGGGGCTGGTGAATGACCAGTTTTCAGGCCGCTCCAGGATCGACAGCTCGATGAAGGGCCAATCCACCAGATGCTGGGGGCGCTGCACGCGGGCAAGGCGATCCGACCATGACGGCGGTGCCACTAGCCATTGGGCAAAGGAACCGAGCAACGCTGCCGTGTGGCTGGAGTCACGCGGCCAGCCCAGGCGGATCGCAACATCGATCCCCTCGCCCACGAGATCGACGATCTGATCCGACGCGATCAGATCGACCTTCAGACCGGGAAACTGATTGATCAGCGAGACCAGAACAGGGGTCACCACGGTTGCGCCGAAATCCACCGAAGTGGTCACGCGCAGCAGCCCGCGAATGTCGAGGTTCTCCCGGTCCAGCGCCGTGACGGCCTCATCGACCTGGCGCAGGATCGCCGTACACGCCTCGAAGAACTGCCGCCCGGCAACCGTCAGGCCGAAATGGCGCGGATTGCGCAAAAGAAGTGCCGCGCCGACCTCGGCTTCGAGCCGCGACAGGTGCGTGCTGATGACGGATTTCGCCAATCCGGTGCGACGCGCCGCCTCCGACAGCGATCCTGCTTCGATCACCGAAACGAAGATCGAGAGGCGATTGAGATTGATGTTGCGGACGTCCGTCATTCGTTCGCTTTGGTAGAACACTAAGTGCGAACCGTCACGCCTTTTATCGCTTCGATGGCGACCATATTGTTCGACGCCATCACGATCGGAGCAGCCATGCAGCACACCACCCCGAATGCCGTACTTCAGGCCTATATCGATGGCTCGGGAGAGCTCGATCGCACCAAGCTGGCAGGCTGCTTCCATCCCAAGGCAATCATGACGGGTTACCTGCTCGGCAATGCCGTCGTCGGTACACCCGAGCTCTATCTCGACGACATTGAGAGAATGGCCCGGCAGGGTGTTTCGAAGGAGGGCTACAAGGCCCATTTCGAAGGCTTGACCGTTCAAGGTTCCGTCGCCAGCGCCACCGTCGTCATGTCCGGCCTGGCCGGGCTCAATTTCAACGACTTCATGCATCTCGTCGAAGAAGATGGCCGCTGGAGTATCATCAGCAAGCTCTTCACCACCTGCTGAATCTGCTCGAGCGCGGCAGCCGCGCCGATCGCAGCCTTTTCAAGCCAGCCTGGGAACCAAACATGAACATCAAGACAGATCCTGCGATCGACTGGGCCGCACGGGACGCCCGCGTCGTCCATCACCCGCATGGCGATGCGACCGATCCGCAGCGCTTCGTGCTGGTCCGGGGCAAGGGATCAACCCTGTGGGATACAGACGGCCGTGAATACATCGACGCCCATGCCGGCGCCTGGCTGACGCAGGTCGGCCACGGACGTGAGGAGCTGGCGAAGATCGCCGCCGAGCAGATGTCGACGCTCGCGCATTTCACGATCATGGGTGACTACGCCAACATTCCGACGATCGAATTCTGCGAGAGGCTGATCGCACGCGCGCCGAAAAACATGGCCAAGGTGCGCCTGATGAGCAGCGGCTCGGAAGCAGATGACGAGGCGCTGCAACTCGTGCGGCTCTATCACCACAAGCGCGGCCAGCCGCAACGCACCAAGATCCTGGTGCTGCGCGGCTCGTTCCATGGCCGCACCTATGGCGGCGCGGAGCTCGCCGGGGGACGCCCGGGCATCGGCGATGTGCCGAACAATGCCATCATGCTGACGCCACCCCTGTCCTACCATGCCGAGCTTTTCGGCGGGGAGGACGTGACCGACTTCTGCGTGCGCGAACTGGAGCAGACGATCGCGCACGTCGGCGCAGACAACATCGCCGCCATGTTCGGCGAACTGGTGATGGGACCGGCAGGCATGATCCCGGTGCCAGACGACTACTGGCCACGCATGGTCGCGGTGCTCAAGTCGCACGGCATCCTGTTCGTCGCCGATGAGGTGGTGACGGCCTTCGGCCGCGCCGGCGCCTGGTACAGCTCGCTCGACTACAATCTGACGCCCGACATCATCGTGCTCGCCAAGGGCATCGCCAGCGGCTACGTGCCGCTGGGCGCGCTTCTGCTCGACGGCAATGTCGCGGATGTTCTCGACGGCGCGGGCGGCGGCGGTTCCTATGCCGGCCACCTGATGGCATCGGCGATCGGTTCGGCCAACATCGACATCATCGAGCGAGAGAACCTGCTTGAAGCATCGCGGCTGCGCGGCCAGCAGTTCCTCGACGAGCTCGGCGAATTGATCAACCTGCCGATCGTCGGCGATGTGCGCGGCCGCGGCCTGATGATCGGTGTCGAGCTGGTGTCCGACAAGGCGACCCGGCAGTCGCTGTTCGATCGTTTCCCGCAGCTCAAAAAGGAAATCCCGCTCTTCACGCGCAGGAAGCACGGCGTCATCACCGCCATCCATGGCGGCGCGGTCGCATTGACGCCACCGCTGGTGATCACGCCACAGGAAGTCAGCCGCGTCACCGATGCAGTGGGAGACGCCCTGGCGCGGGTCAACATCCACACCGGGCAGATCGACTGACCGATCGATACCGAAGGAGCCGCCTGGAGCCCTCAAAAAGGCCAGATGGCTGCTTCATAGAGAACTAGTCGACCGCCAATGCCGTGACCTCGCGCCGGAACGGCAACGCATCGCCGATATCCGGCTCATCCAGTTCGCGGGCGAAGCGGTGGCCGGCATAGGTCGCCCAGGCGATCGGTCCCGGTGCCTCGGCATCGCCGATCACCTTGATCGAACGGATGCTGTTATCAGCCCATTCTGCACGGCGCTCCTTCAATTCAGTCCAGAGCCCGTCGTTCTGCTGGCGCGACGTTACCAGCACCACGGCGTCGGCGTCGAAGTCCCGCTCGGCACCGGTGTAGGCGCAGGCCGTGGCGACACCGCCGGCCATCACCCGTGTCACGACGCGGTTCAGAACGATCTCGACGCCAAGTTCGGCCAGGCGCCGGTGGATCGCCCCCTGCTCCAGCGTGTTGCGGGTCCAGTCCGAGACATAGGCCGATGGCGTGACCAGCGTGACTTTCGCGCCTTGCCTCGCCATAAGTTCCGCCAAGACGCCACCCATATAGTAGTGGTCATCGTCGAACAGCACGACGTTGCCGCCCGGCACTTTGCCGTCCATCAGATCGTCAGGCGTGTAGACGGGCATGGCCGCATCCATCGGCATCGGCACGACATGGGCTCGCGCGACACCGTCGCGCCGCCAGGCGGCACCGGTGGCGATGGCGACATTCTCGAAGCCGAAGGCCAGGATATCGTCGGCGGAGAGCCGGCTGTCGAAATAGACATCGACATTCGGCATCTGGCCAAGCTGATACTGACGATAGTCGCGCACGCGACCCCAGGCCGAGAGGCCCGGCAGGCGGCATTCTCGCGCGACACGTCCGCCAAGCTCCGTGCCGGCCTCGGCGAGCGCGACCTGATAGCCGCGAGCGCCAAGCGCGCGCGCCGCTTCCAGTCCGGCCGGGCCGGCACCGACGATCAGCACCGTTTCGCTGGCGCCCTTCGCCTGCATGCGTTCCGGATGCCAACCCTTGCGCCACTCCTCCATGAAGGTGGGATTCTGCGTGCAGCGCGAGATCGACATGGTCATGTCGCCGGTGATGCAGATGTTGCAGCCGATGCATTCGCGGATGTCCTCGATACGGCCCTCCTCCACCTTCTTCGGCAGGAAAGGATCGGCGATCGAGGGCCGTGCGCAGCCGATGAAGTCGAGCGTGCCGGACTTGATCATCTTGACCATCACGTCGGGCGAGGTGAAGCGCCCTACCCCGACGACAGGTTTGGATGTGAGCTTCCTGATGCCGGCCACCAGGCTTTCCTGCGCGGCTTCCTCCTTGAAGCGGGAGGGGCCGGAACAATCCTCCCAGGCGCCATGGGCAAGATCCCACAGATCGGGCAGATCGGCGTGCATCTCGATCATGTCGCGGACCTCGGAATTGGCGAAACCGAGCTCGCCGATCATCTCGTCCAGCGAGAGCCGCAGCGTCAGCCCGCAGGTGTCGCCGATGGCATCACGTCCCTCCTCGATCAGCTCGCGCATCAGCCGCGAACGGTTCTCCAGCGAGCCGCCATATTCGTCAGTACGCTGGTTCGTGGCCGTCGACAGGAAATGCTGGATGATGCCGAAGCCGTGGGCGCCATAGAGGCAGACAAGGTCAAAACCCGCCAGCTTGGCACGCTTGAAGGCATTGCGATGCCAGCGCCGCAGATCGCGAATGTCCTGCTTGTCCATGGCACGCGCCTGCACAGGATCATTGGTGAAGGTGCGGATCGGCAGCGCAGTCGGTCCGCGCGGCACCTCGCGCGTGTAGAGGTTCGGCCCGTTGATGCCGGAATAGGCCAGCTGGATACCGGCCAGCGCGCCATGCGAACGCATCGCGGCAGACATTTTCGCGAGTGCCGGGATATCCTGGTCTTCCCACAACCGCAGCTCGATGAAAGGCGTGATTTCCGAGGTGTGGTGCATCTCGGTCTGTTCGGTGAAGATGACGCCCCAGCCGCCTTCCGACTT
>VFQQ010003639.1_pt1 | contig 14672 bp, 12 predicted proteins | sample 3512341 | NCBI WGS metagenome assembly VFQQ01 (sample SAMN10412373, study PRJNA504923) | tailings metagenome | isolation source: Relicate 2 Philex TSF1 revegetated site | place: Philippines: Tuba, Benguet | collected 2017-08-29 | reverse complement strand
ATGCCAGGAACATGACCCAACAAGAACCCGACTACAAGCGCCATACCGCCCACCTGCCCGAGCCCAAGTTCGTCCCGCTGCAGCAGCCCCGCCGCCTGCCGGAACAACACATGCTCGCCGAAGCCGAACGCTTCTACCGCCGCATGAACGAACGCCGCACCACGCGGCACTTCTCGACCGACCCCGTCCCCCGCCGCCTCGTCGAGTTGGCCATGCTCACGGCGGCCACGGCCCCTTCAGGCGCGCACCGCCAGCCCTGGCGGTTCGTGGCCATCGACGACCCGCAGATCAAGGCCGAGCTGCGCACCGCCGCCGAGGCCGAAGAACTCAAGACCTACAGCGGCCGCATGACCGACGAATGGCGCGAGGCCCTGCACCCGCTGGGCACCGACCACGTGAAGGCGCACATGACCGACGCGCCCTGGATCGTGGTGCTGTTCGCCGAGAAGTACGGCCTCAATGCCGACGGCTCGCAGCGCAAGAACTACTACGTGGACGAGAGCGTCAGCATCGCCGCCGGCCTCTTCATCACCGCCGTGCACCTCATGGGCCTGGTGACGCTCACGCACACACCCAGCCCCATGGGCTTCCTGCGCGAGCGCCTGGGCCGCGGCACCAACGAGAAGGCGATGCTGCTGATGCCGGTGGGTTACCCGGCACCCGGCGCGTTGGTGCCGGATCTGGAGCGCCTGCCGCCGGACGCCTTCATCCAGTGGAACGCCCCGGTTGATCAAACCCAGGCCGCGCGGTAGTCGGCCGCGTACTGCTCGATCGTGCGCGGCGCGCGGCCGGTGATCGTGGCCACCGCGTCGGTCGTGCGCTCGGCGTAGCCGGCCTTGAAGTAGCCGAGGATCAGGATCAGGAACTCGGCGTAGGGCCTGGGCAGGCCGGCGCCGAGCAGGCCTTGCAGCATCGCTTCGGGCGTGATGTCGGTGAAGCCGATCGTGCGGCCCGTGGCCTTGGACAGGATCGCGGCCACTTCATCGTGGTCCAACGCGCGTGCGCCAGTGAGGTCGAAGTCGCGGTTGTCGAAGTCGCTGCGGCTGAGCAGTTCGGCGGCCACGGCGGCGATGTCCCGTGCGTCGATGAAGCTGCCCTTGGCCTTGCCCACCGGCAGGAAGATCTGCCCCTGCTGCTGGATGCCAGCGATCCAGAAGGTGTTGAAGTTCTGCATGAACCAGTTGGGCCGGACGACGTTCCAGGCCAGGCCGGAACGTTCCAGGTGCAGCTCGGCGCGGCGCAGCGGCGCCTGATCGTCGGCGTTGGCGCCCATCGCGCTCATCAGCACCACCTTCTTCAGGCCGGCGGCCGTGGCGGCGTCGATCAGCGGGTTCAGCAGCTCGTGCTGGTTGGTGTGGCCGGGCGGGGCGAGCAGGAAAGCGCGGTCGGCCTGCGCGAAGGCTTCGGCCACGCCCGCGCCGCTCAGCACGTCGAGCTGCACCTGGCCGGCTTTGTCGGGCTGGCGGCTGGTGGCCTGCAGCACGCTGTGGCCACGCGCCTGCAGCAGGCGGACGAGTTCGGTGCCGACGGTGCCGTTGGCGCCGATGACGAGGGTCTTGCTGGACATGATCGTGTTTCCTGTGGGTTGAACGATGGTGAGACTGTAGGTGCTGCAGTGCGTACCGTGAATGCATGTCAGTTCATGTTTCATGTCCAATCGTTCTTGCAGACGTACAATCGAGCCATGGATCTGCTCACCGATATCCTCCAGCAGGCCGGCCTGCAGCGCCGCCTGCTCGACCTGCGCCACCTGGGCGACACGAGCGCCTTGCGCTTCCCCTGCGAGCGCAGCATCGGCTTTCACGTGGTGCTGCGTGGGCGCGTGTTCGTCCACGGCGAAGGCGAGGGCATGCCGCTGGAACTGCAGCCCGGCGACATCGCGCTCATGGCGCGCGGCTGCGAACACGTGGTCAGCACCAGCGCCACGCTGCCGCCGGGCCCGGTCGCGCTTGCCGGCAGCGGCGAGCCCAGCACCGGCGGCACGGCGCTGATCAGCGGCGCCTACCAGTTCTGGAACCCGCCGCTGCACCCGCTGTTTGCGCAGCTGCCGGCCTGGACCGTGGTGCGCGCGGCCGACCTGCCGCGCCTGGCACCGATGTCGCTCACCGTGGCGTTGCTGGGCAGCGAAACCGCGGCGCCGGCGCTGGGCAGCGACACCATCGTGCACGGCCTGCTCGACGTCACCTTCACCTACCTGCTGCGCGAGATCGTCGAGCGTGGCGGCATCAGTACGGCAGGCTGGAGCCGCGCGCTGCAGGCACCCGCCGTGCGCCGCGCGGTGGAGTTGCTGCACGCCGAACCCGCCACGGCCTGGACGCTGGACGAACTGGCCCGCCGCGCCGGCCTCTCACGCACCGCGCTGGCCGAGAAGTTCCGCGAGGCCATGGGCGACACGCCGCTGAACTACCTGCGCACGCTGCGCATGCAGAAGGCCATGCGCCTGCTGAGCGCCACCGACGCGGGTCTCGAACAGGTGGCCGGCGAGGTGGGCTACACCGATGCCTTCAGCTTCAGCAAGGTGTTCAAGAAGGTGGTGGGCGTGCCACCGCGCGAGTTCCGGCGGCGCGATGCGGCCGAGCGCGCCGACGCGTACCGGTTCTAGGCTGCCACGGCTTCCGGCGCCGGCAGCAGCGCGCTCTGCGGCGTTTCCGCGCGGCCCGACCAATCCAGGATCTCCAGCCGCCCGTCGGTATGTTCGACGAGCGCCGTGAGGCTCTCCACCCAGTCGCCGTCGTTGCAGTACAGCACGCCCTCGATCGTGCGCATCTCCGCGTGGTGGATGTGCCCGCACACCACGCCTTGCAGCCCGCGCCCGCGCGCCTCGCGCGCCACCGCGGATTCGAACTGGTTGACGTAGCTCACGGCGCGCTTGACCTTGAGCTTGAGGTACTTGCTGAGGCTCCAGTACGGCAGCCCCAGCCGCGCGCGCAGCGAATTCAGGTGCCGGTTCAGCCGCAGCGTGAACTCGTAGGCCGAGTCGCCCAGGTAGGCCAGCCACTTGGCGCACTGGATCACGCCGTCGAAGTAGTCGCCGTGCACCACCCAGAGCTTGCGGCCGTCGGCCAGCGTGTGGATGGCCTCTTCCACCACCTCGATGCCGCCGAAGTTGTGGCCCAGGTACTTGCGCGCGAACTCGTCGTGGTTGCCCGGCACGAAGACCACGTGTGTGCCCTTGCGCGCCTTGCGCAGCAGCTTCTGCACCACGTCGTTGTGTGCCTGCGGCCAGAACCAGCTGCGGCGCAGCTGCCAGCCGTCGACGATGTCGCCCACGAGGTACAGCGTCTCGCACTCCACCGTCTTCAGGAAGTGCAGCAGAGCCTTGGCCTGGCAGCCGGGTGTGCCCAGGTGCAGGTCGCTGATCCACACGCTGCGCAGGCGCAGCGTGCCTTCTTCGGGCTCGGCGAGGGGGAGGTCGTCGCGGCGCATGCAGGCATGCTCGGTCCGCGGCGCGACGCGCGCGTGACAGCGCCGCTTCAGGCCCGTGACACCTGCTGCACGCCAGCCTTGCCGGCCGTGCTGGCCGCGAGGATGCGCTCCAGCACCCGCGGCACCTCGAACACCGCGTGGTTGTCGATGCGCGCCACCCGCTCGCGGTACGCCGGCAACTCGGCCAGCAGCGCACGCACCGCCGGCGCGATGGTGGCGAAGCTGCGCTCCACGCGACCCAGGCCATGCTGCAGCACCCACTCGGTGTTCCAGCGCTCCTGCGGCATGGTCCAGGCGTTGCGCGTCACGATCACCGGCAGGCCCATGTGCACGGCCTCGCTGAGCGAACCGGGGCCGGGCTTGCCGATGAAGAAGTCCGCCAGCTGCATCCAGCGCGCCACGTCGTTGGTGTAGCCCACCACCACGCGCGGCGCGTGCGCGCCGGTGGCGTCCTTGCGCAGCGCTTCGGCCAGTGCAGCGTTGCGGCCGCACATCAGGATCAGCGGCGTGTCGGGCAGGCGCTCGGCAATGCGCCGCATGGCACGGGAGCCCGTGCCGCCGAAGAGCACCAGGCCGGTGGGCGTATGGGCGTCCAGGCCGGCCTTCACGCGTTCCGCGAGGCGGTCGATCGGCGGCGCAAAGTGGAAGTCGGGGCGCAGGATCATGCCGCCCACTTCGTGCACACGCGCCGCATCCACGCCGGCCGCCAGCGCCTGGCGCACGGCGTGCGCGGTGCCGCACACCAGGTGCTGGTCGAGCCCGGGTTCGATCCAGAAGGCCGGCGGGTGGTCGGCCATGTCGGTCATCACGGTCACGAAGGGCAGGCGCGGGTCGTGTGCCTTCAGGCTGTCGTGCAGTGCGCGGTTGAAGTTGGGGATCAGCGAAACGACCATGTCGGGCCTCGTCGCCGCCCAGTGGCGCTGCAGCCGCTGCACCATCGCGCCATGCGCGAGGCGGATGCCGGCCTGCAGCAGCTTCAGCTCCTGCGCCAGGCCGAGCGTGAAGCCGCTGGCCAGGCGTTTGTTGTACAGGTCCTCGGGCTCGAAGCCGAGCGTGCGGCGGAAGAGGGCCGTGGGGTCCAGCACCTCGGTGAGGTTGACCTTGCGCACGCGCCAGGGGCGGCCCTGCATCAGCATCACCTGCTCCAGCGCCTGCGCCGCCGCGCGGTGGCCGCCGCCGGCGTTGAACCAGACGAGGTCGATGGTCTTCATGCGACCCTGCGCAGCAGGGCTTCGCCCATGCGGATGCGTGCGCCGCTCTCGATGCCAGCGGCCAGCGCGAAGCCCGGTGGCACGAAGACGATGATCGTGCTGCCGTGTTCGAACCAGCCGAGCTCGTCGCCCTTCTTCACGGGTATGGTGCAGGGCAGCTCGATCGGCCCCTTGTAGTCCAGGTGCAGCCGCAGGTCCAGCGCATGCAGGCGCAGGCTGGCGACGAGGATCGCCGCCACCGGCACCAGCGCAAAGGGCGTGCCGTCGGCCATGCTGAAACGCAGCGCCGCGCGCACGTTGCGGCAGAAGAGGCGCTCGACGCGGGCCAGCGCGATCGGGTTCACGTTCCAGGTGTCGCCGCTGAGGTAGCTCACGTGCTGCAGCGTGGCATCGGCCGGCGCGTGGAAGCGGTGGTACATGGCCGAGGTGAGGCGAAGCGTCACGAAGGTGCCGCCCTCGAAAGGCGCCGCTCGCTCGGCGCGGCCGAACAGTTCCGCCGCGCGGTAGGGCGACCCCTTGGCCTGCCACACCTGGCCCTGCTGCACGCTGCCGCAGGCGCCGACGATGGCGTCACACGGGCACGTGAACACGGCCGGGTCGGTGTCGACCGGCCGCGCGCCGGGTTTCAACTCGCGTGTGAACACGGCGTGCAGGCTGTGGAAGCGGCGCTGCTTGGCTTCGGTGAGATCCAGCTCGGTGAACAGCCGCCACACCACCACCGACAGCCGCGTCAGCAGCGGGCTTTCGATGCGGCTGTACCAACCCATCAGGCGTGTCAGCGCGGCGCGCGGCACGCGGTTCGTGAGCAGGAAGTTCAGGTCCTCCTGCAGCAGCAGGCGGTCACGCAGCGCGGCGATCCTCATGCGGCCAGGGCTTGCTCGGGTTCTGCGGTGTCTTCGGCGATCGCGGCCGCAGCGCGGCCGATCGCCAGGTGTTCGAAGCCCAGTTCCAGCAACTGGGCGGGGTCGTACAGGTTGCGGCCGTCGAGCAGCAGCGGGCGCCTCATCGCGGCACGCAGTTCTGCGAAGTCAGGGCTGCGGAACTCGCGCCATTCCGTCACCACGAGCAAGGCCGAGCTGCCCTGCGCCGCGGCCAGCGGGCCCTCGACCAGTTCCAGCCCACGCCGCCCCGGCCAGCGTGCCGCCACCGCCGGCATCGCCACGGGGTCGAAGGCGCGCACCGTGGCGCCGCGCGCCAGGAGTTCGTCGATGATGACCAGCGCAGGCGCCTCGCGCAGGTCATCGGTGCCGGGTTTGAAGGCCAGCCCCCAGAGCCCGATGACATGCCCGCTCAGGTCCTCCCCCAGCCGCGCCACCAGGCGCTGCACCAGCAGCTGGCGCTGGCGCTCGTTGATCTGCTGCGTGGCGGCGAGGATCGGCAGCTCCACGCCCGCGTCCTCGCCCATGCGACGCAGCGCCTTCACGTCCTTGGGCAGGCACGATCCGCCCCAGCCGCAGCCGGCATAGAGGAAATGCGTGCCGATGCGGGGATCGCTGCCGATGCCCAGCCGCACATGTTCGATGTCGGCGCCCAGCCGTTCCGCCAGCTGCGCCATCTCGTTCATGAAGCTGATGCGCGTGGCCAGCATCGCGTTGGCCACGTACTTGGTGAGCTCGGCGCTCTTGATGTCCATCACCAGCAGCCGGTCGCGGTTGCGCAGGAAGGGCGCGTAGAGCGCGCGCATCAGCAGCAGGGCCGGCTCGTTGTCGCTGCCGATGATCACGCGGTCGGGCCGCATGAAGTCCTCGATGGCCGCGCCTTCCTTCAGGAACTCGGGGTTGCTCACCACCGCGTAGGGCAGCACCGTGCCGCGGCGGCGCAGCTCGGCGGCGATGGCCAAGCGCACCTGCTCGGCGGTGCCCACCGGCACCGTGCTCTTGTCGACGATCACCTTGTGATCGTGCATGTGCTGGCCGATGGTGCGGGCTGCGGCCAGCACATGCGCCAGGTCGGCAGAGCCGTCCTCGGCGGCCGGCGTGCCCACCGCGATGAACACGATGGTGCCATGCGCCACGGCGGCGGCCGCATCGGTGCTGAAGTGCAGGCGGCCGGCGGCGGCGTTGCGCTGCACCAGCTCGGCCAGACCCGGCTCGTGGATCGGCATGTGGCCTTCCTGCAGGCCCTGCACCCGCGCGGGATCCACGTCGAGGCAAGCCACGCTGTTGCCCATCTCCGCCAGGCAGGCGGCCGTCACCAGGCCGACATAACCGGCTCCGAACACACAGACTTTCATGGCACGCCCACCGGTTGCTGCAGCACCTGCTGCCGGGCGGCATGGTCGGCAGGCCGGGTGACGCAGCCGTGAAGCAACGCCGACAGAACGGTGACGGCACGGTCTTTCATCGTTGCGTCAAGCAGCGTCGGTTCAATGGGCGGATCACCACCGCCAGGGCTGCCCGATGACCGACCCGCTGATCCCCACCGCGCTGGCGCTGCTGGGCCTGGCCGCGCTGCCCAAGGTGCAGCGCCGCATCGAGCTCAGCCTGGCCAAGCACCCTTCGCTCAGCGGCCATTCACGCATGGCCAAGCGTGTGGCGCGGCTGCTGCCGGGCTACGCCCATGACGAGGCACGCTTCTTCGCCTGCGACGGTGCCCCGGCCGACGTGCAGGCGCGCCGGCGCAGCGCCTTCTTCGGCCTGTGCGACACCTTGATGACCCGCCACGCCAAGACCGTCGCGCTCACGCGCGAGGCGCGACAGGGCATCTCCGACCTGCAGTTCACCGGCGCCTACCGCGTGCCCTTCCCCTTCAGCCCCTTCCTGCGCCAGCACCTCACCGTGGGCGCCTTCGTGCAGGCGAGCAGCGGCGTGACGCTGACCGACCTCGACGGCCAGACCTTCTTCGACCTCACCGGCTCGTACGGCGTCAACGTCTTCGGCACCGACTTCTACAAGGCCTGCGTTGAAGAGGGCCTGCGCCGCACGCAGGCCCTCGGCCCCGTGCTGGGCAGCCTGCACCCGGCCGCGGCCTGGAACGTGCAGCAGTTGAAGAACATCTCGGGCCTGGACGAGGTGAGCTTCCACATGAGCGGCACCGAAGCCGTGATGCAGGCGGTGCGCCTGGCGCGTTACCACACGCGCCGCAAGTACCTGGTGCGCTTCAACGGCGCGTACCACGGCTGGTGGGAAGACGTGCAACCCGGCCCCGGCAACCCGCTGCCGCCCGGCCACACCTACACGCTGAAGGAGATGGACGCGGCCACGCTGCGTGTGCTGAGAAAGCGCAGCGACATCGCCTGCGTGCTCGTGAACCCGCTGCAGGCGCTGCACCCCAACGCCGCGGCGCCGGGCGACGGCACCCTGGTGGACGGCAGCCGCCGCGCGCACTTCGACAAGGAGCGCTATGCAGCCTGGCTGCGCGAGCTGCGGCAGGTGTGCAGCGAGCGCGGCATCGTGCTGATCTTCGACGAGGTGTTCATGGGCTTCCGCCTCGGCACCGGCGGTGCCCAGGCCTACTTCGGCGTGCAGGCCGACATGGTGACCTACGGCAAGACACTCGGCGGCGGGCTGCCGGTGGGCGCGGTCTGCGGCAGGGCCGGGCTGATGAAACGCTGGCGCGACGAGCGCCCTGCCGACATCTGCTTCGCTCGGGGTACCTTCAACTCACACCCCTACGTGATGGGCGCGATGCAGGTGTTCCTGGAGCGCCTGCACAGCGAGCCGGTGCAGGCGATGCTGCAGGACATCGACGAACGCTGGAACACCCGCGCCGCGATGTTCAACGAACGCCTGGCCGCTGCGGGTGTGCCGGTGCGCGTGGCCAACCTCGCCAGCGTGTGGACGGTGCTGTACACGCAGCCCGGCCGCTACCACTGGATGCTGCAGTTCTACCTGCGCGAACAGGGGCTGGCGCTGAGCTGGGTGGGCAGCGGGCGGCTGATCTTCAGCCACAACTTCAGCGATGCCGACGTGGCACTGGTGTGCGATCGCTTCGTGAAGGCCGCCTTGCGCATGCAGGCCGACGGCTGGTTCTGGAACGACGGCGGCGGGCTGACCGGCCAGGCGATCCGCCGCGGCGTGCTGAAGGAGATGCTGCTGCGGCGGTGAATGGGCTGCTGAAGGAGCCGCGTCACCCCAAGCGTTGTCGGCCGGGCTTACATGCGGCCCGTCCGCCCGTCGCGCCCCGACCCCAAAAGCCTCACCGCAACAAGGACTTAGCGGTGGATGGCACACACCTTGCTCATGCGAGATGTCTCTCCAGTAGGGTGACGGCTTCTTCAAGGAGAAAGTTCAATGAAGGCAAAGACTTGGGCCGGCACGTTGTGCCTGGCGGCAGGGATGATCAGTGCGCCGGCGATGGCTGGCCCGTTGGTGCTGATGGGCATCGACGCTGAAGACGGTGGCGTGGGCGGGCACGGTCCTCTGTCGGCGTACACCGACGTCGCGAGCTCCATCCTGGGTGCGACCACCAATGGTGGCGGCGGCATTCTGGTGTTCGGCGGCGGCGCGGCTGGCTCGAACGTGCGGTCGTTCTGGACTGCACTGGCAGCGTCGGTGGGTCAGTCGGTGACGTTCGCGACGGGCGCGGCGAGCGTTTCTGCGCAGTCGCTGGCGGGCTTCCAGATGATCGGCGTGGCGAGCGACAACGCCAACACGCCGAGCGGTGGCCTGACGGCTGCGGAGAACGTCGCTCTCGCCGCTCGGCAGGCCGAGATCGCCGGCTTCGTGAATGGCGGCGGCGGCCTGCTCGGCTTCAGCCAGGCCGACCTGGGCGCCAGCGCCTACGCGTACCTGGGTGGCCTCGGCGCGTTCTCCTTCGGCAATGCCGACTACCAGGACGTGACGGCGACCGCAGCCGGCAACGCCGTGGGCATCACGAACACCAACCTCGACATCTGCTGCTGGCACGACACGTTCACGGCCTTCCCCTCGTTCCTGAACGTGCTGGCCACGGTCGGCAACACCAACACGGCCGCGGCCATCGGTGGTGTGAGCGTGCGCATCACGCCGATCCCCGAGCCGTCGACGATGTTGCTGGTGGCGGCCGCAGCGCTGGCCTTCCGCGCGCAGCGTCGCAAGGCCTGATCCGCAGTCGGACCTGGGGTCAACCCCTGATCACGGCGGCCTCCGGGCCGCCGTTTTCGTTGATGGCCGTCCGGGCAGTGCACAAGACGATCGCGAGAGCCCAGAAGCCTGCCTCCCGCCGCGCGCAAAGCAGGCGGCGTCCTGGATGCCGCCCAGGCCTGTGAGTTCGGCCAGGGGCCCTGCGGCGGGTCGACGACCGAAGCGTCGGAAGCGCATCCAGCGCCACGTCTCCGCTTGCCCGCCCGCGCCTTGGCGCCAAGCGCCTGAACGCCCGTCGAGCGTGCTTCCCAGCGCGCCCGCGTCAGGCAGCTTCGCCGCACGCGCCGGCGGATTGTGCTGGCACGCAGGGCGTTTCGTGCGGATCGCCGCCACCTGCGTCGGCATCGCGGCTTCGCCGCCGGCCGTGGGCCGGCGCTCCCTGGCCCGCGCGCCGGGGCGCGTCAGTGCCGTCCCTGCCGCACATGCTCCATCGGATCGAGCAGTTCCCCGCGCAGCAGGTGCAGCGGTGCGCGCCAGTACAGCATCACGTCGTGGAACGGGTCGGTGAGGATCTTGGTGGCCCAGGCCAGCGCCGGCATCCAGCCCTGCAGCACGATCAGCTGGCCCACGCGGAACAGCAGGCCACCCACGCCGAGTGCCAGCCAGGCGATGCCGAGGTCGTGCAGGTAGCCGCGGAACGTCGTGGCCGGCTCGATCAGCCCGCCGAGTGACGGCGCCAGCCACAGCGCCGCCGGCACGGCCACCCACACGGCCAGCAGCACCACCTTGCGGTTCAGGTTGTAGCCGACCTTGATCGCTTCCTTGTGCTCGAAGCTGGCGTTGTTGATGGTGTCGAAGCCCTTGGGCTCGAAGAAGAAGTGGCCGGCCTGCCGCGTGGTCATCGAGATCACCCAGGCGATCAGCGCGGCGCTGGCGGGGTCGAAGAACAGCACGACATAGGCCACCAGGAACGACAGCGCGCTCACGAAGTGCAGGCTCTGGTTGATGCGGCTCTGGTGGTAGTAGCGGTGGTCATCCCAGCGTTGGGTGCGCAGGGTGTCGAGGAAGTGTTTCATCGGTTGTCTCGATGCTCCGGTGGAGGGTGACAGGATGGTGACGGCGCTGTTTGAACGGGCCGTGACCGCTTCGTGTCGTTTCCGTGAGTGCTCGCCTGTCATCAAGCTGTTGCGTGGCGCACCGACCATGACCGCATGCAGCAAGCCACCGACGCAGAGATCGAGGTCGACACTTGGCTGCCGCAGCGCCCCTCCTTGCGCGTGGCCGTGGTCACGGAGACCTGGCCGCCCGAGGTCAACGGCGTGGCGGCCACGGTCTCGCGCGTGGTGCATGGCCTGCACGACCGCGGCCACGAGATACAGCTCGTGCGCCCGCGCCAGACGCGCGGTGACGAAGCCACACACGAAGAACGTTATGCCGAGGTGCTGCTGCGCGGCCTGCCGATCCCGCGCTACCCGCAGCTCAAGCTCGGCCTGCCTTCGCGCCGCGCGCTGAAGGCGCGCTGGCAGCTGCAGCGGCCCGACGTGGTGCACCTCGTGACCGAAGGCCCGCTGGGCTGGAGCGCGCTGCAGGCGGCGCTGCAGCTCAAGCTGCCGGTGGTGAGCGACTTCCGTACCAACTTCCACGCCTACAGCAGCCACTACGGCGTGGCCTGGCTGCGCGGGCCGATCCTGGCCTACCTGCGCAAGTTCCACAACCGCACCGCCTGCACGATGGTGCCCACCGACGGGCTGCGCGCCGAGCTGGCCAAAAGTGGCTTCGCCAACCTGCGCGTGGTGGCGCGTGGCGTGGACACGCAATTGTTCGACCCCGCACGCCGCAACCCCGCGTTGCGCGCGGCCTGGGGCGCGGGCCCGGCCGACCTGGTGGTGCTGTGCGTGGGCCGCCTCGCGGCGGAGAAGAACCTGAACCTGCTCGTGCAGGCCTTCGAGGCCATCAGCGCGCAGGACCGCCGCGCGCGCCTCGTGCTGGTGGGTGACGGCCCCGAGCGCGCCGCGTTGCAGCAGCGCTGCCCGCGCGCGGTGTTTGCCGGTGTGCGCCATGGCGACGACCTGGCCGCTCACTACGCCTCGGCCGACCTGTTCCTGTTCCCCAGCGTGACGGAGACCTTCGGCAACGTGGTGCCCGAAGCCATGGCCAGCGGCCTGGCGGTGCTGGCCTTCGACTACGCTGCGCCGGCGCAGCTGCTGCAGCATGGCGCCAACGGCCTGCTCGTGCCGCTTGCAGACAACGCCGGTTTCGTGGCCCAGGCCGGGCGCCTGGCCGGGCAGGGTGGTTGGGTGCGTGCGATGGGCGCCCAGGCGCGGCACACCGCACGTGGCATGGACTGGGGGCGCATCGTGGAGGACGTGGAGTCGGCCTATGGCGCCGCGATGGCGCAGCCCGCTGCAAGCCCACGGGGACGCCTCATGCCGGCAGCGCCGCGCGTGAGCGCCGATCGCGCCAGCTGAGCAGTGCCACGCCGGCACCCACGAAGAGGCCCAGCGCCATCATCAGTGCCTGCACCGGCACACCGCCGGCCAGCAGCGCTGCGTACAGGCCCAGCATCACGAGCACGCTCAGGTTCTCGTTGAAGTTCTGCACCGCGATCGAGCGGCCCGCGCTCAGCAGCAGGTGGCCGCGGTGCTGCAGCAGCGCGTTCAGCGGCACCACCAGCGCGCCGGCGAGTGCGCCCACCAGCGCCATCAGCGCCGCTGCGCTCCACCAGTGGCCGGCCACCGAGGCCAGCGGCACGGCGAGTGCCATCGACATGCCCAGCGGCAGCGCACGCCGCGCGCGCGCGAGCATGAACACCCGCCCGGCCCAGGCCGCACCGGCGACGATGCCCACCGCCACCACGCCTTGCAGCCACGCGGCGCGGTCCAGGCCCAGACCCAGCCTTTCACCGGCCCAGTGCAGCACCGCGAACTGCAGCACCGCCGCCGAACCCCAGAAGAGTGTCGTCACGCCCATCGAGAGCGCGCCGTCGCGGTCGCGCCAGAGCGTGCGTTGCGCGGTGGCGAAGTCGGCCAGCGTGATCTTCACCTGCGGGTAACGCGCGCCGCTGTCGGGGATACCGAGGTTGAGCACGGCAGCCAGCGCGTAGAGCCCCAGCAGCGGCAGCAGTCCGGCGGCGGCGCCGCCCACCGGGGACCAGAGCTGCACGGCCGCCAGGAACGCCGGCATCACGAACACACCGCCGAGCACCACGCCGAACACCGCGGCGCACACGGTGCTGACCTCGATCCAGCCGTTGGCCGCCACCAGGCGTTCGGGCGGAACGAGTTCGGTCACCAGGCCGTACTTGGCCGGCGCGTAGGCCGCGGCGCCGATGCCCACCACGGCCAGCGCCACCAGCGGGTGCACGCCACCCAGCAGCGCCAGCAGGCCGGCCACCTTGAGTGCGTTCATCGCCATCATCAGCCGGCCCTTGCGCATGGCGTCGGCCCAGGCACCCACGAAGGGGGCCAGCAGCACGTAGGCGATGGTGAAGCTGAACTTCAGCAGTGGCGCCCACCACAGCGGCGCGCCGCGCTCGGCCAGCAGCGCGATGCAGACGATGAGCAGGCCGTTGTCGGCCAGTGCCGAGCAGAACTGCGCTGCGATGAGTGTCGCGAAGCCTCGGGGCACGGAGCGTCATTGCAGCGCCACCGTGTGACGCCGTGATGAGCGCGCCGTGACGGCGCTGCTTCAGGCCAGCAACAGGGGGAGCGTCTGCGCGGCGGTGCCACGCAGCACGCAGTGCGCCTGCGCGTCGATCTCGCTGGCCGCGGGGTTCACGATGATCACCGTGGCACCGCTGCGGCGTGCGCGGGCGGCCAGGCCCGCGGCGGGCCACACGGCGCCCGAGGTGCCGACGACGAGCATCACCGCGCAACGCTCCGCGGCCTTCTCCGCCGCATTCAGTGCACCCAGCGGCAGGTTCTCGCCGAACCACACCACCCCGGGGCGCACGGCGTTGCCGCATTCGGCGCAGCGCGGCGGATGGCCGGCCTCTGCCCAGCTGGTGTCACACGTGTTGCCGCCCCTGGCGCGGTGCGCGCAGGTCCCCAGCCAGCGGTCTTCGAGGATGTTGCCGTGCAGGCGGATCGTCCCGGTGTTGCCGGCGCGCTGGTGCAGGTCGTCGACGTTCTGCGTCACCAGCACCAGCACGCCGGGGTGCGCGCTCGCGAAGGCACCGAGCGCCAGGTGGCCGGCGTTCGGCTCCGCGCGCTGCACACCTTCGCGGCGCTCGGCGTACCAGTCCCACACGCGCTGCGGGTTGGCGCGGAACCCCTCTTCACTGGCGAGTTCCATCGGGTCGAAGCGCGCCCACAGGCCCGTCATCGCATCGCGGAAGGTGGCGATGCCGCTTTCGGCGCTCATGCCGGCACCCGTGAGCACGGCCAGGCCGCCTGGGCGGCCGAACGCGGGTGCGAGCAGCGCCCGAGCGTGTTCCATGTCGGCGGCGGGCACGGTCATGCTGACTCAGCGCAACCCCGCCGCGCGCAGCCGTGCCGCCAGCGCGGCCCAGCGTTCGCGCCCGGCCGGCCCTTCGATGGCGTAGTGGAAATGGCCCTCGCCGCGCCCCGCCAGCATCTGCCGCACCAGGAGCGGTGCGGCCTGCGTGAGTTCGCCCTGCGGCATGCCGGCGCGGATGGGATCGCCCTGTTCGGCGAGGTCGATCACCAGCACCTGGCCGATCTGAGGGTGCGCGCGCAGCCAGCCCAGCAGCCCGGGGCCGATCGGCGAGCCGATGAGCACCACGTTGTCCACCTTGAAGCCGTGGCGCGCGTGGTAGGCCGCGGTCTGTGCCGCGATCAATGACCCGTAGGAATAGCCGATGAGGTTGAAGGCGCCGCTGGTGGCCTGTGGCGGTGGCGCCAGCACCCAGTCGCCGGGGTCTTCCTCGCGCAGCGTGGTGCCGGCGCGCAACGCGTCGATGAACATGCCGGCCTGCGCGAAGTTGCGCCGCGCGGTGTCCACCTGGCCTGCGCTGACGTTGGCCACGCCAGCCTCGCGCAGTGCCTGCAGCATGCCTTCGACATAAGGCCCG
>VFQQ010003638.1_pt1 | contig 14674 bp, 29 predicted proteins | sample 3512341 | NCBI WGS metagenome assembly VFQQ01 (sample SAMN10412373, study PRJNA504923) | tailings metagenome | isolation source: Relicate 2 Philex TSF1 revegetated site | place: Philippines: Tuba, Benguet | collected 2017-08-29 | reverse complement strand
GGTACATCATGGACGTCACGCCGTCAAAGCGGTAGCCGTCAAACCTGTGTTTTGAAGGGTTCCCAGGCAAGGCAGCAAGGTTGGGAAAGTAAACAGAAAAGTGTGGACGCGACGCATGGATGTCACGCCCTGAAAGCGGAAGCCGTCAAAGCTGGGGCGGGGGGCAGCACGGGCACTGTTGTAGCGTGACAGACGGCTCCCCTCACTCAGGCAGGATGAAAGCCAACACCCCGGCCAACGTGGCAAGCTGGCACAATCAGCCCAAAGCACACATGAGCTGAGGACAACCGCTCGCATGTACCTCCAGCGCCCCTTTTGCACCACCCTCACCGGTACTCCTCGATCCACCAGCGCAGGTTGGACAGCAGGTAGCGCAGCGTCTCGTAGTTGCGGTAGTTGAGCAGGCGGGAGTCCCCTGCAGTTTTGGAGCAGAGAGGAAAAGGTTTGGAGCACGCAAGTGAGACTGCAGGCAAGTATGAGCATCTCGTAGCTGCGGTAGTTGAGCAGGCGGGAGTCCCCTGCAGGGTCAGAGAAACGGGGCAGAGAGGGTTGGGAGGCACCGCTGCGACGGTGATGGGCGCACTTTTGTTTTTGGTGGGGCGGGACAGCGGCCGCATGCAAGTGGCTTCCACAAAGCGCTTGCTGATTAGTGATAATCCAGCACAAGCTGCCTCAGCCGGTCAGCACCAGCCGGCCCAACTCACACTGGGAGTGGTAGCCCGCCTCGCCCTGCAGAGGCAAGCGGGAGGAATGCAGGGCAGGCATTGTCAGGACATCGCCGGTCGCAAGCGTGTTGCACTTGCTGTAATTCCACAATGGTCGCCAGCGCAGACCATTTGCGCGCGCCAACTATCGTTCCGCCCCACCTCACCCCACCCAAGCCCACCTGCCTGAGGTGGCTGGGTTCCTTGGACGGCCCGACATAATCAACGCAGGTGGCAACCAGGCACCAATTGGTACTGCCCACCCCACCCCCAGCTCACCTGCTTGAAGTAGTTGGCCTCCTCGGGCTGCCCGGCAGGCAGGCAAAGGCGGGTGCCAGACTACGAAGCACACCAGCACTCCTCTCCACCCCACCCCAAGCCCACCTGCTTGAAGTAGTTGGCCTCCTCGGGCTGGCCCAGGTCAAAGCCAGCCAGCCCGTCGTCGGCATTGGAGGAGATGTGGGAGTGCACCACATCCAGCAGCACCACAATGCCCAGGCGGTGAGCTTCGTCAATCAGTGCCTTCAGCTCCTCAGGCGTGCCTGGATGGATTGGAGCCAGCGGATTTGGATGGGCATGAAATTTGAAACACGGTGATGCCCATGCGGTGCGCCTCGTCGATCAGGGCCTTGAGCTCCTCGGGCGTGCCTGGGTGGGAGGAAGCCAGCGGAGCAATTCATACATGGCAGGCGGGCAGGAACGTCATGCGTGTGGGCGCTGCTGGAGGCTCCCCGGCTCCCGGCTGGGTGCATTGTGCCCACCTGAGCGGCTGCTGACGGCAAACGGGTTGGTCACATGGTAGCCAAACGAGCCATAGTAAGCATGCTCCTGCGTGGGAGGGCAAAGAGAAGGCAATAGAAATGGTGGTGGGTGGAGGCACGATATGGAGAGCCAGGCAGTGCAGGCGCAAGACAGTGGGCCGCCATGCACTAGCTCTGGACATGAGCTGCTGCACGCACCCTGCCGGCGCATGCAAGAAGTGCCAGGCAGGGCGGAATAAACTGGGCGGAGCGGCAGCGCTCGGCCCACCTGGATGGCCATCAGCTGGATGGCGTTGTACCCCAGCTTCTTGATGCGCGGCAGCACGTTGTCTGCGGCAAGGAGCGAGAACAACCCAGTGGCACAGCAGGCGTGGATCAGCTGCAAATGTACTAGAAATACAGCAGCATCGGCACTGCCATGCACAGCCTGCGCAGCCACAACCGGGCAGGGGCAGCAAGACAAATGCTATGGCGCAGACGAGCTCTGCAGCTCATGGCAATTCGTATTGATCGTGAAAGGAATAGCCCCCATCCTCCCACTCACCCTTGAAGTGCGTGTACGAGGCCACTTTTTCCTCCTCGCTGCTCATGCCCACATGTGCTTCACAACGGTTCCCAAATTCAGCTTGCCAGCCTCCATGCACTCACCCTTGAAGTGCGTGTACGAAGCCACTTTTTCTTCCTCGCTGCTCATGCCCACGTGCGCCTCGTAGATGCGCAGGCTGTCGGGGCGGCCCGGCCGCTTGTGCTTCCACACGTGGCGCTCCGAGGCGGGGGGGTCCCTGGGGGGGAAGGAAGAAGAGCGGGAGTGCGGGTGTGAAGCAGAGCAGGTATGCGGCACTGACCAGTGACGGGAGGAATTCGAGCAGTGGTGCGGCTGCTTCACTGCATCCATCCCCTGCAGGCAGCCTGCCACCAACGCAGCTCTGAAACCTGCCAACCATTTGTCAACCTGCAACAGAAGCAAATGCATCAAAAGCAGGCCTCACCAGTGGATGCCGTCGTACTTGGCACCCATCTTGCCCTCCGGCACTGCAGGCGCATGGGGGGAAGGCACGGAGAGGTGGAGCGTGGCGGCGCAGGGGCGGCCAGCAGTTGGGCAGCGGCTCGACAATTTGGCTGGCTTGCACATCAGCACATGGCACAGTGCGCAGCAGGACGACTGGCCGCAGGAAGTGCTGACGGCGCATGCAACCATGCCCGCAATTGGGTGCGTTCGCTGGCCAGTGGGTGCGCCCAGGTGGGGATGCAACTACCTTTTGCCCTGGCTCCACCCAGCCTGGGGTGCCACACAAGTAGACCAGCTCACCTGTGGCCCAGCGTGCCCAGGCGGGGATGCGGTCCACCCACCAGCCGCCCGGGTGGCGCATTTTAATCTTGATCTTGCTGCCGTGGGGGATGGCGCCGTCGGGCAGGCTGCATGTCGGATAAGGGAGGGGGCGATAAGAGGAGGGAGGAGGGTCGGCCTGGTTGAGAAGGTGGTAGGCACCAAATCCATGCGCGATGGCATTGGGCAGGCAGTGGCGAGCCTGCAAGCATCGCTGGGCCTGCCCTGATTCCATCGTTCTCAACAGCAACTCAGCAGCAGACCCGATAACGTTCGTTAAAATAACAGCAGGAGCAGCACCAGCAGCGGCAGCACCAACAGCAGCAGCACCAAAAGCAGCAGCAGCAGCAGCAGCAGCAGCAGCGGCGGCAGCAAACCAGCAGACCTGATGCTCCAGGTGCCAAAGTCGTCACGCTCCATGGGCTGCCCCTGCCAACCGTTGAAGTCGCCGATCAGCTGCGCCTCGGCAGCGCCGGGGGCCCACTCGCGGTAAATTGTGCGCCCCTGCGGCAACAGAACGGAGAACAGAACTGTGTGAAAGGAGAGCCGATACAAATGCGTATTCTGGGGCCCAGTGGCGGCACACTTTACGCCCCTGCAGCGACACGTGTTGGTGGAGGCAGACGGAGGCAGACGAGTAGTAAGCAAACACAACCAATTGCAGTGCATGCAAGTACACTGTCCCATCACTGGCCCCGCCCCCGTTGTTCAAAGCTCACATTCTCCTTCACAACACCGTATCGCTCGTAGCCCTTTGCAAAGTCGGCCAGGCTGCGCTCGTTGGCCAGGATGGCGTCCTTGGTGCCGCGGTACTGCTGCCAGCGGTACCGCAGGTGCTCCTCGTGCGCCTGCAGGACACGCATCGGCAATGAGCAGTCGTCGGCACATTGCTGTCGCGAGCCAGCAGAGCGCAGGGCAGAACAGGGGAGCAACAGCATCGCTTGCGGCGGCAGCATGGCGCACGCAAGCAGCGGTTGCTCTGTTGGGTGCATGCAGCTGTCGGCTAAGCACAGCCCACCTGCAGGTTGGGGTCCAGAGCCACAATGCCCTGCAACACAAGGGGTGGCAAGCCATCAAAGGCGCGTTCCGCACATACCGTTGGCTCTGACCAGGACCGCCCATGCCATCACGCCCGCACACGCATCGAAATGATCCCCAGCTGCAGCAGCCGTGGCTCACCAGGCCGTCCTCTGCCGCTGCGGGTGATGCTGCCTGGTCCACGGTGGCTGCCGAGAGCACGACGGAGCGAGGCAGGCGGCCTGCCGGCCGCGGCGCGCCACCCGCCAGCGGAGCCGGCACCGGCCGCGCCGCCGCGAGCTGCGCTGGGGGCGCCTGCGCGCTACCAGAGGGACCTGCCGGCTCCAGCGCCCTCCTGGTCAAGTTGGGCAGCATGGAAGGGGCGGCCGCCGCAGTTGAGGTGCGCATAGCGGGCGGCAGGCGTCAGCGCCCTCGACGCAGCCCCTCTTTGCTTCTCGAACGAAGGGATTGCAGCTGGATCGCGATGCGCGCTATCGGGCTAGTTTCCCGCACACACAAACCCCCGCCGCCCGATCACTCACACGCCGCGCCATGCCGACCCCCGCTGGCCACGGCAGCAGAGGCTACAGGCCTGGCTCTGCTGGCCGTAGAACACAATCCATCATCCCTGGAGCTCAGTTGTGATTTTCCTAACTGTGCATGTTACCACTGCAGCAAACATCATGAAAAAATGCCAAGCGGTGCTGCTGGTTGGGGGCAGCAGTCGTTGTGGTGCAGAATGGAATCAAAGAATAAGAGAGACGACATATTAGGGGCCGAGGAGACACGTGGGCGAAGGGTGGGCAAGGAACGAGGTTGGTGTTAGGGCTTTAGGGATGAAGAAACCAAACAGAGCTTTCAATGGGACAGGGGCTTGGGGAAGGGATACATGGCGCTGGCTAGGCGAGGGCGCACATAGGTCCAAACGCAACGATCAAAAATGAAAAAGGCTCAGCGCCAGCAGTGACACTCGCAAACGCTCGCACTCATCGCACTCAGGAACACACATCGCTTGGGGAAAATGGGGGGCCAGCGGTCGCGCCTGAGGGCCACGATCATTGCTGTTCACCCTGTTATGTTTAGGCTGCCTACACCAAGGCCAGAGAGCCGGGACCAGCAGGCACCAGCTCCAACGCCAGCGCCAGCACCCAGCAGAAGCTCAGCAGCAGCCACCAGACGGCAGCGGTGAGCACCCAGCTGCCGGCCAGGTTGGGCCCGCTGCCGCGCAGCAGGCCGCACAAGTGCTGCAGCGTGCCCTCAGCGCTTAACGCCAGTGCGCTCAGTCGTGCACCTAACGCCTGCACGCTGGGCAGGGGCCAGCCGCAGCGCTGCCGCCGCCTGGCATGGCCGCCTCCAGCCGCCGCCGCCTCCCACTCCTCCTCATCGCTGCTGGGCGGCCGGCTGAGCTCGCGCACCAGTCTGCGCCGCCGCCTCCTCTCTGCCTTCTCCACCGCTGCTTCGTACAGCGGCGCGTGCAGGCGCGCCACAATCAGGGTGGGCAGCACCACGCCGCACAGCAGCTGGAAGAAAGTGACAAAGGTGCGGCACTCGGCCACAGCAGTGTCTGCTGCATCCAGCCGCGCTTCACATGACATCGCCTGCTCCGGCACCAGCAGCGGCAGCTGCAGAGGAGGGACAAGCAGGGGAGGGCATCGTGAGGACGCGAACAGCAGGAATTGTCTGGCCGGTTGGATGTGACAGCTGATCAGCAGGGGCCAAACAACCAGGCGACAGCTGCACGGCGGGACCAGCTGGCAGCACAAGCTGTGAAACATCCCCGGTTGCACCGTACTGCTTGCCTTATCTATGAGCCGGTGCACGATAGCAATGCGTCGCCGCCAAGTGGGGTGCCGCAGCAGCGGGCATGCCGTGCAGATGTAGGCCGCGGTGCGGCATCGCTGCAGTTGCGGGAGCAGGGCGGCATGGGGGGAGAGTCACACAAGGGAACAAAGCGGGGGAATTCGTGTTGCTTTGCGCAGTGCTGCAGCAGTCAGGCGGGCACCGGAACTGCTGCTGCCCCAGGCATGCAGGCAGGGCCGCATGGCCGCTGAGCACTGCCCCTCCCGCACCTCAAATGCAAACAGGGCGAGCGCGAGGTGTGGTAGGGTGGGCAGCGGCGCGATGAAGGCGGTGACAAACATGGCCAGGCTGCGGGTTCCCAGCAGGAGCTGCCACACGTCGAAGAGCAGCCCCGCGGCACGCTCAGACGGGTGCGCCTGGAACACCGCCTGCATGCCGCGCGGGTTGACGATCCAGGGCTGCACCCACAGCGCCAGGCGCGCGCCGCCCACCACCAGGCAGCGCCGCCGCTGGAAGAAGCGCGGCGCCCAGCTGGGCAGGCCGATCAGCAGCACCATGATGACCGCCAGGATGGCGCTCGCCTCTGCGCGGTCCTTCCAGTGCTGTGGGGTGTTTGTGGGGGAGCGTGGGCAGGGGGGAGGCAGGGGCTGGGGCAGCTGCTGCAGGCTCGGGGGACACCACCTGCTTGCGCGGGACTTGGCAGGCAACCAGGCCAGGTGCGACGTGGCGCCGCAAGCGCCTCCCAGCCCAGCAGCCACCCACCTGCAGCTCGCTCTTGCTGCCCATCGCCAGCAGCTGGCCCAGCAGCGTAAACCCTCCGGCCCATAACTGCAGACGTGCCGCAGAGTTAGTACTGTCGCCCGGGTTGTTTTGCTGAGCGGTCCCGCGCAGCCGCCGCCGCTGCCGCCGCTGCTGCAGCTCGCCCGCCTCGCTCCGGAGGGTCAGCACCAGCAGCGTGGCCAGCAGCGAGGCCAGCAGGAGGAACAGGGGCGTCTGCAAGAGCGGCGGGCCAAGGACGCCCGTGCTCCTAAGAGCGCCCAGCAACATTGCCGTCAGGTGTCACGGGTCATTGCAAGTTTGCAGGAAGCGCAGCGGGCTACGGCAGCCTAAAGTTGTGGGAGGCACCGGGCCATGCTGCCGTGCTGTGGCTGGCAGCGACCGATCATTGCAAAATGGTGCACAATCGGGGCTCTCGTCAGATCGATCAACAGTCCTGGCACGGTCTGAAAACCCCTGGTGGCCCACAGACGATGAGGCGCTCCAGGGCTCTTCTGCTGCGGGCCGCCCGCGGCCTTGCGGCAGCCGCCGATGCTGGCGCGGCCCTGCAGAATGTCGCCACGCTGCCATCGGGCCTTGCAGCCGCCTCGACGACCGTGCTCAGGTGCGGCCTGCTGCATTCTCACTTGTAGCGCCTGCTGGGTGCCGGACAGGGATCATCGCCTTCTGACACGCGCGATCCTGCCGCTTGTGGGCCCTGTCGCAGGCCTGGCGCGCTAGGGCACTCGCGCTCTCGCTGCCTGGGCGGCCTGCGCGCCTTCAGCGCCCTTCCCCCTCACACGGTGAGATCATGGACGGCTGTGGCTGCTGCCCTTGCGCCGCCGAGGCCCGGCGTTGACTGCCGCCGCCGCCGCCGCCGCTGCCTGCTGCCGACATAGCCTGCAGGGCTGCCCTGCGCGGTTGTGCGTCTGTGCTCTGCACTGTGTGCCCACGCCACACCCTTTCCATTCTCCCCCCGCTACAGGAGCTGAGCATGCCGGCGCTGTCGCCCACGATGAGCCAGGGCAACCTGGTGACGTGGCACGTCAAGGAGGGGCAGGCGGTGGGCCCCGGCGATGTGCTGGCGGACGTGGAGACCGACAAGGCCACGCTCAGGTGGGGCTGAATTGAGTTTAATTGTGACATTATGCATCCTTAGTTGCTGGTTTGCGGCGGATGTGGAGGCGAGGCGTACACAGCCCTCATCCTCAGAATTTATCGTGTTTGTGTCTCTCCATGCAGCTGGGAGAACCAGGACGAGGGGTTTGTGGCCAAGCTGCTGGTGGCGGAGGGCACCAAGGACATCCAAGTGGGCACCCCCGTGGCACTGCTGGTGGATGAGCAGGAGCAGCTGGCAGCCTTCAAGGATTACAAAGCAGCGGGCGGCAGCAGCGGCGACACCGCAGCTGCAGCAGGCGCGGCAGCGGGTGCGCCCAGCAGCAGCGGCAGTGCGGCAGCGGCAGCAGAGGCGAAGCCAGCGGTGCATCGGGACAGCCGGATCGGCCCTGCGGCTCGCACGCTGCTGGCGGAGAGTGGGCTGTCTCCGGAGGATGTGACTCCTACTGGCCCACATGGCATCATCACAAAGGGTGATGTGCTGGCAGCTGTCGAAGCGGGCGTCAAGCCCCGTGCAGCAGCAGCAGCAGCAGCGCCGGCAGCAGCGGCGCCCGCCGCCCCACAGCAGCAGCAGCAGCTGGCGCAGCAGCCAGCGGCGGCGGCACCCCAGCAGCCAGCGGCGGCGGCCAAGCCGGCAGCAGCGCCAGCGCCAGCGCCAGCGGCAGCAGGCAAGGCGCCTCCCAAAGGAGCGGCTTACACCGACATCCCCAACAGCCAGGTCCGGAAGATTATTGCGCAGCGGCTGCAGGAGAGCAAGCAGACGATCCCGCACCTGTGAGTGGCGTGCAGTGCTGGCCGCTGCTGGCGCTACTGCTGCCTGCCGCTGCTCGCATTGCTGCCGCCGCTGTTACTGCTGCGTGTGCAGTTGGGCCAGCTGGCACGCGTCGCGATTGTGAGTCGCCCTGTGCCGTGGTGCTCTTGCTGTGGCGGGTTCAGGTTGCGTTCATGCCAGCACCTCAACCGCCCGTGCGTTGGTTTGGGCAGATTTGCCAGATGCCAGCTTCTGACACTGTTCCCCGCTCTGCTGCCGCTGCCTCCATGTAGGTACCTGAGCGCGGATGTGGACCTGGATGGAGTGGCGGGGCTGCGGGAGGCGCTGAAGCAGCAGGGAACTAAGGTGAGGGGGCCTGCTGCTTGGTATGCTGATGCTGTAATAAGAGGGAGCGGGTTGCAGCGAAACCTGCTGAAGCAGCAGGGAACTAAGGCGAGGACGGCCTGCTGCTTGGTATGCTGATGCTGTAACAAGAGGGAGCGGGTTGCAGCGAAACCTGCTGAAGCAGCAGGGAACTAAGGCGAGGACGGCCTGCTGCTTGGTATGCTGATGCTGTAACAAGAGGGAGCGGGTTGCAGCGAAACCTGCTGAAGCAGCAGGGAACTAAGGCGAGGACGGCCTGCTGCTTGGTATGCTGATGCTGTAACAAGAGGGAGCGGGTTGCAGCGAAACCTGCTGAAGCAGCAGGGAACTAAGGCGAGGACGGCCTGCTGCTTGGTATGCTGCCTGTTGTGCCGACTGCAGGTGCAGGTTGCAGCAATGCCTGCGCTACAGTTGGGCTCCCTGCCCAGCCCATGCTGCTGTACTGAGACGGAGGAGCGCTGGTGGCTTGCTCTGCACCTCACTGGCTGGCTGCTGCTACAACGACCGCTCATGCCCCACCCTCCCCCCAGGTGTCGGTCAACGACATTGTGATCAAGGCGGCGGCCCTGGCGCTGGCCGAGGTGCCCGCAGCCAACTCGCTGTGGGACGCCGCACAGGAGGCAGCGGTGTCGGCGGGCTCTGGTGAGCTCTTTACCTCCACACTTGCTGGCTTGGCAACCGTGCATGTGCTGCCATGTATGTCACATCTCTGCTTTCGTGCTGTCTGCCTGGCCTGCTGGGAAGGCAGCAACCTGTGCTGCTACAGCTTGCTCTCACTCACCCGCACTTGGCTCCATAACCATGCCTGCCCCTCACAGTGGACATTGCGGTGGCGGTGGCCACGGAGGGCGGGCTCATCACGCCCATCGTGCGCAGCGCCAACACCAAGCCGCTGGCCCAGATCTCCGCAGAGGTGAGTGCCTGGCTCAAGCGTTGTGCACTTCACGGGGGCGTAAATGCCTCGTAGCACAAGTTGCAGCCTCAAGCCCACTGTTGCCTGGGCGCGTCCGCTGGTGCACACGCTGTTTCGCAAGTAATCGCTGCCCAGAATCAACTGCTGTCTAATCCCCTGTCCCCTTGCCTCCCACGTGCCACAGGTACGGGAGCTGGCGGGCCGAGCGCGGGCCAACAAGCTGCAGCCGCACGAGTTCCAGGTGCGAGCTCGGAGGGGGTCTGTAGATAGCAGCTGGTGGTTCGCATGCCATTGGAGCACACAGCAGAGCTGACGCTTTGTGCACTTGCTGGCTCGACTCCAGCTCGCTCGTTGTTTGTCTCTCAACCAACCGCAGGGCGGCTCGTTGGACATCTCCTACTGTTTCACTCTGCTGGCAAGCCACTTCTGCAACTTGATTATTTTGGTTCATGTGCTGTTTCACCGCAGGGCGGCACCTTCACCATCTCCAACCTGGGCATGTTTGGCGTGGACCAGTTCTGCGCAATCATCAACCCGCCCCAGGCAAGCCAGTGGGCGGGCGGCCGCCTCTTGTGCCAGCGCATTCATGTGTGGTGCTGCACGTGCATGCATGGGCGGTCCTGCCTCTCTGTAAACTACTGTCCATGCAGCACTAAACCACCACCCCACCTATTGACTATGGCTGCCACCTTGTGCATGCGTGCATCATGGCGGTGGGCGGCTCTTGCTAGGCATCAAACTGCTTTCACGTGCAGCACTCCATCAATCAATCAATCTCGCTCCCATTCCGCTGCCACCCTTCCCAGGCGTGCATCATGGCGGTGGGCGGCTCGCGCCAGGTGGCGTACATGGCGGGCGGCCGCCCCGCGGCCAAGACCCAGATGACCGTCACGCTGTCGGGTGCGTGCGCTGGCTGCCTGGCTGTGCTGTGTTTATTTTGTGAGCAGCGCTGGCATGGCCCATTGCTGGGTCCTGCATCATGTCATCTGCAGGGCACAGTAGATGCGTGTCCCAGGGCAAGCCACACCTCACAGCTGCTGATGTGGGGAAGCTGCCGTCCTCACGTTGGTGTCCTTGTCATTCCCGCCCCCCTCCCTTCTGCAGCCGACAACCGCGTGTACGACGGCGAGGTGGCCTCCCAGTTCCTGGCCGCCTTTGCGCGCCACATGGCCAACCCGTACACCCTGTTCCAGTGACAGCCTTCCGTCCATTGGCTGCAAGCTGCAAGCCAGCGAGGAGCATTCAGTCCAGTGGCAGCCGCAGCCTGCGGCACCCGCTGCATGGGCCAGCCCAGTGCCTTGAGAGCTGCAGCTTGCTCTCATGCGCAGTGGGGGCAGCGGCGAGGCCCGGCGTGCGACAGCCCGGTTAGGAGCACCTCTCCGCTCAGCGGCCAGTTGCATCAGGCGGCCAGGCGGCCATTGCCTCCTGTCCCTGACTTCCTGGCCTCGCCATGGCGCATCGCCGCTCACTAGGTTCTGGCAATCTGCTTTCTGATTCATCTCAACTGTCCAGCTGGTACCGCCCCCCTGCTCCGTTCACCTCTTTCTGGTTCACCCCACATAAATGCTGGCTGCATGTAGCCTGAGGCTCTGCAGCAGCACACCACGCATTTTGTAAGACATTCAGCGGTCGGCAGCGGCCAGCCATGCAGACGTGCTGTGAAACCGCACATGGAACGCAAAGGAATGCCACTGTTGCTGTTGCACACACGCTCGTCACAGCCCGATCCATTTGAGCCATATGGAGAAGATTTACAGCTGGCAGTAGCAAGTAAAGTGTTACACAGGCCTTTCCACACACACGCATGCACATGCAGGCGAAAAGATTGCAATAATCAGGGCAGACGCGGGGTGCTTGACACACAGGCAATAGAGTGGTTTTAAAGAATATGAAACTCGTTTCAAGTTGTCAAAATTGAGCCGTTCGTTCTTGTTGCTTGCAAATCACGGATTATTACGCTGCGCTAGTAGAGTTGCGGCACAGCACCACACAGCACAGCACCACTCAAAAGGGGCAGCCGCCGTCTCCGGCCGCCCAGTCAAAGGCCCAGGCAGCGGCGCTCTTCTTGCCTGCCCCAATGCGCACGCCGATGGTGATTTGGCTGCACGGGGAAAGGGTTGAGACAGTGCGGCAGGCCTGGGGTTTAGTTGGGAGCCTTGCTGCAAGCAGCACCCAAGGCCTGTACCGTCTGAACTTTGCCCCACCCACCCACCCACCCACAAGCGCAGCAGCTGTGTAACAAACAAGAGGACTGCACAAGTTTCTTATGACAGCACCTGCGCCGGGCCGAGGCGTAGTGCAGCGCCTCGCTGGCATACTGCTGCGCTGCCGCCAGGTCGGTGCTGGGGCGGCCGTGGTGCAGCAGCGGCATGCCGGCAATGGAGATGGCGACGTCGGAGGGGCAGAAGGGCACGCCCGATGCACCCTGCAGGGCAGGGAGGCAGGGTGGTGGTTTTTAGAGACCAGCGAACACCATCTGGGCCGTTTGTGGAACGGAGGCCAAGACCATGTGGCAATTTATTAGCCTGTACATGCATGCTACACGCCCAGCGCATCCAGCACCTGCCCCTCACCAGCGCGCAGGCGATGGCTCGCCAGCTGGGGCGGCAGGCCCGCACGTCATCGCGCACCGCGCCCGAGCGCGCCACTGCCAGCGCCACCTGTCAGGCAGCGAAGAATGGCGGCACAGCCCAGCCTCAGTGACTATTGTGCGTTGGGCAAGCAAGCGAGCCGCCTTTGAGTTCATTGACAGGATGCCTACTGCCACATGCCTGCCACACAGCAGCCAGCGCACCTGGCGCGCAGCCTCTGTGCTGTCGGCGCCACGCACCGCCACCTCAATCAGGCAACCGGCCCGTGATGTGTCCCAGGCCACTGCACGGAACAGGGAAAATGAAAGTGCAGGCAAGGAGCTGGGGCGCAGGCAGCAGGCACGTGGATATCATCTGTCACACACTCGCCAGCGAAGCACACACACCAGCCCTGCGCTAAGCTTGCCAATTGGAATGCGGCCCCCTCCTTACACATGCCCCAGCTCACCCGCCTTGGCCAGCCCCTGCATCAGCGCGGTGAGCGCGGCCTCCAGGCGCACTGCGGCGGCGCCGGTGGGCTCCAGAATGGGCGGGTTGCGCGCTGCGCTGTTGGCCAGGCCCAGTACACTGTCTGCAGTACAGCCGCAACAGGGCGCAGCAGGTCAGCAGAAGGTGATGTGATTGGGAGAGGTTAGGCTGCGACGAGAGCCAGTATTAGCATGGCAGAATGCGCACAACAGGCGTGCTTGATTTGCAGGCGCTGCATGCTCACCATTGAGGCAGGCGCCTTCGCACAGCGCCAGCAGGCCAAAGCTGTCGGCGGCGGCGCGGGCAAACATGGCGCGCCAGACCTCGGGGTGCACCGCCGCTTCGCAGGTGATGGCGGCCTGGGGTGAGTGTGGGAGAGGCTGGCTGGTTGGCAGCCACTGAGCCCGCCCCACACAAGCGCAGCAGGGCCATTTTGTTCACGCTGCAATCTTCAATCAGTTATCCCAACAATCATTGTTCAGTGAGAGAACGGTGAACAGTGGCTCTCCCTTCACCTGCACTCCGCTGGGGGAGGCGTGGGCCATGCCCCCCAGGCGCACACTGCTCAGCCCGCCCAGCGCCACCTGCAGTGCATGGAACGGGAAGGGGCATGGTGAGAGCATGCTGTGGACCAACCGGAGGCGGCAGCTTTTATGTCACACTGCATTTGCTGGTGGCCTCGCGGCCTCTAAAATGATCCGCAAGCCTTAGTCGCCAGCAACGACACCCTCTGAGTCAGCAGCGCACCTCCAGCGCCGCCTCCTTGGTGGTGCTGTCCCTGTCCGTCATTGCGACCGCGGCGTGGAAAGCGTGCTCAGCGGAGGCGCCCAGCTGGCTGGCCAGTACCGGCAGCGTGGGCAGCAGGCGGTCCAAGGGCAGGCGCTGGCCCAGGGCGCCCGCCGACTGCAGCAGCACGTGCTCGGCGGGCACGCCCAGGGCGGCGGCGGTGGCGGCGCACACCTGCTGTGCATCGGCGGCGCCCTCGTGGCCTGCAGGGAGGCAGTGGGGTTTTGTTGGTAGGAGCTCTTGGTGAGGGCACGTGAAACAGCGGCTCAGGTGATGCAAGGCCCTGCCCAGGAAGCCGAGCAGGCACCATGCCGACCCCGCTGCTGCCCGCCTCCGCTCATTCCTTGCACACCTGTGCCCACATTGGCGGCACCGTGGTGCATCAGGATGGCACGAACCTGCTGGTGGTGGTCAATGCGCCTGCTGGACAGCGCCACCGATGCGCCCGCCTGTGACAGGCAAAGGTGGCAGAGGAGAGGCAAAAGAGGTGGCGTCAGGATTGCCCTGTTGCCTGCAGTTCAGCGGCTCGACCCGGGTGCACACCAACACAAGCACATTTTCCCGCCCAAGTAACCACCTGGCACAACTGTCGGAGCGCTGGGCTCACCAGAACATTGGCAGAGAAGTGGCCGACCGTGGCAGCGGGGCGGTCTGAGCACAGCAGGGCGGCGTCGGCGCGGCGGGAAGTGGGGCGCAGCCCCGCGTGCAGCCCTGCGGAAAGAGAGGTGGGTTCCATGAAATGTAATGCCATGACATGCTGCCTGAGCTCCGCTACAAACCATCAATGAGGCAGGGAGCCAGGCCAGCGTACTCCGTGGCAAGGCACTGCATGGCCCTCAACCGCCCAAACCGCTCCCGTGCTCACCCTCTGCGCTGAAGCCCATGGGCGCGCACACACCGCCTGCCACCTCTGTCCAGGGGCCGTGAGGCACGAAGTGCAGTGCCGGGGAGGCGTGGGGAACATCAAAGCGCTCTCCTTCGGCAGGCGGAGGGATGCACCCACGTGCCTCCGGCAGCGACGGCAGCAGGGAGGGTTGGGCGGGAAGCATGCCGGGTGCTGCGGCAGCAGGCCGCTGCGATGGCGCAGCTGCCGCTCCCGCATGGGCCACGACCTGCAGAGAGGGGGGGGGGCAGACAGGAGGGGCAGCCAATTAGAGGCATTGTGCTGGAAAGCGGCAGCGCTGCTGCTCAACGGCGCCGCCCGCATTCGCCGCAGCCACGGCGTTCCTGAAGCTCGGCTGCGGCAGCAGCAGCAGCCGGCTGGGGGTGCGGGCGGAGCACTGGCGGACGTGGCGTCGCT
>VFQQ010003637.1_pt1 | contig 14677 bp, 23 predicted proteins | sample 3512341 | NCBI WGS metagenome assembly VFQQ01 (sample SAMN10412373, study PRJNA504923) | tailings metagenome | isolation source: Relicate 2 Philex TSF1 revegetated site | place: Philippines: Tuba, Benguet | collected 2017-08-29 | reverse complement strand
GACCCACTCGGCGCACACCGAGTTGCCGACGCATGGCAAATCACCCATTCAAGAGCAGCGAAGCACAAATTGGGCTTCACTACGCACCTCAATCTGGCTCTCGAACCACTCGGCAAACACCGAGTTGCCTACGCGCGGCGAGCCGTACGTGTACAGCCGCACATCATGCGCGCCCTGGTTGAGCTTCAGGTCCAGCGCGCACAGCGTGGCCAGCGCGCCACCCAGGCTGCACACGTGGATAGGTAAGGTGAGTGTTCTTAGCAAGCAAGGGTAAGGTAGTTAGCAAGTGAAGTCCAACGCGCACAGCGAAAAGTGGGCGCCGCCCAGGCTGCAGAACAGCTAGTGCGCCACCGGCCGCGAACCAGCCGGAACAGCTCCTGAGCAACTGCTGCAACGTGTATGCTGGCCATGGCAAGCCATTCCTCAGCGCCAGGCAAGGGCGCACCTGTGGCCACTAACGTAGACGGGCGCGTTCGGGTGTCGCTGCCTGAGCCGCCCCACCGCCGCCGTCACATTTGCCGCAAGGGAGCTGCAAAACGACAGGACGCAAGCAAAGGCAGTGGTCTGTCACAATCCTGCGCTCCAGCAGCCACAACAGGCCTGGTTAAGCTCCGCAGCAAGCTGCAGCAGGCAGCCCGCACATCCACGCTAGTTGATTGTGATCCGCACCACAGCAGGCAGCTGTTATCCCATGCGGCTTCCCCAGTGGATCGCACCACCGATGCCAATGCAGCCGCGATGCCCACCTAGAGTTGTAGGAGTAGAAGAAGCCGCCGTGCACCAGGGCGCGCTGCGGCGCCCCTGGGTAGTTGACCGCCAGATCAGTGCGCCACGTGCGCATGTTGTTCACCCTGCAGTGCCAATGAAGCAACAGATTCCTCAACTTTTTGGCACATAATCCGTGCGCCACGTGCGCATGTTGTTCACCCTGCAAAGTGGCTTGAGCACGGGTGCATGAGTGTCATGTCTGCTCGCAGCCAAGAGTTCAGGGCGCCAGAAGCGAGGCAGCGGACTGCTGCTTGCTGCCCGTCGCCTCTATATGCTGCCCCACGTTGCAGTTGATAGCCCAGCCACTGCTGACTTTGTTCAGTCATTGGGCCCCCACCAGTTGTAGATGCTGTGGCTGTCGGTCCCTCGGAAGGCGACAACAACCGCGCCTAGTGGCTCGCTCCAGCCTACAAACCCCTGCAGGTCCCACGCCACATCGCTGATGACCTGGCGCAGAAGAAGAGTCAGGGGCATGGGTTGTAATTGAGCAAACATGCGTGCACACTGAGCAGCAGACGGCCCAGCAGGTCCCAAGGCAGGACTTCATGCCATGCAAACAGCGCGGTGCAGAACAGCATTGACAGTGCCTGCGATCAAATCTGCACAGCACCTGCCGCAGTGCTGCTGGTGGTGGTATGCACACTACTGCTTGCATCAACCCGCACGGTCGTTGGCATCAGCACAGACATCCACACAAGCCCTGCCGCCCAACCAGCGCACCTCTTCCGGCTGCACGCCCGCCGCAATGCCGTCGCAGCGCGTGCAGTTCCAGCCGGCGATGGACGAGGCGTTGCAGTAAGATACTGCCACGTATGAAGAAAGACGCCAAGCGGTCTGCAGCAGCACGGGCAGCGCGATTCGATAGTGTGACACATACAGAGCGCAGCATCGCACAGAGAGTATCAACCTCAAGAGAGGCGCCAGGCGGTCTGCAGCAGCAGGGACGATGCTCCGTCAAACAGCTGCCAAAATCCCTCCCCTACTCCCTCCGTGATTCCTGACCTTGCCGCAGCACACGTGATGGCAGCGGCACTGCTGAGCAGCCCCGCAGCAAGCATACAAGCCAACGCCAACCATGCAATTGAAGCACACCCTTACCTCAAAGTCGAGGCCGTGGGACCGGTTGGCCATGCGCGCAACGTCCGTCATCCACGCCAGCCAGAGCGGCACCAGCGGCGTCATCGCACTGGTGTTGTAGGCAAAGAAGGAGTCATCTATCGGGTTGGCCGGGTTGGCGGCGGGCAGCAGGCCACCCGCCATCTCTAGGGCTAGTTGCGAGCGCGGCAGGCGCAGCTCGGCAGGAGCGCCAAGAGCGCCGCTGTCTGGGAGCACCGGAGCGATGCGCACGGTGCGCTGGCCGCTCCAGGGCCACAGCCGACTCCACCAGCTGCCGGGCTGCGATGCGCCGTCTGCTAGCTGGGCGGTCCAGGGCCGCGGGCCGGACGCAGGCGGGTCGGGCAGCGGCAGCGCCCGGTGGGCGGCCAGCCGCGGCTGGCGGCGCGGCGCCGCGCCTGCAGGTGGGGGCGGATGGCGGCACGTTGGATGGCACAGTGCTGAGCGAGGCTAGTGGCTCAAGCGATGAGGAGGGAACGGGGCCAGCAGGCGTTGTTGGGCGCCCACCGCTGCGAGCCTCACCAAAGACGGGCTGACAGGCCAGCGCCGCCACCAGTAGGACCACAAGGGCTCGCATCGTGTCGGGCGGTGGCCAGGGGCGCTGCAAGCTGCCCTTCCAGCCGAGCCAAAGAGCCCTGGCCAGGGCCGGTGGCTTGGGAGGCTGGCTGAGGTCGGCAGACAGCTGCTGAAGCGCTAAGCAGTCTTCAAAGCCGCATGACCGGCGCGGGAGAAGCCCTTTCAACGCAGCCTCGCCAGCCGACAGCCTCACGGGGCAGCGCCAGGGGCCGGGCCCTGGTGTTGCCAGACCGTGCTGCTGTCGAGTGCGCTGCTCGCAACCTCACCGGCCACAGATGGGAGGCATGCTGTGCCGCCGCCGCCGCCCAGCGCGCCGCTAGCTGCTCTTTCTGAGCTGCAGGTCGCTAACAGGCACACAGTGATCGCAGTGCAGGCTAAGTGAGAGGCAAGCACGGTATGATACACCATCAAGACTGCAGGGCATGACGCTTCCCGCCGTTGACCGCCGAGCCGCCCACCCCACATCACCCGCTGACGCCGATGAAGGGGCCGGTGTGGGTGCTGAAGCTGAGCGCCGCCAGCCCGTGGCACAGCTGCTCTGCGGTGGGAGCGGTCTGCGCCTCGCTCCCAAAGCTGCTGGACGCTGCTAGACCCACTGCAGAAGCAGACGCGCTGCTGCCGCCGTCGTCCCGGGCGCCGCCGCCCAGCGCCGTGCTGGAAGCAGCCCCAGCATCAGCCACATCCGCTGCCATGGCGGCAGGCTGCACAGGCTTGCGCGGCGCGCGACGCAGCGCCATGCCAGTGGGCTTTGCTGGCTTGCGCAGCATGTGGTGCGGCGTGGCTGCCACACCAGGCGCTGCCATGCTGATGGCGGGCTGAATCACAGAGCTGGCCTGGCCCGGTGCCATGTGGCTTGGTTCCGCTGGCACCGGTAGCGCAGAAGGCACGCAGTCCGCAGCCTGTGCTGCTGGAGGCGGGCAGGACACAGCCGGAGCGGCTGGAGGCAGGCAGTCCACAGCCACCCACTGCGACAGCGGGTAGGCTGCTTGCTGCATGATGATCAGCAGAGCGTCGGTTGGCAGGCTGCCCAGGTGCGAGGGGGGCTGCAGGCCGAACCAGCCCCATACAAAGCCCAGGCTGGTGGCGCTGCTGCGGTGCGCAGCTAGCAGCAGCGTGCGGCAGGCGCGCCGGAAAGCGGGCGGGAACAGGCGGTGGTTGCTAGGAGACCAGGCGGTCCGCAGAACAGCCAGGCGCAGGGCCCTGCAGGGTGGGCAAAGCAGCAAGCGCCCAACCTTAGCGGGGAACCCTAGACACCAGGAGAAGGGCCCATGATGCTGCGTAAAGTAACCAAGCAAGAGACCATGGCCAGCACAGGGTGCAACCTAAGCTGGATGTGCGTTGCGTGGCTGCCGTGACTCACCGCTCGTCTGCCGCAAGCTGCATGTGGGGGTCGTCTGTTTGGGGATTGAACTGCTCGTAGTGCCGAAGCCCCATGGAGGAGTGCACGCAGACGTTCTGGTACTTGGGCAGGCCGTATCCAGCGGCCAGCAGCGCCTCCAGCACCTGCAGCCGGCTGGCGGGCGTGCCCTCCTGGCTGCCCTGCAAGATATACGGCAGGGTGGAGGGCAGAGTGGGGAGTGACAGTCAGCACGCACGCATGGCCGAGCAGGCCAAAAGGCTTCTCCCTGGAAAGCACGGGAGCACAGCCTGCATTTGCAGACTGCCAGACACACCCCAACCGCTCACCTTTGCAGCCAGGAGCAGCGCCTGGTGCACAAAGCTGGGCAGCCGTGCTGCGCAGTCAGAAGAGCACAGGTCTATTAGGCCAGCCTGCAGCGGTGGCTCGGGCGGGCGTGCCACCGCCAGCATGGCCCGCAGCACGCTGGGCTGGCAGCTGCAGATGGCTTGGGTGATGGTGGCTGCCGTCGGCTGCGCCCCTGCCGCCAGCAGTGCTGTCACTGCCAGTGGCTGCCTGCCACGGATGGCCTGCAGGAGCGCCAGCTCCTGGGTGCTGGCGGAGCATGGCATAGTGCGGCCCAGCCGGCGCAGCAGGCGCAGCAGGAAAGCGGGGTCCTGCTGGGACGCCGCACTGGGCAGGAACCTGGCTGCAAAGGCTGGCGGCAGCAGCTCCACAATCTGGTTGAAGTCCCAGTAGAGCGCCGCCTGCACCAGGGCCTGGAGCTCCGTCGTGCCCAAGCCATGCATGTTGACGCGCTGCTCGGTCAGCTGCCACAGCAGGGCTGGGATGACTGGACTGGTCAGGTGCACGTTCTGCACCGCATCTGCTACCTCGGCAGGGGTCATGTGCCCGCCCGCTGCCGCCAGCAGGGAGAGCAGCTCCTGCACTGCCTCACTGCGCCCATACACCGCTGCCGCCAGGCTGGCTGGCAGGGCGCCCTGCTCGCGGCCGGCGGTGGCACTCGCACCCATGGCGAGCAGTGCGGCTGCCACCTGCGGCGGAGGCGACTACAACGAAGGCGGAGGTGGGTGCTTGCAACACAGGCGGACGTTGGGCCTCTCCTATGGCATGCAGGCAGCCTTGCTCAGCTAACTCAAACTCAACAGAGCATCAGCCTGCTTGCACGTTCCAAAAGGTTGCGCGGGGCGTCAAACGGCCAGCACCCACACTGGTCGAGCTTGCCTGCAAGTGGCCCATGGCTGCTGCCATGCCGAGCGCTGAGTAGTGGCTGCTCAGCCGCGCGGCTGCGTTGTAATGACTGCTGGCCTGCTCAGACTGATAAATGCTGGCATGCACCAGCGTGCCGGCCAGCTGGCTGCCTCGCTTAACGTGCACCAGAGCATCCGCTGCCGATGGCGGCACACCGGCTGCCGCCAGCGCCGTGACTGCCTCTGGCCAGTCTGCCAGTGCAGCAGCATGGTACAGCAGCAGTGGCTGCTGCACCGCTGCCAGCTGGCTCGCTGTGTGGGAGGCCAGCGCTGCCTCAAGCGTGCGCTGGTCGCGGCGCAGCAGGGCAGCCACCAGGCGAGCGTCGGTTGTACAGCACCCAGCTTCCCAATCGGCAGCCAGTGCGCTCACGTAGCCATCCAGCGCCATCCTGCAGACGCAGGCAGTTCAGGATAGCATTCGGGACACGTGGGTGCTTGGCCAGGCAGCGGCAGCAGCGCGAGGTCGGGGGCAGCGGCGTTGAAGAACGGCGCGGGCGGGAGACGGCGGGCAGGCCGGTGCAGCAGCAACCTTGGTGATGCGCCGCGTGAGATCTGGCGGCTTTGATGCGATGCCCTGCTTGCCTGGCGGGGCTGGGTGGCGTGGGGCGGAGCAGAACAGCGGCACCTCGGGGCGGCTGAAAGAGCAGAGGCTGGCGCGCTGCCAGGCGTCTGAAGGTGCGTTCTGGAACGATCGGCGTCCATGTATAGCTCCGGGGGGCGCCTCACGCCTTGCTGCAGAAATGCCGGCACCCGTGGCGGCAATGCAGCGAACCCACGCTTCTTCCTGCGCATTGCAAGCTTGATCCTTACAGGAAATCGCGATCAGAGCGTGCCTGGGCCCCCGCCGCGAGCCCGTTCAGCACTACCGACCCAGCCCGGCGTCCTCCGGCCTTCTTTCGCCAATCGCACCCCTGTCTGACCTCTGCAGGTGACTGCCGTGTTTGTTGAGACAGCTGGTAGCGCCACCTCAGCTCTCCGACCGCCGTCGCTGCCGCCGCCGCCGCTCTCAGCCCCTGTTGTTTTCATCCTGCCTGCAGGCTCCATGCCCAAGGTCGTGCTGGTGAGTTTGCGGGACAAGATGCAGCCCGGCCGGCTGAATCCACCCACGGGCCACCACGGCTGATGACTACGGTCCTGCTGCGTTCAGCCTGGCCTCCGGCCCTGCCGCTGCGTGCCTGCTGCCCACCCCGCCTGCCTTGCACCCCCCGCCACGCAGATCACCGGCTGCAGCAGCGGCCTGGGCCGCGCCCTTGCCTCGCGCCTGGCAGCAGAGCGTGATCCAGATGGCAGCCGCAGGTGTGCCGTTCGGGCAGTGCTGTGCCTGCGATGCCACTGCCCCCACCTGAATCGTCGTGGTGGTGGCCTGCGTATGTTGTTGCGCCGGGTTCAGCACCCTGCCTTTGATCAGCACTCCCATTGCCGCTGCCCTCCACCCCTGCCCTGGCACAGTTACACGGTCTATGCCTCTGCACGCAATGCGAACTCACTGAAGGGCCTGGAAGTGGAGGGGATCAAGCCGATTGGGCTGGATGTCACGAAGCAGGCAGGTTGGGCCGAACCTTGCACGCGGTGTTTGCACCTTCAAAGCAGCAAAGTGAGCATGCTCTTTGCAATGTGCCATCAATCACTGCCAACCGCTGTGCTCACCCACACCAGAGCCTGCTGAATCCTTGGCTGCGCTCCAACAACTCCTATTGCTGCAGAAGTCGGTGGAAGAGGCAGTGAAGCGGGTGATCAAGGAGGCGGGCAGCATCGATGTGCTGGTGAACAATGCAGGTGCGCAAGCCTCTTTCATAGCTGGGAATTGTGTGCAGCATTGATGTGTTGGTCAACACTGCAGCTGCGCGAACCCCACATGCAGCTTGTAGGTTGTGTGTGCAGCAGGTGCCTTGGTGGTCGCTATGTGCGGTGCTGGCTGGTCGGGTGCTTTTGAAGGCCACTGTTCGATTGCAAGGCGGCAGGGACTGCAAGCTTGGCATTGTCGGCCTAGCCGGCCTAACAGTTGGTATGATATTGCCTCCCATGCAAGCCGCGCAAGCATGCCTGCTGCCCCCATGCACGCCAAATGCATTTACTTGCTGCTCCTGCACACACCTGCAGGCCTGAGCCGTGTGGGGCCACTGGTGGAACAGCCGCTGAGCGAGATTGAAGAAGTCATGCAGACAAACGTGCTGGGAGTCGTGCGCGTCACGCAGGCAAGCACCGGTGCCATCTTTGTTGTTGGCAATGCTTCAGCTGCTGCTGCCGTGCCGCTGTCGCTGCTGCCGCTGCCGTTGCTGTGGGCCTATCCTGCTGGCTCGTGCTGCGTGTCCAGCGTGGGGGGGCCAACGCCGACTGCGCAGCTGTGCCTTGCCGCGCCCATTTGTGCCTCACCTGTCTCTACCCCACTTCGCTGCACCGCAGGAGATTGCGCCCCACATGATGCGCCAGCGAGGCGGCCTCATTGTAATGATTGGCAGTGTTACCTCGGTCATGGCCTCTCCCTTTGCCGGCGCTTACTCAGCCAGCAAGGCGGCGCTGCTGGGCCTCACTGATTCGCTTCGCCTGGAGCTGCAGCCGTTTGGGGTGCAGGTGTCGTACGTGACGGCTGGCTCCATCAAGTGAGAGGCTGCTCAGTTGGTTTGTGCTGTGTGCTGGCTAGCAGACGCAAGCTGCTTGCAGGTGTACGCCGCATGGGGTGCAGGTGCCGCTTGTCCATCCGGCGGGGTGCCAGCTTGGGGCCAAACTTCACAACCTGCTCCATGCTCCAATTTCGCAGGTCTGCGCTTGCCGACAACAGCCTGGGAGCCATCGACCTGCAGCGGTACCGGCGACCCGGCTCGCTGTACGGCCCGCTGGCCGACAACATCGAGTAAGTGCGAAGCGAGAGTTTGCTGCTGGATGGTGCCGTTGGCCCAGCAGGAGCTGTACGCTCCCTTCATGCCTGAATGTTGAAACGGATGGAGTGTCCACTCTTCCCCACCTGCCCTGCCGTGCACCGATTGACAGCCAAAGCCACAACCATGCCTGCCTCCCTGCTTCCCCACCCACTCGCAGGGGCCGCGCCCGCATGTCCCAGACCGACCCCAATGTGCAGCCAGCGGAGGTTGTGGCAGACCAAGTGGCAGCAGTGATCAACGCCAGCGCGCTGGGCCGCAGCGCAGCCAGCGGCGGCCTGCTCGGCGCTCTCAGCCGCGCCTATCAGGCAGTATTCCAGGCGCTGTGCCCCGCCGCAGGCCGGCCGGTGGCCCCTGCTGAGGGTGCTTCCGGCAGCACAGCAGCTGCAGCTGCGTCTGTTGAGGCGCCGGTGTGGCAGCCGCGCCCGCCGCCCAACTGGTTCCTGGCTGGTGGCGCGGCTCGCTACTATTTCTTGCTGGGGGTGGCACAGAAGCTGCTGCCCGGCGGCTGGCCCACCAACCCTGCCATGGCCAAGCGCTTTGGGCTGGACCAGCTGCTGAGTGCCTGATAACGATAACTGGTTTTCAGAGCTGAAATGTATGTTTGTACAGGTATGGCCTGCCCTCTGCCCTGCTGCAGCCGCGTGCTAGCTGCTGAGCTGCTCTGCAACACGATACGATATTGCTCCACACCAGATCACGCCTGCCATGTTCGCTCTATTAGCTTGCATGACTGACCATGAATGAACACCTTGGGTAACCGATCTGCACCCCTTGTTGTAGTGTTTCTGCACCCCCTTCTCTCCTGTCCTTGCACGGGCCTTAACGAATTTACGAACAGCTGACCGGATCGCCAGGCGCACTGTGCAAATCGGGCTTGGAAACGAATGGCAGTTTGTTGAATCAAAAGGCAGGCTTGGGGAGCAATAAACAAAAGAAGGGCGCGCGCAGAAGGGATGCTGGCAGAGTGAACCCAAGATGAGCAGAATTTGACCGAAGCCCAATGGTCCCAATGCGCCAAGACGACAGTCTGCAGGAAGGAGCAGTTCCTCTGACTTGCAACCATGAAATGTGGCATGTGAGAGACTCCGCCCCGTGCACAAAAAGCGTAGCCGCTGCAAACGCCGGTGTCCCCAGTAGGCGCCCCCGGCAGCGGCTTCTGGCTGATGGAGGGCTGGCCTTTGGCGCGGGTGGAGGCATGAGCGCTCAGGCGCGGCGCTTGAACTGAACGTACTCGTTGCCCACACCATCGCCGTTGGGGTCGGTGTTCATCTGGACCTGCAGGCAGGTGGCGACAGAAAGAAAGTCAGGCGGCGGCAGGGAAGGGGAGGCAGAGGAGGGCGTTGGCAGCACACATGTGCGTGCATGTGGCATTGCACCGGCAGCCGCGGCATGTTGGGCCAGAGTGTTGCGTAGCGTTCTGTGCATGTGTGCAGAGGCTTCTCCCGCAACTGGCGGGTATCAGAGCGTGGCTGATCTCCCAGGCCGGGGGTGCGGGCAGCTGGTAACACCACAGCTTGGAACACCAGTCATTGCTCGGCAACACAACAAGTGCCCACGGCAAGCCGGACGCACCGTGTTGGGAAGCCGCACGCTGAGCAGGCCAGCGGGTGCGAACTCAACGATGGGAGCCTTGCCCTTGTAAGTCGTCACGCGCAGGGGCACACTCCTGCCGCTCTGCATGGAGGCCAATGCGGCAGCGACCGAGGCGGGAGGCAGGTCATTGAATGCGCTATGCTGTGGCTCCCATGTGGGCTCAGCACCGGGTGCCAGCAGCCCGCAGGGTCAGCTGCGCCCACTGCTGACTCAGCAGTCTTGTTCTTAGCAGGCTTGTTTCCTTTGGTGATGCTGCCTGCCTGTCCAACCAAACACCCAGTCAACCAACTGACGTTCACACTGAAGTAGTCCACAACCATCTTCTGGGCGTCCACAGTGGCAACCGCAAAGCCGGACCAGGCGGTGCCAGTGAGCAGGTCGGCGTTGGCCCACTTCTGCCAGGAGTAGGGGCCTGTCTCCAAGCCGTGCCCGCCATCGCCGGCCTGCCAGGGGCGGGTGGGGCAGGGGGGGAGGGCAGGGCACGTCCGTCGGCCTTGGCGGCCGCTCGGCTGCTAGGCAGGCAGAAACCTGCGCGCAGAGCTTGAGTCAGAACAACATTGCATGATGCACCCGCTCTCGAAAGCCCGTCAGTAGCTACTGGCGCCAACCCACCTGGGGCCAAGAGCCCGCCCCGGATGTGTAGAAACCTGTGGGGAGCAAGGCAGGAGGCTGCTTGGTGAGAGAGCTGCCCGAGGGTCTGCTGTGGTTGCTTGCTGTGGTGAAACAGCGGGCAGTGCTGACGGCACGCACAACAGACAAGAGGGTTCATCAGTGAGTGCGGTGCTGCTGCCCAACCTGTCCAGCCAATGCTACTTCCGCTGCGGTCTGCCGCTGCGGCCGCTGCCGCAGCGGCTGCGGCGCAGCTTACCAGTGTTGGGGAAGCCGAGAGGAATGGAGCTGCCCAGCGAGGTGGAGGCCTCCGGGGCGTACTGCAAGTGTGGCAGGCAGTAAATTACAATGTTACAATCACCGCCCAGTGTCAGCCCTGCCGCACTTGGAGGCGGGGTGGGCTGCGCCGCCAGTACCGCTATGTGTTGCGAGTGCCAGGATTCCGAGAGCATCGTGCACTGCTGCAGCAAGCGGCGCCGCCCCGCGGCGCGGCGGCAGCGACACAACTGACTTGCAGTGCAGCGGCGGCGGCAGCTGGCAGCAGCACTGGCATGCGAGCTGGTGCCTGCCACGCTGTGCTACCCCTCCCCACCTGGAAGCTCATGGTGTGGTCGTGGCCATTGAGCCAGGCTGCAGGCCCGTATTTTTTCACCAGCTGGGCAAGGGGAGCCCAGCCATCTGCAGCAAATGTGGGTGGAGGCCAGGGGCGTGGCGCTGTGCTCATGAACTGTGCGCACGAGTTGCAACCGCAGTGCGGCACTGTGGCCGCAAGTTGGGGATCCCCAACCCAGGCTCCGGAGCCTGGCGGCATAGTGCAGGTAAGATGTGAATGAGATGGGCGGATCTGCGCACCCGTGCATGCGCGTGGCTGACTTTGGGACTCACCAGCCGTGGCGGGCGCTTCTGCCGGGTCGAAGTAAGAGGTTCCGGCGCCAGAGACAGCAGGGTGGTGGCCTGAGGAGAGCGGTGGGGAGGCGGGCGGGCAACGAGGGGTGCAGCAAGCACTGGTGAGTTGGAGGCCGAGAGCAGAGCCGCACCTCGCTGCTCTTTTCTGGTCCAGGCTGGTGCTGGGCAGGCGGAGCACAGATAGCCGGTATGCCTTGGAGGCGCACCGATAATGATGTTCCACTGGGCGGTGCTGCTGGCCATGGATTGGTTGAGGAAGTTGAGCTGCGCAGCCACCCCCTGCTCGCTGGACTGCGACCCGGGTGGAAAGGGGGCATGGAACCGGGTGTGCGGCCAGGGTCTGGGCAGTTGCACGCAACACGTGACCACACAGCACCGCCCGAAGTACTAGCGCTAGGAAGCAGCGCAGTGTTCAGCCCAGCATGGATGCCAAAGCAGCGCCGTGTGGCTGCAGTGCGGCATGCTGCCTTGCGCCCTTCGTGCACATCCTGTGCCGAGCATGGCAGCAGGGAACCGATGCTGCAGCTGGCGGCCTGCCTCAGCTGCGGGCACTCACACAGGCCACGACCCTGCAGGTGAAGCGGACGAGGGGAGGCAGGCTGAGAGGAATAGAAGCAGCATGGCACACAGTCAACCAGCGTGTGACTACAAGTTGTCTCGAACCTAAACAAAATAAAGCTCACTCGTCCGTGTTGTAAGAGTTGCCGCTCTTGCGATACTTCTTGACGAAGCAGCTTGTGTGGGCCACGTGGAAGCGGATGGAGGTGGCCGTAGACGCGACGTCTGTGTTGCACGTGCAAGGGCAGCAGGTAAGGGCATGCTGAGCGTGCACGCTTGCACATGTGGGAATGTGGGCAGCCCTGTGCAGCCGCGGGCGGCTACAGGCGTCGGCGCTGCCCACATGCACCCTTAGGCTGCAGCTGGCCTGCCGCAGGTCAGCTGGCAACGCACCGGCATTGTAGTAGCGGGCGGGCAGGATCCATTTCGGGTTCTTGCTCTGATAAGCAATCTGCGGAGCAGCAGAACGTAGGGGCCGGAGGGCAGGTGAAGCTGGCCAGTTGCAAGAGAAGCAGAGCAGCTGTGCAGCTCGTATCACGGCAGGAGTCCCGTTGCTCAGCACGCGCTGCAGGCTTACCCGGGCAACTTGAACCAGCAAGGAAAGCAGACCACGTTCACGCCCCCCGGGGCTGGACAAGGGCGCCATACCATGCATATGCCTGATGTCCTTTCTAGACAGGTAGCACCTGGACAACAGACGAAGAAGCAGGCTACGCCCTCGGGCATGGCGTTAGGGCGCCATATATACCTGTGCATCCACTCCGCTCTTCAGGCCCAACACGTCGTGGTTGCCCAACGAGTTGAGCCACTTGAGGCCCCGCAGGGCCTTTCGGTCGCGAGAGTTGTACACGTTCTCCCTGCAATGCCCCAGCCACCGCACGTGACGTCTCTCAGAAGCGCAGGGCACTGTGTTGGCGACGCGATACGCGTGGCGGGGCAGGTCGCATGCAGCATGCATCAGGACGGCGGGCATGGGATGGTGCGCCCAGGACTTCCCTCCCCGGCCCCCCAAGTTGGGACGCAGGATCAGGGGCTAGCTTGCAACTTACCAGTCAGTCTTGAAGCGCTTGGCGCAGCGCAGGCTGGCCGCCACAGCCGTGTTGGTGTCCGCATAGCACCCATTGGTGTAGAAGTTGTCTCTGTATCAACCGAAGGGCGGCTTGCTGTCAGTCGGCAGAGAATACGCAAACCATCCAACCCGGCCACTTGCGCTTGCCAGTGCCCCCCTCTGTGCTCTCCCCACCCACCACCAACCCGCCATTGCGTCCCTCACCCCGTATTGACCACAAACTGGCAGCCACGTTCGGCGCACACTCCATCCATCAGCTCTGCCACCTTGAGCTGCTCCAAGCCGCCTGCAGGCTGAAAGGTTGAATGAATGAATGTTGAATGTTGTCGTCAGTTGACCACACACTGGCGGGGTGTTGTGTGCCGTGCACGACCAGCGGGCGCCCCTCCTGAGGAGCGCCTATGGCGGCAGCACCGGCAGCACCGTGCCAGCATCGGAGTTACAAGGAATTCTTCAACTTGAGAGCCACCCACCGCAGGAATTGCCCTCGCCATCATCGGGCAGGCTGCTGGTGTTGATGTACTGCAGTGGAGGAAGCCGGGCAGCAGCAGCTGGATGGGGGCGTGCGTGGGCTCAGGCGCATGATCGGGTGAGTCACATTGGCTGGCAGGCAGCCTAACCGGCTGGTAGGAAGGCTGGCAAGAGGGCTGGCAGCCGACTGGCCAGGCAGCCTGGGATGGCAGACAGGCAGGCAGGCAGGCAGGCAGGCAGGTGGGCAGTTGCAGGGCTGCCCTGCGGGGCAAGTGGGCTAACCAGCAGCGCACCGCACCGGCCTGCCGCTTGCAGTTGGCCAGCGTGCCATCCGAGTGCTACAGGCGGCAGGGGGAAGTGGGGCAGGCGCGTCTATCCAGCGTTGGGGGTTGCGCCGCCAGGGGTGGAAGCGGACGTTGCCAGGGGTGGCTGCCGCCAGAGCCTGGTGGTGGCGCGGTTGAGACAGACTGAAGCACTGCCAGGCATGGCCCATCAGCCCACGCCATCATGGGCATGATGCACCAGACCCCTGGCACTGCATGGCATGTGACTCGAGGTGCCAGGTCCTCACCTCCCCACCGATGCGGCCCCAGTCTGCAGGCATGATAGGGCAGGACGGTCAGCAGATGCTATAATCAGCTGGGCGCTCCCAGCCACAGATCAGACCAGGCAGATGAGGATGCCACGGGCGAGATCCAGATGCCGCGGGCGATCTCCTGCGGCCCCCACAGCCGGCACAGCCTCCCCCGTCCCGTCCGGGCGCCTCATACAAAATCGAAGACAGCCTTCACCTCCGATGATGGCAAATGTGATGCTCTTGGTGCGGAAGGGGCCGACGCTCACAGCGCCCGCCGACGCCACCGCCGCGCAGGCGGCAGCCACCAGCAAAAGCGCCAGCCCGGCGCGCATGCTTCCCGGCAACCAAAAATGATGGTGAGAATGCGGCTTGTGCGATTGACGGCCCGTTATGCTGCCGGAGAGGCGAATCAAAGCATCTCTTGGGGCAAAGCGAGGAAAAGGGGGCCCACCGACGAAATCATGGTCGGGTTTGCGATTTAGGCTCTAAGCTGCTTCGGCAGGGGCGCAATCACTAATGCCGTGTGGGTCCGGAGGTTCGATAGCGGGCCGCCGCCTCTCCCCTGGTCGCCGTCACCTGCTGCGGCGCTAGCGCTGCGGTCGCGGCAATGCGGCAATGCGGCTGGCAAACGAGGTTGGGAAGCTTCCACCTGGCGCCCCAGGGCCGCTGGATCCAGGGCCGCTGGATGCGGTCCGGACCGAGTTGGATTGGACGATATCATTGTTCCATGCACTCCCAAACAAATGCCGCTCGCTGCCGGCGCGTCCCAGATCTCAAATCGTGCACCCAGATCGACTCGTTTCCCTCGCATATTTGCTTCTTGGAGCCTTTGCATTCCTCATTGCGTTACAGGCCCGGCATTTACACATATTTGTAAAGGCTCATATTTGTGGTCCAGGAATGGATCCCATTTTCGGATCTACCATTCAGTTTTCCATTTTCGGGTTTACA
>VFQQ010003635.1_pt1 | contig 14681 bp, 14 predicted proteins | sample 3512341 | NCBI WGS metagenome assembly VFQQ01 (sample SAMN10412373, study PRJNA504923) | tailings metagenome | isolation source: Relicate 2 Philex TSF1 revegetated site | place: Philippines: Tuba, Benguet | collected 2017-08-29 | reverse complement strand
GGATGTGGAGGCCGGTACAATCGACGGTTTCGGCGGCGCTGCCCGCGCCGAGATCGCCGATGGCGGCAATGCGGCCGCCACTGATGCCGATGTCGGCGCGATGGATGCCGTCGTGGTTGGCGACAGTGCCGTTCTTGAAGATCGTCTCGTAGTGCGCCATGTCATTCTCCAGCAACCGCTTCAAGCGGGCATACTGGATTCCCGCCTTCGCGGGAATGACACGGTGAAAAATGACAAAGATCCTTCGTCCGTCGCGTGCGGCTTTCCGGTTCTCGGGACCGGAGGCGCTCAAACTGCTGTTCGACGTGGTGACGGGCCGGATCCTGGCGGCTCCGGGACCGGGGGTATGGTTCGCGCTGCTGTCGCCGCAGGGGAAGATCCAGGCCGAAGGATTGGCCGGATTCCATCAGGATGCGTTCTGGCTGGACGTTGATGCGGGAGTCGCGGACGCGTTTCTCAAACGCATGAAGATGTACAAGCTGCGCGCGCAGGTGGAGATCGAGGATTTGCGGGCGACCCATGTGGTCGGCTGGACCGACGAGGCCGAGGCGCCGGGTGTGAGCCATCGCGACGAGCGAGTCGGCGGCAGCCGATTCATCGTCGAAAAAGGCGCCGAGATTGTCGAAGACGAGGCACCGTACCTTGCGGCACGGATCGCGCGCGGGGTGGCTGAACAGGGACCGGATTATGCGGCCGACAGTACGTTTCCGCACGATATCGGCATGGATTTCCTCGACGGCGTCGACTTCAAGAAGGGCTGCTATATCGGCCAGGAGGTCGTGAGCCGGATGGAACATCGCGGCACGGCGCGGCGGCGGCCGGTGATTGTTTCGGGGCTGCCGGATGGCGCGGCGCCAGGCGCGCCGCTGCTGGTGGGTGAGCGCGAGGCCGGCTCTATCGGCACGATGCATGACGGGCGCGCCGTGGCGATCGTGCGGCTCGACCGCGTGCCGGATGCGCAGGCGGCGACCTTTGCCGGGTTGCCGGTGGAGGTGCATCTGCCGGAATGGGCGACGTACCGGCTTGGGGAAGCGCCGAAGGAGGAGTAGGCCGGGCGTGGGGCCACCCCCACCCACCGGCTTCGCCGGTCCCCCCTCCCCACAAGGGGGAGGGAAAACCCGACTGAGAGGTCACCGGCCTCCCATTTCCCTCCCCTAGATGGGGAGGGGGGACCATGCGAAGCATGGTGGGTGGGGTGACGGAGAGCCACCGGCTCTAGAATCATGCACATTGCCCCCTCATCGACAGGGGCGAAGAATGGCGCGGGCGGCGAACAGGGCGTGGCAGAGGATGTTGAGCGGGAGACGGCTCGACATACTCGATCCGTCGCCGCTGGACGTGGAACTGACCGACATTGCCCATGGGCTGGCGCGCGTGGCGCGCTGGAACGGGCAGACGCAGGGCGACTATCCGTTTTCGGTGGCGCAGCACTCGGTGCTGGTGCTGGAGATCTTCCGGGCACTGAACCGCGAGGCCACCGTGGCCGACCAGCTTTATGCGGTTCTGCATGATGCGCCCGAATATGTGATGGGCGACATCATCAGCCCGTTCAAGGCGGCGATGGGCGGCAATTACAAGGAAGTCGAGAACCGGCTGCTGGGTGCGGTGCACCTGCGGTTCTCGCTGGGCGCCCTGCCCCCGGCAAAGCTCACCAAGCTGATCAAGGTGTCGGACCGGGAAGCCGCCTATCTGGAGGCCGTGCACCTCGCCGGCTTCGAGGTGGCCGAAGCGCGGAAGTTCTTCGGCGAGCCGACGCTGCCGGCGTTCGACCTCGACAAGTTCGACCGGCTGATCCGGCCGTGGCCGACTCGCGAAGCGCATGACCGGTTCGTGGCGGCTGTCGAGGACCTGGCCGAGAACCTTCACTGAAGGCTGGCCGCCATCCCCTGATTGGTGAAGGTAAGGTTAACGGCCGTTCCATTTTGACACAGCCGATACCCGTATGGTTGATGAGGCGTTAACGCCACGATCAGCCGCGGGAGCGAGCAGTGAAGGACAAGTGGAAGTATTCCATTATCGGGGCGCTGTCGGGAACGGCAGCGACCATGGTGTTCGCTCTGCCCAGCGTCATTCCGCTGGCCTGGGCCCATGAGCAGCCGATCCGCACCCTGCAGACAGCCAAGCACACTGCGCTCAAGCTCTTCGACCGCGACAACGACCTGTTCAAGCCGCAGTGGTCGACTGAGCCCAGCGTGTCGCAGGAGGTCGAGTCGAGCTACGAGATCCGCAAGATCGAGGCTGGCAAGACCAGCTTCGTGCAGGTGGTGACCACCCCGAGCGGCGTCTATTCGAGCGACGCGCTCGACTCCCCGCATGTGCGCTATCCGGGCATTCACCGGGACAAGGACCGTGAGTTCGACGCGATCGCCTATCTGTCCGGTGGCGGCTGGATCGGCATCAAGCTGCGCGACGCCGACTCGTTCCGTGCGCTCGTCCCAATGCCGAGCGGCGGATTCGCCGTGGTGCGTCAGTAAGTTCTCAGCCGAACTTCCAGCCGCGCTTGAACTGATAGAAGACGTGGAGACCGATCTTGGTCACCTTCTTCATGCGCGGCGCCCAATGTGGATAGACGTAAGTGGCGTGGTAGTGCGTGGCGTAGCCGACCTCTGAGAGGTAAAGGCTGCCATCGACGACGCCCTTGGCGATTTCCTGGGCCTGGACCCACGGCTTCTGCTCGGTAACGCGCTCCGGAATACCGTCGCAGGCGAAGGAGAACTGGCAGGCATTGCGCTTCTGCTGGTTCTGGAAGACGACGCCGCAGATGGTGTCGGGGTAGAGCCGGTGCTTGACGCGGTTCATCACCACCTGGCCGACGGCGACCTGGCCGCGATAGGCCTCACCGCGGGCCTCGAAATAGATCGCGGTGGCGAGGCACCACATCTCCTTCTGCGACCACTTCTTGCCGTCCTTGGCCATGATCGGCGCAGAGGACAGTTCGTGGCTGTCGAGGCCGCCGTTTTCAGGAGCGTAAGCGAGATCGGATTCCGGGCGGCGCTTGGGCACCACGAGATCGGGCGCCACGGCGTTGATGGCGTCGAGCGCTTCCTTGCCGGCGGCCGGATCGAGCGACGCGACCTTCACCGGCTCGGGCACGAGACCGCCGCGCGGATCGACCTTGGGTTCGGGCGACTTCGGAGCGCGCAGCGCGGCAAGGCGGGCACGGACGTCGTCGAAGCCGCGGGCGACCTCCATCACGTCGATTGGGCGACGAAGGCGATCCTGTTTCTCGGAGCGGTTGGGGCCCGAGAAGGTCGAGCCTTCGAACATGTGGCTGATCGAGCCGGTGATGATGAGGTCATCGCCAGAGCGGGTCAGGCTGGCAGTGGGAACAGAAGCGAGGGCCTGTTCGCCGTAGGTGGGGCTGATCGCCGGGAAGGTGAGGCCGGCATAGCCGAACAGCGCCAGCACGGCAGCACCTAAGGCCTTGAACACGGCAAGCTCATTGCGAGCTCGACTGGCTCCGGCGGACCTGAACTGGGGGGCCATCAAAACGCTTTACTACCCAAGCACGCAACGCAACTAATCGACCCCGGCAATTCAGATAAACTGTGACGCAAATGCCGGCTTTCTGAAGGATGCGCGATTAGGGTTATCATCGCGTAAACACGCGAAAATCGGCGGTTTAGCGGGGGATTTATGGTTAAGGCGCGGCGGGAGATGGGGTGGTTGCGGTCAGCTACCGAGCTCACACCACAGTGCCACGCCCTCGTGGTTCGACAGGCTCACCATGAGGGCTACTGGGATGCTTGTGAGGACCTCATGGTGAGCTTGTCGAACCACGAGGTCCGGGCTTAGCCCGCCGCCTGCGCCAGCGTCAGCCGGGCCACCGGCACGCGGTAGGGCGAGCAACTCACATAATCGATGGGCAGGCCGGCGAAGAATTTGAGGCTCGCTGGGTCGCCGGCGTGTTCGCCGCAGATGCCGATCTTGAGGTTCGGGTTGGCGGCCTTGCCGCGCTGGATGGCGATGGAGATCATTTCGCCGACCCCCTTTTGGTCGAGCGTGACGAAGGGGTCGAGCTCGTAGACTGCCTTGCGCTGGTAGGCGGCGAGGAAGGCCGGGGCGTCGTCGCGCGAAATGCCGAAAGTGGTCTGGGTCAGGTCGTTGGTGCCGAAGGAGAAGAAGTCCACGGCGTGGGCGATGTCCCCTGCCCTGAGGCAGGCACGCGGCAGCTCGATCATGGTGCCGAAGGCGAAGCGCCGGCGGGTTTCGGGCGGCAGTTCGGCTTCGTCGACGATTTTGGTCACGCGATCGCGCATCCAGATCACTTCGGCGGCGAGCGAGACGAACGGCACCATGACCTCGAGCGTCACCGGCTCTGCCTGCCGTCGCGAGGCCTCGCGGACGCCGGCCAGCAGCGCCTGCATCTGCATTTCGAGGATTTCGGGATAGGTGATGGCGAGGCGCACGCCGCGATGGCCGAGCATCGGGTTGACCTCGGCGATGCGGTCAAGACGGAGCCGCAAAGCGCGCGTGGCAAGGCCGAGGGACTGGGCGGTTTCCTCGATATCCTCATCGGTGCGCGGCAGGAATTCGTGCAGCGGCGGATCGAAGAGGCGCACGGTGACGGGCTTGCCATTCATGCCGGCAAAGAGATCGGAATAGTCGCCGGTCTGGTAGTCGACGAGGCCGGTGAGCGCGGCGGCGCGGTCGTCCTCGTCCTCGGACAGGATCAGTCGGCGGAGCGCGACCATGCGGTCGTGCGAGAAGAACATGTGCTCGGAACGGGCGAGGCCGATGCCTTCGGCGCCGAAGCTTTGCGCGGTGCGAAGGGCCTCGACGGTCTCGGCATTGGCGCGGACCTCGATCTTGCGGGAGGAGTCCGACCAGTCGAGCAACGTGCCCATGGCGCCGCCGATATGCGGCTGGGCCAGCGGCAGGGCGCCGAGATAGACCGAACCATCGGTGCCATCGATGGTGAGGCGGTCGCCCTGGTGGAAGACGCGATCGCCGATGCGGCAGGTCATTTCGGCGAGATCGACCGAGAGGGTGCGGACCGAGGCGACGCAGGGTTTGCCGGTGATGCGCGCGACCACCGCAGCATGGCTGGTCATGCCGCCGCGGGCGGTGAGGATGCCGGTGGCGGCCTTCATGCCCTGGATGTCGGTGGGGCCGGTTTCGGTGACCACGAGAATGCAGTGGCGACCGCGGGCCTTCAGCCGCGCCGCGTCCTCAGCGGTGAAGACGATGAGGCCGGAGGCAGCGCCGGGCGAGACGCCGAGGCCAGAGGCGATGGGCTTGGTGGCGTCGGTCGATTTCAGCCGCGGGTGCAGCATCAGTTGCAGGCGGTTGGGATCGGTGCCGGACACGGCCTGCTGGCGGGACCAGAGCTTGTGATTGACGCGATCGACGCTGGCTTCAAGCTCGGCGCCGGGGCTGGCCTGCAGCGGGCGGGCCGATACCAGGCGGACGACGCCACCTTCGAGCGACACCAGCGCGGTGAGGAAGGTCCCGGATCGATCGAGCGTCTCGGCCAGTTCGGTGGCCGAGGGAGGGAGGCTCGCGCCCTTTTCGGCGAGCGGGCCGAGGGCGCCGGTCTGCGGGTCGCGGGTGACGAACTGGGTGAGATTGCCGGCGGCGACGGCCTGCACGATGACGATCTGGCCGGCGCGGGTGGTGGACTTTTCCGGCGTGGTCCAGGTGTCGCCATAGGAGGCGAAGGCTTCCTCGATGGCGCGGCCGAGCGGCTTACGCGGATCGACGGCATCGGCCTCGTTGGTGGGGGCAACGATGCCGAGGCGCGCCGGCATCAGGCCGGTGGAGTGGGTTTCGGCCGAGGTGCGGACGACCAGCGTCGGCGGCCGGTTGTCGCGGCCGACGAGGCGGAACAGGGTCGCCACCCAGTGCACGCGCAGGCGGTCGTCGCCGTGCTTGCGCTCGGCCTGCAGGCCTTCCCAGGCGGCGCGGGTGAGCGCGATGGTGGGGATGGTGGGCAAGCCTGCTTCGGCGGCGATGGAGACCCAGCGCGCCTTGCCCGCCAGCAGGGACTGCTGGAATGTGCTGAGGCTCGCCTGGCCAATGGCCGGCGCGACCGCGAACATTTCCAGGGCCAGCGACACCCTAAGTCCCTCAACGTGTTGGGAGGCATACTGCCTCACGGGCCCCAGTGACCGCAACAAGACTTGACTTGCCGACGGCGAGAAAGCATCTCCCTTGGTATGCAAACAAGGCCGCAGCTTGACATTACGCTCTGCGCGCCGCGCGGTTTCTGCGCGGGCGTGGATCGTGCGATCCAGATCGTGGAGCTGGCGCTGGAGAAGTACGGCGCGCCGGTCTATGTGCGCCACGCCATCGTGCACAACAAATATGTGGTGGACGGGCTCAAGGACAAAGGCGCGGTTTTCGTCGAGGAACTCGACGAGATTCCCGATACCGGAGCGCCGGTGGTGTTTTCGGCCCATGGCGTGCCCAAGAGCGTGCCGGCCGGGGCCAAGGCCCGCAACATGTTCTTCCTTGATGCCACTTGCCCGCTGGTGAGCAAGGTGCATATCGAGGCCAACCGGCATTTCAACGAAGGCCGCGAGATCGTGCTGATCGGGCATGCCGGGCATGTCGAGGTGATCGGCACGATGGGGCAGTTGCCGCCAGGGGCGATCACCCTGGTCGAAACCGTGGCGGACGCCGAGGCGTATGCGCCGCGCGACCCGGCCAATGTCGCCTTCGTGACGCAGACGACGCTGAGCGTCGACGACACCAAGGAGATCGTCGACACGCTGCGCCGCCGCTTCCCGGCGATCACGCTGCCGCACAAGGAAGACATCTGCTACGCCACGACCAATCGGCAGGAAGCCATCAAGCGGGTGGCACCGACCGTGGACGCCATGATCGTCGTCGGAGCGCCGGAATCGAGCAATTCGGTGCGGCTGGTGGAAGTCGCCAAGCGCGCCGGCTGCGAGCGGGCCATGCTGGTCGAACGGGCCGACAAGATCGACTGGACCAAGTTCGAGGGTATCCGGACGCTGGGCGTCTCGGCGGGCGCCTCGGCCCCGGAAACGCTGGTCGACGAAGTGATCGAGGCGTTCGCGCAGCGCTTCGACATCAAGGTCAAGGCCAGCGGCGAACAGCGCGAAAGCATCGTCTTCAACCTGCCGCGGGAACTCCGCGCAACAACGGCCCCTGCTGCATGACCGACCTGACGCTTCTCGAAACCGACCGGCTGGTGCTTTCCGGCTGGCGCGCCGACCAGATCGACGATCTCTATCGGCTGCATGGCGACCCGGTGGTCGCCCGTTATCTCACCGAACACGGCAGGCCGTGGACGAAGGAGGAAATGGACACCGCCCTCGCCCACTGGATGATGCTGTTCGAGCGCCAGAAGATGGCCGAGCTGCGGGTAACCCGGAAGAGCGACGGCGTGCTGGTGGGCCGCTGCGGCTTCGGCGTCGAGGGCGTCGAGGAAATCCCGGAAATCGGCTACTCACTGTATCCGGAGTTCTGGGGCAACGGCTATGTGTTCGAGGCCGCCAGCGCCCTACGCGACTGGTACTGGCGCGAGACCGACCGGCCCTATTTCATCGCCACGGCGGACGTGAACAACGAGGCCTCGCTCAAGGTGCTGCGCAAAATCGGCGGCGTGTTCACCCACAAGGGCCCGAACGACCACGGCCATCAGTGCGAGTGGTACCGCTACGACCGGCCGGCGGCATGAGCAGCGTTACCATCCACACCGATGGCGCCTGTTCGGGCAATCCCGGCCCGGGCGGCTGGGGTGCGGTGCTGCAGTATGGCGAGAAGGTCAAGGAACTGAAGGGCGGCGAGGCCCTGACGACCAACAACAAGATGGAACTGACGGCAGCGATCCAGGCGCTGACCGCCCTGACCCGGCCATGCGAGGTAGAGCTTCACACGGACTCGAGCTACGTCAAGGACGGGCTGACCAAGTGGATCCACGGCTGGAAGAAAAATGGCTGGCGGACGGCCGACAAGAAGCCGGTCAAGAACGTGGAACTGTGGCAGGCGCTCGATGCTGCGACGCAGCGCCACACCATCAACTGGCATTGGGTCAAAGGGCACAATGGCGACGAGATGAACGAGCGCGCCGACCAGCTGGCCAATGAGGGCATGGCGCCGTTCAAGCCGAAAAAGGCCGCAACGGAATATATGCCGCCCGTTTGATCTGGAGTGGATTGGGGTCGATCGGGCACGCCAGAAGGCGACAGGCAAGAACTCGAGAGAGGAGGACGACTGTCCCTGCCTGAGTAGTCTTGAGGGAATGCACTATGGGCGCTTCCCGATCGACACGAATAAACTAGCAGCGCCGATGAGTCGTGCTTTGATCTTGCTCAAATCTTTTGAAGATCAGTTTCTCAGGCTCGGCTACCTGTTCCGTCATCACCCGGCCGGCGGGTGAGGCGACCGGAGTGCCCACGCAAGCAGGGCTTGCGCTCAGGCCCCAGACGCGCAACATCGCAATATGCGCACGCTTCCCATCGCCGTCGCGACACTGGTCTTGTTCGGCACTGCTCCAGCTCTGGCGCAGTTTCCGCCGCCGGGCGTCTATTTCTGCACCACGAGCCAAGGCGCGCCGTTCGGCACGATCGATCTCTTCGCCGCGGGCGACTATCAGTTGCTGCGCGATAGCGGTGGCGCGGGCACCGGGCAGATCGCCTCGGCAGGTACGAGCCTGCGGGCCGTGTCCGGACCGCTGGCGGACATTCACGTCAAGGGCGTGTTCGCCACGGACGAGGCCGGGGATACGCGGTTCACGCTGGATTCCGATGTCGGACCGATCGATTGCGGGCCGATGCAATAGCCCGCAATCGCTGAGTTTAGCCGCGAAGCGGCGTTCGCTCGTTACACCGGGCAAACAGCGGCGACGTGGACACGCTCACCGTAGCCGACACCTTCCAGGAAGGCGGCACAGGGCACCACTGGCGGAGCGGGCGGGGTCGGAGCAGCGGCCGGACCGCTTGCGCCACCGGGCGACGAGAGCGTGTTGAACGGACCGCTGACGGTACCGCCACAGACTTCGGCATGTTCGGGTGAGAACAACAGGCCGACGCATTCGAGAATGTGCAGCTTGTAGTCGAGAGCCTTCTGATCGACGAAGAACGCCTGGGTCGACAGAGGGGCGAGGACGATGGCGGCAGCGAAGGCTGCGGCAAGAGGTAGTTTCATAGTCGATAACTCCAACACACTTACTAAGCGGTTGGACTGTATCGCCTATTATGCCGGACGCGCTTCACATTTTAACGTTTCGTTAACGCTGCGGCGGCGGACGCTCCCCTTAACCATCACTTTCGCCTCGCCTGCATAGCGCTTCGGACCGGACGCAGCCCGGTGAAAGCCGGTAGCATCGGCATTTTCTCCATACACCGGACCGATGATGCTCAAACCTACCCTCACCGCCCTCGCCCTCGTTCTCAGCGCCCCTGCCTTTGCGCAGGATGCGCCAGTCGGCATCTTTCGGTGCCACGACACGACGATGTCGCCGCTGGGCACGCTGATCCTCGATGGTCATGGGACGTATCAGATGATCGGCACGAGCACGCCGGACTGGGCGGCCGACCCGACGCTGCCGCACAATGGCGCGGGCGGCTACGACATCGACGGCATCCAGGTGCTGCCGCTGGGCGGGCCGCTCAAGACGGTGTTCGACGCGACCGGCAATTTCCTCGGCGGCGGGCAGGAAGCCACGATCGGCTTCGCCAACGCCAAGGGGACAGTGATGACCTGCCTGTCCACCGTGGGCGGTTGATGCCCTAATGCACGAAGGGAGGGGCCGGGCCCCTACCCGGCGACTTTCGAGAAATCGGCAACCAGACGCATGGTGTCGCGGAGGCGCGACAGCAGCGTCAGGCGGTTGGCGCGGACGGCAGCGTCCGGGTCGTTGACGAGCACAGCTTCGAAGAAGGCATCAACCGGGCCGCGGAGCGTGGCCAGGGCAGCGATGGCGCCCTTGTAGTCGTTGCCGCGCACCTTGGCCGCCACGGAAGCGTCGGCGCCCGCAAGGGCGGTGGCGAGGTCCTGTTCGGCAGGGAGCTTCAGCAACTGCGGATCGACGGCGCCGGCGAAGGTCTTGCCGTCCTTCTTTTCCTCGGCGGCGAGGATGTTGGCGGCACGGCGATAGCCGGCGAGCAGGTTCTGGCCGTCAGGCGAACCGAGCAGTGCGGACAGAGCTTCGACGCGCTGGGTGATTTCCAGAATGTCGTTGCTGTCGGCCGAGATCACGGCGTCGACGAGATCATGGCGGGCGCCGGCCTCACGCAGCGAGACCTTCAGGCGATCATGGAAGAAGGCCAAGAGGTCGGGCTCGACGTCGAGCGGCAGGCGCAGGTTGTTGTCGGTGACGATGCGGATGACGCCGAGCGCGGCGCGACGCAGCGCGAAGGGATCGCGCGAGCCGGTCGGCTTTTCGTCGATCGACCAGAAGCCGGTCAACAGATCGAGCTTGTCCGCCAGCGCCACGGCGATCGACACCGGCTCGCCAGGGACGAGATCGGTGGGGCCGAGCGGCTTGTAGTGATCGGCGATGGCGTTGGCGATGGGGCGCGGCTCGTTCTGCGCCAGCGCGTAGTAACGGCCCATCAACCCTTGCAGTTCGGGGAACTCGCCCACCATGCCGGTGGTGAGATCGGCCTTGGCCAGCATGGCGGCGCGCTTGGCCTGCTCGACATCGGCGCCGACCCTGGCGGCGATCTCGGCGCTCAGCTTCACCAGGCGCTCGACGCGCTGGAACTGGCTGCCGAGCTTGGCGTGGAAGACGGATTCCTCGAGCTTGGGCAGGCCATGCTCGAGCGGCAGCGCCAGGTCCTGATTGTAGAAGAACTCGGCATCGGAGAGGCGGGCGCGGATGACGCGCTCATTGCCGGCGGTGATCACGGCACCACCATCGGAAGCGATGTTGTTGGCGGTGATGATGAAGTTGGGCGCCAGCTTGCCGGACGCATCGCGCAGGCAGAAGCATTTCTGGTTGGCGCGGATGGTGGCAATGATCACTTCCTCGGGCACCGCGAGGAAGCGGGGATCGAACGACCCCATCATCACCACAGGCCACTCGACGAGGCCGGCGACCTCTTCGAGCAGGCCTTCGTCGTGGATGACGGTCAGGCCCTGGGCGAAGGCGAGGTTGTCGGCGTCGGCCTTGATGATCTCCTTGCGGCGATCGATGTCGAGGACGACCTTGGCCTTTTCGAGCGCCTGCACGTAATCGTCGAAGCGGCGGACGCGGATGGCGTCGGGCGACAGGAAACGGTGGCCGAAGGTGGTCTGGCCTGAAGCGACCTCGTTCGACTTGAAGGGGATGACCACCGGCTCATCGTTTTCGGTGCCGAAGGTGGCGGTGATGGCGCGGAGCGGCCGCACCCAGGTCAGGCCGCCATGACCCCACTGCATCGACTTGGGCCACTGGAAATCGGTGATGATCCTGGGGAGCAGGCCGGCCAGGATGGCCTCGGCGTCGGCGCCCTTCTTTTCGATATGGGCGACGTAGAACTCGCCCTTCTTGGGGTCGGACTCGATCTTGGCCTGATCGATGGAGGTGAGGCCGGCGGACTTCAGGAAGCCATCGATGGCGGGCTGCGGCGAGCCGACGCGCGGGCCCTTCTTTTCTTCGCGGGTGTCGGGCGAGCGGGCCGGCAGGCCAGTGACGGTCAGCGCGAGGCGACGGGGGGTGACGAAGGCCTTGGCGCCTTCGTAGACCAGCCCGGCATCGACCAGCGCATTGGTGACGGCCTTCTTGAGGTCCTCGGCGGCGCGACGCTGCATGCGCGCCGGGATTTCTTCGGAGAAGAGTTCGAGGAGAAGTTCAGGCATCAGGCTCTACCGCGCGGGTTTTCTAAGGGCGCGGTGAGTTAGCACGGGGCGATTTGGGTTGTCACGCGCTGCACTCTCAGTGGACGTCCTTAACGGGAGAGGTTCGCCGACTGAGGGATCGCTGCCCTAGGCTACCAGCCCCCGCCGCCGCCACCACCGCCGCCACCGCCCGAGGAGCCACCGCCACCGCCGCCTCCACCACCTCCCGACGAAAAGCCGGAGGAGGAGGACTGGACCGGCTGGGCAGCGACCATGGCGGCCGACATGCCGGTGGTTGCCGCGGCAACGGTGCGGGAGAAACCGCCGGAAGACGAGTTCCAGCTGTCACGCCCATGGTACCAGCTCGGGCTGTAGCTGCTGTCGGAAACGTCGCTGACAGCATGGCGGGCCAGTTCACCCTCGAAATGCTCGGACCACGGCTTTTCGACGCCCAGCGCGATGGCGAAGGGCAGGATCTGCTCGAACCGCGACACCGTCATTTCCGGCGCGCCCTGGAAGTTCAGGCGGTTCTGCTCCGCCGTTTCCAGGTACATCTTGAAGCCGTCTATCTCGTCCATGACCTTGCGGCCCTGCACGGTGGGGGCGCGCATCAACACGCCGAAGCCGATATTGATGATGACGATCGAGACGGCGGCGATCAGGCCGTTGTCGAGCCGGATGTTGCTGAGGGCGCTGACCCCGATGCCGAGGAAATTGCCGCCGGCGATGACGACCCAGACGAGGATCAGCAGCTTGCTGATGACATTGCTCCGCCAGAACTGGCCGAGCAGCGAGGTGAAGACGCCGATGGCGATGCCACCGACGAACGCCACCAGCAGGTAGATGGCATCCATGATGCCGGAGAAGACCAGCGCCAGCAGCAGGCCGATGGAGAGCGCGACGCCGAGGAGGATGTAACGGATGTTGCGGTTGAAATAGGTGGCGCGGTTTTCGCCCTCGATCACGCGCATGAACTCGTTGCGCTTCTCGCTGAGTTTGGGACCGTTGGTGGTGTTGACGACAACGGTGCCCTTGCTGGCGAGATAGTCGTAGATGACCTTTTCGCCGGCCGAGAGATCGCTGCCCGGCGCCTTGTCGGTGACGGTGACCTTGAGCGTCTTGCCGGCATTGTCGATGGTGACGAGGCCCTTGACGCCGAGATCGAAGATCGAGGCCGTGAAGGCGGTCCAGCCGGAATTGCTCCAGCCCATCTTGTGGACGAAGTGGGTCAGCGCCGGCGAAAAGCCCTTCGGTGCGTAGAACAGCGGAATGATGGTGCCCTTGGCGGGGTCGCGACCGACGGCGCTCCAGGCGAGGAGGTTGTAGCCCAGCACCAGCAGCACGGCGAGGCCGGGAAACACCAGGTCGCGGTGGTCCGACACCCAATCCAGCGCCCTGGTCAGCCCCTCTGGCTCCGTGAGGATGCCTTTCTGAAACGCTGCGGCCACGGTTACGCCTTCCCCGGCTGCGAGCGGGCGAGTGGTGGTGAAGGTTGCCGTGGTGTTCGAAGTGCGGTCGATCCGGACCGCCTGCTCGGTCGAGCCGACCACGCCGGTATAGCCGGCAAGCTGGGAGATGACGGCGCCGGGCGGCAGCGTGATGTTGGTCACCGACTTGAGGATCGGGAAGCTCCAGAAATTGCCGGTGGCGTTCCAGTACAGCTCGTCATGATCCTCGAAGAAGCGGCCCATCCGGCTCATGGTGTAGCGGATGACGTAGGTGTGGACGCCGTAGTCGAGGTAGACGTCGGCATCGCCGATGCGGATGCGCTTGATAGCGGCGGTGACGTCTTCGACGGCGTAGGGTTCGGCGTGTCCGTCGCGCTGCACCGAGATCACCGACAGGTCCGAGCGCAGGCGCGAATTGTCGGGATTGATCATGGTGGTGAAGATGTCGCGGAAAATGCCGCGGCGGATTTCGCTGCCCTCGGCATTGACCTCGATGGTCTCGGTCACCTCGACCGCGCCATCGGCGCGCATGGTGACGTCGGTGGTGAACGAGTTGATGGTTTCGGCTGCCGCGACAGGCAGGGAGAAAAGCAGCACCACGAGCAGCGCCAGCGCCACGAACAGGCGGCTGGCATGGCGGCCGGCCTCGGCGGCCAGCGTCGTGGTGCCGAAGCGGACCAGCGGCGACACGCGGGTGAGCATGATGCGGACTCCCTGCCCTGTCGGGTTAGAACTTCACCGAGGGAACGGCGCGGTCGGCATCGTTTTCGAGTTCGAAGTACTCGGCCTTTTCGAACTTGAACATGTTGGCGACGATGACCGAGGGGAAGCTCTCGACCGCGGTGTTCAGGTTGCGGACGGTGCCGTTGTAATAGCGACGCGACAGCTGCAGCTCGTCTTCGACGGTCTGCAGGGCGTTCTGGAATTCGAGGAAGGTCGTGTTCGCCTTGAGGTCCGGATAGGCCTCGGCGATGGCGATGAGCTTGCCCAGCGCGCCGGAGAGGACGCCTTCGACCTTGGCGCGTTCTTCTGGCGATGCTTTCGATGCGGCGGTGGCGTCGGCGCGGGCCTTGACCACGGCTTCGAGCGTTTCCCGCTCGTGGCCCATATAGCCTTTGACGGTTTCGAGGAGGTTCGGGATGAGGTCGGTACGGCGCTTGAGCTGCACGTCGATACCCGACCAGCCTTCCTGCGTGAGCTGCCGGTTCTTGACCAGGTCGTTGTAGAGATAGACGGCGTAGGCCAGTACGGCGACGACGATCGCGAGAATGATCAGGCCAGTCATGATGCCCTCCTAGAAGTGATGGGTGCGCGCCCGGTGCGACGCGATAATTCGGCAGGTGCGGTGGCAATGGCCCAGCCCGACTGAACGGATGATGAATGCAGGCCGGGGCCGAGGGTTCAGACCGGTGTGCGTATCCCGGCGCCGCCGTTGCCGGGACTCGACTTGAACTCTAGTCTCACACGGTCGCTGACTGTTTGTCAGGAGGGCCACGGGGG
>VFQQ010003632.1_pt1 | contig 14687 bp, 15 predicted proteins | sample 3512341 | NCBI WGS metagenome assembly VFQQ01 (sample SAMN10412373, study PRJNA504923) | tailings metagenome | isolation source: Relicate 2 Philex TSF1 revegetated site | place: Philippines: Tuba, Benguet | collected 2017-08-29 | reverse complement strand
GCGACCTCAACCTTGGCAAGGTTGCGCTCTACCAACTGAGCTATTCCCGCGTCGTGTCTTAAAGAAGGCAGCATTTTATCGATTTTAAAAATGGTGTCAAGGCTGAATTACGCGAATTATCTGGCACGCATTTGAGGCCAGGCGGCTTTCAGGTAGTAAGCCATTGACAGCAATGTTAAAAATGCTGCGACAACAATTAAGACTTCTCCCAAAAATTTTATGCTGATCGGGCCGATTGGATCGTAATACAACAACAAAAGGATGGCGACCATCTGTACTGCGGTTTTAACCTTGCCAAGATAGGCCACGGACACACTCCCCCGCTCACCAACCCCTGCCATCCACTCGCGCAGGGCACTAATCGCAATCTCCCGGCCGATAATGATCAAGGCAATGAGCGCACCCGTGCGCTCCAATTCCACCAGCACAATCAAGGCTGCAGCAACCATCAACTTATCCGCGACTGGATCAAGAAAAGCACCAAATGCAGAGGTCTGGTGCAATACCCGTGCCAGATAGCCGTCCAACCAGTCTGTTATCGCGGCCAGTGCAAACACCAGTGTCGCAGAAAAATTAACCCAATGCGGGTCAATGACATCGCCCGGTAGATAGAACATCCCAACAAATACGGGAATCAACAAAATTCGAAGCAGTGTCAGGCTGTTGGGGATATTCCATTGCATCAATGTAGCTCCTGATAAATTTTTTCTGCGAGCATCCGACTGATACCCTCCACTTGCGCCAAGTCTTCAACACTGGCATTTTTAACCCCATCCAGCCCGCCAAACCGAGTAAGCAGTTTTTGCCGACGTTTGGCGCCTATGCCGCCAATATCTTCCAAAGTTGAATGTACCCGTGCCTTAGCACGCCGGGCTCGATGGCCGGTAATCGCAAATCGATGGGCCTCATCTCGAATCTGCTGCAACAAATGCAAGCCCGGATGATCCTTGTTCAAAGTGACAGGCGTGTCTCGGTCAGCAAAAAACATTTGTTCAAGGCCAGGCTTGCGCTCTTCACCCTTGGCAATACCTACCAGCAGAATATCAGGTAAACCGACCTCTCGCATGACCTCCACCGCCACGCCCAGTTGCCCTTTGCCACCATCAATAAAAATCAGATCAGGCATTTTGCCTTCACCTGAGGCCACTTTCCGATAGCGTCGGGTCAGCGCATCGCGCATCGCGGCATAATCATCGCCGGGTGTGATGCCGGTGATGTTATAGCGGCGATATTCACTATTTTGCATCGCGCCCTTATCAAACACTACACACGAGGCCACCGTTGCCTCGCCCATGGTGTGACTGATATCAAAGCACTCGATGCGCTCAGTGCCATCTGACAGGTCAAGAGCATCTCTTAGCGCCTGCAAACGTCCCTGTTGGCTGGCATGTTGTTCGTTTCGTTGTTGTAAAGCCAGTGCAGCATTAGTCTGAGCCATTTTCAGCCAAACTTTTTTATCTCCGAGCGGATTGGTATTCAGCTTGACCTTACGCCCAGCCTGCTCGCTGAACACTTCCTCAAAGGCTGCCGTTTCAATGGGAGCCCCCACGATAATCAGAGGCGGCATTTTCTGCGCAACATAATGCTGTTCAAGAAATGCCTCCATCAAGGTCTCTTGATCACTGCCTTCTGCATTTTTTGGGAAAAAGCTTTTATCCCCCAAATGCCGTCCACCTCTGATCATCACCAGATTCACGCAGAACGCGCCAGCTTGCTCGGCACAGGCAATCACATCCGCATCACTGACATTAAAATCGCTGACAAACTGTTTGGCCTGCACCTGACGCAAATGCTGGATACGATCTCGGTACACCGCTGCGATTTCGTAATCCTGTCGCGTGGCGGCATCCATCATTTTATCGCCCAGCTCTGTCATGACCTGCTGTTCTCGCCCCTGGAGAAACAAGGTCGCATGCGACACGTCACGCGCATAATCCTCTGGGCTGATGTAATCCACACAGGGAGCTGTACAACGCTGAATCTGATAGAGCAAACAAGGACGGGAACGATTGGTAAAAACGGTATTTTCACAGGTACGCAAGCGGAATACCTTTTGCAGCAACTGGATACTTTCGCGCACCGCAACGGCATTGGGAAATGGGCCAAAATAGGCACTGCCCTTGCGTTGCGTTCCGCGGTGAAAAGCAAGACGCGGAAACGTATCGCCCGTTAGCACTATATAGGGGTAAGTCTTGTCATCCCGAAACAGCACGTTGTAGCGGGGCATGAAGCGCTTGATCAGGTTATGTTCAAGCAACAAGGCCTCGGCCTCGGAGTGTGTCACCGTGGTTTCGATTTTCGCGATATGCGAGACCATCATGCGCGTGCGCGGACTCGGCAGATTTTTGATGAAATAGGATGAAACCCGCTTCTTGATATCCTTGGCCTTGCCCACATAGATCACTTCTTCCTGCGCATTGATCATGCGATACACCCCGGGCAAATTGGGGAGCGATTTCAGAATGGGTTTAGGGTCGAACATCTTGATTCAACGCTTCGCGATAAAATTGCCAAGAACACCACAGCGTGATCAACCACAATGGCAAAGCGTTTAGCATGAGCAGAATACTGAGTACCGCTATGACCAAAGACAACAATACCGTCATCCACCGATAGTTACGTTCAATGTTCTTGGATGAAAAGAGCGTAACAGCCACAAGAAAACCGACTGCCCCTACTACCAACCCAAACCAAGCACTATTTTGCAATGGGCTACCACGGCCAAAAATATCCGTAATAGTTAAGTCCACGTAGAAAAGAATACCAATCCAGGCAGCACAAAATAAACCGGAAAACAGCCAACAAATAGCTGTCCAGCCCCTAACTGATGTTTTCCAATTCATCCTGATGCTTTTTAGTCCAGCAACTCGCCTGCCACCGCCCAATTTTCCTCAGCGACTTCATCAAACACAATATAGGTATAGGATTTGGGTTTGTGTGCAACCCGCTCCATGGTATCGGTGATTTCCTTGGCAATTTTGTCTTTTTGCTCGCGGGTCAGCGAGCCTGCCAATTTGACATTAATATAAGGCATGGTCATCTCCTCAGTTCATGTTGAATAGCATCGAACACGGCGTGAAACATGGGCGCCGTCAGTCGCCGGGTCTGTGTATTGTAACGGCTGCAATGATAGCTGTCGTACAGGATACGCCCGTCTGGTAGCGTATGTCTTGCCGCATGTCCAAACTTATAGCCCCCGACTTTCAGGCCCAGGGCCTTGAGCACAGCCTGATGTGCAATGTTGCCAAGTGCCAGAATCACAAGTTGCTTGGGCAGCCCTTTAATTTCATTCGCGAGAAAGTGATTGCAGACGCGAATTTCCTCGGTAGTTGGCTTGTTCTCAGGAGGCAGACATTTAACCGCATTACTGATGCGGCAGCCTGTGAGCACCAATCCATCATCTGCAGAAACTGAGGTTTCTGTACTGGCATATCCATACTTGAACAAGGTTTCATAGAGCAAAACCCCGGCATAGTCACCTGTGAATGGTCGACCCGTACGGTTAGCACCATGCATGCCCGGCGCCAAGCCAACAATTAGCAGTTTGGGTGCGACATCACCAAAAGGTGCTACAGGACGCGCATGATAGTCTGGATATCGTTGTCTGACCTCTTGTAAAAAACCGGCCAGTCTCGGGCACTGCTGGCATTCAATATCAAATGCAGGTTCCAAGGGTTTATTCATGCTTCAATGTCAGGCTTTCTTCAGGATGGCTATGCGTATGTACTGATGTCGTTTCGGGCTGCAGCGTGATATGTTGAATTTCAAACTCTGTTTGTAAAATATGTTGTAGCGCATGCAGTACTTGCGGCCAGTGCGACAAATCATGCAGAGTAACATGGGCCGCACAGGCGATTTCTTCAGAGGAAAGTGACCACAACCTGAAGTGGCGGATATCCTGCACATGTTGTACTTCAGCAAGCTTTTGGCGAACAAGCGCCGCATCCAGATGGACTGGCACACCTTCCATCAGCATATGCAGGACTTCACGCAGCAATTTCAGCGTGGAAAACAAAATCAGTAGTGAGATCAGTACCGAGAGAATGGGGTCGATCAGGTTCCAGCCGGTAAAGAAAATAATCACTCCGGCCATCAGCGCTGCCACTGAGCCCAGCAAATCCCCTATGACGTGCAGCAACGCCGCCCGATGGTTAATGGTGTGCTGACCGCGATGCAAATGAACGGCAACCACCACGTTAATCATCAAACCGATGAAAGCAATCAGCATCACCCCACCGGCTGCTACCGGTTGTGGGGCGTGCATACGCGCAATCGCCTCTATGACAATCGCAGCCACCACCCCCAGCATTAGAAGGCCATTGAGCAATGCGACCAAGACTTCAGCACGCATCAGGCCAAAACTATGACGAAGCGTGGGCGGCCTGCGTGCCACCCAACCACCGAGCAAGGCCAAACCCAGCGCTGCCGCATCTGATGCCATATGACCAGCATCGCCCAGCAAGGCAAGCGAGCCAGTGAGCCAGCCACCAACGGCCTCAACAATGGCAAAACCGCTGATCAGCAGTAGTGGCCAGACTAACAAATGATGGTCGCGCTTGGCATGCAGGTGATGATGTGCATGCTCGCTATGATGGGGGTGATGGTGTCCGTTTGACATAGACCGATATGCTAGCAGCCTCGGGCAGACTCTCCAATGACCATTTACATCGAGGCCGTTCACCAAAATAATAAAGGCGCCTATGAAGACGCCTTTTATTGGTGGTGCCTAAAAATAGGCTTACATGGTTTTTTGAGCTTCTGCCTTGTTGCAGCGCTCATATTTCACCTTGCGCTTTTCAGACCACTTTTCATGCATAGCCTGACGCTCGGCCTGATCAATAAAACCATCGCCGTTTGCATCCATACGCTTGAAATGTTGTTCCATGCGTTTTTCATGAGCTGCACGAAACTCATCATAACTGATCTTGCCATCCTGATTCAGGTCGGCTCTCATGCCATGATCACGTTTGGTCACCGCTTCTTCAGCATAGCTATTGGTCATACCGAATACCGCAACAATCGAAACCAGTCCTAATATTTTTTTCAGCATCATGTTGTGTTCCTTGAATGATTGAAAAATGACTACAGACAGTCTAACGGAGAGGTTAAAGAATGGTTGACGCAGATTTTCATGCCATCAATCCCATGTCGATGGAATACAATACCCACATCATTGTCAGACTTTTATCTACATGACATGAGGAAACCATGATGAAATTTTTCCATGCACTAATTACCCTTTTGCTGTTATGCAGCCTCCCCGTTACCGCTGCAGAGAAAACAGTCGCTGTGCGTGCCATCAGTGAGACAGGTGTTGGCAATATTATCGGGATTATTCAGTTCGCTGATAGCGATGAAGGCTTGATCATTAAACCAGACCTTGCCGAGTTGCCCCCAGGCAAGCGCGGCTTTCATATTCATGAAAACCCAAGCTGCGATAGCGGACAAAAGGATGGCAAACCAGTAGCCGGACTAGCTGCCGGTGGCCATTATGACCCTGCTACCAGTCAACGACATGAAGGCCCTCATGGCAGTGGGCATCAGGGTGATTTGCCTGCATTGTTGGTCAATCAGGATGGGACCGCGCAAACCCGCATGATCGCGCGTCGCCTCACCCTTACCGATATTACAAACCGTGCTGTGATCATTCATGCTGGTGGTGACAATTACAGCGACAATCCCAAGCCGCTGGGCGGTGGTGGTGCTCGCATTGCTTGCGGCATTATCGAGTAAGTAACCTTATTTTCTCATCTCATGTAAGCATCTGCATGCTCAGTTATCGACACGCTTTCCACGCTGGCAACCATGCTGACGTGCTTAAACACCTTGTGCTCCTTGAAGTACTGCATTACACCATGCAGAAGGAAAAGCCGTTCTGGTACATTGATACACATGCCGGGGCTGGCCTGTACGCACTGGATAAAGGCTATGCCATTCAAAATGGCGAATTCAAGGAAGGTGTGTTCAAGCTGTGGGAAACCAAGGACCTGCCGGACCTGGTTCAAGCGTATGTCGATATTGTCAGGCAACTCAACCCAGATGGTAAACTCCGTTGGTATCCTGGTTCACCACAGCTGGCACAGGCCATCATGCGGCCCAATGACCGATTGAGGTTGTTTGAATTGCATCCCAATGATTTCAAATTGCTCAATCAGTCCTTCAAACATTTGGGTCTCAAGCCCGATCATCGCCGGGTAATCACGGAAATGCAGGATGGTTTCGCCGGCATCAAAGCCCTGTTGCCGCCACCTCCCAGGCGTGCCGTCGTACTCATAGACCCACCATATGAAGACAAGCAGGATTATCAGCGTGTTGTCGAGATGATCAAGGATAGCCTGTCACGCTTCGCTACTGGTACGTACGTAGTGTGGTATCCGCTACTCCAGCGGGCCGAACCTGCACAAATGATCTCCAAATTGATGCGTTTGAATCTGAAGAACTGGCTGCATGTTGTTTTAAAGGTGCAGACACCATCACCTGATGGCTTTGGCATGTTCGGTAGTGGCCTTTTTATCATCAACCCACCTTGGAACCTTCCTGAGCGTCTGCAGGAAATTATGCCTTTTTTGAGAGATACCCTGGGTTTGGATGCTGGGGCTGAATTCAGTGTAGAGGCGCGTATTGAGTAATCATGCACATCTAAGCTATTGCTATTTAAATAGTTGCAGTCTCAACAGGCGCAAACTCAGCTGATGCGTAAGCGTTTTCGCGCTTGTTCTGTTGTTTCTGGCAATACATTGAAGGCATGAATGGCCACCGTTCTGCCATTCTCGGTCTCCACGCTTACCCGCCACTTTCCCGGCTGTACATTCTGCTTGTAGGTATAACCACGAAATCCACCGTCACGCCCTCCCGTCAGATTAAATCCTATACGCTCTGTGCTCACCCAGCGTCCAGCGCCATCAAGATACTGCCATCGATGATATAGACGGGTATTAAGACCCCTTGGTGCAAAGACAGCCGACAAGCAATACAGGCGCTCGCCTGCTGGCAAGTGAATGTTGTCATCCCAGGCTCGCCAGAAATTCCAGACGGTGTCCTGATCCACCGTGATCAGATAATGACCATTCAACTTTTCCAGCCCGAGCCCGATGTGCATATCCCGCTTGACCAAAGGCACTGGTGGCACAATATCTAATGGGTAGGCCGTCATCAGAATCGCGGCGATCAACCAGACCGGGCCGATCCGCCCCGGCCTTCCCGGTGTTAACCATCTCAGTAGGTAAACCAGACATGCTCCAGCCAGCGTGCTGAGATAGAACCAGATGTAATGAATGCTCCCGATCATAAATGGCAACAGGAAATTGAACAGCAAAATGGCACATAGCCCGAAAAAGGTCCAGGTAATGGTAAACCTGCGATATTTATCCTTGATGAATTCATTGGCAACTAGCAACAGAGCCAGACCCAGAGACCACAAGATGGCGAACAAATGACTCGCACTCTTGATATAAAAAATGAAAAGCGCACTGAACAGCCCGCCAAAGAGAAACTGTATGCCGAGATATGGAAGCTGTGGCGGGCGAGCATCAGTCAACGCGCGCTGCTGATAATAACCCAGCCACCAGAGCAATCCTCCTGCCGCTGCCAGATATCCCGTCAGCAGCCACAAGTCGAGGGTGGTCACAAAACGCCCAATGGTGAGAGCATCCCAAATAAATCCGGCAAAAAAAGCCAGCATCGGCAAGAAAGTTCTTATTCTGGTTAAAGCGTGCTGCATGGCAAGCCACTCATTTCTTTCGGGGGATGATCAAGGTTGGATTTCTTTCTCAGAAAGGCTTATGACTGACACAGGCTTTTGCTATCATCTGCACCTGATTTTAACTCTCCCCTGGAATATTTATGGAACAAGTCCCCAATCCACGCTTACGCCCAATGAGCATGATTCTTTTCGGCAGCCGTTGGTTGCAAGTGCCACTCTATCTGGGCCTGATCATCGCACAAATGGTCTATGTATTCCATTTCATGGTCGAACTCAGCCACCTGATCCACAAGCTGCCTAATCTGGCAGAAGCCGACATTATGCTGATTGTGCTGGGATTGATTGATGTCGTGATGATTTCCAATCTGTTGATCATGGTGATTGTAGGTGGATATGAGACCTTTGTCTCACGGCTCAACCTGCGTGGACATCCAGATGAGCCAGACTGGCTATCTCATGTGAATGCCAACCTGCTCAAGGTCAAACTGGCGACCGCAATCATTGGCATTTCTTCCATTCATTTGCTGAAAACTTTTATCAATGCTGCCAATCTGGAACCGCATGTCATGATGTGGCAAACCCTCATCCATATGGCATTTGTGATTTCTGCAGTTTCCATCGCATGGATTGACCGGATTATGGCGCATCCTGGCAACATACATCATTGATTTTCTAGCCAGCATGATCAAAAGGCTGACATTCGTCGTCAGCCTTTTGATTGTTGATCACCCTAGAACGACAGGCTATCTATGTAGCCGACTGTTTCAACTGTTCCAGTATGGCAGGATTATCCAGCGTTGAAATGTCCGAGGTAATCTCCTCGCCTTTAGCCAGTGAACGCAGCAAGCGCCGCATGATCTTGCCAGACCGTGTCTTGGGAAGGTTTTCACCAAAGCGGATATCATCCGGCTTGGCAATCGGGCCAATTTCCTTGCCAACCCATTCACGCAACTCTCCCACAACCCGTTTGGCTGCTTCGCCCTCAGGTCTTGCGCCCTTCAATACCACATAGGCCACAATGGCCTCGCCTTTGACATCATGGGGCTTGCCCACCACTGCTGCTTCAGCCACCAGTGGATTAGCGACCAATGCGGACTCGATTTCCATGGTCCCCAGCCGATGTCCAGAGACATTCAATACATCATCAATCCGGCCCATGATGGTGAAGTAACCGGTCTTGGCATCTCGCACTGCGCCATCACCAGCCAGATAGAGTTTGCCACCAAGATCCGCTGGAAAATATGACTTGACGTAACGATCCGGGTCACCCCAGATGGTCCGTATCATGGAAGGCCAGGGTTTCTTGATCACCAACAGACCGCCATTGCCCCAAGGCACTTCATTGCCAGTTTCATCCACCACAGCTGCTTGAATGCCGGGAAGCGGCAGTGTGCAAGAGCCAGGCACCAATGGCGTGACAGGCAGTGGCGAGATCACATGGCCACCCGTTTCGGTCTGCCAGAAGGTATCCATAATCGGGCAGCGGCCGCCGCCAACTTCGTCGTGATACCACATCCATGCTTCAGGGTTAATGGGCTCACCCACTGATCCCAGCAAACGCAGGCTAGATAAATCAAATTGCTTGGGATGTGTTGCAGGGTTAGTAGATGACGCCTTGATCAAGGACCGGATTGCGGTAGGTGCCGTGTAGAAAATACTGACTTTATGCTGCTGAATCATCTGCCAGAAGCGACTAGCATCCGGATACGTCGGAATACCCTCAAACACTACTTGTGTAATACCGAGTGCCAATGGGCCGTAGGCGACATACGTATGTCCGGTAATCCAGCCTACATCAGCCGTACACCAGAACACATCGCCTGCTTTGGCATCAAACACCCAACGCGTAGTATTCATCGCATGCAGCAGGAACCCAGCTGAAGCATGCTGTACGCCTTTGGGCTTGCCGGTCGAACCTGAGGTGTATAGCAGGAACAAAGGATGCTCGGCATTGACCCACACTGGTTCGCATTCATCAGCAACATCTGCAATCAGATCATGCCACCACAGGTTACGGCTATCCCATGCAATCTCTATCCCTGTACGGCGGAACACCACCACGTTCTCAACGCTTTCACAGCCTGGCATCTGCAGGGCTTCATCAACTGCAGCCTTGAGTGGCAATGACTTGCCACCCCGGAACTGACCATCAGCGGTAATGACTGCACGTGCACCAGCATCCTGAATACGTTCCTGAATACTTTTAGCAGAAAAACCGCCAAATACCACCGAGTGCGTCAGCCCTAATCGAGCGCAGGCCTGCATTGCAGTGATCGCCTCAATGCCCATCGGCATGTAGATCACCACACGATCACCTACATTCAGATTGAGTTTTTTCAGGCCATTCGCGAGTTTACAGACACGATGATAAAGCTCGCGATAACTGACCTTGGTAACCTTGCCATCATCCGCCTCGAAAATCAGCGCAGTCTTGTCGCCGCGGTCTGCCAAATGGCGATCAAGGCAGTTGTAGGAAACATTCAGCTCACCATCGACAAACCAGCGGTAAAAAGGGGCCTGAGACTCATCCAGAACCTGGGTAAAAGGCTTTTCCCAGTGCATCAGATCACGTGCCAAACTCGCCCAGAAGCCTTCATAATTCTGCTCGGCCTGTGCGCATAATGCGTGATAGGCGTCCATGCTGGTGATTGCCGCCTGGGCTTTCATGGCATCACTGGGCTCAAAAATTCGGGTCTCATGCAATACTGATTCGATAGAACTGCTCATCCTCGCTACCTCTCCGCTCGTACTCAGAATTTTATTTATTATGAAATTTTAATTTAAATGATTCAGGCAATTTTTATGCAAATACCCGGCTATAAATCAAAAAGCCCATTCACCGGATCTACCAGAAAATGGGCTTTTGAATGGATTGGAATATTTACTTCACAACCTTGGACAAGGTATTCCAGGTTTCCAATAAGGTGTCAGGATTCAGAGACATGGTCTGTATCCCTTCTGCCATCAACCATTCTGCAAAATCAACGTGGTCTGATGGCCCCTGGCCACAAATCCCCACGTACTTGCCCTTGCTGTTGCAGGTCTGGATGGCCATTGACAACAGCTTCTTGACGGCAGGATCCCGCTCATCAAAACTATTGGCGACCAAACTGGAGTCACGGTCCAAACCAAGACTGAGCTGGGTCAAATCATTGGAACCAATAGAGAAGCCATCGAAATACTCCAGAAACTCTTCAGCCAGCAAGGCATTTGATGGAATTTCACACATCATGATCAGGCGCAGGCCATTCTCACCACGCTTGAGTCCATGTTCTGCCAGTAGCTTCACAACCTCAGAGGCCTCTTCAGTTGTGCGAACAAAAGGCACCATCAGCTCAATATTGGTGTAACCCAATACGTCACGCGCCTTTTTCATGGCTTCACATTCCAGTGCAAAACAGTCACGGAAGTCCTCTGAAATATAACGTGCAGCACCGCGGAAACCTAGCATCGGATTTTCCTCAATCGGCTCAAACAAGTCGCCACCAATCAGCTTGCGGTATTCATTCGACTTGAAGTCAGACAAACGCACAATCACTGGGTTAGGCCAGAAGGCCGCCGCCAAAGTGGAAACTCCCTCGGTGATCTTTTCCACATAGAAGGTGCGTGGGTCAGCATAGCCGCGAGTACGGTTTGCTACGGCATCGTGCAAAGTATGGGGTACCTGATCAAACCGCAGAATCGCTTTCGGGTGTATCCCGATCAGGTTATTGATAATGAATTCCAGGCGGGCCAGACCAATGCCACTGGCTGGCAACTGAGCAAATTCAAAGGCCAGCGAAGGATTACCCACATTCAGCATCAGCTTGACTGGCAATTTCGGTAGCGTCTGTCTTTCCTGAACAGTTTTCTCGTAGGGCAATTCACCACGATATACATAGCCGGTATCACCTTCAGAGCAGGATGCCGTCACAACTTCATCTTCAGTCAGCCTGCTAGTGGCATCACCACAGCCCACAATCGCAGGAATCCCCAATTCACGCGCAATAATCGCTGCATGGCAGGTACGGCCACCGCGATTGGTTACAATCGCTGCTGCTTTCTTCATGACCGGTTCCCAGTTAGGGTCCGTCATGTCAGTTACAAGCACATCACCCGCCTTGACCAAATGCATGTCATTGGCACTGTCTACAATGCGAACTGGGCCTACACCAATCTTCTGACCAATGGCGCGACCTTCGGAGAGTACTTCGCCACGCTTCTTCAGGCTGAATTTCTCAATGGCCTTGTCTTCTGAACGTGATTTGACTGTTTCCGGACGCGCCTGCACTACATACAGCTTGCCATCCAGTCCATCCTTGCCCCATTCGATATCCATCGGGCAGCCGTAATGCTTTTCAATCGCTACCGCATGTCGCGCCAACTCCAGCACCTCGGCATCGGTCAGCGAGAATCTGGCACGATCAGAGGCTGATGTATCTTCCACCTTGACAGAACGGCCAGCAGCGCGCTCGGTGTTAAACACCATGCGTTGCAACTTGGAACCCAGACCGCGGCGAATCAGCGCTGGAAAACCTGCTTCCAGTTGTGGTTTGTGCACGTAAAATTCGTCAGGATTGACCGCCCCCTGCACCACCATTTCACCCAAACCATAGGAAGAGGTAATAAACACTACATCGCGGAAGCCGGATTCAGTATCCAGCGTGAACATCACCCCAGAAGAACCCAGATCGGAACGCACCATGCGTTGTACGCCAGCAGAAAGCGCAACTTCAATGTCGTGGTATCCAGAGTGCACGCGATAGGAAATGGCACGGTCGTTGTAGAGAGAAGCAAATACTTCCTTGATAGCATGCAGAATATTCTCAATCCCATGAATATTCAGGAAAGTCTCTTGCTGACCAGCAAATGACGCATCCGGCATATCTTCAGCAGTGGCAGATGAACGGACAGCAAAGCTGGCTTCATCATCCGTGGCGATCCGTGCATAGTGCTCTCGAATTTCCTGCTCTAGCTTGGCTGGCAAGGGTGCATCGACAATCCATTGGCGGATTTGCTCACCGGTTTTGGCAAGGGCCACAACATCATCCACATCCAGACTAGCCAGGGTCTGTTTGATCCGCTCACTCAATCCTTCATGTGCAAGAAAATCACGGTATGCCTCAGCAGTTGTTGCAAAACCGCCGGGGACACGCACATCACTCGCGGCAAGGTTGCTGATCATCTCGCCGAGCGACGCGTTCTTTCCGCCCACCCGGTCTACATCATGCATACCGAGCTGTTCTAACGGGATTACATAGGCTTGCATACCATTTTCCTCATGAAATTATTGTCTTGAAGCTTATTGACAGTGCACCTGCCAAAGTGATTAAACTTTTCCCGTCGGTATTGCGGGCTCTTTTTGCGCAGCTCGCAAACTGAGCTGCTGCATGATCAGGGACGAAATCTCTTCCACAGAACGCGACGTCGAATCCATCATATTGATCCCCTCGCGTGCCATCAGAACCTCGGCCTGTTTCAATTCCTGCCGGCAATTTTCCAGATCGGCATATCGGCTATTGGGACGTCTTTCACTACGTATCTTATGCAAACGATCAGCAGCAATCGTCAATCCAAAGATTTTTTCGCGGTGATTGACCAGGGTACCAGGCAGACTATTACGCTCAAGATCTTCGGGAATAATGGGGTAATTGGCTGCGCGTATACCAAACTGCATGGCAAGATAAAGGCTGGTTGGCGTCTTGCCACTGCGTGAAACCCCCACGAGAATAACATCTGCCTCGCTCAGGCCCGATTCGGTAATACCGTCATCATGCGCTAGCGTAAAGTTAATGGCCTCGATTCGGTTGCGGTATTCAGCGCCGACCACCCGCCGCGACATGCCGATGGTTTCATTGGCAGGCATGCCAAGTTCGCTGGAAAGCGGGTTTACGAACGTCCCGAACATATCAAGACACAAGGCGCCCGTCAGGTGAAATAAAGCCCGTATGGTAGGACTGACAATCGTCATGCAAAGGATAGCGCGCGCACCGTCACGTTCCTGCGTGGCATTGATGACCTCAATCGCCTCTTTGGCTTTTTGCACGCTATCAATAAAAGGCATGCGCACCTGCTTGCAGGTAAACCCATCAAAATGCGAAAGCAGGCATAAGCCCAAGGCTTCTACTGTTATGCCCGTGCTATCGGAAATATAAAAAATGGTGCGCTTTGAATTGTTTGGATGCATGTTTTACCAATAGTGGGCTGCTATTCAGTGCGCTTGTTGTCATTGTTGTTACGCGTCTTTTTCTGAGGATTGTAATACGCGAAGCCCCGATAATCCAGATATACCGGCATTTACAGCATAGCCCGAATGAGCCCGATTTGTGGCCAACTGTTAATTTGGCCGGTCGCCCAGCCGAATCCAACATAAAATACAAGCTTTCAAGCAGGCCTTGATGCTTTCAATCAGAAAATAACTGCAAAATCCGGTTAAAGCTTAGGCTTCCACCTCTGCGATCTGAATAATCTTTTTGGGTTGATAGTCTGGCATCTGGTCGAAGTTGAGGTAGCGGTAGATGTCATCCGGATGCTTGCTCAGCTTGTCGCCTACCGTGGCCAGGTATTCGTCCGGGGTAGGCACCTTGCCCAGCTTGGCACAGACTGCAGCCAGTTCTGCCGAACCCAGATAGACACGGGCATCCTTGCCCATGCGGTTATCAAAGTTGCGGGTGGAGGTGCTGAAGACAGTAGCGCGATCTGCGACGCGGGCCTGATTGCCCATACAGAGCGAGCAGCCGGGGACTTCGGTACGGGCGCCGGCAACACCAAACACGGCATAGACGCCTTCATCCCTGAGTTGGGCTTCGTCCATGCGGGTGGGGGGGCCACCCAGAGCCGGGTCGGGATGCTGCCGGTGCCCTCAAGGACTTTGGCAGCGGCGCGGTAGTGGCCGATGTTGGTCATGCAGGAGCCGATGAAGACTTCGTCGATCTTGTCACCTTGGACCTGGGACAGGGGCTTGATGTCGTCCGGGTCATTGGGACAGGCAACCAGGGGTTCGGGG
>VFQQ010003631.1_pt1 | contig 14688 bp, 11 predicted proteins | sample 3512341 | NCBI WGS metagenome assembly VFQQ01 (sample SAMN10412373, study PRJNA504923) | tailings metagenome | isolation source: Relicate 2 Philex TSF1 revegetated site | place: Philippines: Tuba, Benguet | collected 2017-08-29 | reverse complement strand
GTCCCCGCGCTTGCTCGCGTCCACGCCCATGCCCGTGGCGATCTCGGTGGCGTTTTCGAACAACCCCAGCTCGTACGACTCCGCGAAGTTGATCGCGTCGGCGTAGGGTCCGCTGCGGTCGAGCAGCGCCTGATTGGCGTCTTCGCTGAGTACCACGCGCTCGAGGATTTCGTGCAGTGGCATGCGGAACACGGCGTCGAGCAGCGAGAACAGCCCCACGAGGAACAGCGTGCCGGCGTCGCGGCCGCGGCCCGCGAGCTGCTCGCAGAGCCGTCCGCGTTCGACGGCCTGACGCACCAGCTCCTGGTCCACGCCGTTCTTGCTCTTGCGGGCGGCGGCCACGGCCACGGCCAGCCAGCGCAGGAAGGCATTGCGACCAATGAGACGCAGTGCCTGCCCGATGCTCTCCACGCCGCGTCCGCCGAGTGCGGCGCTGTTGACGAGGCGGAGCAGTTGGAAGGTGAGCACGGGGTCGGTGGCAATGACGTCCTCGAGCTGACGGTCGCTCACGTCATTGTTGCGCGCGAGGCCCATGAGGCGCATAGCGGCCACGGTGCTCTGCGGCATGTCGGCTGCGGGCAGCGGTTCGGGGCGCGAGAAGAACGTGCCCTGGAAGCCGTCGAAGCCGCGTTCGAGGGTGGCCTCGTACTGATTGAGGTCTTCGACGTTGCCGGCAATGAGGCGCGGCGCGGGCGCGCCGGTGGCCGACACCGCGGCCATGATGCGATCGCAGATGGCGTTGATGGTGGCCGGGTCGCCGCTGCGCGCGTCCACGCGCACCCAGCTCATGTGCGGCAGCAGCGCTTCAACGGCTGCGGGGGCAATGCCCACGCTGTCGAGGGCCACGTGTCCACCGCCGGCGCGCAGGCGCGCGATGGCTTCCACCACCTCGGCGTCGGGCGTGAGCGAGGGCGGCAGCATGACGATGGCCGACCCCGGCTCGGCCACGAGGAACGCGTCGCCCACGAGCTGCTCACGTGTGGCGACCACGAAAGCCGGCAGCCGATTGCGGACGAGGTCGAAATTGCCCGACAGAAAGCTCTGCGCGAACGTATTGCGGCCGTCGTCGGTGTCGTTGAATCGGATTTCATATCCGATGAGCGAACCGGTGCTGCCAAAGACGGGCTGACGAACGAGACAGAAGTCGGACATGGATCGGGCAGGAGCGGGAAGCAAGGGGTGGCGCAGACGGCGCGCCTTCTGCGACTTTCAGACGATTCACGGCCCACTCTGGGCACGGGAGCGCGGCCGCTGGCGGCGGCGCCCGGTGCTTGGGGGCCCCGAACACGCCCGAACCCCCTGTCATGAGCCTTTCGACCCTCGACGGAACCTTGCACCGCGGCTGCGGTGGCCGCTACGCCCTGCAGCAGGAAGCGGTGACCATGCGGCTGAGCGGGATGTCGGCCGAGGTGACGCGCGAGTTCTTCCGTTGTGAGAAGTGCGGGCACGAGCAGCGCACGATCGAGCAGCGGGACGCGGCGGAGAAGGCGGCCACGGAGCAGATCCGGGCGGCGCACGACCTGCTGGCGCCCAAGGCCATCCGGCAGCTGCGTGAGTCCCTGGGCCTGACGGTGGCGCAGTGGGCCGAGCTGATCTACGGCACGCCCAAGGGGATCGTGGAGGGCTGGGAGAAGGGCAAGTACCTGCAGAACCGCGAGGCCGACGCGATGATCCGGAGCCTGGCGGACCGGGCGACGCTGGAGAGCCGGGCGGCGAAGGCGGGGGTGACGTTGCCGGTGGTGGAGGGGGCGCAGTCCACGGTGGCGGCGGGTGGGGTTGGGGTTGGTGAGGCGGCGGGGGCTGGGTCGGAGCCGGCGTCGGCGTAGTGGCGGTGGTTGGGGCCGGTTCCCGGATGGTTCTCGTGGTCGGCCGGCGGTTGGTGGGGGGGCTGGGCCGTCTCGGCGTGCCGTCCCGTTATACAGCGATAACCGCAGTAGAACGCGGTCTGGCGGACTAAGTGATTTGGGTCGTAAGTTCGTGCAGGACATTGTGAACTCGAAAGAGAACCGACGGCACATAACCGAACAGTCAAGTTGTCGAATCGCTCCCACATGGTAGTTCGGTGCAGACAAACAGTCTCTTGCCCAACACACTCACACCCAACCACGGAATGATAATTCAAATCACAGTCGACTCTGCGCTGCCTGACCTATCGGCTCACATTGGTCGAGATACGTTCGGCCGAATCTTGCAGATCACTAGACCCAAAGATACAAACTTGGACTTGTGGCGAAGGGTCGGAAGTCCCTTCGGTGCTGCTTACGCGCTTCATCTCGTCGACGAATCTTCCGTTCATCCAAACGTTCTGTATGTCAGCCCTGGCGTAAAGACCCTATTCTATCCGACCCGAAGCGAGCTAAACATCCCGGAAGCGGGTTAGCGAAACATCAAGTCTTCCAGAGCCGCGCGCCGTTCAGGCTCCAAGGCATGCACTGAGCGCGCAGATCTGCAGGTCAGCTTGGCTGTTCGGCCAGAGCCCGGCCGGTGTGCCATCGCGCTGGGGCCTGCGGCACTTAAGAAGGTTGCAGCCCTTTGGAGGCGACGCCTTGCTGCCGCCACACTGCACGCTCTTCTCAAGACTTCGGGTCATCTAGGACCGCAATATTGTCATTCAGCGGAATAGGCGCAGCATGCCAGCCTAGTTGTCCGGCAGAACAGATGGCTATGTTGTGCGCATGAGCGATCGACGCCAATCCGCGGTCAGGCCCGCAGTCAGCGAACTCCTTCATCGAGACAGCATATTCACGCCGCCATCTCTTGCGAACCGGTTGGTGAGCTGCCTGCGAGTGCGATCCGTTAATGTAGTTGCAGACTTCGCGGCGGGTGCTGGCGCTCTCTTGGACGCAGCACAGAGTCGTTGGCCCACTTCGCGCATCTTTGCAACTGATATAGATCGAGCTCAACTCCGAACACTGAGGCGTGACCGACCGGCCTGGATAACGGCGAACTGTGACTTTCTGAACGAGCGATCAAGGCGAAGGGTGCTTGGTCTCGACGCCTTTAAGGGAAACGTCGACGCAGTGCTACTAAACCCGCCGTTTTCTTGCATCGGTGCGACTACCATATCCATCTCTGTGTCCGGGCGAGGTCTACGAGGCAGTAAAGCAGGCGCATTCGTCGTGCTCGCTACGGAGTACCTTCGAAAGGGAGGTGAGTTGGTAGCCATCGTGCCGAGCTCATTCCTAACGTCAGAGAAGGACCACGCTTTTCGTCAACACTTAGCAGAGATCGGTACACTTGACGAGATTGACTCTAGCTGTGGTGCTGACTTCGAGTCCGTGACCTTACATGCAGCAATGATTCGCTTTCGAAAAGGCAAGCCGGCAGCAGTACCCGACCCCATCAGGGTAACACCGTCGGCGAGCCTTCTGTCGGCTCGACTCAATTGCAGCATTGTGAGAGGCGTGCAACAGATTCATTCACTCAATAACTCAGGAGTAGCATTCAGGTTTGCGCATTCGACTGAACTCAGGGACGAAGGAATCATCCCGCGAGTTGAGCGGGTTCGCCCGAGCACTCGAAGTGTGCTCGGCCCCGCTCTCCTACTTCCACGGGTAGGTGCCGTTACGCCACAGAAGCTCGCCGTTCTTGCGCGTGGCAGAGTTGTACTGTCGGACTGCGTAATAGCTCTTCAGTGTGACTCCACAGCCGTTTGCCAAGAACTTAAGGCACGTCTGTTGGCTAACTGGGATCTATTTTTCAAAGCGTACGCTGGCACAGGGGCTCGATACATCACCATATCGAGACTGAAAGCCCTGTTAGGCACACTAGGCGTCGTTGCAGTGTCCGCCCAGCCGGACCAAGCACCACACGCCGACCAAAGAGCATTTCAGACTGGGGGGCGATATGCATGAGTCCGACGAGCTAGAATCTACTGCTGTCATTGACTCGATGACTCGAGACCTGCGGGGGATGCAGCTGTGGCCGCTTGCTGCTTCGCTAAACGTTGAGGGTTGGCTTGGGAATTTCACTAGTCAGGATCGATTTTTCGCAGAGTCGTTGCTGCAGTCGTTCGTGTATCTCGGGAAGCCACTTGTAAACGCGCATCTGATCGGAGCGTTTCAGCAAGTTAGTGTGGATGTCGGAAGCAACTTCGCGCAGTTGAGCACAGCGATAGACATTTGGAGGTCATTTTGTTCCTCCTCGCTATTCGTGCCAGTCGAAGGAGAGATCTCTGGGCCAGCAGAGAGCGGGAATGTGTTGAGTCGTCTAGTCCGTGACACGCTGGGAATCGGCGAGAATAATATCCTTAAGGCACGGGAAGCCTTGCTGCGCGTGAAGCGTGGCGATAGCAGCATTGTGGTGTTCGTTGATGACTTCTCGGGAACCGGACTGCAGTTTCGCGACTTTTGGCGCCGATCCTTTATCCTCGCAGATAACACAAGTTACTCGTTTCAGCTGGCAGACGTAGATTCGAAGATTCGCTCTTTCTTTACGCCTCTGGTGATGACTGCTAAGGCGTACTCTCAAGTCTCCAGGGACGCTCCTAGTGTTGTGCTGCGTCCGGCTCACAGAATTGGCCCTGAGTACTACGCTTCTGATCCTAGTTCCCAGCTCTGGCCGGTAGGACGCGCTCACGACGGTGTTGATTTTCTCAAGAGGCAGGCGCAAAAACTGGGGTTGGATCGGAACAGCGATCGTGTCCTATTCGGGTTTGGGGAGATGGGCCTGGCACTTGCATTCGAGCATGGATATCCAGACGCCACTTTGCCCATCTTTAGTTGGAAAGCTGACGGTTTTGTTCCTCTGCTAGAGCGTGGATCATGAACATCGAGGATCAGTCTGAAACAGCGGCAGGTATCTCTCAGCGTGTTGGTGTCGATATCTTCAGAGGCTACCGAGCTGAGTGGCTTGAGGGGGACCTGTATGCTCTGTTCACAGAACCCGCGTTCTTTCCCGAATTGAAGTCTCACAGACCGTGCATCCTGACCGGAGCCCGAGGAACAGGAAAGACGACACTGCTGAAGTGCCTTAGCTACGAGGGGCAATTCGCCCTCGCAGGTCATCGGCCCGAATCTCTGCGAACTGCAGAGTTCTTCGGTGTGTATCACAAGTTAGACACGAACCGTGTGCGTGCGTTTCGCGGCTCGGAGCTAACGGAGGAGGCGTGGAGGAAGTGTTTTGCGCACTATTTCAATCTGGAAATGTGCGAAGCACTACTTCGATTCCATGATTGGCATTGTGCGCTGGTTGGGGAAATGGCAGCGCTAGAAAGACCGTCGTACGAGAAGATCGCCGCATCTCTAGCAATGAGTGATGACCGGATAACATCTAGAGGCGACCTTCTACTGAAGCTCGAGAGGGCTAGGCTGCGGTTTGAGACTCATATAAACAACGTCGGCGACAACGGTACTCCTGGCTCCCTCTCAATGCAGGGCCTGCCTATCGATGTGACGGTTAAGGCGCTGCTAGCCAATCCAACATTGCAGGGGAAGCGTTTCTTCTTCTTGCTCGACGAGTACGAGAATCTTGAGGACTACCAGCAGACCGTGGTCAACACCCTGATCAAACACTCCGGTGAAGGTTTCACCTACAAGGTGGGAGTCAAGGAGCTCGGCCTAAAAAGTCGCAGTACGCTGAATCCTCTCGAAACGCTCAGTAGCCGATCCGACTACTTCTCTATCGATATTCGTGATAGCCTTGGTACACGTTTCGCCGACTTTGCGATACAGGTTTGCGATCAACGCTTACAGCGGAAGTTTAGCTCGCAGGAGGCACTAACGGTCCGCGATCTCCTTCCAAAGTTGTCGCTCGAGGCTGAAGCGAGCCTGCTAGGGGCAGATGCGATCGCCGCGCAACTTCGGGAAGAGCTCGCTCCGTTGCTAGACTCTAGCCTCGATCGGGAGGAACTCGAGAGTCTATCCGCCCTCGAAGTCACCTTTCTCCGCTATTGCGCAGAATCTGATGACCTTTCGGCAAGAGACATATGGTATCAGCGAAAGAGAGATCCAAAAGCTTGGCGAAATCGGATGAATAACTATGCGTATGCCTCGCTGTTCTCGCTGCGTAAAGGAAAGCGAGGCTTCCGGCGCCTATATGCCGGCTGGGATGTTTTGACGCAACTCGCTGGATCAAACCTGCGTTGCTTCATGGAGCTAGTCGACACTGCCATACGTCTCCACGTAGAGGGGGGGGAGAGTCTTCAGGAGCCTGTGCCTCCCGAGGTCCAGACGCGCGCAGCGCACTACGTTGGGCGAAAGAACCTTAAGGAGTTGGAGGGGCAGTCCATTCATGGGGCGAATCTCACTCGACTCGTTCTTGGGCTCGGTAGAATCTTTCAGGTGCTCGCGTGGGATAACGAGGGACACACTCCTGAAGTGACGCAGTTCGAGTTTGTGCACGGGGAAAGCGAGGCAGAGCTGGGTCGGATGTCGAGGGGAGAGGCTTTTGGCGAGCTGCTGACTGGCGCTGTTATGCAGGCGGCTCTGGTTCGCTTCCCCGGCAGCAAGCTTCAAGATGAGAGCGACATTCGCGACTACGATTACGCCGTTCACCCAATCTTCGCCGCGCTATTCGAATACAGCTATCGCAGAAAGCGCAAACTCCGGCTTGCTGAGGGTGAGCTTCTTGAGTTGATTCGGTATCCTGCGCGCGTCATTAGCAGCGTTCTGGCGCGTCAACGGCGAACGGATACTGTGGAGCTTCCCGAACAACTCGGTCTCTTTCGAGGATTCTATGCTCCACGTAGCTGAGCGCCCACTGTTCACGCGCGTCTACGGCACGCTTGAGGAGTTTGCGCCTGAAGGCGGTTCAATCTACCTGTACGCGGAAACCACTGAGGAGCGCAGCGTACACGGCGACGAGTGGGAGGCGCGCTGCGAAGGGGTGCGATTCATAAGCATCATTGAAGCGAATCCCGGCGCGGTCAGCTTTCGGTTGACGGATGGTGCGACAAGTGAGTTCTCGCTTCGAGCTCCTCGCGGCCTTCGAGACTTCTTTGATGGATTCGAAGAAGGAATCGTTTATTTGGACATTACCGGTTTGTCGCATCACGTTTGGGCGCCTCTCTTGCGAGCAATTCTCTCCGCTGGACGGCGACTTGACTGCGTATACGTCGAACCTGAAAGCTACACTCGAACCTCCGTACCCACTGACTCTGACATATTTGATCTGAGCGAACGAATTGACGGGATCTCGCCAATTCCAGGTTTCGCATCTTTGTCGAGCGCTACTGAAAGCGCGGTTCTCGTGACGCTACTTGGGTTTGAAGGAGCTCGCTTCCAGTATGTGATCGAGCAAGTCGAACCGCGGCCGGGAAAAGTGATTCCGATAATTGGCGCTCCAGGATTCCGACTTGAGTACCCCCAAACAACGTTTCTTGCAAATCGCGCCAGTTTGCTAGAAACACGAGCATGGGAAAACGTAAAGTTCTCGCGTGCGAACTGTCCGTTTAGTGTCTTTTGGACTTTAGAGGATGTTGCCGCGCGATGGCCATCTGCTTCCATCCAGATCGCTCCAATTGGTACCAAGCCGCATGCCCTAGGTGCGGTGCTGTTCTACCTTTGCTCAAGGCGAATCGTTGAACTGATTTACGATCATCCAATACGTAGGCCAAACCGCACCTCGGGAAAGTCACGCGTTCTCGTCTATGGGGTATCAGGGCTTCAGTATGATTCAGCGAAGTTGAGTCTCGATTGAAGATGAGTAGATTCGGATTCAGAGCGTAGATTTGCGCTGCCGCGCAGAATGCCTTTACTTTTTGTAGGGTAGTCTCCCCGCTTGAAGCGAGCGCCGGAAGTCAAGTTCGGGCCAACTCCATGGTGGGTAGGCACCCCACCGCCGCCGCTGCCTCCGCGCGCGCACGGAGCCGTTAGTGAACAGCAAGCGCGTGTCGTACAACCAGCGTCGCACCCTATTGACACGCACGCGGGCGAGATCGGTATGTGCGGGGTTGAGCAGCACCACCGCTTCCTCCGGCACGATGACAGAAGGATTTCGGCCAACAAGGTCGAGGCAGAATGCGATCACTGGTCGCCCCCAAGTAGGCGATGCTGCACCAGAAGGTTCTGCATCCCTGCCGACGTGCGCCGACAGATCGAAGATCGTCCGGTAAGCCCCCCTGAAAAGAGCGGTCGCCAAAAGTGGAATTTTCTCGTGTTCCCATGAAGAAATCGCGGTTCACGGATAGCCAGATCATCGCGGTTCTGAAGGAGGCGGAGTCTGGTACGCCGGTGCCAGAGCTTTGCCGGTCGCACGGAGTCAGCTCGGCCACGTTCTACAAGTGGCGATCCAAGTTTGGGGGCATGGACGTGTCGTTGATGACCCGGATGAAGGAACTGGACGAAGAGAATCGGCGCCTGAAGAAGCTGTACGTGGATGCCCAGCTCAGCGCCGATCTGCTCCGGGACGCCCTCGCAAGAAATTGGTGAGGCCAGCGCCGCGTCGCGCGCTGGCGCGGCACGCGGTCGAATCGGAACGCACCACCATCCAGCATGCGTGTCGCACGTTCGGCATCAGCGAGACGTGCTATCGCCATCGCGGCCGTCGCATCGAGGCGGATGCGGAAGTCGCGGACTGGCTGATCCGTCTGACGACAACCTATCGCACGTGGGGCTTCGGGCTCTGCTTACTGTATCTGCGGAACGTCATTCGGTTCCCGTGGAATCACAAACGGGTCTATCGCGTGTATCGGGCGCTCGAGCGGAACCTGCGGATCAAGCCGCGGCAACGCCTCGTGCGCGAGACGCCATAGCCGTCGGCCGTGCCAGACGCTCTAATGCCGTGTGGTAGATGGACTTCATGCACGATCAGTTGGCCGACGAGCGCAGCTTCCGGCTGTTCAACGTCCTGGACGACTTCAATCGCGAAGGACTGCTCATCGAGGCGGACCTCTCGTTGCCGGCGGTGCGTGTGGTCCGGGCGCTCGACCAGCTGATCGAATGGCGCGGCGTCCCGGCGGTTATTCGCTGCGACAACGGACCCGAGTTTATCAGTGAGACCGTGCAACAGTGGGTCAAGGGCCGGGGCATTGACCTCGACTTTATCCAGCCGGGGCAGCCCCAGCAGAACGCCTACATCGAACGCCACAACCGGACGGTACGGTACGACTGGCTCGCGCAGCACGTGTTTGACACCATCGACGAAGTCCAGGCTGCGGCGACTCGCTGGCTCTGGACGTACAACCACGAACGCCCCAATATGGCTTTAGGTGGCATCACGCCAGCAATGAAGCTGGCACTCGCAGCGTAGCTCCACTTCTGGCGCCCATCACAAGTGGGGGGATTACCCCGCCAATGCTGCCGAGATCATCATGTTAGGACTCTCGGAACCCCCAATTCGGGCTGCAGACCGATCTCAGCCCGAGCACACTCGGGTACGACAAAATCTCGGGAAGGAGAGCGTCCACATTTCGGCAAACGTACACTACGAGATGGGCTCGATCAGCACCATGGTGTTCTCCCCCCCCGCATGTGTCTTGCTGAGATCAGCGATCGAAAGCGGCATGCCGAGCCGATTCCGCCAGCGAAGCGAGCCACGGAAGGCAGCAGCGCACTACGCTCGCCTGCCGCGAGAACACACAGATTCTTGGAGCGAGAGCCAGAAGTTGAATGATTGAAAGCGGTTGTGAAGAATTCGAGACCATCTTTGTGAAGCCGACCGTAGCAAGGTCGCGAAAACTGTTCAGTTCGCTTGCCGGAGCTTTGGGCGAGCGTAAACCTAAAGTGTCGGCGGGGGCACGATCGTGAGTGATGCGACAATTCATCCAAGGAGATCCAAGGAAATGAAGAAGAGTACCGCGTCCAAAAGGAAATCGACTGGGGCTGTGCGAAAGTCGCCACGGCAGACGACGCGCTCGTCATCGGACCTCGAAACGTTCACTTACGACACGCCATCGATTGTGCCCGGTGACGCCGTGCTAGCGGAGGTGGAGGAGTATCACGACTTCGCCGTGGTACTGGACGCAGGTCGCTTCAAGAACGACGACGAGATGGCAGCGCTGCATGCGTGGTTCGACGAACGTGAGAGTGAACTCTCTGATCGTCCCATCGTGATTCACCTTCATGGCGGCCTCGTGTCCGAGAAGTCTGGGCTAAGTTCAGCGCATAATGTGGTGGACAAGATCTACAGGCCCGCCGATGCTCACCCGTTGTGCGTGGTATGGAAGACTGGGCCTGGGGACGTCATTCGCACAGGAATTGGTGATCTGGTCCGCGAATCGCTGTTCAACAGGCTCGTCGAGAAGGTGGCCGGTGCTTTGAAAGACAAGGTCACCGGTGGCCTTGCCGCAGCCACAAATGAGGTTGAAGCGATACCCGAGCAGCCGAGTGCCTCTACTGGGCGGAACTATGAAGGTGTGCTCGAGTTCAGCGGCGCGGAACTCGAAGCGTTCGAACAGTCTGTCGCCCAAGATGCGGACATCATGGCGGAACTAGATGCGATAGCAAGTGAAGACTTGGGTGCCGTTGTTGCTGGGTCAGGGGTAGGCGGTCCACCCCGGCTGTCGCGGCGCACCTTCATGGACGCTGTCGTAGTACTTGAAGTCCATCAGGATCTGCGCGGTGGTGGCGCCAGACCTGCCGGCTTCGGTTTGCGCTTTGCGGCTCGTGTCGCGAAGGTGCTTCTCAATGTGGGCCGTCGCTACATGACGAAGCGTGATCATGGTTTTCACGCCACAGTGGTAGAGGAAATCGCACGAGCTCTGTACCTCGATAAGGTAGGGCGCTGGGCGTGGGATGAGATGAAGGAGTATGTGGAACACGCCTTCGATCCAGAACCACGGGCCGGTGGAGCCGCAATCGTGGAGCGCCTTTGTAGCATGTTGGCGAAGGGGATTCGCCGTCGGGTGGTTCTTGTGGGACACAGTGCAGGAACGATTTTTGTGTGCAAGCTACTTCAGCAGGCGCATGGTGCTCTATCCCGCATCAACACGGCGGAGGCGGCCAACTTTTCCTTCGATGTGATCTTCCTTGCTCCAGCAGTGCGCTACGATGTGTTTGAGGAAACAATTCGGATAGCGGGACCACGAATCTCAGGGTTCCGCATGTTCCTCATGCGCGACGAGCACGAACGCGACGACACGCTGATCGATCAGGCTGCGTTGTCTTGGCTGTATCCGTCATCATTGCTGTATCTCGTATCGGGTATTTGCGAGGGAGAAGCCGATGTGCCGCTAGTTGGCATGGAACGATTCCATCGTTTCACGTCACCCTTCTCCGCAGCAAAGTTCCCGGAGGTGCAGCGGGTACGTGACTGGCTCAGCCGGCGTCCGAACCGAATGGTGTTATCCCCAACGGTAGCGGAAGCTCCAGAAGGGTTGCGTTCGGGGGCACGCGACCATGGCCACTTCGACGACGAAGATCCGCAGACGATGGAGAGTGTAAAGACAATTGTGGCGGCCACACTTGGCTTAACTGAAGGCACACTGTCGGCCGTCGATTTGCCGACGTCCCTGCCATTTGACGGATTCCCGGCCGGCGCAACGGGCGACAGCGAGCGTGGCCTGCATCCCGCGCTCTTCACTGGACGTACACTGCTGCGCATGCCTCGCACGCTTCGCGGTGAACTCTCGCGAACAATGAAGCGTACCATGGGCGTTTCGTTGGAGTTCGCGGATACATCGGGGGATGTGGCTCAGATTCTCGATGCCACAGCTGCGGCGCAGTTGCCGGGCACCGAGATCGCTGTTGCCAACCTTGCGCCGGATCAAATATCTCTCCTCACACGTGGCCATTCCCTGCTAGCGTCGCTGGCTTCGGGCCCGTCACCGGTGGTACTGGCCGCGAATGAGCGTTGGGCCTATTTGGCTGCCGATGTTGGGGGGGAGATAGACGCATTCCTCGACGGATACGAGGTGGCAACCCGCAACCTCCTTTCGAGCCTCAAGTCGCATCGTTCGGGAGTTGCCACGGCCCCTTCGCCTACAACGACTGCTCCGCCATCAGTGGCAATCACTGGCTCAAGAATCTCGGGGGCGCTCGAGCAGATCCGGGTGGATCCGACCTCGCGTCAGTTGGGCGCGGGAGTGAGACTGTGTGTGATCGACACCGGCATCGACAAGTACCATCCCGATATCGTGCGCTCGTTTGGTAGTGGCCGACGCGCTTTGGTGAGCAAGTCGTTCGTTGATGGGGAGTCGCCGCATGATCACCATGGTCACGGCACGCACTGCGCGGGCCTCGCTATTGGCCCGATTGAGACAGCGCTAGGCTACCGGTACGGCGTGGCCTCCGGGGCCGATCTTTACGTGGCCAAGGTCTTCAATACTCACAATCGAGCAAGCGAGTCCGATGTGATTCTGGCGCTGACCTGGGCGCAGAGTATGAAGTGCAGTGTTGCGTCAATGTCGCTCGTGTTTCGTGTGGTTTCGCCCGAGAACGACCAACTGTTCGACGAGGTGGTTGCGGGAGTAACGAACGAAGGGCTACTCGTTGTCGCTGCCTGTGGCAACGACACCGATCGTCGCCGCGGTCGTCGTGTAGGCGTGTACCATCCGGCTGCGTGTGCCCCGAGTGTGGCTGTCGCGGCTGTGGACGAGAATGGTGTGCCAGCCAACTTTTCCAACGGCGGTGTTCAGTCGGGTGCGCGTAACCCCGACATTTCTGCCCCCGGTGTCGAAATAACGTCGAGTGTCAGCGGGCCTCGTCAGTACTCGGCCATGAGCGGAACGAGCATGGCCACGCCCTTGGTTGCCGGGGTAGCGGCGCTGCATGTTGGCCGGTCCGCCGCCATAGGTCAGCCGTTACGGGGCGCGGATCTTCGACGGGCCCTGCTGAGTACCAACTCAGTGTTAAACTTCCCAGTTCAGGATGTTGGCGTGGGACTCGTGCGCGCACCCTAGGGTCCCGTGATCTCGCTACGGAGGTGAGACACATGTCAGTACGCTACAACGTGACAATCAAGAAGGGCTTCGATTTCAACGCAGTCAAACGAGAAGTCGAAAAACTAGGGGTTCGGGTGGACAAGCAGGTGGACAGCAGCGCAATCCGTTTCATTACCGGAACGGGCCGTCAGGGCCTTGAGAGCCGCATGCGCCTTATCGAAGGCGTAAGTCGTGCAGCCCCCAACCGTGAGGCTGAACTCGCCGACGGATGACCCAGTGCGGTCAAGGGCCTGTCTCAAGGTCGCGTATCACAGAAACGCACGCGGCAACTCAACGCGGGTCTCTTGGACATAAAGCCTAACCGGGTTGACGTGGCCAACTGTTGGGCACATCTCGCGATTGGCAATCGCGCCAGCGTCTCGTGGGGGCCTGCACCCGACATCGCGATTGGCGCTTTATCCTGAAGGGTATCTCGGCAGAGGATCGAGTGACAGGCGTCGACGCAATCCTTGGTGGCAAGGGCGATTACCCGGACCACGGTGCCGGCTCCCATTGTCCGCGATTTCATCAACTACCTGCTGGCAGAATGGTCCAGCTGGATTCAGACTATCATCGCGATTGCGCGCTAGGCGCCGAAGACCTCGTTCTTTCCGATACGCCGACGGGTACTGACCGGCCAAGAGTCGCGCAACACCTGCCCCAAAGGCATTGCGCGTCGACCGCATTGGACATAATGTCCAATATATGTCCCCCCGAACAAATCCCGCTGTCGCCTCTGGCGCTGATTTCCGACGGTTGCGGGAGGCCCATGGGCTGTCCCGACAGCGGGTGGCGGAGGAAACCGGCTACTCACCCAAAACCATCGCCCGCTGGGAGAACGGTGAATCGGTAGTCCGGGAGGCAGCCTACAAGTACCTGCTCGGGCTCATGCCACCTTCCCCGGCCCCGGGCCAGTTCACCTTCATCGATCTGTTCGCAGGGATCGGAGGGTTCAGGAGAGGGTTTGAGGAGGCCGGCGGATGCTGCGTGTTCACTTCCGAGTGGGACAAGCACGCGCAACTGACTTACTGTGCAAACTTCGGTGAGCATCTTCTTGAGGGTGACATCAGGGACGTTCCGCTCGAGGCAATACCCTCACACGACGTGTTGCTGGCTGGTTTCCCTTGTCAGCCGTTCTCGATTGCAGGTGTGTCGAAGAAGAACTCTCTCGGACGAAAGCATGGCTTCGAATGTGAAACTCAGGGTACGTTGTTCTTCTTCATCGAGGAGATTCTCGCGGCCAAGAGGCCGAAGGCGTTCGTACTCGAGAACGTGAAAAACCTGCAGTCGCACGATCGTGGTCGCACCTTCGACGTCATCCGCCGTACATTGACGGAAAAGCTCGGCTACCGGATCGCTTACCGTGTTATCGACGCCAAGTGCTTCCTGCCGCAGCACCGCGAGCGCATCTTCATCGTCGGATTGCACCCGGATCTCGATGCGCGCTTCGACTTCTCCGAGGTGAAAATCCCTGATACGGAGTCTGGCCCGAAACTCGGAAGCATACTGCATCCTGAGAACGGCTCTGAACTCCCGGAGGAGCGCTTCACCGACGAGTACGGACGTGTGTTGCCCAAGTACACGCTGACGCCCGCGCTGTGGCAGTATCTCCAGGACTACGCGAAGAAGCACAAGGCGGCCGGCAACGGATTCGGCTTCGGGATGGTCGGGCCGGATGACGTCACACGCACCCTTTCCGCCCGGTACTACAAGGACGGTTCCGAAATCCTCGTGCGTCGACCCTCCGGTCCACCGCGCCGCCTGACTCCGCGGGAATGCGCTCGCCTCATGGGGTTTGATCGACCGGGCCGCGAGCCGTTCAAGATCCCGGTGTCCGACACGCAAGCCTATCGGCAGTTCGGAAACGCGGTCGCCGTTCCCGTGGTCGC
>VFQQ010003630.1_pt1 | contig 14693 bp, 12 predicted proteins | sample 3512341 | NCBI WGS metagenome assembly VFQQ01 (sample SAMN10412373, study PRJNA504923) | tailings metagenome | isolation source: Relicate 2 Philex TSF1 revegetated site | place: Philippines: Tuba, Benguet | collected 2017-08-29 | reverse complement strand
TTCGCCGGCGGCCTCGACAAGAAGGAGTACCTGCTGGAACTGGAAGCAGGCGCAACGGGTGCCCAGGCACGCCTTCCATTGGCGCTCTCTCACGCCATCTGAGCGACTGGACCAAAGAAAAATCGGCCTGTTCCGGCTGGAACAGCGCCTGCCGTCTCCCGGCAGCATGATCGGCTCAGGGGTTAGACACCGAGCCGACGTGCTCACATCGCCGGGAGGCAAACATGAACCGGACCATCCTTACCATCGCCGCAGCCGCCCTTTCTGCCGGCACGCTCTTCGGCTCTGCCGCCCAGGCCTGCATCTCTTGCGAATACGTCCCCGAGGTCGTTCACACCCCGGTGGGCGGTAAATCGTTCGCCGCGAAGCGCGTCGAGAAAAAGCGCGTCTACGTCGCGGCCAAGGAGCTTCCGGCCCGCCCAGTCAAGAAGCAGTCGATCGCCAAGGCTGAGCCGGTTGCCAAGAAAGTCGACGTCGCGCCCAAGAAGCTCGAAACCGCGAAGGCCGCCCCCGCCGAAACGACGACGGCCGAGCCGAAGCCCGTTTCCACAGCAACGCTGCTCGAGACCGGCAAGACCAAGGCCGAGCCAGCGCCCGCACCGGCCGAGACCGAGAAGAAAGTTGCCGACCTCGGCTGCAAGAAGTTCATTCCGACCGCCGGCGTGACGATCTCGGTGCCCTGCGAATAGGCCCGCGCTCGCTCTATCCGTTATTCGGCCTTAGCCGCGCCAGCCGATCGACAACCTTGGCAACATGAGAAAGGCTGGCGATATGAGCATCGAGCTCATCCCCGACCTCCTCGGCAAGCTGCCATACGGGCTCCTTTGCGGTAACAGTCTTGGGTGACCCGTCGATCAGGTGGCTTGCCATGGCGTGCAAACGCAGGAGGCACGTGCGCAGCCACTGTTGCCGCCCCGCGTTGACCTCGAGGGCGTTGATCGCCGCAAGAACGTCGGCCGTGGCAAAGCCCCGCTTAAGCTGTGCGAGAACGTCGGCGTCGACGGTGCCGTAGTCAGACTCGGTGGTTTTTCTGGCGGTCATGGCGAGATCACGGAATAGCTCTCCGCGCCTCATTCATTGCGCACTAAATGTCGTAGTAGAGATGAAACTCGTGGGGGTGCGGACGCAATGCAATGGCGTCGACCTCTTTCTTCCGTTTGTAGGCGAGCCAAGTCTCAATGGCGTCCTCGGTAAAGACATCGCCGCGAAGCAAGAAGGCATGATCGGCTTCGAGCGCGTCGAGGGCCTGTTGCAACGAGCCCGGCGTTGATTTGACTTTCTTGGCCTCGGCGGGCGGGAGATCGTAGAGGTTCTTGTCGATCGGCGCGCCCGGATCGAGGCGCCGCTCGATGCCGTCGAGGCCGGCCATGAGCATGGCCGCGAAGGCCAGATATCCATTGCAGGATGGATCGGGCGTGCGGAACTCGACGCGCTTTGCGCGCGGGTTCGGCGAATACATGGGGATGCGGCAGCACGCGGATCGGTTGCGTTGGGAGTAGACCAGATTGATCGGCGCCTCGTAGCCCGGTACCAACCGCCTGTATGAGTTGGTCGTCGGTGCGCAGAATCCGCATAGCGCCCAAGCGTGTGTCAGCAAGCCGCCAATGTAGTGGCGGGCGAGTTCGCTAAGACCCGCATAGTCCGATCGTCCGAAGAACAGGTTCGTATCGCCCTTCCACAAACTCTGATGGACGTGCATTCCCGACGCGTTGTCTTCGAACAACGGCTTGGGCATGAACGTCGCCGTCATGTTGTGTTTGCGGGCGACGTTTTTGACCACATACTTGTAGAGCATGAGGTTGTCGGCCATGCGCGTGAGCGGAGCGAACCGCATATCGATCTCCGCCTGGCCCGCAGTTGCCACCTCATGATGATGGGCCTCGATCTTGACGCCCAGTGACTCCAAGGTGAGCACCATCTCGGTGCGAAGGTCTTGCATGCTGTCGGTTGGGGGAACCGGAAAGTAGCCCTCTTTCTGGCGCGGTTTGTGCGCGAGGTTCGGGTTCTCGTCTTTGTCTGTATTCCAAGTTCCTTCCGTCGAATCGATTTCGTGGAAGGAGTAGTTGATCCCCTGCCCGTAACGCACATCGTTGAAAACGAAGAACTCCGCCTCGGGGCCAAAATAGGCGGTATCAGCGAGACTGGTCGATGTGAGATGGATCTCCGCCTTTTGGGCGATATAGCGTGGATCGCGGCTGTAGCTTTGCCCCGTAACTGGGTCCCTGATGTTGCAGATCAGGACGAGGGTCGTCTCAGCCGCGAAGGGGTCGAGGAAAGCCGTCGTGGGGTCAGGAACCACCAGCATGTCGCTTTCCTGGATTTCCTGGAAACCACGGATCGATGATCCATCAAAGCCAATGCCATCGCTCAAAGCATTGGCATCCAATGCACCGGGCGGAACGGAGAAATGCTGCCAGGTCCCGGGCAGATCCGCAAAGCGCAGATCGACCATTCGGACGCCCTTGTCCTCCACGGAATTAAGGACATCGTCGGCAGTACGACAATTGAGAAACATGGCGTTGCTCCATCTAACCTCGCGTCCGAGATGGAGAGAGCAAGCAGGGCAATATTCACTTTAAGGAAACGGTCCGAGCACGTGTGCTCTCTCGATAGACCGGACTTTCCTGCTCAATTGAAGGCACCATTATAGTTCAACACCGGAACTCTTCACAGTGGATGCGAACGAAGCATCCAATGCCTGCGGTCGATTTGGCACAGCAAGCCCCTTGCTGCACCGCGCCAAGAAAAAGGCTGCCTCAAGCACACTTGAAGCAGCCTCTTTCCGTATCGACGACTAGATGACGCCGAGCGCGCGCATCGCCTCGGCAACGCGCGTGAAGCCAGCGATGTTTGCGCCAAGCACGTAATTGCCGGGCGCACCGTATTCCTCGGCCGTCTGGGCGCACCGGTCATGGATGCCGTGCATGATTTCCGAGAGTCGCTTCTCGGTGGTCTCGAAGCTCCAGGAATCGCGCGAAGCGTTCTGCTGCATTTCGAGCGCACTCGTCGCAACGCCGCCCGCGTTGGCAGCCTTGCCCGGAGCGAAAAGAACCTTGGCATCGAGGAATGCGCGCACGGCTTCCGGCGTGCACGGCATGTTTGCGCCTTCGCCGACTGCGATAACGCCGTTCGTCACAAGCGTGCGCGCATCCTGTCCGGTCAGCTCGTTCTGCGTCGCAGACGGCATCGCGATGTCCGCCGCCACATCCCAAACGCGGCCGTTCGGAATGTACGTAGCGCTCGAGCCCCGCAGTTTCGCGTAATCCGCAACGCGTCCGCGCCGGCGCTCCTTGACCTCTTTCAGGCTTTCGAGATCGATGCCGCTTTCCTCCACGACGTAGCCATTGGAGTCGGAGCAGGCGATGACTCGGCCTCCGAGGGAAGCCACCTTTTGCATGGTGTAGATGGCAACGTTTCCGGCGCCCGACACGACAACGCGCTTTCCGTCGAAGCTCTGTCCGCGCGTGCGCAGCATGCATTCGACGAAGTACACCGCGCCGTAGCCGGTTGCTTCGGTGCGAACCCGCGAGCCGCCCCAGGTCAGCCCTTTGCCGGTGAGAACACCCGACTCGTAGCGGTTCGTCATGCGCTTGAATTGGCCGAACATGTAGCCGACCTCGCGCTGGCCGACGCCGATGTCACCCGCCGGCACGTCGGTGTGCTCGCCGATATGCCGCCCAAGCTCCGTCATGAATGACTGGCAGAAGCGCATGATCTCCGCGTCCGACCGCCCCTTCGGATCGAAATCCGAGCCGCCCTTGCCGCCGCCGATGGGCATGCCGGTCAGCGCGTTCTTGAAGGTCTGTTCGAAACCCAGGAACTTGATCGTTCCCAGCATCACGCTCGGATGGAAGCGCAGGCCGCCCTTGTAGGGACCGAGCGCCGAATTGAATTGGACACGGAAACCGCGGTTGATTTGGACGCGATTTTTGTCGTCCACCCAAGGCACGCGGAAGATGATCTGCCGCTCGGGCTCGCAGAGCCGTTCGATAAGGGATCCGTCGGCATACTCCGGATGCTTGGCCACCACCGCGCCGAGGCTGTCGAGCACCTCGCGCACGGCTTGATGAAATTCATCCTCTCCTGGATTGCGCCGCAGCACGTCGGCGTAGATTGGCTCCAGCTTTTCGTCGAGCATCAGACTTCCTCTTCACGTTCCGCACGCAAAAACAGGCGGGCAACGCCCGCCTGTTGTCATGCCACTGACGAGCGAAGTGCCCGCCACGCGCCTTCATGTGCCTAAATTTTGTGCAGAGGAAACTTGGGTTTTTGTCGCATCGCGGCAACGAGAGATCTGGAGTGCCGCTGCTTCGATGAGAGGCACTCCGACAGTCCTAGAACTCGATCCAAATGCCATTGCGCCAGTAGCCGCGTCCGCGCCCCTCACGCCAGCGGTATTTGAGCCTGTCTGCTTCCGGCCATCTCCAATCGTCTTCATAGACGCGCAGCCGGAACTCAGGCCTGTACTCGTATTTTTCCTTTACGCGCCAGCAATCTCCTTCCTCGTTGCAGACGATGGCGGCCGACGCGCTGGTGGTCATCAGGGCGAGGGTGCCGGCGAAAGCCAAAGCAGCTGTTTTTATGAACATGGCCTTTCCTCCTGCTGCTGAACGCAGGAGAAACGCTCTGTCGGCAGATTTGGTTCAGGACCGCGTCGGCGAAGTCCTGGCCCATAGCGAGTCAGGAACCAATCCGGGACGCTCTCATTCCTAGGACACGAGAGCAGAAGCAGAGAGGTCCATGCGATATGTGATCTTGAGCGCGCTCGCCGTCGTCTTGTCGGCGCCGGCAATGGCGCAGTCGACCGACGACGAAACCTTGCCTCAAAGCGCACCTCACAGCCAGGCGCTGAAGAAACCGTTCAGTTCGGATCCAGCAGGGAACCTGAACGTACCGGATCCAGACGACAACCAGGGCGACACGAGTGCGTCGGAAGGCGCGTCGGCCGGCGAAGGCGGTGCGGATGTGCCTGCAAATCCGGAAGACAATGACGCTCTGGAAAACAACGAGAAGTACTGAAAGAGAGCTTGGGTAGGGACGGCAGCGGCGGGCGCACAAGTCGCCCGCTGCTTACTGTGCACGGAACACATCCTTTGCGCGTGCGTTGAGCCGACAATCATCAACGGCGCGAGCTGGAGCTATGGCAGAACCCCTGTTCAAGACGTCGCCGCCGCTCCGGCGCGTTCGCAACGGCGCGATGATTGCCGGCGTTTGCGGGGGCTTGGCCCGTTGGATCGGATGGGATCCGACGATCGTGCGCCTGCTCTACGTGGTTGCGACTATCGCCTCGATCGGCTTCCCGGGCATCCTCACCTATCTCCTCCTCTGGGTCCTCATGCCCGTCGAGGATGGGTAGGCTACGCGGCCAGCCGATACGGCGCCGCGTAGTCCCGAAGCACGTCGAGATTTTCAAAAGATGAGATCTCGACGAACGGGGGCGTTGCTTTCGGCAGGCTCGTATCTTCGCTCACGAACGCCAGAACATGCTCGCGCAAGCGTGTAGCGTCGTCCACTACGGTGCCGTAGCCCAGCGAACCGATGGGAAAGTGACTGTACCCGTAGGTGAGCAGAACGAGCGGAATCCCAGCCGCGATCGCAGCTCCGTTGTCAGCGCCAGTGTCACCGACGAGGAGCGTCCTCTCCATCTGACCGCCCGCGCGCGCGACCGCCTGCTGCACCGGCGCCGGATGCGGCTTCATCGGCTTGTCGTCGCCCGAGCCGACCACGGCATCGAAAAGGTCGGTCAGTTCGAGGGTTCCCAAGATGTCGAGTGCAATGGTCTCGACCTTGTTCGTGCACACGGCCGTCAGCACACCGCGGCTGCGCAGCTCCACGAGAAGCTCGCGAATACCAGGGTAGACCTGCGAGAGATGCGCGGGTGTCTGCCGGTACGCCGCGATAAAGCGCTTGCGGGCGGCGTCGGCCTCGAAAGCCGGCAGCGAGAGCCTCTTGGCAACGAGGGCGCGCCAGAAAAATTCGCTTAATCCGTCGCCCATCATGGTCGCCGCTTCGGCAGCACTCGTGGGGCTGCAATCGTAGCTGGCAAGGGCGCAGTCGAGGGCGGCTGCGATGTCCGGCACGGTATGGACCAGCGTGCCGTCGAGATCAAACACGACAGTGGGCGTGGCAAGGCTGTGCATATGGACCGGCTCCATGTGACACGTGGTTTGAGGATGCTGTGCGCGAGGTGCGGCGATATCGGCACGCAACGGCCTGTCGGCGGCGGGCGCTACAGCTCCGGCTCATACTACAGGGAAAAGTGTCGATACGACGACGGCGGCTTTACAAATTCGCAAGGCCCAGCCGTGATCGCGCGCCCAGTCTGGGCGCGCGCAGCATCCTCGTGGCGAGCTCTCCGTCGGCTCCGCGAGGCGACGGAAGCAACGGGACGCGCTACTTCTCGTAGGCACTGCTGTAGATCGGCCGCTCCGCAGGCTTGATAATCTCGACGAGATCGCCGGGATGCAGCTCGGTCATCTCGTCAGCTTTCATACGCAGTGGTCCTTGCTTCGTGCGGCGCACGAGTTCGAAGGCGGGGGCGTTGCTGGCCGTGCCGCGCCGGAATCTTTCGGTGTCCAGATCATCGATAAGGTGCTGCGTTCCGGCCAGGATTGCCTCCGTTTCGAAGATTTCATCTTCGATTGTCCCAATGTCCTGGTTGAGCGACAGCTTCGCTTCGGAAGTCGCCCGCGCCAGGTCTTTACGAGCGCGTGTCAGCTCGAGCTCGACGGCGGAGATGTCACTGAGGATCTCTGCGCGCCGCAGACGAACATCCGCCAGGTCTCCTTTGACCTGCGCCGTAAGGAAGACGTTCGCGTCACCGCGCGTTTTGAGATTCTGCAAAGCGCTGTCGCGTTCTTCGCGGTTCTTGACACTATCGTCAGCAATCTGGAGCTTGGAAAGGAGGATTTCCTTCCTTTGCGTTGCGATGGCGACCTCGGCGGCGTACGACTCGAGAAGGGGCTTGCGGCTTTCGATAATGATCTGTCGCCGTTTCGATTCCGACTCGATGGCAGAATTGGCATCTTGGGCGCCGACGAGAACCGTGAGCCGGTCGTCAGCTTTGACATCCGTATCGCCCGAGAGCTCCGCACGCAGCACTTGATGGCGCGCGAGCAGGTTGCGCAGTTTCCCACGCGCCTTCTGCTGACGTTCATGCTCGCGCAAGAGCTCCATCCTGACGTAGACATCGCCTTTGGTGTTGTCCGTTAGCCCGGCATTGGCCACCGCATGGAGAACGGTCATTCCGGGCGTGTATTTCAACGTACCGCTGCTGACACTCTGCCCCACGAAGTAAACCGGCTCGCGTTCATCCAGAAGCACGCTAGCCTGTGCGGATCGCCCGAACGATTTGGAGAACTCGTTGACGAGGGCTTTGCAGATTTCGTCGGGAGTGCGCCCCTCGACGTCGATGTTGCCCAGCATCGGGAGGACGATGGCCCCGTTCTCCTGGACCGTGTACGTTCCGGTGAATTCGGCGCGTTCGACAAGATGCGGACGGCCGTCGGAGGGCCGTCCCGGCTCTTTAGGAGCGTCAAGGCGCTCGTAGATGAGCAGCTTGAGGCGATCGCCGATGTAATAGCGGATGCCGGTCGCCGCGCTCTCCGCGGTCTGAGGCGGCGCAGTGGGCGTAGGATGGCTTTCGGCGAACGCCACGTTGCACAGGGGGATGCTAAGGGAAGCGCACCCCAAAAGGAGGCCCGCTCCGAGTGCTGCAAAGCCATGAAAAGTTTTCATCGTTTCCTCGCTCCGCCGCTCTAGGTTGTCCCCGTGATAGTCGCTGTCTGCTGCGCGGACACTGTTCCGGTGCGGTTGAGCTTGTTCCAGCGCACGATCTTGCCTTTCAGCGCAGCAAAGACCGTCTCAAATGCGATCCAATACAAAATCGGGAGGTAGATAATCCGCTGCAGAATGACCAACGGGATCTTCTGCAAGATGTCTTTGATGCCAGCCACGTAGAGCGCGGCTGAGATGATGAAGAGATCGGCGATGGACAGAAAGATCCACCACTTCAAGTAGACGGAAACCTGATAGTTGAATTCCGGATCCGTGCTCTCTCGCCACTGAAGGATCTGGATGCCGCTCTGGATCATGAAAGCCGCAACCAGCATTGGCGTGACCAACGCCACGACGTATCCGAAGCACAGCACGTGGGGCATCGTGAGCCAGCCGAGGCTGGTTGGTCCCACGCGTAGCGCATCGATGTTCTTGCACAGAACTTGAAGCATTCCGAACATCCAGCGGCGGCGCTGCTTTAGGAGGCCGCGCAGCGTTTCGGGCGCTTCGGTGCGCGTCTCGGCGGCCGGTTCATAGAGCACGAGCCATCCCTTCCGGATGACCGAGAACGTGGCATCGCAATCTTCCGCAACCGTGTCGGTCGCATACCCTCCGATCTGCAACAACGCTTCGCGCCGCCAGGCGCCGATGGCGCCGGGAACGACGGAATTTGCATTGAAGAGGGTGAGGGCTCTGCGGTCTAGATATTGGCCGACCATGTATTCGAGGTCTTGGAAACGGGTGAGCCAAGTCCCCTTGTTTCCGACGATGGCCGTCCCGGCCACGGCACCGACACGCGGATCTTCGAAGTGGCGGACCATAAGCTCGATGGCATCGTGCCCAAGCACGCCATCGGCGTCGATCGCGATGACGACCTCGGCCTCCGTGTGAGCGAGGGCGAAGTTGGCGGTGTCGGCCTTGCCGCCGTTCGATTTCTTGAAGACCTTGACGCGCGGATCATCCGCGAAAGCCGCGGCGGCGACGGCGGCCGTATTGTCGGTTGATCCATCGTCGACGACAATGACCTCGAAATCGGAGCGGCTGGACGCAAGAATCGATCGGATCGTCTTGCAGATGACCAGCTCCTCGTTGAATGCCGGTATGATGACCGCAACCGAGCTTGGCCAGAAGGTGCGGTTGGCTCGTGCTCTCTCCCGGGACTGGTGCACGAGAGTACCGGCAACGGTGAAGATGAGCCGTGTGACGTTCAGAATGACGATGAGCGTCGCGAGCGCCGCAATGCAGGCGGACACGGACTGGTAGGCGATGATGCCTCCATATCCGCCATTGGCCTTGCCTTCCGACGCGAGGCGCACCGGATCGTAAGGCGGCATGACCTGCGACCGGTCTTTGTGAAGCAACTCATGGATCGTCCCGAACCGGAAGCCGTGCGCCCGCAGCGTATCGATGATGTGCGGGAGTGCCGCAAGCGTATTGGAACGCTCGCCTTTGTCGTGAAGCAAGATGATTTGTCCGTTCCCGCTCAGAACGCCCTTCACGATCTCGTCGTGAATGAACTCCGGCTTGGGATTGAGCCAGTCCCATCCATGGGCGCCGCTCAATACGGTCGCATAGCCGAGACGGGAGACTTCGGTGATGACTGCGGCATTGTCGGCTTGGTCCGAGAGAACGGAACCGTTGTAAGGGGGCCGGAACAGGCGCGTGTCGATGCCGAGGATCATCTCCAGAACGCGTTGGCTCGCGTTCAACTCGTAGCGCATCTGCCATTCGGCGATGTCGCTCAGGCGCGGATGCGAGAACGTGTGGTTGCCGATGTCATGGCCTTCGTCGTACATGCGTTTCAGAACCTCGGGGTGCTGCAACGCGTTCTGGCCGATGACGAAAAACGTTGCCGGAACTTTTTTCTCAGCCAGCACGTCGAGAATGAGCCCGGTGTTGATCGCGTCCGGTCCATCGTCGAAGGTGATGGCCAGCAGGTTCTTGTCACTGGCATCCCAACCACTGAAGATCTGGCCGACCGGAATCTTGGAAAATTTCTGGTCGACGATCAGGCCGAGTTCTTCGTTGTAGGAAACCGTCCTCGAGCCGCTGGACCCTTCCGGAGCCGCGTTGACGATCTGGCTCTCCAAGGCTTCGTCGAAGCTTTGGCCTTGTGGCAACACGTTCAGATCGGCGAGCGCCGAGGCATCGGGAACGCGGCCTTTGGCGAGGATCGACCAAGCGGTGGGATCCTCCAGGCCGATCGAAGAGAGCGCCAATCCCCCCGGCAACTGCGCAAGCGCGACTTTCGCCTGATTGAAGAGCGTCACGCCGTCCAGCACCCAGACGTCGTGCGAACGGCCGAGTTCGTCGACGTAGCTGAATTTGCCGTTGAGCGACTGCTGATCGAAGCTGATCGCCGAGCCCGCGCGCTGAGCCGTGTTCCAGGCGGACTGAACCGAGATCTTCTTGCACGCTTGGCCGCGAACGCCGTCGCACGCGAAAGCGCCCATCGCGACGATGACCTTCTTGGGATCGACGGTGTCGAAGTAATCGCGAAGCGTCGCCTCGAAATCCGACTGGGCGGCGAGCGGACCGCCCAGCTTGGGGTCGCGGTTTGACTTGTCCGTTGGGGTGACGATGTAGTCGGCGGCGGCGGCAAGCTGCTGCAACTGGGTCTTGTCGGGGTTGGGTGATCCCAGCACGATCACCTTCCGGCCGTCGGGATGAACTGCGTCGGCCAGCCGATAGACGAAGTCGAGAACATAGCCGAAGCTGCTCCACGGCAGATCGTTCTGATCGATCACCACCCCCGCATATTGCTGGTTGCGAAGGTAGGTCCGTACATCGTCGACAAGCTGAGCGCGGAACCCGTCGGAGGACATCGACGCAACGGCTTCGGTGTAGTTCAACTCGTTCGAAAGGATGGGATAGATGCTCAAGGCGGGCGCTTGCTTCTGAAGGCGCCGGCGGAGGCGCTCTTCTGAGTCGCCGCTGATCCTTGCAAGCCTTTTGGTGGTGGGATCGATGGTGAGGAAGTTTGCGAAGATCGCATCCAGCGATGACGCGTGCGCTTTGAGACCGGCAAAAGCCGACATCTCGTGGACGTCGAAGAACGCGATGCGCGATACTTGGCTCGCCTCTGGCGACACTGCGCGAGACATGGTGCCATTGAGTGTCGGCGACAGATTGGACTTGCTGCTGGTGTCGCTCGCGGTGGCAATCAACGTGCGTGGCATGCGCCAGAGATCGCCATCGCGTTCGAGGTGAGGCGCGTTGGCGAAACTCCGATAGCCCACAATCACCAGGGTGACCGCAGCAACTGCGAGGATCAAGCCGCCGGCGTTCACAAAACGCCGCCGCCATCCGCTCGGATCGTGCAATACGGAGTTTCGTTGCATGGAAATGGGGGCCAAAAAAGAGGGCCGAGCAAAAGAAAAATATCCTGCGCCCCTAAGTATTAGCCCGTACGGGTTCAGGTCAGATATTAATAGACTGTTTATGGTGAATATGCCGGGGCGGGTGCCCTGTTCACGGCGTGTCCAACGGCGAGACGCGAACCCAATCCACCTTCATTTCGACGCTGTCGAAGTCGGGTGTGCCGGCCCAGACAGGCGGAAACCACAACCCTAGCCAGACATTGCCGGCTTCGTTCGGGACGTTGGTGGTGGTCGTCGTGAGCAGCGCGCCGTCGATGAAGAACTTGACGTATCCGCCGCTGCCGTCAGTCGGCGGGAGCCAGTCGAAGCGCAGGACGTGAAATTCGCCATCCGTGACTGATGCGGGCAAGCGCTCGAGGGCGGAAGTGGATTGCCCGTCTTTCAGGCCGACCCACGTCGTCAGCATCACGTATTTGAGGCTGGGTGGGGCGTCGGTGCGCGGGCGTCCTGGAAACTCAATATCGATTTCGTGATTGTGCTCAACGCCGTCGCGCGTCGTGAAGTTGTTGTAGGTCCAGAAAGCCGAAACGACGCCGAGGGCATCGGGAACAGTGACTCTCGCTTCGAAACGGCCGCCCAGGAAGCGCTGCCGCGTCATGATCGCGGCACCGGTCCGCCGCCCGTCCGGGCGCACTGTGTCATCGCTGTTTAGCCCGCGGATCGGCCCAGTGTAGCGATTGCCGTGCGCATGAAGGACAAGCGGCGAGCCGCCTTCCTGGATGTTATCGAGGAGCACGCCTCCGCTGTAGTCACCGGTTTCGGTGAGGCCGCCCCAGTTGGATTGGACTTTAGTCCATACGCACGCGTTGAGAGGGGCTTTGAAAGGCTCGAACAGGGCGTTTCCTGTGACCGCATCGGCAGGAAAATGGCAGCTCGCAAGTCCGCAGGCAGGGCCCCAGCAAATAAGACCCACTGCTGCGCAACAGAGTTTTGTCTGCTGTCTCATGGCGTGTCATCGAGCCGTTGTGAGATGCGTGCTCGGCCGTCCACCGCGTGAGTTAAATAGGCTCGCGATGAAAGGCGTGCCAACTTTTCATGACGTGATGGCTAATGGACAACGGGCCGAGGCGCCGGCATGCACCCGCTTTCGAGCGCGCCTGGGGCGGCTCCAACGATCTTGCGGGCCTGACATTCGCTAGTGCGCAAATCCTGGCAGGTGAGCGGCGTCGCGCGACCGGCATAGGTTGAGCGCTTCACGCAATGCGGATTTCGGATCGCGCCGCAACGCAGTAAGCGGAATGTGCTTGCGGAAGAAATTTGCCCACTCGAACTCCGCGTAAGGCTGCGCAACCTTGCGGAAGCCGTCGGCCTCGCGCACGTCCCAAGCCAGATCGCGGAACGGATCGTGCCGGAGACCGCTGAGCGATGTGGGCAGGCGGGAAGGAGAAACGCGCTCGCCGTATTCGTCGTAGAGATAGAGGCGCCCGTTCGCTTCCATGCGCTTCCAGAACGCTGCCCGCGACAGGTCGGAGGCGTCCGCGATCACGCGCACATACGCGTTTTCCAGATCGGCGAGACACAGCGCCATGCCGAAGTGATGGTGATCGACCATGAAGAGGCCGCCGCCGGGGCCGTACACCGCGGGTATCGGCCGATTGAGGAGGGTCTTTTCGATTTTCTTCGGCTTGTCCGCGCGCTTTTCAAGCTTGTGCAGCTTACGCGTGACGGACCGCATGCCGACGGCCACCTGGGTGGGCCGGAATGCTTCGAGCGGGGCTTCGAAGATCATTCCGACGCGTATGCGAGGCTTGCTGTGACTGGCCGTTTGCTTCGAGGGAATTGAACCAATCCGACCGCGCGCCCTACGAACATTCGGCGCCACCGCATTGAGCATTTAAGTCCCCGAGCGCAATTGCGTCACATCCATGACAGCTAACGACGCCAAGATAAACGATCGGTAAATGACGGCCGGAGGGGACAGGTCGCGCCCGAAGTCACACGCTCCAGCGATAGAGCCACACCTCGGAGATGCGTTCCCCATCGGATGTCAAAGCCATCCGCAGCTCGCTGTCGCGAGCATCGCCCGGATCAAGCTCAAAGGTAACGCGTGTGCCGATGAGGTGCGGGTTCGGTTGGATGACTGGAGAGGAAATACGTCCCGCGCTCGCCGCGAGATCGAGGTCGATCATCGGAGACGCCGGCGCGTCGACGACGATCGCGCTGTTGCCCGCGATCTTTTCGCCCGAACGGTCCGCGTCCTTGAAGTCGATAACGAAGCGGTACGTGCCGGGTCGCGAACCGGCACCGAGCCGTGTTTTGTGAACCCGCGCGAGGTTCGGGAGCGGCGCGTCATCGCACCATCGGATCTGGTAGGCGTACGCGTACGTGCCGCCGGATCGAAGGGGCGCATCGGGCCGCCAACCCGCAACGATGTTGTCGACATACTCGACGTCGGTCGGGATCTCGACCAGCTCGACAGCCCCTTGTCCCCATTCCGATCTGGGCTCGACCCAGGCACTCGGACGCAACTCGTAATTGGCTTCCAGGTCTTGATAATCCTCGAAGCTGCGCTCGCGCTGGATAAGTCCGAACCCCTTGGGATCGTTATCGCTGAAGTAGCTAGCCTGGAACGTGGGCGGGCTCCGCAGCGACCGCCACAGATGCTCGTCGCGCCCGTTCCACACCGCAAGGCCGTCGGAGTCATGTATTGACGGGCGAAAGTCGAGCGGGCCGTCGGGGTCGTGCGCCGTCTTCAGGAACATGCTGGTCAGGGGCGCAATCGCGACGTTGACGAGGTCCCGACGCGGAAACAGTACGGCATCGGTCTCCATAGCAGTCTCGCGGCCCGGCCGTATGACGAACGTGTAGGCACCCGTCACCGAAGGACTGTCGAGCAGAGCGTGGACCGTGATCGCCTGCGGCCCGCTTGGCTTTTCGATCCAAAAACTTCGAAAGAGGGGAAACTCCTCATCGTTCGGCCCGGCCGTATGGAGGGCGAGCGCGCGTCCCGAGAGACCGTAGCGATGTGACTTGCCGAGGCCCCGAAAATAGCTCGCGCCCTGGAACACCATGAACTCGTCGTAGAAGTCGCGCCGGTTCAGCGGCGCATGGATGCGAAAGCCGGAGAAGTGCGTGCGCGTCCCGGGCGCCATCCGGTCTTCGACCGCGCCGAAATCGAAGTGATCCGCGTTCGCCGACACCCGGCGCACGTTTCCGTTCTCGACGAGGAAGATCTCGATCGGTGTCTTGTAAAGATAGCCGCAAGGGAAAAGCTGCAGCTCGAAGCCCAGATCCTCCTTGCGCCAGATCGCTTTGTCGGGACGGAAGCGAATGTGCCGATAGCCGTCGTAGTCGAGTGCACCGAGCCCGTCCGCGGGGATGTCAGCCGGAGCAGCAAAGCGGCGCCGTGCAAGTCTGCTGGCCACTCTGCGCACATAGTTCGCAGTCGGGCTTTTCTTCGCGCGGTGCATGTCGGGAGCCGCACGCGGCGTTTTTGCTGCGGCTGGTCCGGTGGAGGACAGCAAAGCGAGTGCTGAAGCTCCGGAACTGAGGAAAGTGCGGCGGTCCATCGCGTCCAATGCAAAGGCGATCGGGGGG
>VFQQ010003628.1_pt1 | contig 14694 bp, 15 predicted proteins | sample 3512341 | NCBI WGS metagenome assembly VFQQ01 (sample SAMN10412373, study PRJNA504923) | tailings metagenome | isolation source: Relicate 2 Philex TSF1 revegetated site | place: Philippines: Tuba, Benguet | collected 2017-08-29 | reverse complement strand
GCGCGTTGCGACGTGGTGGAGGGGTCGTCACCATGACGAGTCCTCAGTTCCTCAGCAGTGCCGCGTCTGCAGAACCGATTCGAAGCCGATTCAGGGAAGCGACAAAGGCAAACCCGTTGAAAAACGGGGACGCAAAGCTCCAGGGCTACCGCTCCGCACGAGGGTGTGCGGGCTATGCCGGCTGAGCTACCGAACGCATACGGACCCGTGGAGGCCCAAGTGCACCCCCTGTCAACCCGGTGGCCAAAGAGTGCTGCCGTCCTAGCTGTCCTCGCCCTGGGCGCCTGTGCGCCCGACCAGACCGTTTCTTCGAACCCCGAAGTTCAGGATTTCGCGAGCGCGGCACGCAATACCATCGATTACTCCTCAGTTTCCCTGTCCGGTGAAGTGAGCCTCAGGGTGGGTACGAGCACCAAGCTCAGCGTGCGCACCTCCAGCCGCAGCCGGGGTACCATTTCCTGGCAGAGCTCCAACCCTGCCGCGGCCTCGGTCAACAACCAGGGCAACGTGACCGGCAAGGCTGTAGGCACGGCCTACGTGACCGCCAGTGGCTTTGCCGTGAGCGAGACCTACCTGGTGAGCGTGACCCCGGCGTACACGTTGACCAGCTTTACCGTGTCGCCCACCACGGGCGCGGCCCTTGCTCCGGGGCAGACGCGGCAGTTTTCTACGCAGCAGCTCTGGTCGGACGGCCAGACCCGGAATTTTGGCGTGACCTACACGGCCACGGGAGGCAGCATCAGCAGCAGCGGTTTGTTTACGGCGGGTAGCGTGGCCGGCAGCTTCATGGTCATTGCCAACTGCCTCTGTGGCGCGCTGGATACGGCTTTCGTGACCGTAGAAGTGCCGGCCCAGCTCACCAAGATCACCGTGAGCCCCAAGACCGTGAGCCTGAACGCGGGTGCCACCCAGCAGTTCGGCGCCACGGCCAACTGGAGCACCGGTGCGACGACCCTGCCGCCAATCACCTGGAGCGCGACGGGTGGTTCGATCTCGACGAGCGGCCTGTACACGGCGCCGACTACCGCCGGTACCTACCGCGTGATCGTGGCGCATTCGGGTGGGACGTTGCGGGATACGGCGACGGTGACGGTGACAAGCGGAACAACAACGGAACCGCCTCCTGGTCCGATTGGGACCATCCCATCGACGTTCGGTCCTGGTCCTAACGCCCCAGCGTGGTTATGCTGGGCCGAACGTTGCGGGCTTCAAGGGCTGGCAGGGATTCGACGGCGTTTGGGGGATCACCTACCGTCCAACGCGCGTTGCCTACCCCGTAGTGAGTACTCCGCTGGGAACTAAGCCGGTTCTTGAGGTGACGTTCCCGGGTTCCTCTCAGACTGTGTCTGCACTCAATCAGACTTCTGCGATCTGGCCGACCGACCAAGCGTGGAGTGTTCGCCTATCGGGATCATGGTCGGGTACGTTGATCTTCGAACGCTCAAGCGATGGTATCTCTTGGGTGCCGGTGAGTCTACAGGGGGCATTCTCTGCTGGGTCGCCACCACCGCCGTCTGGCTCACAGGCGACGACCAATGGAGTTTGGGTCTCTGGAGACGCACTGACGGCTGGCGGTGGGAAGTTTCGCGTTCGGGCAACAAGTTGGACGAGCGGTTCGGCGATCGTTTCAGTTGGTATGGAGGGAGGCGCGGCCGCAGCTCGCGTGACGGCTGGATCGTTCTCCGGTAGCCCAACTCGTATCTACACCAGAGTCCTAGTTTACGTTGACGCTAACTGGACCAACGGTGGCAACACCGGCACCAAGTTTTTCTTCTTCTCACAAGAGCAGGGTAACAATCACTACACGGGCGTGATTGGCGGTCTCGACAACGAGGGGAGCAGCGGGACCTTCGTCGGACTTCAGGGCAGCTCGAATCGAAACTTCCCCGGCACATCCAGTGTGCTAAACGGTCGCTGGCTCGACATCGAGTTTCTTCTGGTTGCCAATACACCGGGGGTCAGCAATGGAGTAGTGCGGGCTTGGGTCAACGGTGTTGAGAGCCAAAACAACACGGACGTAATGATGTTCGCGGCCGGTGCGATTCCGCGATTCAACGAACTATTCATGGATCCTACCTATGGCGGTGGATCCGCGCCTCCGCCCCGAAACATTTTCTTCAGAATTGCAGGCTGGTACCGAGAATCAGCACCCTAACGTGGGTTCTGAACACTCTATGCCGTGAGTTAGGCTAATGACATTGGCCGAGGGAAAGGGGGTGGGAAGATGGATCTCGCCCCCTAGCCCATCGGCCGCTTGCTATTGCTGGGCAGTGGCTAACGTACGCCCGGAAACCGCATCTGCTATGGCTAGTCCAACGCTAACCTCCTATCCAGGTACCCAGGTGGGCTTCATGGCACTATGCCGACTAAGGCCTTAGGATTCTATCGCCGCGGTGCGCGCTAGCTAGCGACTACTTCACGCCAATCTGGCCAGAGACGACCATGACATGAAAATGAACCTACTTGTATCCCCGCACTCCAAGGGTTTGATGCGAGACGTGGAAGTCCTTGAGCGCGTGCTTCTTGGACCCGAGCAGGATGTCAGGTTGACGCGGCTTTGGCGATCAGGTGGTGATCTTGGGAGTCTCGTTTCAGAGGTCGGCTCGATTATCCATCACCGAGTTCGCCGGTTCGACGTCAACATTCACGTTGAGGACATTAAGGCGCGATGGTTCAAATGTGCGCACACTAATGTCTGGATGCCGAACCAAGAGTGGGTACGACCCCGCTCGGTGGAAAGCATGCGCAACGTGGACAAGGCGTTCTGCAAAACAATAGCTGGCATGGAAGCACTCGAAAGCCAAGGGGTTCGCTCCACTTTCGTTGGATTCAGTTCGCCAGACAGATACGATCCGACAGTCAAACGAGCTGAGCGTGCTTTGCATATTGCGGGCTTAAGCCCAAACAAGGGAACGTTAGCCGTGCTTGAGGCGTGGCGTGAACACCCCGACTGGCCGGTGCTCGACCTCGTCTGGAGCGTGCCATCGACCGCAACACTGTCACTCCCTGCCAACGTACGGCTCTACAGTACTCCAGTTCCCGAAGAGCATATGCAATACTTGCTCAACCGCGCGTCCTACCATATTTGCCCTAGCTCTGTGGAGGGATTTGGTCACACATTGGTGGAGGGGATGAGTTGTGGGGCATGTGTCGTTACGACCGATGGTCCTCCTATGAACGAGCTGGTAAATAACGATAGGGGAGTCTTGGTGCCGTGGGCACGCAAGGAACCCCTTGGCCTTGCCACCGCATACCACGTCGATAAGCACGCGCTGGCTCAAGGTGTGCACGCTGCGCTCGGTCTATCCACAAACGAGCGCACTGCAATGGGTCAGAGCGCCCGGTTGTGGTATCAGGCGAACGATCGAGCTTTCCAAGATCGGATCACTAAGGCGCTTGCGGATCTAGCCAACTAAACACGCAACACCCGGGCGGAATGGCCGGGAAAGTATCGGATATCTTACAGGCTGGCTTGCGTCAGTTCGGGCTGCAGCTAGTACGTCACGACACAATCCAAAAGCTTAGGGAAAACCAACACGCCAAGAGGCAGTTGGACTTTCTAAAGGCGATGCCGATCGGACATCGTGCAAGGCTGGTCGATCTACTGGCTTACTCGCGCTCGGAATACCTCCAGGACCTCTTCGCATTGTCAGTTACGGGTTTCAAGCCCGATGGCTACTTTGTAGAGTTCGGCGCCACCGACGGGGTGTCGGGAAGCAACTCGCTCCTGCTTGAGGAGCGCTTCAACTGGAGAGGAGTGCTCGCGGAGCCAGCGCGTGTCTGGCACGCTGCGCTTCGCAAAAACCGTAAATCATTCGTTGAGACAAATTGCGTGTGGCGAGAATCCGGACTTGAACTAGAGTTCAGAGAGCCCACCATTGGTGCGCTTTCTACCTTAAACGACTTCACTCGCAGCGACAGTTATGGTGACATTCGTTCAGGAGGAATACGATATCGAGTTCGCACCATCTCGCTTATGGACTTGCTCGCCAAGCACGGTGCACCCACAGAGATTGACTTTCTCTCGATTGACACTGAAGGAAGCGAGTTGGATATCCTAGCCGCCTTTGACTTCTCCCGCTATCGGTTCAATGTGATAGTTTGTGAGCATAACTTTACCGATAAGCGGGAGAAGATTCACGATGTCTTAACGGCTGCAGGATACACTCGCGTACATGAGGATCTTTCGGCGGTAGATGACTGGTATGTGAACGCTGGAACGGCCGGTACTTCGCAAGCACTCCCTTGACACAAATCGACCGGTGACCATGGCGGCCTCCATGCGACCTTCCTCTGAACTCGTCGAAAAACGTGAGATCTGCTTCGCGACAATGGCTGTTGGTCGTGAGTATCGCGCGTTGGCCTCGCTGCTACTCCAGGACATTGCCGTCTACTGTCCGGGACATCGCACCTTTGTACTCACAGATGAGCCATCGTTTCTGGCACCTAGTTCGACAACCACTGCTGTTTCGTTTACAGACAGGGGGTACTGGTTTCTATACTACGGCAAGCTTCAAGCGATTCGGGCAGCAATGGCAGAGTGCGACATTTGCATCTTTCTCGATGCTGATTGCCGCCTGATTGACCGGCCGCCGCTGGAAGAGCTCTTGCGGTTGCCGCATGGTGCTTACGGGGCCTATGTGCAGACAGTACCGTACAAAGTGGCGGGTGACCACGCAATGTTCCTTGAACGCGGCGGAAAAGAACGCTGGTTACGAAACACTCCTCATAGACAACTGCGTGTTTACACGGAGCTTGGGAAAGGTATCGGTGTAGATCCTGAGGACTGTAACTTTCTTCACGAATCTTGCTTGATCTTTGTCGGCAAGGAGTCGTCGACCCAACTGCTCGACGCATGGGACTACTTGGGGCGCGGCGCATCAAGCAGATTTCTGGAGTGGGGGGAAGGATACACCCTCGGACTTGCACTTCGCCTCCTCAACCTATGTGCAGGACAAGTGCCTCGGGCGAAAGAGTGGATCTTCAAGGATCTGCTCCTTTCGCCTGACGAGGGAGCACAGCCTCGGGCACATGCCTTACTTGCCCAGAGGAAAGCGCTGGCACCGTCCTCGAGTCCTAGTCGACTGGCCAGAGTCGTTCGGTTACTTCGAGGGTTATATCGTTACCTGTGTTCCGCGCCTCTGTGGTTGATGGTAGGTGAGGTGAGGATGCGGCAGCGCTTAATGAAGACCGTCGCTCGGTCACACACGACCGACGGAAAGTAGGCTCAGCACTCGCTCCTAGAATGGAGAAAGCCGAGCCTCAAATGCACGGCGAAGAAGTACACGCCTTAATCGTTCGAACTGGACATCAAGCGTGAAACACTCCTCGCATCGTCTCCTCCCCTCCTGCCCCATTTCCCGAGCCAACTCGTCATTGTCCAGCAGTACTGCTATCTGCTTCGCGAGAGCGGCCGCGTTGCCAGGTGGGGCCAGAAGTCCAGTTCGTCCATCAACGATGGACTCTGGTAGGCCCCCAAGTCTTGATACAACCAGCGGTAACCCTGAAGCTGCGAACTCGATTGAGGTGCGGGGGAATGAGTCCCATCCGCTAGAAGGAATTACCCCAACTGTACAACCAGGAAAGCACAGGTGAAGATCATCTCGGTATCCCGCGAACTTGATGTTCTTCGAGATCCCCGGAGTCGCAAACAAATCGGAGAAGCGTTCCTTCTCACCCGGTCTGTCGCCAAACAGAAGAAAAGTCAAATCATCCCTCCCTTCAACAGCAAGCAAATTTACCGCCGCCTCAATGAGGAAGCGAACGCCCTTTCGCTCTTCCATGTGCCCGGCGTACACTACGATCTTGTGATGTAGTGGGATGTCAAACTGGCTGTAGACATAGTCGGTTCGCGTCGCCACGAACTTAGTTAAGTCGATTCCGAGCGGGACAACGTCAATCATTCTGTTCGGAACTCCCCTGCCGTATCTAGCAAGATCTGCCATTGCCTCCGATTCAAAGATCAATCCATTCACACGCGAACGAGAGAGCGATAATAGTCCGCGCTTAACCAGTCGCTTCCATAAGGGGTTATGCGGAGAAATCTCAGCGCCCCAGTACGAAAGAATGCAACGTACTCCGGCGCGTCGAAGTAACCGATACAGTGGAAGTGTTGGCTGCAAGTCAAAGGCAAGTACGAAAGCGATATCGTTTGACCTTGCATACTGAGCAAGTCGATGCGATTCGGATGCACCTTGCGAAATATCACACTCAAAAGAGGAAACTTCAGGCGGAAGATTTCGGGGATTCCCATGCCTCAAACTGGGATACACAAAATGTACCCCAGATGAGTCATCTCCCGCCAACTCTTTGGCAACTCGAAAGAAAGTGCGTTCGAGCGGTGCGATCGCGAAGCCCGTATTTGCTTCAGTGTGCATCAGGACAAGTGTTCGAAACGCCATGACGTTGGAGGGATCCTGTTGCTGTATAGATCGTTAAGGTGCGCGGGTCGGAGCTAGCGCCCTAGGAGCCTAAGATATGAGGTGGCCATCGCACGAGATGAGAAGCTTGTAACGGCTCGATCTCTTGCCGCCTTCGACCGCGAGCGTGCCTGTTTCTCGTTGCTCAGCGCTGAACGAATTGCGCCAGCCAATGCGCTTGGGTTTTCCGATTCAAATAGCAGGCCGAGGTCGCCTTGCTCCAAAACGTCTGGAATGCCCCCGACTCGCGAAGCAACGACAGGAATGCCCGCGAACATGGCTTCAAGGATCGCCATGGGCAATCCCTCAGAGCGAGACGGCATAACAAATAGATCAGAGGCTGCCAAGAGATCTGGCACATCATCTCTGAGACCCAGCAGTGTCACACAATCATCCAGTTCCAGCTCAAGAATCAATCGGCGAAGCATCTCTGCCTGCTCCCCGCGCCCAGCGATGGCGATGCGCCAAGGCGGTAGGTCACCCTGACTCCGCAAGAGGCTCGCGGCCCGAACAAGAATGTCGTGGCCCTTTACTGAATAAAGATTCCCAACGGCAAGCAAGAGTCGCTCTTCGTCACGAAGGCCGAGCGCGAGTCGGCCTCGATTTCGATCACCCTCGCGTGGTTTGACACCGTTCAGAACAACTTGCACACGATCTCGGCGAAGCCAGAGTGATCGGGCGAGTGTATCTGCTGTATCCGCCGAGACGCCAACCAAACACTTAGACAAGCGAGCCGCAATCGACAGCGCGACACGACGTCGAAGAGCGTAGGTATAGCCAGTTCCTCCGTGCATTGTGAGAAGTGAGGGTACGCCAGTGAGCTTCGCTGCCGCGCTCCCATAAACGCAAGTCGTGAACTCGTGTGCGTGGACTGCAGTGATACCAAAGGATCTCATCCATTGTGCAAGCTCAAGAACAGCGGTGGGGTCCAGTGGACGACGAAGTGCGGGCTGGTGTACTGAGAATCCGGCAGCCTCCAAGCGCCCAGTCAACCATCCTGGCCCGCCTTTGTGAACTACTGGGAAAACCAGATGGCCAGCCGATCGATACTCGCACGCGAGTGCCAGCACCACCGATTCCGCACCCCCTGGTCCGTCTGACTCGATCAGAAGCGCGATGCGCTCGCTCATTGGGGGTAAATCGTGTTGTTCACCGGAGCGGAGTCTTGAGCCAAGCCGTGCAGCTTGGAATCAACTCGCTGACCCGTCATGTTCTGTCCACTGTGCCGATACATACCTCGTCGATTCCGATGGCGATCGCCGCGGCCCCGATGATTTGTCGACACCGACGTTCGCGCCAGATTTCGGGCGGCAGCGTGAGCGGCTGCACTGAGAGCAACTTGTACCCAAAGAAATGGGTACATAGCAACAGACATGAAGAATCCGGCGACGCAAAAGACCACAACACCGTCGTCTAGACTGCTGGAGGTAAGTCTGATCAAGTCTCCCGAAGGCCCAAGCCCCGTGACGAGACGGCGCGTGCGCCAGTTAACAACAAACACAGCAAGAATGACGGATACGAAAGCAAAGAGCCCCGTGAAGCCAAGCTGCGAAACGACCTCTACGAAAGAATTGTGCGCTGGCTGAATCATCAGCTGACCTCGCTCGTCAAATCGGTTTAACGAGTCTCCCGGAACAATATAGTTGTCACGGTAATAAGGTAGCCAGTTTCCTGGCCCCACACCGAGTGCCGGGTACATGCGAGCCATCTCCATTCCGTTACTCCAGAATCTCAAGCGAGCCTGTGAAGTGGCGTCTGTCCCCGCCGTCGTGAATCGAAGCTTGAACTCGGGGGGGACCGTGATCCATAGAACTGGTAACCCAACAGCGAGGCTAACTAAGGCACGCACACGGTAGCGAGTTCGCAGGACCGACATTACCGCGATGACAATCAGCGCAAGTAAGCCACCACGAGACGAGGACGCGATGATTGAACCGATAGCGCTGATCGGCAGGAAGAACCATGCAGCCCGTAGCCATCGCGGCATATAGGCGCGCAATGCGAAATAGGTGCCGACCGCAAGAGATACGAAGATCCCCATCTGCAGTGCAAACTCACCTGAGTTCTGGAACCAGCCTGGAGCACCGGTAACGCCCCAGCTTGTAAAGGCGAAGCCGCGCCCAATCCAAGAGATGAAGCCGTGTTGGCTCATCTTCAAGCTGAAAAGGAGGAATGCCATCAAGAAGAGAAACCACTTACGCTCATTGTCGACTACGCATGAGATGAGAACGACAAGCAAGAGCCAGTTCCCGAAGAGCTTGAGCTCAGCCGTTGCCGCATCTGGATATATGGCTGTTATTCTGCTCGCAATCATAACAACTGTAAAAAACACCAATGTCGCTGCCAAAGGGGTAGGGATACGAGGACGACGCCCTTCGACTATCACGGCCGCCAACGTGGCGAGAATACTGAGAAACGCCCAAGGCGGCCCAGCAATTATTGGATAGATCGACTGGGGGCGAACATACTCGAATAGCATATACACACACAACAGTCGAAACGACCACGGCGACTCAGTCAGCGCGCGCAAAAGGGACCGCCAATGCAAGCCTCGCATGCGCGGTGTGGCTACGGTCCGATCAATAGACACGTAGTCTCCAGATTAGGGTACTGAGCGCGCTCTGCATGCGTCACCGAAGCGATGAGCGGTAGAAGTGCTCAGTAGATCCATTGGTGACAGCCTCCGGGTACGCGATCAGCGCTCGAAGGGCAAGACGGGAGCCTTGCTGCCGAAACTTGTGGGGATCGTTGCCTCGCCACATGAGCGCGCGCCCCAACAGCCCGTCAGCCGCATGCACAACGGGAACGGCCGCCTCAAGGAGTGCTTGGGCAGTTCTCCTCCTCACGAGGTATGCGGCAGAGGAACCGCAGTATGATTCGTCGGAATACCAGCCTTTACCAACTGGCCCCCAAGGAGGGTTTCGATCCAAGAAGGAATTCAGGAACGCTAGGTCAGCCCATTCGGGCAAATCCTTCAAATCCAGTCGACGTAGACGACTCGACCTGAAAAGTGCGTCGTCTTCGATGATAAGCGCAAACGGGTCGCCAGCAGCAGTGATGCGGCGGTAGCACTCCACATGCGAAAGGCTGCAGGCAATCTCATTGATGGTGAGACCGTTTGCGTGCCAGCGTAATGACTCCTCATGGTCGTAGACTCCGTCAGCCATCAACCGTTCCATGCGTAGATCAGCGGCGTTCACAGCCTCTATCAGGAAGAACCGCCGCAATCCGATTCGCTTAGCCTGGCTGAGGATGACAGCTCGGCGCTGCTCCGCGCGCGCCAAGCTGATGCAGTAAACGGGCACGTCTTGTATCCAATGACCGGATAAGGAACTCGTAGGCCAGTAGTCGAACCAAGAGAAGACCACGTTTCGAAGTGACGGTAGTCCTCGACGCATGACAGCAAGAGCCTTCGTGGCAAACCTGCGAGGCCAAGTGGTGGTATGCACGGATGTTTTCATCTAGGCGGCGAGGAGAGATGTGAAAGCGTGACAGTTGAGTGCGAGATCTTGATACCGGCCAATCCCCGCAACGATGCCGTGCTCGAGAACCACAATTTGATCTGCGTCGCGAAGCGAGTGAAGTCGATGCGTGATGAGAACAATTGTTTTCTCTTGGCGCAATGTGTTCATGGCCGCTAACACTTCGCGCTCTGACAGCGAGTCTAACGCACTTGTTGGCTCGTCCATGACAATCACGTCGGCGTCGTTGTAGAGTGCACGCGCGATTCCGATGCGTTGGCGCTGACCTCCACTTAGGCGGCCACCCGCTTCCCCAATCGGGCAATCAAACTGGCCGGGAAGCCCATCGATGAACTCGAGCGCGTGAGCCATGGTTGCCGCTCGAATCAACCGCTCACGATCTACCGGACCAGACGAGCCGAATACGATGTTCGCTTCAATAGTGTCGTCGGTCAAGAATACTGACTGAGAGACTAGAGCCACAGATCGCTGCCAGCTACGTACTGACTCGTGGATGGAGATTCGATCTACTGTGATCGACCCTCGCGATGGCTTCATCAGACCCAGCAGCAGGTCCGCCATTGTACTCTTTCCCGCACCGGACTTGCCAACCAAGGCAGTTATCCCGGCGCGTGGGATCGTGAAGCTCACCCCCCGCAGCACGTCGACTGACTCCCCCGGGTAACAGAAGTGAACGTCGTCTACCACGATTGCTGCTTGCTTGTCGTATGCGATAAGTGGTGCCACTGGACGACGAAGCACCGCTCGGCCGGCCTCGACATCTCTGGTGATGTCGGCAATGACATCGAGGTTCGCACGGATCGTCGTTGCGGCACGAAACACGGCTTGTGCCGCGGGCAGCAGCCTGTAGCCTGCCATGGCGTATACACTCAGTACGGCGACTATGCTGGCCCAGGCATCATTCCGCAAGAGCATGAAGGTCCCTAAAGCCAAGAGGGCGCACAAGGACATCGCCTCTAGTGCGAATCGAGGAATGTCCCCATAGAGACCCACCCGCGCCTCTGAACGCAACGCACGTGCGGTGATGTCGTGAAGGCGATTCTCGTAGATTGCTTCCGTGCCGGCAAGTCTTACCTCTTTCAGACCACCGAGGCTCTCCGCAAGTAATCGTTGCTTGGTCGCCAGTGAACTCCAAGCGATGCTCCCATGATGCGATAGACGGCGCTTGGCCACCTTGAAGATTGATGCATACCCGCCACCCACAATAGCGGATGCAACCAATGCGACAACCGGATCATAGATCAGCAGACCCACTGCGATCACCAGAATGATGAGTCCGCTGGATACCAACGACATAAGCGGCAGAACCACATTGTACAGCAGGCGATTCACGCCTTGAGTTACCAAATTGATGCGTTCGGATGAGTTGAGCCTGACCTTCTCCGAAAGGTCTCCGTGAATGAAGCCACGGAATACGTCCGCTTGCACTTCTGTCGCAAGGTTTCGCACGAAGCGCCAAGACAAGTAACCCATTAGGGCAGGCACGATGTTTCCTATGAGAATCGCCGCCATCAAAAGAAGCGCGAATGCAAGGGCAAACGAGTTCGGGGAGGTGAACTCGCCTGCAGTGTAGAACCATCGAACGATAGGCTGCGTCGTGATCAGTGCTGGCTCAGACAGCAACGCAATGAACGGGGCAATTGATGCAATGCTAACAACCTGCACGAGGGCTGCGAGCAAGAAGTAGAACTGAAGCAGCAAGTAACGTCGGCGTTGGGGCCTGTCCAGCAGTCGCCTGAACGCAAGCTGAAAGAGATACATAGATCTGAATGCTTACGTTGAATGCGGAAGGATTCGCCCGCGCACGCGCGAGCGAAAGCCATCATAAGATATTTCAGCTGGGACATTCCAGCGAGGGACGTGGAAGCGGCCAGACGGAAGGTGCTTGCCAAACGATCCTCCGTTCGCCATCAGACCAAACGCCTGTTTGGGAAGTATCTCCTCCGGTGACTCGCTGGCAGGAGCTATGCCAAATGGGTACGCCACATGTGGTTCATATCGGCTGCGCGAAAAGGCGCACAGCCATTCGTGGGCACGTTGGATCTCCGCACGCTGAACCTCTATCGCCGCTACGCCAAGATTTGCGTGTGAGAACGTGTGATTGCCGATCATCATGTCGCGAGCTTGCGTCAGAGCCTGCCTCAGTTCCGCCTCGGTAGCGATCCTTAGTGGAGATAGACGTGGGTCCCCTGACATGTCCTCGAGCTGAATCGCTTCTGACCTCGATCCGGTAAGCCAGGCGTTACGTTCGGAGGAGGTCCAGCTACCCATTGCGGCGAGAACATCCCACTGTGGTACAGTCCCAAGGAGAGCCGGCGCCACGAACACAGTAGAAGGGAGGTTCAGTGCCGAACAGATCGCAATGCCGTTTCGCAGAGCTGATGCATAGGCGTCGTCAAAGGTGACCGCGATGAGGCGGGCTGGTGCACTTGGCTCGCGTAGCAGTTCGGAAAGTGGGACGACATCTGCTTCCAACTTCACAGCTCGGAGTTGAAGCTCAAAAGCGTCTGCGTCGATGTGCAAGGTACGCTCGCCCATAGCGGGAGAACCACTGTCGCGTACCCCGTGGTAACAAAGAATGAGGCGGCTGATTGCTCGCTGCTTTGGCGGAAGACGAGCTGCAACAAACTCCATCCCTCGCTTTGCCTGGCTACGCGCCCATCCGCCCAGAACGGCCGACATCTGCATTAGGGTATGCCTCCAATCAGTCTGCTGCCCACAGGCCTCGAAACCGCTACGGGCAGTTTTCGCCAGAGCGTTGCAGCAACGCCATACGCTCCGTGATCAGTTGTCGCTAGAGCGACCCCACCACTTCCAGTGGCCTTTTGGTACCATCGCAGTTGCTCATCGCGCGAGCCCCACTGTCTCTTGAACTTGTGTGTTCCCGATCCCTCCGTGCAGCGTCCAAAGTTGAACACACCAAACCCCTGCTCGCACGCGCGCCGAATAAACGCACCGTACAGCGTCATGTTGGGCGAGATCTTTTGGTATCGACGCAGTGCCGATGCCCAGGAGATTTCCACCTCACAGCCGTTCTCAATGCCAAAGCCCGCGGCCACCGGCACATTACCCAAGTAGGCCACGCCAATCCACGCCCGCTCACCCAGCGCATCGGCCAGACGCTCAAAGAAACGAAGACCGTGCGCCGGCGACCCGAGGTCGCGCATGTGCTCCGTAAACACCCGGTGGTACGCCGCCGCATGTTCGCGCCCGAACCTCACCACCAGGCCTTCCAGACCCGAGGTCGCGCATGTGCTCCGTAAACACCCGGTGGTATGCCGCCGCATGTTCGCGCCCGAACTTCACCACCAGGCCTTCCTTCTCGCCGCGCCGCACCTGGCTGCGCAGCTTGCTGTCAAAACGCTTGAAGGTGGCCTCGTAGTCGCCGGGCACGAGGTCCAGCAGCACGGTGATCTTGCGATTCACCGGCACCAGGCTGTCGGTGGTCACCGGCTGACGCGTGCGCAGCTCCACCAGCTTGGCGCCCTGCGCCAAACCGACCGCAGCCGCGGTGAGCGCACGCTCGCCCTCGGCGTCGGACAGTGGCCCACCGTAGCTCACATAGGGCAGCGATACGAGATAGTGACCAAACACCAGGGATCTGACGCGCACCAGGGGCAACACACCGGCCAGCTCGTCGCCACGCCTCGCAATCAGGTACGGGCAGTCATGCCCATACACGTCGCGATACACCCCCCGCCACTCCCAGCGGTGGAAGGTGCTGCCATGCACATGCGCGTCCACGAAGGCGTTCCACGCCGTCGCGTCTGCGTCAGTGGCTTGGGAAATGACCAACGGGAGTGTGCTCATGCGGCAGCAAACAGCTCGCGAAAGGAAACGAAATCGAAGCGCCGCAGCAGTACTTCCAGCTGCGTCGCACACTGATCGAGCCCCCGGTAGTGACGCACACGCGTCAGCGCGCTCACCGGCAGCCGAGGCTGATCGGGGTCCACTTCCCAGGGGTGCAAGTAAAAGACCGCAGGGCGCCCGTGGCGTAACACCTGCGCGAGGCCCGTTTGTGTGAGCCACGCGGGGAACTGCCTGAACCAGCCACCACCAGCCACCGGCACCTTGAACCCGGCTATGGGCCACACCGCTGGCGGATACTCATGCAGCGGCCCCGCAGCCGTCTGCAGCACATGCGGCGCCACATCGGCCGCGGCCGACCCATAGCCCCGACGCGCAATGGGAAAACGGCTGGAGTCGTAGGTGTAACCCTCCTCCACCAGCACACGGGCCGCCCAGGGCACCTCATCGGTCAGCGAAAAGCTGGGTGCTCTGTAGCCGTGAACGGCAGTGCCCGATGCGTCCTCCAGCACGGCCCGGGCCCGCCGCACATCCTCGCGAAACTCGTTCTCGCCTATGGTGGGAATGCGCTGGTGCCAGTAGCCATGACTGGCCACCTCGTGCCCCTGTTGTGCAATGCGGCGCACTAGCGCCGGGAATCGCTCGGCCACCCAGCCCAAGGTAAAAAAGGTGCCGCGTGCGCCCGTGTCGGCGCACAGCTGCAGCAGGCGGTCGGTGTTGCGTTCCACCCGCGATTCCAACTGCTCCCACTGCGTACGCGCCACATGCGGTTCGAAGGCATTCACCTGGAACCAGTCCTCCACGTCCACCGTGAACACCGGCAGCGCCCGCCCGAAACCGGGCGGACGCAGTATAGGGTCGGTGTTCACGGCACGGCCTTCACTGCGGCACGCTCACTTGCGGATGCTGTCCTTGCGCGCTCTCGGGAACTTGTCCGACAGCGGGTTCACGTACTCACGCTCGCCGTGGCCAATGTAGATCTGCCG
>VFQQ010003627.1_pt1 | contig 14695 bp, 27 predicted proteins | sample 3512341 | NCBI WGS metagenome assembly VFQQ01 (sample SAMN10412373, study PRJNA504923) | tailings metagenome | isolation source: Relicate 2 Philex TSF1 revegetated site | place: Philippines: Tuba, Benguet | collected 2017-08-29 | reverse complement strand
CCCACTAAACATGGCCATTTCCCCAAACAACCAAGTGGCGGGTGGCGCTCAAGACGTGGAGAATTTCAGGGAGAACATCAAGGCTGGCTGTGAGTTCAATCATTTAGTTGGCCACTCGGCAACAAGTCCTGGGCCAGATCCAGCCCCCTTCGCTCTTGCTGTGGAGCCGATTGTGCCTGTTATACCTCGGTCTCAAGCTGCCTCACGTTTTGTTTTCCACTCCCGCAGACCTTCCGCTGCCCACTGATGTTTCGTTCGAAGGTAGGCGTTGTGTGGCTGGCGGTTGGGCGAGCAGATGCAAGCTAGATAAGATGGGGTTAGGGCAAAATGCTTACAAACATGTTCCTCGACTTTCCGCCACAGGCATCACAAAGGACTATGAGTTCAACACAGCCACGTGAGCCAGCAGCAGCTGGTGCACTGGCCCCCTGCGCTGATCGCAGCTGGTTGAAACTCGTGCATGATTTCTGGGGCTCGCATCCGGCGCACTGCTTGGTATCCGTCTGCCAAGCAGCGATGGCCTGAGGCGGGGCAACCATGCTCCACTTGCTCTAAGCACACCCCTTCTCTGGTCCTCTCTCCAAGCAGCAACTCGACTCAGGCCTGCCAGGAGCTCTTCTGCCCCATCTACTCCCTGGCTGTGTCGGAAGACCCCCTGCTCAACAGCGAGAACGCAACGCAGCTGTTCCTTGCAGTCGGCCTCGATTCGGGTGCGCTCATGCAAGCTGGCTACATGCTTCATGCAGCGTTCAGGCTGCAGCCGGTTGGTGCATCTGGCGAGTAGTTTCCCTCAAATGCACCTCACCCTGCTGCACCCCGCCCCTGCCGCTGGGCAACAGGCATCCAAGCGGCATCGTTCCAGCGGCCCAACCTCAACGTGATTGTGCTGCTGGATGTCAGCGGGTCCATGGGCAGCCCCTTCGACAGGTGACCAGCACTGTGCTGTGCTGTGCTGTGCTGTGCTGTGCTGTGCTGTGCTGAGCTGTGCTGACTGCTGCCGGGAAGTGCGTTGTAGCCGCTTGCACACTGAGCCACGATGTCCAGCCAAGCCTCAATGGCACATTGTTTCCCAAGCACGCGCTCTTCATTGAGCCCGGCATACCTTGACACGCACACGCCAACCCCCGGTCCCATGTTGCAGCTACTATTACGACCCAGTCACCGGCAAGCAGGTGCAGCTGAGCCAAGAAGGTGAGCGGCAGGTTTGCCTGGGCATGCTGGTGCAGCAGACACGCTGGATAATCCGTGAGGGGGTGAATGCATAACGAAAGTTGTTGGAAAAGCTTATAGCACCTGTGCCATTTTGCACCATTCTCTGGTATGCAGAGCAGCGCGCCACCAAGATTGACGTTGCCAAGGAGGTGCGCCCTGCCGTTGCACGTTAAGGCGCCCACCCTGCAGCCGCCTGAGCTGCTTGGCGGGCGAACGGCCCTGCCTGCCCAGCTGATCCCCTTTGGGCAGCTTGTGACCACTGTGATGAGCCTGTGAGCACGCCCTGTGATTCCCAATCAGGTGCTGACCGGCATTGTGGACCAGCTGAAGCCCGAGGACTCACTGGGAGTGGTGCTCTTTTCAGACGGCGCCTGCACCCCGCGCGCCCTGTCCAGCATGAAGGGCGCTGATGTGGCGGAGCTCAAACGCAGGGTGGGTGGCCGCAGCAGGAGCACGGGTGTTGCTGAGGCGGTTTGTGCATGGCTGTTGCTGGGCCGGCTTGAGCAGGGTTGTTGCTGGGGAGAGAGGACTGCAACCGGCCGGCCGGTTTAGGCAAGTGTGGTGGAGTATGTTGGCCGGCTGCGCACGCATCCTGGCATGTGCTGTTCAGGTTCCTTACCTTCGGAAGGTATTCGCGACCCTACGCCTGCTGGTCTCCCTCCCCCTCACGGCCCGCAGATTGACCGCGATGTGTCGGACACCTCGGGCACCAACATCCAGGCCGGCATCGATGCTGCCACCGCCGCGATGAAGGGCTGCCGGGCCTGCATGGAGGCCAACAAGACGGCCACAGAAAATCGCATTATACTCATTACCGATGCGCAGGTGCGACTGGTTGTGGTGAATCAGGCCGCTGTCCCCAGGGGCTTGTTGAGAAGCTGGCAGCACGGATTTGACGCTGCAGGCTTTCTTGCAGCCATTGGGTACCGCCATGCTGCCTCATGTGGCCATTAAACGGACTCGACTGCCTGAACCTTGGCTGCCCTCAAACCGCACTGTGCACCTGCAGCCCAATACTGGAGACATCTCGGATGAGGGCCTGCTCGCCCGCCTGAAGGCCAACGCCGCCGACGGCATCTACACAACCCTCATCGGTGTGCATGCGAGGCAGCAGTGGTAGGATTGACAGATGCGAGTTGCACTCGGCATACTGTGTGCTCTGAGAGTTCCGCTGCTCTTTACGTCGCTGTTGCTACCTGCTGCCTGTCACTGACCCTGTTCTGCACAGTGTTTCCTCGTCCACCTGCAGGCGTGGGCCTGGACTTCAACACTGAGCTGGTGGAGTCGATCTCCAAAGTCAAAGGAGCCAACTACTTCTCGGTGCACACCCCGGGCGAGTTCAAGCGCCGCCTGGTGGACCAGTTTGACTTTGCAGTCAGGTGAGGGGGCGGGCACAGAGAGGTGGCTGGGCAGTTGGGCCGGAAGGGGTGCACCGCGCATGCCTGCTGAGTAGCCACCCTGCATCATACTCGGTTGAGCGCACTCGGTTCGCTGCCCTCACACCCCAGCTCTACCAGCCCAAGCTGCCTCGCCGCTGCCTCCATTCTTGCTGCAGCCCGCTGGTGTTTGATTTGGCCCTTCAAGTCGAGCCCACTGGTACAGCGGGTGACAACAACCCCAGGGACCCTACCGGCTGGTCCATTCTACATGTTTATGGCTCACCCAACCCCAACGAAACCGCGCTGAGCAGCGACGGCACCGTCATGCGGGTGCGGGTTGGGACGGTGAGGCAGTGATTGTTCAGAATGACTGCTTGGCTGAGAGGGCCATGTCGCCCCACACAGCCAGCCTTCCCACCCCACCCGCCCCCCAGGTGCACACCCTGTTCCCCTCCCCCAAGACCGAGGAAGGCATCAAGGGCGGGGTGGTGCTGCTGCGCCTGCGCCCGCCCAACGGCTTGAGCAAGGATGCTGCTCCGCCGCTGCGCCTGGCCGTCACATACTCCGACCGAGAGGGCAAGCAGTTCAAGTGCGCTGGTTGGGGTGGCCGTGTGTGGTCGGATTTATACCTGGTTACGGCAGCACAAGCGGGGCGTGATGCTTTCTCAGCTCAACATGCACGCGGTCTGCAGCACACTGCCTGCCATTGCTGCCCCAACGACAGCAAGATGCCTCCACACCTGCCAACCAATCCTACGGCAGAACGGAGCGCACAGTCGACCTGCCGGCCCAGGTGCTGCCGCCCGTGTCGGACACTCACTTTGCCGACTCCAGCGGCGTTCGCAAGGCGGTGCTGCTGGCCCACTATACCGACATCCTGCAGACCTGGTGAGTGGGGCAGGGAACGAGCGAAGCACTTTCGTTGCACCACCCAGCCGCAGCATTGCATGGGATGAAGCATCCAACGGTGGGATGAGTTGCCCAGCATGCCGCATTCGTGCGGGCAGCAGGCACAAGGTCACAGGGCATACCGAATGGCGGGCGTGGGACCACACAGCTGGCCTGCACTGCTGCAAGCATGCTTGCATCCAGGCCAAGTGACCAGACTTCTTTGCTACAATTGCTCCTCTGCAGGCTGCTGGACCAGTGGGCCTCGATCGACAAAAAGCCGATTGTCATCCCGACATCCGAGTGCTCGTACCTGCCGTACTACTTCTGCCCAATCCCAGTGGAATCTTACGGTGCGGCTGGCACGTGGTCTGTGCGTGAATGCCAATGCCGTGTCGGTGCGCTCCGCAGTTTGGCAATGGCCAGCAGTCACATATGCAGCCATTGGGTGCTGCGTTGCCCTGCCCCCTGCCGGTGTATGCACAACTACCTGCTGGTCTTCATTTTCTCTACCCAGGCTGGAGGCGCACCGCCGATGGCTGTGTGCTGGAAACGTGGCTGCGCCCAGACGTCTGCATCCTGCCGCCGCCCTGGCCGGTCATGGTGCCGCTGCTGGTGAGGCGATGGGCAGGGCTTTGGTTGCGGCACAAAGCATCTGCTGGCTGTGAAGTGCTGGGATACACAGTGTGGTGACTTGCCCTGCCCTACACACTACTCTGCTGCATGCTTGATTCAGCCAGCCTGCCCGCTCTTTCTACCCTGCAGGGCCGCTGGGAGCGGCAGAGCGAGAAGCTTGCGGTGAATGCCGAGGCCAAGGAGGCATTCAAGGAGTTCATCCCTTACTTCGAAGGCGAGATGAAGTATATTGGCGACTTCTCGCTGTCCCAAGAGGTGGACATTCTGAAGAAGCTGGCGGCCTGAGAGGAGCGAGAACGGGATGCTGCGAATGCACCGCCGCCAATGCCTGGCCGGCCGTTGGCCTTTGACTGGGCTTTTGCGTGCTTTAGTATTGCATGTGTACCTTTAGTCATTAGAATCACTGCATTGTACCATATGTGTGCATGAAACGCCTGTAAGAAGAGCAGCAGCAGAAAACATCAGGCAGACCCCGTGCCGCTTCCGCAGCCGCTCGCTGCGCCCGCTCACCGCCCGCATGTGGTTCAACTCCGGGCTCTCGTGGGGTGTCTCCGTGACACCTTCCTGGTCGTCGCAATATCCAGATCAGCAGCTGGCATGCCGCTAGGCTCTCTTGCGGCCTCCGCCGCGCTTGCGGCAGGCCTGGCCCTGCACGGCCTGAGGAAGCGCTCTCTTTCCCGATCGGGTGACCTGACTTGACCGTGGTGATCAGATCAGAGCGTGCTGGAGCTGCCGGCCAAGCTTCCCCACCGCTGCCGTGCCGCTGCGCCGTGACTTTGCCGCCGCCTTCCTCTTTTTTCTCACCCCCAGGCGCTCTGGCTGCCATGGTGGTTGGCTTCCTGCACATGGCAGCGGGCCTGCGCTTCGGCTGCACCCTCATCCTGTTCTACCTCTCCAGCTCCAAGCTCACCCGCTGGCGCGACGACCTGAAATGCCGGCTTGACGCGGGGCACTCCACCGGCGGCCAGCGTGGCGCCGCCCAAGTGTGTGCAAACAGCCTGCTGGGTGCAGCCCTGGCCGTGGCCTGCGCATGGCAGGCTGGTGCAGTCAGCAGCATCAACGGCAGCGGCGGCAGCAGCAGGGGCGCACCCAATGCATCAGCAGTGCAAGCAGCATCTGCCACGCTAGCGGCGGCATTCGTGGCATTCTACGCTGTGTGCTGTGCAGACACGGTGGGTTCTAGCTTCTCGGGGGAAGAGATTTCAGTGGTTGTTTTCTTCCGCTGCCTTCCCGCTGCTTTGCACAACACCAGCATCTTGCTGACCATAATTGCTCTGCCCCCTGCGTCCCACCCATGCTCGCATGCGCAGTGGTCCAGCGAGATTGGCATCGCCAGCAAGACACCCCCTCGCCTCATCACAACTAGAAGCGTCGTGCCTCCCGGCACCAACGGAGGCGTCACTCCGCTAGGCACAGCAGCTGCGGCAGCCGGCGGCCTGTTCGTTGGGTGCTGCTACTGGTCCCTGGCAGCAGTGGCGGCCATGTGGGCAGGCGCCAATGGCTCTGCATCCTCAGCAGCGCTAGCGGACTGGCGGCTGGTGCCGCTGGCGCTTGTGGCCGGTCTGGCGGGCTCTCTGCTAGACAGCCTGCTGGGTGCTACCCTGCAGTGGAGCGGCCAAGACGAGCGCAGCGGCAAAGCGGTGTCGGGGCGGCCGCCGCCAGACAGCGCAGCGGCCAGGCACGTGCGGCACGTCAGCGGCAGGGATGTGCTGAGCAACACTGGGGTGAACGTGGTGGCGAGCGTGATGAGCAGCGGGCTGGCGGCGGCGGCGTGGAGCGCTTGGGCCGCCTGACGGAGCGATTCGGGCGCAGCCGCATGAGCGCACGCGTGGCAAGACCAGCATGGCCGGCCTCTCTCCTCAGTCTGCTCCTGTAACTTCTGCATGCGATGTAAGTAAAGCAATTAAGATGTGGCTGGCTGAGGAGGGTGGTGCGCTGCGGCACGGCATTTTTCCCCATGACCTGCCGCGCTGGGCGCCGACGGGCAGCTGCGCTGCGATGCCTTGATGCTCAGCAGTCGCCTTGTTTTCTGCGAACACAGCTGCTGCCCTGCCTGTTTGTGTGAAGCACGACCATGAGCGACATAAAGACTGCAGAAGGGCTGGGCGGCTGCAACGTCAGGCGCGTGGTCTCTTGCACCTGCCCGACTCCCTGCATGATGGTACAACCCGGCCCTGGCGTCCAAGGCTGCCTCGGAGGTGCAGAGAGTGGTGAAGGGTGCAGAGCCCGCCGCCGCCGCCGCTTCTGAGCCGCGCTGGCCGACATCATCCGTATTTCTGCATCCATCTGCTGTGCTGCAGCCCTGATGACTCGCGCGTGAGGTCAGAGCCTCCCAACGGCAACCAGCCCCGCTCATCCGGCAAGCATCCCTTGGCCACATGGCCGCAGCGACGGTGCTCGCATGCCCATGCCGGCTGCTGCTGTATGAACCCTAAGCAGAACGTGTTTGATTTGTTGTTCCAAGCATGGAAACGCATCTGTGATACATCTGCACACGTGCAGATCCTGAATGGGTTGACCGCAAGGACCCCGACAGCCTTCCCAAGTACCTGCCCAACGTCGGTGAGCCGCCATGAGGATGCCCCGACTACGATGGAGTCGGAAGGCGGGCTGTTTTTGAACATGAGCGGTGAAGTACGTTCCATTGAAATAGCTGACATTTTGGTGTCTGAAACAGTGCACTGCGGCTCTCTCCTGCAGGGGAGGGCATAGCCTACGACCAGGCCAGCAACACGGTGGTGGGCATGGGAGGCGGCGCCGCAGGTGCGACTCGCTGTGCTGGTGCCATGATTGCTAGAGTCCACTGGGAAATGCTGGTTGTGCATTTGATGGCATGCTGCTGCTCTGTGTTGGGCATGGCGCAGTGTGACATGAATGCAGGCACATCGGCATGGCAGTCATGTCGTTCCATGCGTCGTGGCGCTGCTGCATGGCATGTCATGTCATGGCTTGGCTTGGCTTGGCTTGGCTTGGCATGGCGGGGCGTGCCATGGCAGGGGGCACACGCCCACACTCTGCCTCCCCTAAACCACAGAGGGACAGGGCACCGGTGCTAGCACCACAGCGGCGCTGGGCGCTGGGCACGCGCTGGGGTGCGTTCATGCGCCATGGGTTGGAGTTTGAGCTGGCATAGAAGCCTGCTAGCCAGCATGCTGCCCAAGCAGGCTGTTTCAAGCTTTGTTCACAGGGCTCACCCCACAGCCCCTGCCTTGCTCACTCTGCAGTGCCGAGGACCGTGGAGTGCGCGGCACCGACACACGTGAGCACATGCTGTTCCCTGAGAGAACTTTCTGCTGCTTGCGCTGTGTCGCATGGATTTCCTGCTCACCCATGGCCAGCAGATCTCATCCCCCCTGGCCTTCTGCAGCTGCATCAACCTCTTGACTAACGTTTTGACATGCGCGCCATGGCTGCTGCCTCCCCATGCGCAGAGTGGGGCAGCGGGGGCCCCACCCGCATCCCCGACCGAGCCGAGGCGGGCAAGGCACACCTGGCCACTGCCGCAGGTGTGCTCGACTGTTAGGGGGTCAACATGCAGCGCCATTTGCATGGTGCTCTAGCAATAGTTGGTGTGCAGGTATATCGATGCCATGCATGCACCTCACTTATGCCTGCTGCCACTGCAATACGATACGCTCACCATTCTACAACTGCAGGTGCGGGCGCAAGCGCAAAGGAGCGGGCGCAGGCGGGCGTCAACCAGGACCCCGCCTCAGTGCCCGGTGATGCACCCGGCCTGGCTGGCAAGACCAACTGGAACCAGAGCTGAGAATGAGGCAGCCTGGGGAGGAGCTGATGCCAGCCGCCAGGCTGGTGTGTGCAGCTGAGCCACCCATTTGCTTTTGATTCGTGTTGCTTGTTGCATGATGCTGCGGTGCGGTGAGAAATCAGGCATCGGTGCAGCCGATGCAAGTGAGCATTGTACAAATGAAACATCAAATCAGTGTACAACCGACTGGAAAGTCAAAGGGCATCTTTGGTAGTGTACAATGGCTGTGGAGATAAGAGCACAGCACCAGGGCAGCTTGGCACCCAGAGGCTGGCCCAGCCAGGCAACGTTCGGCACAACAGCATCAGAGCGCCCAAGCCTGCACCTTGCCATTGGCGGTGCCAGTGTATATTCGGCGGGAGGCCTCGCAGTAAAACAGCGTGCTGCAGTGCTGCAGCGCTGCTCTCGCCGCCGCCGCTGCCACCGCATCACGCAGAGCCGGCTTGCCGCGCCCGCTCCAGGGCAGTGGCGGCTGCACCACTGCCACTTGCCGTCCTGACAACAGGTCGAACACTTTGATGCAACCGCTTGGCAACTCGCCTGCTGCTGCCTGCTGCTGCTGCTGCTGCTGCTGCGCGCCGTGCTGCTGGGCTGCTTCATCCGACCACTCCCACCACCTCGCCTCGTCAGCCGGCCCTGCTGCTGCTGCTGCTGCTGCTGCTGCTGCTGCTTGCGCTGCCCCGCCTCCCGCTGCATGGGGTTTCAAGCTGCTGCCGGCGCTGCTGTCCACGCTGCCGGGTGGGCAGTACACAAACAGCAGCTCCTGGCCATTGCTGACATACACAGTGCTGGCGGCTGAAGAGCTGGGCAGCCACGCGCCGGCCAGCGTGGCCAGGCAGTTGCCCTCAAAGTCCCACAACTGCATTGGTACGAGGAGTGGGAGGAAGGGTTTGAGGGAATTGGTCGGCTGGGCAAGGCAGCCGCCGCCGCCAACCTCGCAAAGACACCAGCTGATGACATCCCTTTGCCACGGAGCATTCGTTAGCATGGAACAGCCGCTTTGAGCAGCCGCTCTCCACCCCTTGCTTGCCTGTGCGTCCGCCCGCTTGTAGAACGTCAGGAATGTGTTGTTGAAGGGCAGGAAGATGAAGGCAGAGGGTGTGGCAAAGGCCGCCCTGGGCACCTCCCTGCATACATGTGTGCACCGCAAGTTCTTCCCACTCACCAAGCCGCAGATAAGGAAGGACGCCGCAGGCAGGCAGGTCGGCGCAGGTTGGTGCATGAAGCCGCAAAGCAACCAAGCTACACGCCTGCATGCGATGCAGCCATTGTATCAGCACATCACCTGACGGCGCCGGTGAGAATGTGTCGGATGCAGAGCGGCCCGCCGGTCTGCTTGGTGAGCAGGTGCAGGCCGAGCAGCTCCACCACTTCCATGCCGCCGCCCACGAGGCGGTTGCTAGGAATGTCGGCCATCCACATGGGCAGGCAGAGGTCCTGCAGGGATGGCCGGGGCGGGGATACCTTGCTGCCGGGCTGCGTATACTCACCCACGTCAGCGCATCTGACCCTTTTCACAGCGAGGCACAGCCTGCCGCCACAACCGCTCCAGCGCCTGCATGCAGCAGCGCACATGCATGCAGCGGCACAGCTGCATGCAGCAGCGCACCTGCACGCAGTCTCCGTGCACTAGGTCCAGCACCCGCAGGCGCAGGTCATCGGGGCGTTCAGGACCGGGCTCCATCAGCAACAGCAACGCCCCCGCTGCGATCTTCACGTCTCGCACGCCCTGCAATAAACATCGATGGAAACACGCGATGCAACTCAGTAGTGTGGTAGACCGGGCACTGAGTGGGTGCAGCATGCGGTCAGTAAGGCAAACCAAGCATTGGATGGGCAGCTAGTCCTGCACCAAGCGGTTTGCCAAGCTAGCACCTCTGGACACATGGCGGGCGGCTGGCTAAGCGCACCTGGCTGCTGACTTGGAAGCGAGGCGCCACGGGGTCCTGCAGGTCCCACAACTTGAACAGCCTGCATGCAAATCTAGACCATTTGAACATGCTCAGCCATGCAGGAATCTAGCAACTGTGTCAGCTGATGACTCAAACTCCCAAAGACCTACAGGGTTGCCCTGTGCAAACCATGCGGCAGCCTCACCCTGCATGTGCGGAGTATGTCACCGCCACAATCGAAACGTCGTCAAACTCGACGTAGCCGGGGAAGCTGAGCACCTCCGACTCAAACAGCGGGCGCCAGGCCTGCGGCCGCCCCGCCCGAATGGCTGCCAGCGGTGTCGACCGCACCTGCGCATGATGGGGTGCAGTGGCAGCCACTGTTGACACTCAAACACGTCAATATGGAGTAACGTGGAGTTGAATGACCATACTAGACATGAGGGATTGGGTTGCGGCAGCCAGCCAAGTGTGGCCCCAGAGAATGTTGCCAATCCAGGGCCGCACCTTAAGTTGCTGCTCTGGGTCGCTTGCATAGGTGCTGATCGTCAGCAGCGCGCCGGCCCGCTGGTCCACAAACAGCGAGCGCACATTTTCGTCAGCAGCCACGTTCAGGAAGCAGATCAGCTGGCTACAGTCTGTCGGGAGGGTGGTGGAGGAAAAGGTTTGGGAAAATGGGCCGCACGAGGGTGCACGCAGGAGTACATCGGCCATGCCTGCACTGGCTGTGATCAGGCGAACACCAGCCACCTGCCCGCCTCTCATTACCACGCACCCTGATCATAGGCGGTGCAGACACCGGATGTCGATAGCACAAGAACCAGGCCGCTCGCGGCGATCACTTCATGGATGGGCTGGCGGCGCCGCAGGTGGTAGGGCGGCCACCAGGCCTGATGGGGCCCATCCCCGAGCAGGAAAGGGTCCCACTCGCGCAGCAGCCGGCAGTATGAGAAGCCTCGCCAGCGAGCCTCACGCGCAAGGCCCCCCTCCAGCTCGCGACGCCACAGGCCGAGCGGCGAGCAGGGCGGCGGCGACGCCGGCGCCAGCCGCGCCGGCGGCAGAGGGGCCGCTACCCGCTTGCCTCCTGTGTGTGCAGTTAGTGAGGATACTGTCAAGGCTTTCGCCACGCCTGGCAGGCACGCGTGTCTCAGCCCTTTGCATCCCTTTCACCTGCGCTCGCGCGATGCACTGCCACCCCCTCTTCCACGTGATCACGGCGGTCCATCGACGCTGCTCAAGGCTGCGCAAGGCCGCTCATCGCCTAGGATACCTGCTGCGCTCGCGCTCGCCGCCGCCGCCTCGTCACATGGCACACCTTGCCTTTGCTGCCGGTTGCAACAGCACAGCACCCCACCTCCTGTGCCACACAACACTTGGCTACATTACAAGCAGCCGCACCGACGCACAGTCGGGCGGTCCCCACAGGGTGCTGGGGAGGGAAGGGCCGCCCATTTGCGGCGAGGGGGTCGGACGTTGGGAGCACATGTTGTGACAGCAGCGCAAAGAATGGAGACGAGCCGAGCACAAGACCGACGCCAGCGCGCAAACACGAATTTCGTGGGCAATGGGCAAGTGCCAAGGAAGGGCAGTGTTGAGCTGGGCCTCTGTCCTGGGGGCGGCGGTGGAGGGGCGGGAGAGATGCGGCTGGTTGGGGCCGCAATCAAATGGCCACGGTTCGAGAAAAGAAGGAAGAGGGGGGGAGGGCAAGGGAAAAGATGTGTGTAGCGATGTGATGGGTAGGGCAAAGAAGATGGGTGTGTAGGTCGCAAGGGGCGCGGCGCGGCGCCGCCCGCCGCTGCTCCCCCTGCCAGCTCCGAGGGCCGTCTGCGGGGCACCATCTGAAGGCTATCGTGCCGGAGCGGGGCTGCCGGTCAAGGGGGGCTGCCGCGGGGCGCCGGGCGCGGCGGTGGCGGGTGGCCGCCGCACCGTGGCCTTTCTATGTCGGTGCTAGTGGGGCCGCTGCTGGTGCGGGCCCCGAGCCGCCGTGGCTGCCGCCAGGAGCAGGCATTGCTGCCGCCGCCGTCACAGGCAGGTCCGGCACCGGGCGTGTGCTCAGCTGCTGCGGCGTGCTGTCCGGCCGGCGCTCTAGAGGGCCTTCAGCTTGTCGTCCTTCTTGTAGAACACAATGTCGCCCTGGTCCTCCACGTAGTGGTCCTTGCTGCACACAGGGGCAAGTGGAAGGGGGCGGGGGCGGGGGCCATGGAGGGCGGGTATGCGAGCCAAGCACGTAGCACCAGGAGTCGGGCTGGAGTGCCGCCCCTTGACTTGCAAAGGATTTATACTAGATTTATACTAGCAAGGAGTGCTTACCCAAAGGAGCGGACCAGGGGCTCAATGAGGTGGGTGGGGAACCAGCCGGGGCTGGGCTCGGGCTCGCGGTAGTACTGCAGCAGGGCAGGCGGGGGCAGAGTAGCGGCGAGTTGAATGGTTTGGCCTGGGTGCATGGAGCCGAGGGGCCGAGTGCCAGTGCTGTTTGCAGCACCCGAGCAGACACAGCCTGACATGGCCTGCCACCAGAAGCACGATAAACAGTCCACCCCCAGCAAGCCACATACGCCTCACCTCGCCCATCACCGGCTTCACCGCCTCGGTCGCCTTCTCCAGGTGGTAGTGGGGGATCTGCGGGGCGGACGAGGGCGGCAGCGGCAGTGAAGCAGTGAGCGCAGTGAGGCCAGGCCAGGGAGCTGCTGTGCAGGGGATGCTGTGCTGCCACAACCGCCACAGCGTGCCGCAGCTGAACAGAGCGCCAGCAGCTGAGGCACGAGAATGTTCACAGGCCGCCTGGCGTTGCTGGTTCCTATTGCTGCTGCGTCCAGGCGGGCGCACCTGGGGGAACAGGTGGTGCACCACGTGCGTGCCAATGTCGTGGTGGATCTTGTTGAAGATGCCTGGGGGGAGGCGGGCAGGCAGGCAAGCAGGGGTGAGCGACTTGGCCGTTGCAAGCTGTGCTGCATCTCACCAGGCCCAGCTACAAAGGCTGTTATCGCAGCGCATATTGTGACAGGCAGTCCTGCTCAGCGCCCGCTCTTTGATTGCGTCTTTTCCTGCCCTCTTCTCGCCCTGCCTTCGCCACCACCACGCACCGTAGTCGCGGTCGATGGTGGAGAGGCCGCCGCGGAAGTAGGACCACTCCTCGTTACGGTACCAGGGCACCTCCTCCTCGGGGTCGCTGGGGCCGTGGTGGTGCAGGTAGGTCACCACGTCCAGCCACACCACAAACATCCAGTCTGTGGGGAGGGAGAGGAGGTGGCAGCGGGGGTGAGAAGGAGGGACGGCAAGGTGTGGACAGCTGCCTCGAATCTGCATCAGGCTAACGGCAGGAGGCCTGCTAGGCGACCAGCGCAGCAGCTAACTTGCAGCACGACCACTGCCTCAGTGCCGGCACTCACAGGGCAGGACGTAGAGGTTGAGCATGGCCATGGGGCCCAGCGCCACGGTGCAGCCTGCCAGGAAGCCAATCCACGCGCACTGGAACTTGTTGGAGGTCTCAATCATGGGGCCCTCCTGCAGGGGGCGGCGGGCGCAGGTGCGGAAACAACTGCTCAGCACACTTGTCGCTGGGCACAGCAGGGCCAGCATCCTGCTGCACTGCTGAAGCTGCCGCGGTGCAGCTGCTTGTACCACAGTGGCAGCAGCAGAGCGCCAGCCCCTCACAGCCCGTCACAGCGAGCGCACCTGGGGCGTGAACAGCGGGGAGTTGGGGTCGAAGTGGGAGCCGTCCTTGCCGGGGGAGCGGTTGAAGAGGTAGAAGGGGTAGGCAAACAGGGGGAAGGGGAACAGCACGCGGCCCAGCTTGCCCCACCTGCGGCGCAGGGCAGGAGGGTGCGGGAGCAGGTCAGCATGCTGCACTTGATTGAGCTGCCTCAGCTCCCAACGACTGTCAATGCCGCTCCTGGTTGCCCGGGCCAACTGCTGCATTCTCCCTGCGCCCGCCCAGCGGCCGGCCTGCTGTCGCCTTGCCCATTGCCACCAGTCTGCACTCAGCCTGCAGCCCTGCTCACTTGTCCATCTTCTCGTAGTTGGACTTGGTGGTGGGGTACCAGCTCTCGTCGGTCTCCACGTTGCCGTGCTGCAGCACAGTGGGGCGATGGGAACAGAGGGTGCACGTGAGCAGCTAGCGCATGGCGCATGTGCGGGCACTGGCAGGCAAGGTGGTCCACAGCGAGATCCATAGGCATGGTGTGCGAGCCATGGCACAGAGGCAGGGTCATGGTGGGTCGCACTCACGTTGGCGTGGTGGGTGCGGTGCGAGATGCGCCAGCCGTGGCTGCACAAGGGAGGTGGGAGCCAGCGCACGCGTTAGTGCAGGCCAATTATTGGAAAAAGTGCCATGGCCAAAAATGGCGCGAAAAAAGCCGCCCCCGCTGGCACTCACTAGGGCACCATGATGGAGGAGTGCACAATGTTGCCGACCAGGTCGTTCAGCGCCTTGTTGTTGGAGAAGCTCTGGTGGCCGCTGCAGGGGGCAAGTAGGGCGGATACATAGAAAAAAGGCAGGTCAGCAGGCAGCGCGGCGCAGCTCAGCGGGCACTGGGCTCGGATGCAACGCGGCCGGCTGCGAAGTCAGCGCCAGCCATGCCGGCCTGGGCTGCACGCCCCTCCCCCGCTCCTCCCCCGCTCCAACTGCGCGCTCACCAGTCGTGGCCCACCACGAACAGTGCCCAGAACATGGTGCCCTGGGCGAACCAGTACAGCGGCCAGACGAAGGGGTTGTCCAGGTTGTACGCCGTGATGGCCAGCGCCGCCACGATGCCCACATCCAGCGCCAGGTGGGCTGGGGGGGAGAAGGCAGGGGCGGGGCGGGATGGAAACGAGTGAGCGGCGGGCGTTTCACAAGTGGGACGGCAGTGTAGGATGCATGTTGGAATGGAGGCGCCCAGAGCTGCAGGTGGCCGGCTCAAGTTTAGCCGCCACACATG
>VFQQ010003625.1_pt1 | contig 14697 bp, 11 predicted proteins | sample 3512341 | NCBI WGS metagenome assembly VFQQ01 (sample SAMN10412373, study PRJNA504923) | tailings metagenome | isolation source: Relicate 2 Philex TSF1 revegetated site | place: Philippines: Tuba, Benguet | collected 2017-08-29 | reverse complement strand
CTTGCAATTTAAATGATTAAAACAATTAAAAGTCTTTTGCTACTGTATGTTGAAATAGCTTTTTAAGGAACAACTAAATATTGTAAGCGAAAAATAAAGTTAAAATTTAAGATTTAACGGCAATAGTGCAAGACCGCTGTTATAGGCAGTGGTACTTAATTTGATGGTTGTCAAGTTGTTGAGTTAAAATTGCCGATAATGTTAATAAAAGGCAAGCTCTTTGGGAAGCTTTGGTAAGAGGGTTGTTTGTGTGGCTACCCAATGTGCTTGCCTTTGTTGTTTAGGTCGTCAGCGTATTTTTGTATTAATTATATCAGTCAAGGGTTTATTTTTAAAAATTTATTGTCGAATAATCTTTTTTGTCAAACTGTTTCCCATTTCATCGATAAGTTTTATAAAGTATACTCCTTCCTCAAATTCCGTCATGTCCATTTGATAATTTTGATTAAAACTATCCCTGAATAACAACTTACCATCTGTGCTATAAACTCCAAGTTTAAATTTTCTATCTAATTTACAATCAATACTTACCTTATTATGGGTAGGATTTGGATAAACTAAAATGTCATTTAACAAATTTATTTTATTTATTCCTACAGGAAACAATGGTCCGTTTGAAAGGAGCTTGCCATTACTGTCTATTTTGCATACTAGGCTACCATAAGTTGATGTAGAAGAAATGGAATCTATATTTAAGGACCTTAGTTGATAAAAATTCCCTAAACTGTCCTCTGTAAATGCAAACAAACCAGCAGATATATTGGCATTACTGTATTGAGGAATTCCCGGATAAACTTTAGTAATATACAAATCTTCATCCAATTCTATCATACGATGTAGGTCAAAGGAGTCTGGAGATAAAAGGAATTGGGCGAGATACCCAATTCCTTTTTTACTTTTGATAAGTCCATTAAAATAAATATCTGCAACTGTTGGATTGTTTATACTATCCCTATACATCCAGGCTTTTCTATGGCTAATTACATTTCCTTTATCATTAAAGAAAACCCACCTAGCAGGGAAATTTAATTGGCTTTCTCTGTTGTATATTAATAATCCATAAGTACTATCATTTAATTGTACACAAGTGTTATAATACAACCTTGGTAATCTAAAGATTTTTAAAACAAAATCATATTGCCAACCTAAAGAATCAAGTTCGCTTTTTATCTCTAATAAATTACCACTTGTGTCAAATAATGCAGAAATAACTTTAGTTTGCCAAACTCCAGCGCTATCTTTTTGAGACCGGCCAATAACCAATATTTCGTTGTTTTTAGTATGAAACACATAATCAAAACTTGTTGTTCTAAACCCATCCCTGTTGATGCGATAATACTTTTCCCAAATTTTACTGCCTTCTAAATTGTAACGTGCCAGAAAACCCGACCATCCAAATTGCGAGGTTGGAGGGCGGTAATCACCAGAGAGGATTAAATCATTATCTATTTGTGCAATAGAATACACATCATTAGATGTGTCGCCAATTATTACTGGACCTATAGTAGTGCCGTTTTTATTGAAAACAGAAAATTGACAATTACGTGTATTTCTATAATCTTGTGTTTTGTTATACCAAATTAACTCATTATTTCCATTAAATAATTTACCTTCACCTGAATATGGCAGAAAATTAGAAACAATACCATGCCTTAAATCTTTACTAACTTTTATTATTCTGTTAGAAAAACCCTCACTTTGAATATTATTTTCAATACTAAAATAAATAGTATCATTAAATAGTTTTATGGCATTCCATCTATTTGTATTTTCAAGAGGAAAAACAAAAGGCGAAGAGTTTTGAGCATACAAATTGGTTATGGCAAGCCATATAATTAAAACAATAGATAAATTTTTCATAATTATGTTTTTTATTGGTTTATATTATATCTTATTAGTTCCCAATGGTTGGAGTCTCGATCAATGTATTTTACAAGTCCTATATTTTTGGCAAAAAGACGATATTTAATATTATCGTAAAAAAAGCTGCTGGCATCGACCTCAATTAAACCGTTGTATGAATTATTTTGCACGATTAATGTATCTAAAGTTGTGATAATTATTGGTCTTGCGAGGTCAATCTTTTCAAGTGTTCCATTAGTAAAAAATAAATTAAAATCTTTTTCTAAACCATTAAAAGGGTCTCTCCAAAATATACTAAAACGAAATCTTTCTCTTTCATCAGTAACAACATTTGATATTCTAAAACTCATAAGGTCGACATTTGTGATAGTTCTTATTGCACTTCGTGCTTGTTCGTAACACTTATTTGTCAGCCCGAAACCTTCTTTTCCCTCTCCTCTATAGCTATTAAAAGTGCTTTGAAAAACCCACATACTATCATAGGTATTATTTTTTATGTTTTTATAAACCCACCAAGAGCCTTCTTTGTAATAGAAATAGTCTTTCATTACTTGTGGTATATTTACAGTATTTGCAGATGAACATTCAAAATTGCTTTTGCTACAAGAAACAATTAAGTATGCGCATAATATTAATAATAAAGATGAAATTATTCGATTCATAATAGATGGTTTTATTTACGTATTAAATCACAACAAATAGAGAATAAATATTATAGCTTGTCAAGAAAAAAAATATTCCATATTGGAATATTTGCGTTACTTTTTCTTTAATAGCAAGGCATGTCGGGTTTTTATTTTATTTAAAATAATTTCTAATTCTTGATCAGTCAAACTGTACTCAATATCAATGCCAGCAAGCATCTTTGCAAAGTTTAGCAGCAATTCAGAAAGTGGAATGAAATTTTCATGAAATACCACTTCTGCTTCAGCAATAGTTAAAATTTGAAAATTAGATGTCCCTAAAGCAACAGAAATAAACTTTAGCTGGCCGGGAGTTATAGCAATTTCTCCGCACTCAATTTTACTGTAAGTTGTTTGTGTTACATTGATAGCTTTTGCAATTTTAGATTGCTTAATTTGTCTTAGCTCTCTGAAAGCTTTAATCGTCAGAGCTAGCTTTTTATCGTATTCTAAATGTCTCATTTGCGTGATTTAATATTGCAACTCTTTTGGTTTACGAAGCAAGGGTAGTGATACGGAGTAAACCAAATGTGTTGCAATATTATACGGAGGTAAAAACCATTGCCTATACCGTTAGCATATCCGTAATAGAATCAATTTTTCATCATGCAAAATTGGCAAATTTCTTAATAACTGAAAACCATAATGTAAATGAATAGAGCGTTAATCAGCAAGCCGTTTTAAGCAAGTTAAACAACAACAAACAAGGTTTACAAAACAGCAATAAAAAAGCCGTTTAGAAAATTTAATATATCTAAACGGCTTTTTAAGTTTTTATAAATGCTTTTTAGTTTGCCACTGTTATTTGTTTAGAAATGGTTTGGTTGCCATCTTTAAAACGAATAAAATAAACACCATTTTTTAAGTCGCCAATATTAATCTCAGATTCCAAACCATTGTGGTAAATGGTTTTAACACGGGTTCCTAAAACATTGTAAACCTCTACAGCTACTGTTTCTTTGGTTTGGTATTTTATGGTAACGCGCTCTTTTGCCGGGTTTGGAAACACAGAAATTTCTTTGCTTTTGTTTACCTCTTTAACCGATGTTACCCATGCATTAACAGTGTAAGTTAATGTATCAAACATTTCGGGGAATTTTACGCTGTTAATTAATACCCTGGCAGTACCAATACCGCTAACATTATTAGGTACAAAATCACCTTTAAATTCACCTTGGTTATCGGGCTTTATACTAAAAAAACCATCATCATCAACCTTTACATTGGTTAAACAATTTAATGGGTCGCACATGCCAAACTCCCAACCGGTAGGCATGGTTATACTAAGTATTTTCCACCTAAACATGGTATCTGTTGGTTCAGTGCTAATATTGGTAAAAATGCTTTTAGCTTCCAGCATAAACATTGAGTTAGGTCCTTGTCCTTTAGCATCTTTGGTGCTAAGTGTAAAACTGGTATTTTGTGCTTGTAAACTCCAAAAACCAAGCGCAAAGAGCATAACAAATAGTATAGATTTTTTCATGTTTTAATAAATAATTTAACAAATGTAGCGCATTTTAAGCAGCTTTGCCAAACTTTAAGTGTAAAAAGAATGAAAATTTTAATTTTAAACGGACCAAATTTAAACCTTACAGGCATACGCGAACCCGAAATTTATGGTTATAGCACATTTAATGATTTGCTTGTTGGGTTAAAGCAAAAATACCCCAATGTTTACCTAGATTATTACCAAAGCAACGTTGAAGGAGAATTAATAAACAAGCTGCACGATGCCATGCATACGTATAATGGCGTAATATTAAATGCCGGTGGTTACACACATACATCGGTGGCCCTTGCCGATGCAGTTGCTGCCATACAAATTCCGGTTGTAGAGGTGCACCTATCAAATATTTTAGCCCGCGAACCATACCGACGAGAGTCGTATGTAAGCAAACAAGCCAAAGGGGTTATTACCGGCTTTGGCTTGCTAAGTTATGAGTTGGCCTTATTGTATTTTGGTTTGAACCAACCCGAGAAATAAGATTCTAATAAATTATGCTTTTGCGCCAAGCGCATTTGCCATGGCTGCGCCAATTTCGGCCGGGCTTTCTACTACAATTAAGCCGCAAGCACGCATAATTTCCATTTTGGCAGCTGCGGTATCGTCTTTACCACCAATAATTGCGCCTGCGTGGCCCATTCTGCGGCCCGGAGGGGCAGTTTGACCTGCTATAAAACCTACAACTGGTTTTTTATTGCCATTTTCTTTAATCCAACGCGCAGCATCTGCCTCGTAGCTTCCACCAATTTCACCAATCATAATAATGGCATCAGTTTCTGGGTCGTTCATAAGCAGTTCAACTGCATTTTTGGTAGGAGTACCAATAATTGGGTCGCCACCAATACCAATGGCTGTGCTAATACCTAAACCGGCTTTAACCACCTGGTCGGCTGCTTCATATGTTAAAGTGCCACTTTTGCTAACAATACCAATACGGCCAGGCTTAAATACAAAACCCGGCATAATACCAACTTTGGCTTCGCCCGGTGTAATAACACCCGGACAGTTAGGGCCAATTAAAGTGCAGTTTTTGCCTTTAATGTATTCTTTGGCATAAATCATGTCTTTGGTTGGAATACCTTCGGTAATACAAACGATTACTTCAATGCCTGCATCAGCAGCTTCCATAATGGCATCGGCTGCAAATGCCGGTGGAACAAAAATAATTGAAACATTAGCACCGGTTTGCTTTACAGCATCCATTACGGTATTAAATACCGGCCTTTCTAAATGGCTTTGTCCACCTTTACCGGGTGTAACTCCTCCAACTACGTTGGTTCCGTATTCAATCATTTGTTGCGCATGGAAGGTTCCTTCGCTGCCGGTAAAACCCTGTACTATAACTTTTGAGTTTTTGTTTACTAATACTGACATTTTTTAAATTTTAGTGCCGCAAATATGCTGCTTTTTTAGCAAATATCTGCGTATTTTAGTTAAACTTTTTGCATTGTTTTTCAGCTTGTTAGCTGCCTAAGGTATTTTAACAGCAATTCCTTGTTTATGGGTTTAGATAAATATTCGTTAACACCTAACTCAATGCATTTGTTATGCTCTTTTGCATCGTTATTGGCGCTTAATGCTATTACAGGTATGTTTTTATCCGATTCGTAATTTTCGTCGTTTCTAATTTGGTAAACCACCTCAAACCCATTCATCTCAGGTAAACTAACATCTAAAATAACTGCATCAAACTGCCTTTCGCTAAGTTTATCTAATAATGCTTTTCCTGAACTAACAATGGTTGCTTGTATGTTTTCTTTTTCTAAGATTTTTGAAATTAACTTTTGGTTTAGCAAATTATCTTCTGCAACTAAAACGGTTAATGGCTTGGTAAGGTTTATAATGGCGTTTTTTGTATTTGCAATTTCTTGGGTATCAAATTCAAATGTAAACTCCGAACCTTTGCCAATTTCGCTGGTAACAGTGATATGGCCATTTAGCATACGTGCATATTCCTTTATTAGTATTAGTCCTAAACCTATACCAAATTCGTGCGAATATTGCTGGCTTTTAAACAAGTTCTTTATCTGATTCTCTGACAAGCCATCGCCTTCATCGGTAACTACAATATGTATGGTGTGAAATTTTTTGTTATCGTTGGTTTTTTGTGCTATACTTTTTACATCTATTTTAACAACACCTCTGTTTGTGCTTTGAAATGCATGGTAAAACAGGTTGTTAAGTATTAACAATATTTTCGATTTGTCGTTAAATATATCTGTAGGCACACCTTGCAATATATTGCTGGTAAACACAATTCCTTTGTGTTTGCACAAAGCCGCGAATTTCTTAAATTGCTGTTGTACCACATCATCAAAATGAAATGGTACTTTTACAACTTGAGCTTGTTTGTTGTTTAACTCCAGGTACGAAATAATATTGTTTAATATAAATGTTAACTCATCGCCCGATAAGCGAAGTCCTACTAAATACTCTTTTAATTCATTAAAGTTTTTACTTTCCATGGCCAATTGCGCCATACCCGAAATACTATTTAGCGGTGTTCTAATCTCATGATTTAGTCTGCTTAGTAAGCCAAGTTTAGCTGTGTACTTAGAAAGGTCTTCTTTTTGTTGCTTTTTGGTATTTAGCATCATCACAAAAAGCACTACCGTTAATACCAGGAAAAAGATAACGAGTCCGGCTGCAAAAATAATAATATTACGCCTCGATATTTCTAAGTTTTGCTCTTCTATTCGAATTCGTTTTAATTCGTTTTCTTTTTCAAGAAGTTTCAACTCTATAGCCTTTCGTTCGGCTTCGTATTTGTTGTTTATATTGGCTACTTCTAACTGTTTTTGCGCTCCGGCAATGCTTTGTTGTAACTTCTCAGCCTTCTCAAAATACTCATTTGCTTTAGCAGTTTTACCCTCTTTTTTTGCAGCAGCAGCGGCAAACCTGTAGGCCTGTTGTAACTCAGGTAAAAATTGATGTTCTGTTGCCAGCTTAATGGCTAAATTTGCATAATAAATAGCACTATCGTTTTTGTTTACTTTATAATACAAGTAACTTAAGTTGTTACAAGTTGCAGCTAAGGCTTTGTAATCTTTAGATTTATAGTCTAATTCAAACGATTCTATAAAAAAGGGTTTAGATTCAATAAACTGACCACGTTGTTGGTAAATTACCCCAATATTATTTAAAACACTAGATATGTAGTAAACGCTGCCTAGCCTTCTAAACACCGATAAAGCATTGGAGTAATAGTATAGTGCTTTTAATTCGTAATTCTGGGCTTGGTAAATATTGCCAAGATTATTGGCTATTTCTGCCGAGGTTAGCTCATCGTTTAATACTTTGTTTAGCTTGTAAACACGTAGATAATATTCTTCTGCCTTATCAAAATTGTTTAATTCAAAATACAAGGTTGCAATATTGTTAAGTGTTTTAGCTACCCTGCGTATATCATTAAGTTGTTCGCTTAATTTTAAAGAAGCAATATAGTAGCGCAGGGCTGTTTTATAATCGCCTTTAATTAACGCCAAATTACCCAAGCTGTGGTATGCCAGCGAAACAGAATAAGGCTCTTTGCACTTTAACGCTAAAGCTAAACCTTCTAAGTATTTGCTGCGGGCTTCGTTAAAATCGCTTCTGTTTTTGTGTAATATACCTAAAATAATGGTAGCGCTTGCTTTGCCTCTGCAATAATTTAGTTTAGTAGAAAGGGCTAAAGCCTGTCGCGCATAATTTCCGGCCCTGGTAGTATCGGTAGATTTAATAATTTGCGCTAAACCATTTAAAATATCACAACGGTCTTTATCGCCGGCAAATGGCAATAAACTTTCTAAGCTGTCTTTTTCGTTTTCTATGGCATTAGCAATATTGCTGTTTAAAAAAAACAGAAACAATACAAAACCTATACAAGCAAATATTTTTTTTACCGCACTCATTCCATTTGCAATTTAACTATATAAAACTGCTATGCAAATTATTGTTGGCTTTCTAATGCCTCCCAAAATTCAACAGCTCTGCGCGTATGGGGAATTACTATGGTTCCGCCTACAATATTAGCCACAGCAAAAACTTCAAAAACCTGGGCTTTGGTAATTCCTAAATCGTAGCATTTTTCTAAATGATATTTTACACAGTCGTCGCAACGCAATACCATGCTTGCCACCAAACCTAACATTTCTTTAGTAGCGGCATTTAGTGCGCCATCTTCGTAGGTATTGCTATCTAAATTAAACAAACGCTTTAGCACCAAATTATCTGCTGCTAAAATTTTTTCTTTCATTTTTGCACGTTAATCGTTAAATTCATTTACCAAACTCATAGTTGTAATTCTTTATTGGGGTCCCAAAAGTACAAATCAAAATCCTTAATTACATCATTAACTATTGTTAAACCCTCAGCTTCAAGCAGCATTTGCATGCGGTTTTCTAAGCCAAAAAAATGTTTTCCGGTAAGTGCACCTACCCGATTTACTACCCGGTGTGCCGGTATGGGTGGCACTAAACCATGCGATGCATTCATGGCATACCCAACAACCCGTGCAGACTTTGCGCTTCCCAAATATTTTGCTATGGCACCATAGCTGGTTACTTTACCATACGGAATTAAACGTACCACATCGTAAACATCGTTAAAAAAAGATGATTGGTTCATTTTAAATAAATCCGTTGTATTTTCTAATAAACCATTCAACAGCCAATAATGCAACAATTACAAAAAGTAGCCATTTTACATGCAGCAACTCCTTAACCGATTTATTCTCGTATATAACGGGTTTAATATTGCTGTTATTTATTAAATCGGTTTCCAATTGGTTTAATTCGGTAGCATTATAAAACTTACCTCCGGTTTCTGCCGAAATTACATTTAACAGCCTGTGGTTTGCTGTTGTATTGTTGTATTCTGCCAATTGTGGCAAAACCTTAAAGCTGCCCGATTTTGTATGGGTTTTTGCCTTTGCGGTAAATTCGTAATCGCCTTGTGGTAAAACGCCGGCATTTAATTGATAGGCATTGCCGTTTTTACTAAAGTTAAAATTAAAAATCTTGCCGCTTTGTTTGTTTTTAATGGTTAAAATTGCCTCCGAGGCATTGCTTAGTTCGTTGGCTTCGTTATATAATTCTGCTTCAAATGCCACTGCATCGGTTTCATAAAAAATAGATGAAACAGGTTTAACCCTAAATTTAGCATTATCGTTTTTTGAAGCAATAAGCTGTACAATTTTTGCCGCAAAACCATTGGTTAATTCTTGGTTGCCATTGGTTAAAAAATCGTTTAAGCGCCAGCGCCAAAAGCCCTCTCCTGCAATTATTCCGGTTGTTTGTGTTTGGTTTTTTACAAAAAACACCAATGGATTATTTGTTTTAACCGCTCCTATTTGTTGGTTAAACAACACCTGTGCATCTGCCGGAAGTTGGTAATTGGCATATGGCGTTGTTAATGGAGGCAGTTTTGCAAAACCATCCCAGGCGGTTGGTTCAACCATAAACAACGAAAATGCATTGTTAGGTACCGCAACTGCTTGGTTTACCGTATTTATATTTGCGCTAATTTTAATATTTATTGGCAATTGTGTTAGGGCGTTGCTATTGGTAGAGGCGCCCAAAACCAATAAAGCCGGAATATTTTGCTGTGTGGCATATTGCACCCAACCAAAACCTTCGTTGCGCAAACCCGGCAGCTGATAAAACACCACCATATCGGCATTTTTAAGTTTACTTTCGCTAACAGCATCTAAGTAAGTTATTTCTGCCTGGTAGGCAGCATTGCTTTCAATTGCTTGTTTGTAGGCGCCCAAATCGGGATGAGGGGCTTGCGTTACCAACAAAACTTTTTGTTTACTTTTTAGCACATTAACCTGAAAAACCAAACTGTTATTTACATAGGTTGCTTCGCCGGGTAGGCGTTCTACATGCACGGTGTAGGTTTGTAAACCTTCGTTTTGTGCTTTTACCGGAATAATTATTTCGTTGTAATCGGCATTGCCTTTGGCGTTAATCGTTGCGGTATGTAGCGTATTATTGTTGTGTTCGACCCTAATTAATATGTTTTGCTTGTTAATATCTAAGCTTTTAACAGCAGCTAAAATATTAAAGGTACTTCCTTCAAAAGCCACATCGTTGTGTTTTACACGCAACAATTGAAGGTCTTTGTAAACAGTAGTATCGCCAAGTGCAATGGAGTAAACCGGAATATTAATTTGCTGTGCAGCGTATTGCGGATTTTCGCCTTGGTTATAAATACCATCCGATGCCATAACAATAGCGCCCAAATTTAAGTTGGCAAAAGTATTTTTGGCCTCGTAAAACACTTGCGCCATATTGGTTTGGCTTTGGTTATAAGCAGGCATTTGGTTGCTTATTATGTTTGAACCAAAAGCCCATAGCTGTACCTGAAAATATTTACTTAAGTTGTTTATTAGGTTTTGAACCGACGAATTAAACGTATTGTAATAAAACGCAGAATCTTTGTTTAACACAACCGATTTACTGTTATCTAATGCAACCACCACCACAGGTTTTTCTATGGTTTTAGAGGTTAAGTTTAACAGCGGATTAATAAGCAGCAAATAAATGCCATAAAGGGCTAAAAATCGAATTAGCATTAATACCCATAACAGTTTTTTAGATGTAAGGTTAAGCTGGTTTTTACCATACAAAAGCCACGCAAGCGCTGCGCAAAGTGGCAGGCCAAGCAATAGAAAAAGCGTTGCATATGGGGTTTGAAATACCAAAATCGGCCAGATTTTTAAAGGTAAACTACATTACCATGCCACCACAAACATTAATGGTTTGTCCGGTAATATACGTGCTGCCATCGCCGGCTAAAAATAAAACGCAATTAGCCACATCTTCGGGCGACCCACCCTTTTTAAGTGGAATGCCTTTAACCCATTCGGCCCTCACTTCCGGGGTTAAAGCCTCGGTCATTTCGGTTTCAATAAAACCCGGTGCAATGGCATTGCAACGAATGTTTCTAGAGCCCAATTCTTTGGCAACCGATTTGGTAAAACCAATCATACCGGCTTTAGAAGCAGCATAATTGGCCTGCCCTGCATTACCTGTAATACCCACCACCGATGTTATGTTTATAATTGAGCCGGCTTTTGCTTTCATCATGGGTTTCATGGCGGCCTTGGTAAGTGCAAATGCCGATTTAAGGTTGGTGTCTAACACTTCGTCCCATTGTTGCTCAGACATGCGCATAAGTAGCGTATCGCGGGTAATTCCGGCATTGTTTACTAAAATATCTAATGCGCCAAAATCTTTTAAAATTTCATCTACTAAAATATCTGCCTGGGCAAAATCGGCAGCATTGCTTTGGTAGCCTTTGGCTTTTACGCCAAAAGCTGCAAGTTCTTGCTCAAAAGCGCGTGCTTTTTCTACACTGCTGGCAAACGAAAAAGCAATATTTGAACCGGCCTGTGCCAGTTTAATGGCTATACCTTTACCAATGCCACGCGTTGCACCGGTAACTAATGCCGTTTTTCCTGAAAGTTGCGTCATACTAATTATGGTTTTTTGGCAAATATGGTTAATTCGGTTCAAAATAAACCAATACATTTTATTAAAAACTGGTTTTGCGCTAATTAATAATAAAACCAGGTGCATTGAAATACCATTTTGCCAAGTTGCCTGAAATATGTAATGTTTAGTAAGGAAGATATTTAAGCACAAGAGTAGATATGTATATGGGTAAACAACAGATGGTTAAACTTAGCCCAAAAAAGCCAATAATTATAATACCGGAGCTTGGTTTGGTAAGCTAAATGTCATAAAACACTTAATTTTTTCTTAAAATTAATTAAATTATGGTGAAAAGTTTGTTAAAATTTTCTTAATTCGTTTTTTTAAATAAGCAACCAACTAAAATTTAAATTATGAAAAACAAACATTTACTAACACGAATTGGGCCGTTAATGCTGCTGTTGGCATTAATTTTTGGGCACACAACAGGTGTTCAAGCCACGCAACTAAGTGGAACTTACACCATCGATTCGGCGGGTACGCCATCTGCAACAGTTTTTAGGGATTTTAATTCGGCTATTATTTACATGACCGGTAGTGCAGCCCGCCCCGATGGCGGCCCTTCTAATACTACACCTTTTGGAGTAAGCGGGCCGGTTGTTTTTGAGGTAATGCAAGGTACTTACACCCAACAAGTAAATATACCTGCCATTACAGGCGCATCTGCCACCAATACCATTACTTTTGATGGTGGACAAGGCAATGCAGAAACCCGCATTTTACAATTTACCGCAGCCAGTAATACCGATGCGCATACTTTGCGTTTTTCTAGTTGCTCGTGGGTAAATGTTAGAAATTTAACCATTAGGGCCAATGGCACAACAGGTGGTATTGCAGTGCACTTTTTTGGTGCAAACACCACCAATAACGCTGTAAGACATTGCAGAATTTTAGCGCCAATTACCACCAGCACCAGTGTAAGGTGTATAATGGCTACAAACTCAAATTTGTCTTCTACCGGTGGCGGCTGCTCGGGTAGCTCTACTACCATTTCCAATATCTTTATCGATTCTAATTATATTTTTGGTGGACAAACGGCTATTTTCTTGTCGTCATCTGTTACAAGTGGGGGAACATTTAACTTTTTTGTAAGAAAAAATATAATAGAAAATTGCAGTTCTGTGGGTATTGGTGCATCTACATCTGGTGGTTATTTATACCATGATAATTATATTAATATGGCTCCTAACAATACCACCAGTATTGGCATCCAGCATTGCAATGGTTCAATTGCATCTGGAACAATGCAATATGTAATAACTAGTAATATTATTGAAAATGCGGGGCAATATGGTATTCGCTTTCAATCTAACAATCCAAACTCTGGTATAAATTTCCCAACAGTAATTGCCAACAATTACATTAAGCCAACTTTTTCTAATGCATCATGTTGGGGCATGGATTTTAGCCAACCACGTAACCACAAGGTTTACAACAATACCATTATTATGAATATGCCTAATGGTGTAGGTATTAATTTGGGCGCTAGTGCTCAAAATCCACCTGCCACCATAAAAAACAATATTATTATGTTAAGGGCAAACAACGCTTCAAACCTATGTATAAATGCTGGAGCCGGAACTTTAGATACAGCAGATTTTAATGTATATATTAAAAACAATCCAGACCCAAGCACCAATATTGTTAACTTGCTAGGTACCACATTAACAAAACTTAATTACAAAGGAGCATTGGGTTTAAACCTAAACTCTTCTTTAGAAGATCCATTGCTTATGTCAGACAGTTTACCAAAGCCGGGTAATATTTGCCAAAAAGGACAACGTTTGTGGTATGTAACACACGACATATTTGGCGATACACGTCCTAATCCACCACAAATTGGCTGTTCTGAAGCAGCAGGTGGCGTATCGGTAGATGTGAGCATGGTAGATATAATTGAGCCTGTAACTTATCCTGTTACCGCAGGTACACAAACCGTTAAGGTTAGAATTAAAAACAATGGTGTATTGCCATTAACCAATGCAACTGTTTCGGTTCAATTGGGTCAAATTACCGCTTCTGTTATATACAGTGGTAGCCTCGGTACTTGCGAAATCGATACGGTTGAATTCTCGGGTGCAAATGCATTAACCCTTACATCGGGTACTAACGTAATAAGGGCATGGGTTTACAATGCCTTAGACACTTTAAACGGCAACGATACCGTTCAGGCAACATTTTGTACACCATTACCGGTTGGTACTTATACCATAGATACCGGAATTGTATCGGCTACTAATTTTAGAAGCTTTGGCGAATTGGCAGCTGTATTAAACTGCGGTGGTATTAGCGGCACCGGTGTTATGGAATTTATTGTATCGCGCGGTGTTTACACCGGTCAGTTAAACCTTAATGCTATCAATGGATTATCGGCAGATGCCAGAATTATATTCCGTTCGGCAGATAATAATGCCGACTCGGTTGAGTTAAATTATTTTGCTACAAGTGCAAACGACAACTTTGTAGTTAAATTAACAAATACCAGCTTTGTTACCTTTAGAGACATGACCTTTAGAGCAGTTAGCACTAGTTTTGGACGTGTATTTGAGTTTACCGGAACAGTTAATAGAGATACCATCGAAAATTGTAAAATCTTAATGCCGGCTGTGGCCACCACATCTACCAACTTTGTTGGCATTTGGGCCAATCCGGCTTTGGGTAAATTAAACTACATCAACAACAACCAATTTACCGGTGGCGGATATGGTGTTTATTGGTTTGGTTCAAACGCTACAAACTTTGCAGATAGTAACCAAATCTCTAATAACTTATTTTCTAACCAGTATTACATGGGTACGTATACGAGTTTTAACTACAATATTAAAATCTTAAGAAACACCATTAATCCAAACTTAGGATTATCATCGTTTTATGGTATTTATGTAACCAACAGTAATTTTGTTGAAGTGGCTAATAATAAAATTACCCCTTGGAATGGTGGTTATGGTTATTTCTTTAGTGGTGTAAGTGGTACAGCACAAAACCCATCTCGTATGTATAATAATACATTAGCCGGCGGATTAACCGGTACATCTTATGGTATTTATTTATCGAGCACAACTTTTACTGAGATATACCACAATACAATATATCTAACCGGTACTGCTGCCACCAGCTATGCAGGTTATTTTGTATTAACCGGTACTGCAAACAATACTGCTGTTATTAG
>VFQQ010003624.1_pt1 | contig 14698 bp, 24 predicted proteins | sample 3512341 | NCBI WGS metagenome assembly VFQQ01 (sample SAMN10412373, study PRJNA504923) | tailings metagenome | isolation source: Relicate 2 Philex TSF1 revegetated site | place: Philippines: Tuba, Benguet | collected 2017-08-29 | reverse complement strand
AGGGTGCCCCCTCCGCCGCGACGGCGGGCCGCCGCCCACCCGGCACCGATGCTGCGGCACAGCGGTGCCACCTGCCCTCCTCTGGGTGATGTCTTTCCATCATTCTACACAGCATTGCATGGCAGGGCAGGGTGCCTGGCTCACCCAGCTGGTGCCGCCGCCAGCCCAGCCATTCGCGCGAATGGCTGAGCCATTCGTACGAAAGGCTGGGTCATGTGCCGGGAGGCCAGCGCTTGCGGTGCCACCTGCCCTGCCCCTGGGTGATGTCTTTCCATCATTCTAAACCATTGCATGGCAGGGCAGGCTGCCTGGGTCACCCAGCTGGTGCCGCCGCCGGCCCAGACCTGGTGAACCATTCTTTGTTTTGTGTATTTGCCAGCGTTACACGAGGGTACAGCTTGCATTGCTGTCATGCTACAGCTGCACTGTTTGGATTACCCAGCAACAGCTGTTGGTGCCGCCAGCGCATCAGGTGCTGTGGGATGCCAGGGCTGGGGTGGCTGGACCAGCATCTCCATGTCGTCGAACGCTGCAGGGCAGAAGTGCAACTCAACCCATTTGAGGCGGTTACGTGCTTCTGGTAGCTGAGTTCTCGCACATTGGATGCCAGGACAGCATATGCTGCTGTGCGCCGCACCGCATTTCACAGTAACAGCACACACACATACCCCGACAACATAATGCGCGCGTGCAGCAGCAGCTCACCCAGGCAGAGCAGCGGGCGGCCGCCCAGCACAGCGTTCAAGGCCTCCGGGCTGCTGCGCTCCTCCTGCAAGATGAGATGAGAAGAGTGGCGAGTGAGTAAATAGGAACACGTACAGCAGGACAGCCACCGCCAAGCTAGGTTTGGCTGTCATGTTGTGAGTGCGCTGAAGCATCATACTGTGGTCCAGCCCCCCAAACCGCACTCCTTCAGCAGCAGTGCTACACCACCCAGCGTGCAGCAAGGCTGGGACCCGCCCACCGCACCTCTGGTCGCGTGCCTGGGAACGTCACACGCGCAGGCGGCAACGGCCGCACGTATGCAGTCAGCTTCAGGCTGTACTTGAGCAGGCCAGGGTGGTCTGGAGTGGCGCCGCTGCAGCGCAGTTGGGGGTTCCAGTGGCAAGCGACGGGGTGGTGAACCAAGACTGATAAGCGTGTGCGCGTTGAGAGCGACTCCCCAGCAGCACAGCAGCACCGCTTCAGCGGTGTGCGCAGTCAAGGAACCCACGACTTGCCACCTGGCCCACGGCTGGCACAAGCAAGGACTGGGCAAACAAAGGAGCGTGTGGGGAATGCACCTGAAGCTGGGCAGGAACATTTGGATGCGCGGCGCCCAGGCGGGTGCCAGCTGCGGCATCTCGATGCGGCACACGGGTGACGACAGGCCGCGTCCGTGTGTGTCCCGCCGCCCGCGGCCGCCCAGCAGCCCCCACAGGCCTGCCCCGCCTCGTCCCGCTGGCTCGCTGTTGCACAGCTCTACCACGGCAGTGGGGCTGCCAGCACCAGGCGCGCTTGTGCCTGGCTCGCCGCCTCCACGGCGGCTGCGCGCATGTGGCAGGTCCCACCAGCTGCCATGCCGACCCCTGCTGCCGCCGCTGCTGCTGCTGTCTGCCTGCCGGGCGGGGCGGTCGTGGCGCCCGCCCAGGCTGCTGCTACCCTCAGCGCCTCCACCACCCTGCAGCGCCGGTAGTGGCAGGGCCTTGAAGCTGGCCATGCGGCTGGGCAGGCCCACCGACGCAATGCCATGGTCGCGCGCATCTCTGCAGAGCAGAGGTGACAAACAGTCGATGCTTGCCCATGGAGTGCAGCTTGGCAGTAACGCTCAGTCCACATGTCTCAGTGGCACATGCCAGCACGCTGTGTAAACAAAACAACAGCTGCCATCCGGCGACATCAGCCATGCCACTAGGGCTCTCTTTGTCCGCCGCAACGGGTACATGCGTAGCTGCAGCCCACCTGTCGTTCACGTACACGCGCGCCGCCCAGGCGCAGGAGGTGGGGAAGTTCCAGGCCAGCCCCGCCAACGCCACGCACTCGTCAAAGGCGCCCACCGGCGAGTCTGCAGGTGCGCGAGGCAGAGCGCATTTGTGTGTTGCAGGTGGGGAGGCGGGCCCGGAGCGCAGGTGGCGATCGGTGCCAAAAGAAGAGCTGAAGAGCCTGGGCAACAACACACCCGGCCCGAACGGCACATGCTGCAGAGCCCACTGAACATCCTGCAGCATGCCAGCCCCGCAGTGCGCCCTGCTGACCCACCGCTGTAGCGTGCCAGGTAGAAGCCGCCGAGCGTCCAGCCAAAGAAGCTGACCAGCGGCAGCTCGGCAGGCACGTACTTGCGAGCCTGCGAGGCGGGGCCAACGTGTCTAAGCACCTCAGGTGTCATGCAGGTCCAGCTGACTCATCAGACAGCACTAGGCTTGTGCAAAATACACGACTCAGCCGTACAAATTGGCTGGCCTCTGGGCAGGCAGTGCAGCAGTGCAAAGGCTGCTCCACTCGGCGCACCTCCTCCACGCGCACGAGCGACAGCTGGTACAGCGCCCGCCCCCGAAACTCCCAGGGCGCCTCGCCATATCCCATCCTTTGTTTCTGGCGGTGGGAGAGGTGGGAGCTCTGTGGGCGGCGGCAGGTGTGCCACCATGGCGGCAGCGGGTGCAGTGGCACACCACAGCGGCAAGCGCATTGCCGGATTGAGGAGCAGCATCGCACCTGTTGAGCTCACGAGGGTCAAGTCTGATCCACACAGGGCCCCACAGTCGCAACTGGAGAGAGAGCGCGAGCTGTGGGGCGCACGGACGATGGCAGCGTGGTGCACTCACTCGGCGAATGGCATGGGCCCACGACAAGCTGAAATAAGGCCACGCAGAGCGGATGGGATCACCGGCGCACCACCGGCGTGACACGTCGGCATGCGCATGGAGCAGGGCAAGCTTTATGAAGCCGGATCGCAGTGGCATCGTTTCGGTAGCATGCAAGTGCAGAGCCGGGCGGCCAGGCGCTCCCGTGTGCTTGCCGACGCGCGGTTGAGCGGGCTGCTCTCCTGAGCCGCCTGGAGGCCTTGCGGTGCAGCCCGAACAATCCCACGTTTCAGCATGCAGGCCTCCGTAGCTGCCGTCGTGCTGGGCGGCTGCCAGGAGTCGGCGGATGCGGCGCCGCACCGCCCGCCAGCCTCCCCTTTGGCCCAGGTGAGCAAAAATTATGCTTGCCACCTCAGCTGCCGCTTGTGAATGTGCTGTGCAAGTTGCCTCACCACCTGGTCTGTTGCTGCAGGTCGAGGCGGTGGGTCGGGCACTGCCGCGGGCGCCCATCCCCGCCGACCTTCTGGCTCGGCAGGCGCTCCACGATGCAGCTGCGGAAGCGGCGGCCGCAGCTGGGCCCGCAGCCCCAAACTGCCTGGAAGCCTGCTGCCTGCGGGATGACCTGCACCTGTTCATGTGCGTGGGGTGGTTGCTGCAATTCCTACACGCTCTGCTGCTTTTCTGCACGCACCTGCTCTTGGCCTTCCCCTTACGCTCCCCTGCCTGCCACCCAACCACCGGCTTTTGCAGGCCCGCAGGCCCAACACGCAGCCTGCTGACATGGGCACGCCTGCCGCTACCGCTGCTGTATGAGGGCGGACAGGTGGTTGCTGCTGCAGACGGAAATGTAGGGGCGGGTTCTGCTGCTGCCCAGCGCCTGGGCGTAGGCGTGCATGCTCCAGCCTGTTCGTACCATTCCAGCCCTTCCCCGTCCCGATGCCCTGCAGTTCAGCTACCCGCTGTGCCAGGTCGGCCTGCCAGCGCCCCTGATGCAGCTGGCGCTCAACGGGTGAGGCACGCACAGCGCCTGCTGGCTGTGCCTCGGCGCTTCTGTGTGGTGATGCGGAGGCTGCTGCCCAATTGCATATCAATGCTTATCTGCCCTTCTGGGTGTTTTCTCTCTGCCGCAGGCGCGCGTCGGTGGGCTGGGACTCGTGCCTGTGGCACACAAACCTGCCTATGCTGGCGGCCCGATCAGGCGAGCAGTCGGGTGGGAAGCGCATCGCCCAGTGGCACAGTGCAATGTCTGCGCACATGATGGCACATAGCCTTGTCACAGTCCAAGCTGGTATGCTCGCCCTGCTGCACCGCAGAGTACACCATGACATTGCTGCAGCTGACGCCAGGGGCAGGGCGTGCTTTGGATGAGTCGGAGCAGCTGCGGCAAGCACGCGCGCGCTCGCCTGCTGAAGAGGGCGGCGGCAGCGACGATGGCGACAGTGATGCAGGGCAGGGAAGCTCAGAGGAGTGGGAGGATGACGGGTGAGCGGCAGCGTTTTTGTTGTTGTTTGTTGGTGTCACATGCGCTGCTGCTGGTGCCACAGCCAGGGTGCCCAGTTGAAACTGCATGATCTGAGCTGCTGCTGATGCATGGTCCCACTTTCTGCTCCCTCACCGTGTTGCAGAGGCGGGTTTGACCTGCGCCGACTGTGTGTGGTGGGCACTTGCAGTCCCACCGCCCACATTTGCTGGCAGCGCCACTTGACGCAGCAGCCGCTGCTGCTGCTGGATGATGGCACACTACTGGAGGTGCAGGTGCAGCAGGGAGTGCAGGTGCGGCTGGGTGGGGGCAGGCAGGCTGCGAGTTGGACGCCAGAGCTGGTTGGGTTTTGGGCAGCGGCCCTTGGCCATTGATGCGTATTTGCCAAGTTGCTCCAGCCTGAATAACTCCATTTTCCCATGTGCCCCTCTTGCCCGCAGGTAGTGGAGGCTTGGCGGCCGCCGGCGGGTGCAGTGCCGACCTGCCTGCGAGGGGTGCTGCAGGTGGCGGGCGGCGCGCAGCCGCGCACCGCACTGCTGGCACTGCGCAACCGGCTGTCTCGCCTGGATCTTCGCAGCTCGGGCGGCACGCTGAGCCTGCTGTGGCAGTGCCCGCAGGGCCAGCACCTGACTGCCGTGTGCGCTGCGCCGGCAGCGGGGAATGGCCCTGGCGGCGGCAGTGCAGCCGAGCATTTGCTTGCAGCGGCCACCGGCAGTGCAGCCGAGCATTTGCTTGCAGCGGCCACCGGCAGTGGCGCTCAGAGCAGTGGGGCGCGGGTGCTGCTGTTTGATTTGCGCCGGCCAGGCCAGCCGGTGGCAGCCTGGGATCAGCCGCGCCTGGGTGAGCAGGGCTTTGAGGCAGGCACCCTGCTCCGCTGGCTGCCCACCGCAGCACCGGCCGCCGGCTTTGCAGGCAGTAGCAGCAGGCAGCAGCAGCGGCCCGACGGGGGGCAGCTGCAGCGGGGAGGCCTGCTAGTGGCAGGCAGCAGCAGCGGTGGCCAGGTGGTCGGCTGCCAGTTTGCGGAGCAGGTGCGTGCTTGCGGCGTGGTTTTTTATGCCATCGACTCAGCCCAGCAAGTCTGCCCTACGTAGCAACAGCCTGCTTTTTGTGTGTGCACGTGTGCTGCGTGTTGACGCGGCACTGCCGAAATCAGTAGCACCGAGCTGCGCCTGCAAGCTTGCCCTGGTCTTATCACACTGGCTGACCCGCACCTGTGTGCTTGCAGGCTGTTGGCCCTGCCCTGCAAGCCAGGGGCGGACAGATCCAGGAGCGGCCTGCAGAAGCAGCGGCATTGCTGCTGGAACGGCTGCAGGCGTCCTTGGAGGAACAGCAGGAGCAGCAGGCTCCGCAGGCCGAGGGCAGCGGCACTGGGGCACCACCGCAGGCGGCGCAAGCCGCTTCAGTGCCTATGCCGCTGCAGCCTCCGCCGGCACTGCCGCTGGCGCCGCAGCTGCTGTGGCAGCCGGCACACAGCTGTACGCTGACCCCTGTGCCGCCCGGCACACCAGTGCTGTTGCAGCCGCCAACAGAACAGCAGCTGGGGCTGCAGCGCTGGGTGGAGGCGGGGCGGCTACGCATGCAGAAGCTGAGCGCTGCGACAGGGGTGGCCATGCAGGCAAGTAGGAGCAGCAGACTGGGTCGTGTTGCACTGGCAAAGTGCAGGTATAGGGGAGGCATGGTGCATCTCCAGCCGGACTGCGCCTCACCCCATGCTGCCACATGCTGCCCCTTGCTGGCGCCGCAGTTTCAGCGGGCCAGCGAGCGGCAGCGGCACTCCCACCAGCTGGCAGGCCTGGCGGCTGTGGAGGCGGACTGGGCCACTGGCCAGCAGCTACCGGTGCCCCTGCTGTGCAGCCTGACACCTCAAGGCGATGTCCTGCTGTTGCTGCTGCGGGACGGGCAGAGCGAAGAGGCAGGGCAGCAGGCCGCTACCGCAGCTGCCGCACCACCGCTGCTGGTCCCCGTAGGGCAAGGGCCGCCCGACGGTGCAGGCACGAGCAGAGATGAGCAGCAGAGCAGGCCAGAGGCAGCAGCTGGTACACGGCTGCTGCCGTATGTGCGAGGGGTGCCGCGTGCAGTTGTGGCGGCTGTGTCAGACGGCATGCTAGAGTAAGTTGGGTCACACAGACGTTGGCAGCAGCTTGCTCAGGGTTGAACACCTGCAGTTTTGTCCCCTGCAAGCAGCATTAAGAACTGCAGCTTCCCAACATGTGACCTGTCTGCTACCCTTGGCTGCACAGGGCCTGCGGCTGCTGCAAGGAGTGCCCAAGTCGGTATTTGCACGGCTGCGCCACTCGTGTTGCTCTAAGACAGGTGGGGATGCCGCTGGACTGACACCTCCTCTCGGTTCAGCCCATCAACGTTGGCCCGCGCTGCCTGCTGTGTCCCTGCTGTGCAGGTCGGGCTGCTGAAGCGACCTGGAGAGCACAGTGGGCATAACCAAGCCATCGCCACGGTGCCGGCTGGCGACAGGGAGCGTGAGTGCCGCTGGCAGGGGTCATGGCTGGCATTCATTTTGTCTCATGTGTGGGTGCCATGCAAATGCCTCTACTAGGACCCAGCTGCCAAGCGCCAACCACCCTGAGCTTTTGCGAACCATCGCGTTGCCATGTTGCAGGCAGCATTGTACAGCTGCCCCTGCACACGGCCCTTGCACAGCGCCTCGTCCAAGAGAATGCGGAGCCGCTTGGTCAGCCACCAGGGCAGCCGGAGCAGCAGCGCACAGCGGCGGCATTGGACAATATCCTGCTTCGCCTGCGCCGCAGCTGCATCTCCTTGCGTGAGCTGCAGGCAGCACTGCAGCTGCAGCTGCCAGCAGAGGGCACACAGGCCCAATCTAGCAGCAGCAGCGATGACGAAGGCGAAGCACGCGCCTTGAGCAGCGTGCGGCGCGCGCAGCAAGCGGCGCGGCAGCAGGTGCGGCGCGAGTGGCGGCAGCAGCGGCTGCAGGAGAGGGATGCGCAGCGAGATGCCCAACAGGCTGCACTGGCGGCCCTGCTGGAGGGCCCACTTGCTTCCGGCAGCGCTGCTGATGGCTCCAGGCCAGGCCAGGCTGGGCGTCGAGCACCCCAGCGGCGCAGCCGGCAGGGAAAGCGCTCGGCCGCAGCTGCAGCAGGGCAGCACCTCACGCCGTCTGCTGCTGCGCTGGAGGCGGTGTTGCAGCGGGCGCAGCTGCTGCTGCAACGGCCGCCGTCTGGACCAGCGGGCGAGCAGCAATCGTGGTTCCACCAGCAGCATCAGGAGCAGCAGCAGCAGGAGGCCCGTGGCCAGCCTAGCGAGCTGTTGCCGGCAGTTGTGCCTGCCCCTTTCCGCGAGCAGTTGGCAGCTGCACTGCACCGGCCTGCAGCCCAGGAGGCGGCTGCAGCAGCAACTGCGTCAGCAGCCACAGGAGGCGGGTCGGTCCAGCCACAAGGAGAGCCGGCAGGCCGGCCTGGGTGGCAGATTGCGCCCCGCAGCTTTGTGCTGTTCCCAGCACCAGATGGGCAACAGCCGCCGGCAGCCCCGCGCCTGGAGGTGCAGCGTGCCGCCGCCGCAGCAGATGTGCTGTTGCTGACCCGGCATGTGCATGAGGAGGGCGGCGCATCCACTTCGGCAGCAGCGGCGGCGGAGCGCGGCGGCAGCGGTGCGCCTGCGCCCTGGCTGTGCCTGCGGCCCCTCGACCCGCCAGTGGCGGACGATGCGGCTGCAGTGCTGGCCGAGCTGCGGGCGGCCTGGGCTTGAGTGTGGTTCTGCAGCATGCATGGGGTTCAGTCTGTAAGCATCTGCAGATATCTGCACATCAGGCGTTGGCCGGGCGCCGCGGCGTGGCGCCGCCCAGCGGGCGCCGCCGCCTGCTAAAGAAGGCCGAGCAGTCCATCGCGTCGCACGGATTGCACATCCGAGCTGTGATCTGCCGCCTGCGCGACTCGATCTTTAAAAAGCAGCTTGCAGGAGCGTCCCACTGCAAACGGCGAGGTGCTGCAAGATGGAGGCAGAGGCGGTCGCACCTGTTGTGGAGGCCCAGGAGCCCGCATCCAACGCCCCGGAGGCCGCCGGTGGGCCTCTTCGGGATGGAATGATCGCAGAGAGACTCGCGCTTGCATCTCTCGCGGCACGGGCTGTGCGGCATAAGCGGCTCGCCCTGATGCAGTCGCTGCGCAAGCGCCGCCGCGCTATAACCTTCACCACCCGCCGCCGCCGCCGTGCCCCGCCTGCCCGCAGAGCCCGCCGCTGAGAAGGCCGAGGGCCCTGCTGCAGCCGAGGCGGAGGCAGGGGCTGCCGAGGCGGAGAAGAAGACGCCCAAGGCGGCGCCCAAGCCGCGCGCCAAGCCCACACCCGCCTCGGAGCCCGCGGCCGGCACCGACACCGGCGGCCGCGCGCGCCGCGAGCGCAAGCAGGTGGGTGGGGCCCGGGCGGCAAGCTGTTGGAGAGCTTGGTAGTGCACAATGTGCAGCATATTGATCTGCCGTGCGTCCATGGGCTGCGCTGCACGTGTCCGTGCTGCATGAGAAGCCAGCACCGACCACTCTGCGCAGCAGCTTTCAATTCCCACCTGCCGCTGCCGCTGTACCCTTGGCGGTGCTGCTACGATGTTGTGAGCTTGTGGTGCTGTTGCCAGTACTTTTGCTTTCATCTTTCTGCTGCAGGTGGACCGCTTCCAGGTGGAAGCCAAGCGCGAGACGGAGGATGTGGCGGTGCCGCAGGGCTCGGGCGAGCGCCTGCGCGACATCCCAAACGTCGGCTTTAAGCTGGGCAAGCTGACGGGTGCGTACACCAGAGGGGGGTTGCTGGCTCTGAGGGGCCAGCTTGCCCGGGTGCAGGGGCCAGTGCGCCAGGGTGCTGCTGAGGTGCTGTTGCGGAGGGTGCATGCAGGGAATTGAGCTGCAGCAAGGGGTGGGGGCACGGTCAAGAACACCGCAGCGCTGGATTGGCCTGCTCGTTGGGCTGCTGCTTGCACACCCGAGAAGGAAAGGCTTTCCACATTACACCCTTACACATTGTACCCTCCTGCAGGCAAGGACGAGCTGGTGGAGGGCCTGCACATGGTGATCTACCGCCGCAAGGGCGCGGTGAGTGGGCAGCCGTGGCTGATTGTGGGTTTTTTGTCTGTTATGCCATGAGCAGCAGTGGCTGCTGCTGCTGCTGCTGGGCCGTTTGTGGAGTTGCAGCTTGTGCACGCACTGGCACCACCTACATGCCTCCGCAGCAACACCAGCATGTCTATTTTCATGTCTGAATTGTGCACCACCTTTCCCACCGGTTGAACTGTCAAGCGCAGGCCAACCAGCGCAAGAAGGCGGTGCTGGACTTCTGCGGCTTTGCGTTTGCGGACGACCAGCAGGTGTGCCGGAGGCAGGCAGCCGGAGAAGGCCGTTGTCTGTTAGTCGATGCCTTCCTGCCATGTCTGCATGGCAATACTCAAATCAATGCCTGCTGCCCCACCCCGAGTCTGTGCTGCTCTGCTCTGCTCTTCCAAGTCTCTCTCGATCTAACTACCAACTCAATCACTTGCTGCCCCTGCCTCCTAACAATATGCAGGCCAAGGAGGTGGAGGCGCGCAAGGCCAGCCTGGGCAAGTGGAAGCTGGACTTGCTGCACCGCCTCATGGATGTGCTGGACCTGCAGCGCGGTTCGGGCGACAAGGTGCGAGGGAGGGTGTGGCGAACTGCTCTCTGTACGGTCTGTCGTCCAAATGAAGGCTGCTCTCCATACGTACACACAGTTGCCAGGCCAGGATCCCATGCAAGCTCGTCTTTCCACTCACGCGGGCTGCATGCTGGCATCGCCACGCGTCACTCAGCTCCTTTCCTTCCTCTCTAACCTGCTGCCAGGCTGCCAAGATTGACCGGGTGCTGGAGTTCCTGCAGTCGCCCAAGGCGCTGAGCGAGGTGGACCTGGCTGCCAAGGTGAGAGGGGGGGAGGAGGAAGCAGCGCTGGATTGCTGATTACAGGGGGCAACCAGCGCCTGGGCTGCTAGCTCTGGTAGGCCGATGGCACGACTGTCACTGAGCGCTGCATGCCCTGGTGTGCAACCCACAGCTTATCGCTTTGTCCCGATGACTTCCAACCATGATTTCACAGCATCATTCGCGTTTCCTCCCTGTGCCCAGGAGGCGGACAAGAAGGCCAAGGAGAAGGGGAAGCGGGAGCGGGCGGCGGCCAAGAAGGAGAAGGTGCGACTGGGCAATAATATAATGCCCACACTTCGCTGCCGTGCTGCCTCCGGTACAGCTGCACTGCCATGGAAGTTGCGCAATGTTGGTTGTGAAATTGCAGGTGTGCGGTAGCAAATGGCCTGTGTGCACATGGGACCCGTTCCACATTCCCTCTTGCTTGTGCCCCTGCTGTTTGTGCAGGAGCAGGCGAAGAAGGAGAAGGTGCGTGGCACGGCGGCAGTGCCACCGAGCTCATTCCGTTGGTACCGCCGCATCAGGGTCGGCAGCCATGCATGAAGCTGGCGTCGAAGCAGGCAGCAGGCAGGCATGGGTGCCAGCAGACACACTCGCAGTCAAGCCGAGTGTTTTTGACATCACAATCTGCATTGCTTGCCGCACGCAGGAGAAGGCCAAGCAGGAGAAGGCGGCCGCTGCCAAGCGCAAGAGCTCGGGCGGCGCAGGCCGCCCCGCCAAGGTGCCGGGCTGCCCTGCTTTATCAACCGAGCATTGTGCAGCATGACTTGTCGCCCGCTTGCACTGCTAGCACTGCTGGCTTGCGCCAATGATTTCAGCTGCCCTCGGGTGGCGGTTGCCCCTGCGGTGGCACTTACCCCTGCAGTGGCGGTTGCACTTGCGCACGAGCTGGCCGTCTGAATGCGCTTTTGTTTGGCTCCTTGATTGTTTTCCTGAGTGCAGAAGGCCAAGAAGGAGGAGGAGTCGGAGGAGGAGCCGGAGAGCGAGGTGCGGGCAGCAAGGCAGTGAGCCATTGGGGGCTGTTTGTGGTCATTGTGTAGGCAAGCAGGCTGGGTACCAGCAGGTCCTGGCTTTGCCTCCTCCTGCCTGCCCTCGCCTTCTGTCTTTTTTAACCCCTCGCGGCGTAGTCTGAGCAGTCTGAGGAGCAGGGCTCCAATCGAATTGAGGAGCAGGCCTTGACTTTGCCGCGAGCCCTGCTGCCTTCTCACCTCACTGCTGTCTCTTGCCCCGTTTCCATCGCATACAGCCCGAGTCTGAGGAGGAGGAGGGCTCCGATGAGGAGCAGGCCTCTGACTTTGAAGCCGAGGAGCTGGGCGGAAAGAAGAGCAAGGGCAAGAAGGCGGCGGGCGGCAGCGCCACCAAGCGCGGGCGCAAGGCAAAGGCGGAGGTGAGGCGCCAGGGGGCGGAAGGTTATAGGGGCGAGCGCTGGGGGAAGAGGAAGGGGGAGGGCTGTGCTGCTGCTGCAGCGGCGGCAGCTGGCTGGTGCCCCACAGTGCATGCCGTTGCGCTGACAGCCAGCTGTTGAGCACGCCTCCCTGCTTTTTTGCCTGCCTTCTCCTGGCTCAGGAGGAGGAGGGGGAGGGGGAGGATGAGGGTGCAGCTGCTGAGGAGGGCGCCGGCCCTGCAGCAATGGACGAGGATGAGCAGCCGGCGCAGGACCCCGCCAGCCAGGTGGGGTTGGCTTTGTGCAAGCAGCAGGCATGGTGGGTGGCTGAGCAGGGGGCCGAGCTTGTTGTGATGGGCAGCAGGCCGCCAACAGAGGGCAGAAAGCTGGAGCGGGATGCTGCGGCGAGCCTGCTGGGAGCAGGTGATGGCTTGTCTGCACGCCGCTCAAGGTCTTGCTCCCACGCCGGCGATGTACCTTCTTACCGCGCCCTGCCCCACCCAAACCAAGCAGGTCCCGCTGCAGGGGGAGGTGGTGTGACTCTCTGCCTGCCTCGGATTCCTCTGCTCGATCATCGGTGGCCCACACATCCCCCACCCACCGCCACCAAGCAGGTGCCGGCCGAGGAGCTGCGGGGCGAGGTGGAGGGCATCCTGGCAGGCATGGCGGCCGCCGAGCTGCGCGCCATCACCGCCAAGCCCATCCTCAAGCAGCTGGGTGCGTGAGGGTGCAGAAGTGGGGCCATGCAGCGCCGCTCTGTGTTATGCTGCTTTCGTTGGAGGCGTTAGGCTGGCGCCATCACTGCCAAGCCCAACCCTGAAGCAGCGGGTACATGCGCGCATGCGCCCCCAGCGCGGGCGGAGCAGTGACGCCAGTTCCGTGCTCTTTCACCCTGCACCTCTTTTTGCCACCCATGCCTGTGTTCCTCCTTGCCCTGCTTCAGAGGCCAAGTACGGCTTCAGCCTGCGGCCGCGGAAGCAGGAGGTGATCGAGCTGGCGCACGTGAGCCTGCCTTTCATTCTGTTTCCTCCTGTTGGGGAGCGACAAGTCTTGCCGTGGGACCTGCTGTGATGCTGTTGCAAGTGCAGCTGACATGCTGCATACGTCACAGGCTGCATTTGTCATGGCAAGAGTCTTGCTGACTGCCCAGGCTGCACAATGTTGCGGCGCCGTCAACTGGTGCCATCCATCCCAGCAGCCCGGTCGACAGCTATCACCCCCCCTCATTTACTATGTATCTGCAGGCGTATGTGGTGAAGTACTTTGAGAAGCACCCGGAGGAGCAGGAGGCGGAGCAGGAGCAGGCTGCAGAGGAGGCGCCGGCCGCAGAAGAGGCTGCTCCCGCTGCCGCCAAGGACGCGCCCGCCGCCGCTGAGCATGCGCCTGCTGCAGCAGACGGTGAGCCGGCAGGCAGCGACGAACCTGCTGCCGAGGAGGCGCCGGCAGCTGAGGGCGCAGCGGAGCAGCAGGAGTAAAGCTTTGGAGTCGAGTTTTTGGTGTGCAGCAGGTGACTGGCACTTCTTGTGCCATGAATTGACCGACCGACCGACCGACGGGTGCTGGTGTTGTTTTTTGTTTGCAAAACCGTTCCAAACATGTAACAGGAACCTCTTGGGCATGCCTACAAGCCCTGTCATTACAAATGTACAAACGCTAGAGTTGGTCGTTGAGCAGGGTCAGTAAGTCGGCTGAGCAGGGGTCAGTAAGTACGCGGCATTGCAGCCGGCAGGAAGAGGGGAGGAGGGCGGGTCCAGCTATCTATCACAAGGGGTGTGGCGAGCAGCTAACACAAGGGGCCGGGTCCAGCTATCGCAGGGGGTGGAGAATGAAGGCCAGACAAACACTAGACAATGTGGGGGCTCAGCCACGCGGCTCGAACGGCTGCCACTGCATCGCATCATAGGCGATGTTCCCGTTGGCCAGGCTGGCCCGCTTGGCATACACCCAGCGCACGCCTGCCTGGCGGTCTCGCAGCCCTTCTCCATGGCGCCCTTGCCGCCCTTGGCTTTGGAGCCAAAGGCCAGCGGGTGCTCGTCCCGCAGGCGGGCAAAGCGCGCTGCCGTCACGCTGACCTTCTCACTGCAGGCAGTAGGGAGCGGAGCACAACCGTCAAGAGATGGCGGTTCCTATTCCAATGAGCTGCTGGCACTTTTGCAGGCTGACATCAGCAGGGCGCAGGGTCCTGCCCTCCCCCCCGCCCTCGAGCGCAATCGACCCCGCCGCCCATCCTTGCACTCACCGCACGTGCACATCCAGCTGCAGCCGGTTGGCCCAGCCCTTGCCCTGCAGGCCCAGCTGTCTGACCGCAAAGAAGAAGGAGGGGCGGTGGTCAGCTGTGCCGCCCGCCGCCGCCGCCGCCGCCGCACTAGTGCTGGGTGCCGCGCACGCGGCAGGGACGCAGGGGCACGCCCCCAGCAGGTGCTGTGCCAGCAGGGTGCGGCCTGCTGATGCATTGCCGCCCCCCAGCTGCTCAGCCAGCTGCTCCAAAGCGGTGCGCGCCTCGCTGCTCTGCGGCACAATAGGGCGAGGGGAGGGGAAGGGGCATTGGGAGGCGAGGGCGCAGCATGCGTACACTCAATGCATACACCCTCATACCCGTCGCAGCTTGGGGCCCATGCATCCGTCAGCCCTTGAATATAGCTGCTGGCTGCTGCCAACTCACCACAGCCTCCAGCTGGTGGCGCTGGAAGCTCGAAGTCGGCGGGTCGGGGCGGCTGCCTCCGTGGTCGCCCTTCTCGTACACCTCGCCCAGCAGGGTGGAGCTGAAGTAGGCCATTGAATCTGCGCACTGATCGTTGCCAGTGCCAAAGGGAAATGGCTGTATTTGGCTGGGGTCGGCATTCAGTAGGTCGGGCACCGCCTGTTGGCCAGGAGGGGGAGAGGCGGCAAATGCGTGTCGGGGCCACAGCTGCTACAGCAATCACAGCCGGCACAACCGCTTCGCAGCCCGTTGGCATGCCGCCCTAAACCCTAAAACCCCTAAACCACAACAAACACAGTACGGCCCCGGCGCACGCTGGGCAGCAGAGGGGCGGCCTGCTCAATGGGCTGCTCCATTGGATGCTGCAGCTGCAACTGCTCCATCTGCCCAGCGGCATCAGCAAGTGCATCCTGCTGCTGCTGCTGCTGCTGCTGCTGCTGCTGCTGCTGCTGCTGCTGCTGCTGC
>VFQQ010003623.1_pt1 | contig 14701 bp, 22 predicted proteins | sample 3512341 | NCBI WGS metagenome assembly VFQQ01 (sample SAMN10412373, study PRJNA504923) | tailings metagenome | isolation source: Relicate 2 Philex TSF1 revegetated site | place: Philippines: Tuba, Benguet | collected 2017-08-29 | reverse complement strand
CTCCCCCCCCCCCCCCCCCCTTTCCCGTAATAGTGTTGTTTATCTGGTTCAAATGTACCCGCCACGTGTATTTCATGCCGTCCCGCCGTTCTGTTTTGGCGGCGTTAAGCGTAACGTGTAAGCGATCCCCGGGCTGTTTAGAGAGTGCGCTGCTGGGCAGTGGCTGCGCTGGCTGAGGACCACAAGGCTGCGGCGTAAGGCTGGCCGCTGGCACATGGCGGTGGGAACTTGTGTGGACTTGGTTTGCAGCTCATGATGGGGCGAGATGCCTGTGTGGAGCTGCCAAGCCAGCTGCAAAGCACAGCGTGCTGCGGAAAGCCTTTACAATTCAATTTTGCAATGGCAACACACACACATCCACTTACCCTGCGATCGTGCGCTGGGCGCGGCGGCAATGCCATTGCCAACGGCGGCAACGGCGGCGGCGGCGGCAGGGCTCAGAAGCGTGAGAACTGGCCTGGTACATCCTCGCAGCGATGTTCAATGTCTCTTATACCTGTTGAATGCTGCAGTGCGCGGGACTGGGCGCTGGAAGGAGCGTGTTGCGCAGGTGCGAAACGAAGAACATCTGCTATCGGCAGCCGCGCGGGCCACGGACGCAGCATAATGCGTAGCATGAGTCACCTGTTAGTTCAAGAGGTGTAGCGAGGTCCAGCAAGCTGCCGTCAGGGCGCATTGCCACCTGTGCGCTGCGCACGCCGCGCGGGCGGCAGTGAATGAGCCATGGAACCCCTCATTCCGGCCGCCTGCAGCCGTCAAGCCCCTCAAAAGCAAAATTTAGGCCGCTTCAAATCATCCTTGGCCGTGTTCTGAGCGCCTACCGAACGAGCCGGTGCGGGCCCGCTGCTCGAGTGGGGGAGTGGGCTTCCCGGCCGTCCGCAGCGTTGCACATGCGCAATTGAACTTCATCAAACTCCCTACCTTACTGCCGGTTGGCCCGCCGCCTCCAGCCAGCCACCGCCGCCCGTGCCGCGCCGCCGCTCCCGCGCTCATCAAGCGGCCTCCCTCCCTCCCCCTGCTTGCCTGCTGCTCTGCAGACACCGTGCATCGCCTCACTAGCGCGGTTGCAATCTGCTGGCTTGAATCGCAGCGTCGTTCGGCGAGCCCCTGCTGCCAGGGTGAGGTACTGGATCCGCTGCTCGGCGGTTGGTACACAAACGGTCACCCACAGCGGTTGTGGGTGTGGAAGAGTGTCAGAACATCCGAAGTTTCTGACAACACGACTGTACAAGCTTGGAGAGATATGCATAAGTGTCTGTTGCTAACGGCTGCAGCAGCAAACCCTTTTCCGAATGCATGCAGGCTGCGCACGGCAGTCATGAGTGTGAACAGCTCACCTCGAGCGCCGGCAGCTGCGATGGACGGCCTGCCTGATGATGTGTTGGTCCGCTGCCTCAGCCATCTCGACCAGGCGACCAGGTGAGAGTGCGCTCCTGTGCGCTGCTATTCATCACCTGTGCATTCCGTCGGCTGCAACTTACCATATGGCATGGCAGCAGCGGCATGCATCGACTCGTCGGAACCGCCGCGTGGCGGTTGAGCGGGTGAAGCAGCAGCAGCTGCTCTGTTTGACTTGCGGCCGGGGCAGCGCCCTCTGGCTAGATCTGGCAAGCATCCACCTCAGCAGCGGCCAGGAGGAAAGAAAAGCCTGGAGCTTGCATTATTCCATGCATTGGCACTGTCGGGGACCAATGCAAACCAACAGCTGTTGACGGCACCCTGCCTCCCCGCTGCCCCTCCCCTGCAGGCTCAAGGCCCGGCTGGTGTGCCGCCGCTGGGCCGTGCTGTGCGAGTCGCCGCCCCTGCTGCGCACGCTGCGCCTGGACTTTGTGTTGAAGCGGCAGACCGCGCTGCGCCGCATACAGTCGCTGCTGGCGCACGTGCAGCGTCACGGGCAGCACTTGCGGTCCCTGCAGTTGTACTGCTTCAGTCCCGAGCCGCGCGAAGTGAACGCTGAGGTGCAGGCCATGCTGGGCAGCGCGCTGGCGCTGTGCAGCGGCCTGCACGACCTGCGCTTCCACTTTGCTGGCCCCGGCGTGCTGCTGGCCACCGCCGCTTGGCTGCCGGCCATGCGCCGCCTGTGGCGTGTCATCATCACAGCGCCCGGCAGCCGGCTGCGCCTGGCAGGGGACCTCAGCAGGCTGTCCTGCTGCGAGCACATGGAGGTCCAGGCCGACCCAATGGAACTGGATGAGCAGCTGAGGCTGCCGCCCGCCCTCACAACCCTCACCATCGGCGGCGTGGCGCCCAAAGGCGCGGAGCTGCCCCCGCAGGTGCGTCTGCTGTGCTGTGCGTGGCAATGGGGTGGGCGTTGGTCTCATAGTCGGGGGATGCGCCAGACAGGCATGTAATGTTTGTAATTGGCTTGGCTGCACCTCCGCGGCAGCACCTCCTTTCTGCTCATGCCACCACGGCCCTCCACTCTCCCTGCCCTCAATTACACAGGTGGCGGCACTGCCCTGCCTGGTCCGCCTAGACATCGGCGCATCCTACTCACATGTCAGCCTGGCGCCTCTCTCCCGCCTGGCAGCCCTCACGCGCCTGCACCTCACTGGCTGCGTGACGGCAGAGCAGACGCGGGCGCTGACGCAGCTGCGCCACCTGCAGGTGCGTTTCACCGCTTGTTAGGGGGTTGTTAAGTGTCACTGGTGACATGCAGTAAGCAACCACGGGTACGCCTGCGGCTGCTGCTGCTGTGTGGATCACTGGCTTCTGGAGGAGCAGCTGAGCAAGCCATGCACTCACGTTGCCCCACACCCTCCCCTGCTTTCCCACCTGCAGGTGCAGCACGAGGGCGACCCTCTGGACAGCGGCACCGTGCTGGGCATCCTGCTGCCGCTGCGCCAGCTGACGGCGCTGTCGCTCACCGGCGTGGGCTTCCGCCACGCGCTGCCCGCGCTGGGTGGCGTGTCAACCCTGCAGCGACTACACTACTTTTTGGACGATGAACAGCCGGAGCACATTGCCAGCCTGGCGCTGCCGCCGGGCGCCTGGTGCCGCAGCCTGCGCTGGCTGGGCACGCACTTTCACATCGTGTACAACAGCCTGCACGTGCTGCTCCACGCCCGTCAGCTAGAATATCTGAGCCTCGCTGACGCGCCTGCTGAGGAGCTGGAGGATTTCGAGCCGTTCGTGGGGTGGATCGCCCGCCACCCGCCGCTGCAGCGCCTGGGCATGGACTTTGACCGCCCCATCAACGCCTGGTTCTTTGATGAGCTGATCGACCTGGTGTCAAAGCGCCCAGACCTGCACGTGTTCCGCACGGGATCGATGCGCTACCCAGAATCGTTCTGGACAGAAACGACCATGGACGACGATTGAACTTGATTGCAGTGTTTGTTTCCTATGTCATCTGAGGACTGCACTGTAATACTTATCTCAGTCTACAAGCAGAAATTGGCTCACCTCAGACGGCAGCGAAGCGGTGTCGCAGCTGCTGCGCTGACGATGCGGGCAACGGTGGCAGTCGCAAGTTGGGCACCTTTCCAGGCAAGGCGAGCATTCCGATCGCTTGTCATTACTTCTCGCGTCTAGTTCACGCCGTCAGAAATCGAAAGCAGTCGCCCACAGCGTGCGCCGGTCCCCGCCGCGTTGAAAGCGAGGGCCGCGACCGCTCAGCTGCCATTTAGTGGCGCGGTGGCGATCGCTGGGCGCTGCAGCAGGCGCCGCCGCCCACCATGAGCGTGGCGGCGGCGGCCGCCGCTCTGGCGGTAGCTGCCCTCACGCCGCTGTGGCACGTGTGCGGCCGCGGCGCGCAGCACCTCAACCTGCCCGCCATTACCGGCATCATGCTGGTGCGCACAGGGGCCTGGGACCTATTCCGCACCGCCAGTTGCCATCTGCAGGCATCAGTGCCGTCGATGGGTGCTGAGGTTGGACACTGCCGCCGCATGCTCTCCCTCTCCCCATCCGCCCCCTCCTGTTCCGCGGTCATTGCCAGGCTGGTGTGGCCAGCGGGCCGTATGGACTGGGCCTGCTGAGCGCGGCGGGCACGGCCAGCCTGTCACCGCTGGTGCACGCCTGCCTCTCGCTGATTGCGCTTGCGGCCGGCGCTGAGCTGCACCTGCCGGAGCTCCAGCGGCTCAGAAAGCAGGTGTGCATTTCATGACAGTGCTATGCTGCGTACTGCTGCCCTATACTTGCATGATATGCATGCCTCTAGCTGCGGGCGTGCTGCTGGGGTGTACCTCAAATGCAGTGCACGTGGCCAGCAGAGCCCACCTGCTTGCCAGTTCACCTGCCGCCTCAAGCTGCCCTGTGTCGCAGGTGGCCTGCTTGACAGGTGCCATCAGCTTCTGCTCCTGGGCCATGGTGTACATCTGGTGCGTGCTTGATGGCATAGCCACCGGGTGCTGCATTGCTGGCGGTCTTTGTGTTTGTACGACGGTTTGCCCGAATGGCACGCTGCCTACTGCTAGTGCTGGCCCACCGTCTCTGGACCAGTCACATGCAAGTCTATGTATTGCTTGCACTGTGTGAACCCAGGCTGCCATTCCCAACAAAGCCATTCTGCTCTGCTTGCTCCTGTTCCCCCGCACAGCATGCGGCTGCTGTCCAGCAGCCTGCCGTTTGTGCAGCCGCTGTCGGCGCCGCACGTCACGGCGGTGTGCACCCTGGCAAGCACGCTTGCAGTGGCCCGCTCCCCAGCCTCCCTGGTGAGCCTGAGGCTGTGTTGAAAAACGGTTCGCCTGCTGTGCTGCACCTGCTGTGACGAGTGGCGTGCTGGGCTGCCTGCACCGCTGCCGCTGGTGCTGTGTCTGATTCCTCGTCGTCTTCATGCCTCGCAACACCCCAAGCCTGACCACAGCGTCCTTTTCGCACGCTCTGTACAGATTGCGGTGCTGAAGGAGCTCGAGGGCAAGGGCACTTACTGCTCCCTGGTGGCGGCGGTGGTGGTCGTCAAAGACGTGGTGCTCTTTGCCGCGTTTGCGGTCAATGTTGAGCTGGCGCGCACCCTGGTGGGTGGGTCGGAAGGCAGCACTGCATGCAGACGTGTGTGATGCCTGGTTGGGAGAGGTTGGATTTGAGCAGCATTGTGCTGTATGCCACTGCGCAGTCACGGGCCACAGCGCATGGCGTGTTTTTTCGGTCAACGTGCCGACTTGCCTGGCACCACCCCCTGATTACGCAGGTGGGGCGGCATGAAATGGGCGGCGCCACGCTCCTGCTGCTGCTGCAGCCTGCAGCCGCCATCGTGCTATCAGGTGCTCAGCAGATGCAATGGTTGCACAGCAGCCGTGGCCAAGGAGGCTGCTTTGCCATGTGCGCCGCAGCTGATAAACTGCGGCCGCCCTGCAGACAACCGCCCATCGTTAACCATTGCTAGTGACTGTTGACCTTGCAGTGGCTCTGGGCCTGTCGGCAGGCATTCTGCTGTCCAAGCTGCTGCGCTTCTGCCACGCTGGCGCACCCGCGCTGCACACCCACCCACACAGCCCAGCCGCCGATGCGCGGCATGCGCTTGGCGGCAGCAGCGGCCGGCTGCCGGCGCCTGTGGTGCGGCTGCTGCGCCACCCGGCAGCATTTCGGCTGCGGCCCGCAGTGCCGCTGGTTGTAGCGGCGTCCACATTTGCAGCAGCAGAGGCGCTGGGAGCTGAGCCGCTGCTGACGTGCGTGGCGGCGGGGCTGGCTGCCTCAAACTGGCGGTAAGCCTGGTGGCGAGCGGGCATGCATGCATGAAAGGATGTCAGTTTGTTTATTTTGCTGGCAGGGCGGCAAGCAGTGGTTTGAGCGCTTCGCACTTGCTGTTTTCTGCTCCTCGCCACATGCAATTTCCTGTGCCTGCAAGGTCATGTTTCGCGCAGGCAAGACCAGAAGGAAGGGCGGGACGCTTCGGAGCTGCTCTCAGCAGACCTTGCCCGCCTGGCGCCCCTCACCAATGCGCTCTTCTTCGGCCTGGTTGGCGCTTCGCTGAAGCTGCGGGGTGAGGCTGAATGTGCAGCCAGGCAGAAGCATGCGGCAGCAGCAACGCTTGATGGTATATTGCTGCTTCAGAGTAACTAGCGCCGCTGCTGCGACCCGCTGCCGCCCATGCTGCTGGCTCGCATACCTCTGGTGCGACACCACCTTACCTTGTGCCCTCCTGCCCTGCAGCTGTGCGTGACAGCCTGTGGGCGGCAGCCATCCTGTATGTTGTGCGGCTGGCGGGCGTCTGGCTGGGTTGCTGGCTGGGCGCTGGTGCGGGTGGCACACCGCCGGACGTTGGGCAGCGCCTGTGGATGGGGATGATCACGCAGGCAAGTTTCAAACAAGTGCGGCGCTTTTGCATGGCGCGTGCTGCCCATGCTGATGTTCTGTGGTGCCTCTTCAAAGGAAGGGCCGGCTGCGTTGCAACCACCGGCTTTGCTTGCGTTTGTCGCAATGGTCTGTCCAGCTGCGTATCACGTCACGTGCATGGCTCTTGATGCTGCAGGCGGGCATTGCGCTAGGGCTGGCGCAGTCAGTAGCTGCGCGCTTCCCAACATGGGGGCCTGATTTCGCGGCGCTCTGGGCGGGTGTGGTGATGATGAACTTGCTGACCGGCCCGCCCCTATTCAAGGTGACTTGGTCGCTGCCCCTTGCTTCAGTTGATTTGGGAAGGACCCTAGCCGTTATCATTGCTTGTGTGGCTGCGCAGGGTGGCATTGCATCCAGCGCGCCGCCCTGCCCCAGCCCGCTGCTTCCTCTTGCTTGCCCCAAACCAATTGAACGACGACTGAGACGGCAGTTTCTTCCTGCAACTATCCTTCCGTTATCAGGCGGCAATCATTGCGTCAGGGGAGGCGCGGCTGCAAGGCGGCAAGCCCGGAGAGCAGCTGATTGGCGGCGGCGAGCCCGTGGGCGGCGAGCGATCGGGGCTACCCGTCGCGTCCGTGCCTGTCATACCCATTATCAACGCATGAATTGAGAATTACAGCACTGGTAAATGCGCTTAACTGAGCCTCTAGGGGCCACAAGGGAGCGGGCCGCATCGTTGGATCTGCCAACCGGTGCGGCAGGGGCAGCATGCGCGCCCGGCTGGCGGCGGCGAGAGAACTGGGCGGCGGGCAGCCTGATCGCGCTGTCTCATGCTTGGATCTGTTGGACCTCGCCTTTTATTCGCGTTTGGCAGCCCCGCCCCGCGTTCGCCGCCAGACCCGTCGCGCCGTCTGCCGCCTACATGCCCGCTATGGAGCTCCGAGACATTGTGAGGCTGCGACAAACTCGGGGAACCGCCTGGCGGGGCGCGCGCCGTTGGCAACTTGTCGCCGCCCCTGCCGCCACCGCTGCTGCCGCCGAGAGGCTGCTGCCACCACGCCTGTGGCTGCGCCTGCGCCTGCGCTCTTCATCCAGCCTGGCAACAGCACTGCAACTGCAATTGCCCCGCCGTTGCGTGTTTTGGCACCACGTCCGGCTGCTGCACTGAGCTGCCGCGCCCCTTCTTTGGCGTCTGCCCGACCCTTGACCCACACTCGCTGCTCCCTTCCATGCAGGGCCTGATCATTGTGGCCATCTTCCTGCCGCCCCTGGCCGTGTTCATCCATGAGAACGCTTGCAACTCGCGGGTGCGGTCCAGGCGGCCCACGGCAGCCATGGACATGACCTACCAGACAGCCAGCCGGCTTGCCGTGAATCGCCGCTGTTCCAACCAAAACCTCTTGGAGCAGCAGCTGGCTTGTGCAGCTGTAGGCCACAGCTGTGCGAGAGGCAGAGAGCGAACCATGCTTCCCTGCCACCCTCATTGTGCAGGTCGTGATCAACCTGCTGCTGACGCTGCTGATCTGGATCCCTGGTGAGGGCTGGGGAGAAGAGCAGTCTAGTCTGCACTGATCTAGCTACGCTGGTGCCGCCCCCGCCGCTGCTGCCACTGCTTCCGCTGCACTTTTGCTGCTGCTGCTGCGACTGCTACATGGGGGTTGCTGGCATCGCTGCTGCTGCTGATGCTGTTGCTGCCGCCGCTGATGCTGCATGGCGTCGCTGGGACCGCTGTGTTGCCCGCTGGCTGCTCACAAAACAACCGCCGTACTGGACACATTACTTGTCAGGCGTGATCCACGCCATCTGGGTGCTGTTCAAGTCGCCCAAGCCCTGATGAAACTTTTGGATGATAAGATGACTGCGTGCGTGGAGCGTGATGTAGCACACAGCGGTTGAAAGCAGGCGGGCAACCAACGATAGCCGCGCAGGAGCGGCTGTGGCGGCTGCTGCTGCCGCCCGTCGCTTGGCAGCTGCCTCGACGATGCTCAGCTCCTTTTGAGCTCCTTTGGCTGCCTATTTATTTGGGATGTTGTCGTTATTCTCACTAGGCTTGTAGACCATTCGGGGTGGCCGAAACTGTAAGCAACCGTCTCCAGGCAGTGGCGTGGAAGGAGAAGAGTGTTTCGCTGGGCAGCGGCGGCAGCGCCGCGCTGGCGCCGAGGCGCCGGCCCCATGCAATGCTGTATCATCGCTGCAGCTTTGTTTTGTCTTGCTGTTGCTTGCTGGCCCCTCCTCAGGCTCCTCTGAGCAACTGAAAGCCAGCCCCCAAAACCAGCTTCCTTTGGCAGCTCTCGTCGAACCAGGAGCCACCATGGAGATGCGAGATGTTGGTAAGAAGAGTCGCAGCAGAACAGGGCAGCCCGTGCGCCGTGCGCAGGCCCCTACCCAGCTGCCGCCACTGCCGCCGCCTGCCGCCGCCGCCTTCCCTCGCCCGGTCGCCCAACTGCCGCCCAGCCACCCAGCCTGTACACTCCCTGTCTGTTTCCCATGCAGGCCTGTTTGTTGTGGCGGTGTTTCTGCCGGTGAGCTGCTGCTGTTGTAACCTGGTGTGCAGGCAGTAACGCAGGGCTGGGCAGCTGGGCGATGCGCTGCTTGCCTGGGGCGCCTGCCAAACACCCCCGCCTGTCCGGCCTTTGGCGAGTGCACCTGCCCTTCCGTCCCATTCTGTCCGCAGCCACTGGCTGTCTTCATTCACGAGGTGAGCAGTCGTCTGCACTGGCAGAAAACTGGAAGCCACTGCTAGTCAGCTCTGAACCCTGCCGGATCTAATGTGCAGCCGTCGGCAGTTGTGCGGCTTCTGGCTGGTCTGCTGAGGGGTGCGTGAAACTGCTTTCTTCCTGCCGCAGAACAGCTGCAACTCCTCCGTTATCATCAACATCCTGCTCACAATCCTGGTGCGTTTATGTTTGCTACTGCCGCTGCTCCTGCAGCGCTGCTGCTGCTGCTGCCTGCTGCTGCCGCTGCTGCTGCCGCCACTGCCTTGCACTTTTTTGCCTCCCCGCTGCGGCAACACGCACAAGTGTCCAATGACAGCATGCTGCGCGTGGCATCGTGCCCATGCGCACGGGCTGGTGGTGCAATGCCCTTGTATGCTTGTGCTGGCAGCAAACAGATCCGCTTTTGATTTGCTACTCTGCACCTCTGCATTTGGCTGCAGGGATGGATTCCCGGCGTCATTCATGCCATCTGGGTGCTGCTCTCGCGGCGCTCGGCAGTGTGAGATGAGAGCCCAGCAGCTGCTGGTGATGTGAAGCATTGCTGCGGCTCCAGCCTGCACGTAGCCGACACATGCAGCAGCAGCTTCTGTATGGCCACTATGATTCTAAGCAATGCCACAGCTTGCGTCATGTGCACTGTGTTTTGATTGCACCCCTCAACAAACACCCGGCGCGCTCTGTTGTCCGTCCGTCAAATGTAATGAATGCCGGTTCTGAAGACGTGGCTGCTGCATGCCAGTGCATGCGAAAGTGGGAGGGCCAACGCTGCTGCTCACGCTGGCCAGCTGCACTGGTTCGAATAAGTCACATGCGACTGCTGATGCCATCACACTTCGCGCTCAGGTTTACAAGGGTAAAGGCCGACAGCAAAAAGGCACAAAGGTACAGGGAGTATTCAAGCATCAAACTGGGCCAGGATGCGGCGGGTGAGGTCGGCGGGAAGAGAAACGCCCAGGCAGCGCTGCTGGCGGTGCAGCGCCAGGGCGGCAGTGCGCAGGCGGCAGCGGTCAGGGGCTGGCAGGTGGGCCACGAGTGCGGCAGCTTCGGCTTCCGAACGAGCAAGCACAGTAGGAAGGGCACGGGCCAGGCGCGGGCAGGGGGAGGGCACTTGCTGCCACTGGTCAGCAGTCAGCGGCCAGCAGGTGACTAGCTCAGCGTAGAAGGGCCTCACAGTATCTGAGTACATAGTTGCCAGTGCCGGCAAGCTCACATTGGGTGGCACATGCGGCAGCAGGAGGCGCAGTATCGATTTTAAGCGTTCAACACGAGGGCTGTGCGGAGAGTTGTCCAGCCAAAACTTGAATTTGGAAGCAACGCGGTGGAACAGGGCGTAAAACGGCAAGCCATCCCGCCTGCAGCTGGCCATGGCTGTCGAGGGCGCTGCAGCAAGGAGCGCGCCTGCCGCGCTGGTGTTGCCCGCCGTGCATGCCAAGTGGAGGGGCAATATGCCGTCTGTCGCACGAGTGGTCACTACGTTTGGTGCTGCAGCAATCAGCTGCTCGACTGTCTGAGAGTCGCACCTCATGGCTGCAAAGTGCAGCGGGTACATGGCCTCTGTGCCAGCCGGGTGAGCTGCAGTTTGGGGTGCCGCACGCAGCAGCATTTGCACAACAGCTGAATGGCCGCCCAGGGCTGCCATGTGGATTGGCAGCTGGCCTTGGATGTCTGCTATGTCCGGCGCAGCGCCAGCGGCCAGCAGCAACTGCACAGCTGCTGTGTTGCCAGCCCGTGCTGCCAGCCATAATGCGCTCCTGCCGCTGCTGTCCAGCTCGTCAACAAGCACGCCGGCGGCCAAGAGGCGTGCCACCTGCTGGGCATCCCCATGAAAAGCTGCACTTTGCAGCTCCATTGGCCTGCAGTCCTGCAAGGAGGCGATGTGTGGAAACTGCCGCGAGGTCACTCGAGGGTGCGGGAGCAGAGAGCGGAGTCGGCGGCGGCAGGCAGGGCGCCCGCCGGGGCGGGCCTGTAGCTGCGCTGGCGGGCTTGCGCCTCGCCCCACCTGCAGCGCTGTCTGTAATGAACTCACTACGGCAGAAGCAGGCCGCTGGCTGCAGGGCAGGGGTGCAGGAGTTCGGGCCGCGTCACTCTGGCGGGGCCTGCAGACGCGCTGTGAGGCGTGATCAGACTGTAAGCAGTGGACGAGTTGGTAAGCGGGAGCCAGGGACAGTGCATCGAGTCTGGCACTCTGCGGCGGGCCGCTCAGCTGGCGCCGCGCCGCACTGAGCATGTTCGCTTGTCGCGGACGGCAGCATTGCGCAGGCGCAGCACCGTCCGCAGCACAGCTAACCATCCCTGCTCGCTCAAACACTGTGCTGCTCTGTCTGCATGCCTATGAGCGTGGCAGCAGATGAAGCCTCCATATCGAACAAGCCTGGCCAGCGGCCTCTTTGCCAACGTTCCCCCACTGCCAACCCTACCCATCAGATCTTGGCTACCATGCATCATTACACAAGGCAACACCTAATGCAGCAGACACAACTAATCAAGCGTCATAATGAGCCAAAATGCGTCGGGTCGGATCGGTGGGCAGAGCAACGCCCAAGCAGCGCTGCTGCCGGTGCAGCGCCAGGGCGGCAGTGCGCAGACGGCGGCAGTCGGGGGCAGGGAGGTGGGCCACGAGTGCGGCAGCTTCGGCTTCGGAACGAGCAAGGACAGCGGGCAGGGCATGGGCCAGGCCTGGGCAGGGGAAGGGCACCTGCTGCCACTCGGCGGCAGTCAGCGGCCAGGCAGTGACTAGCTCAGCGTAGAAGGGCAGAGCAGCATCTGATTGGATGGTTACCAGGGCGGGCAAGGACACATGGGGTGGCACATGCGGCAGCAGGAGGCGCAGGGTTGCCTTGCAACCGTCAGCATAAGTGCTGTGTGGAACCAGCAGCTGCATGCCTAGGGAGGCAGCAGCGACATGAAACGGGGTGTCATTCCCTTGAGCATGCTGGCTGGCCATGGCTGCCAATGGCGCAGCAGCTAGGAGCCGGCGTGCTGCGCCGGCGTTGCCCGTGGCACATGCAAAGTGGAGGGGCAGCATTCCACTAACTTCAGTTGCGGCTATGCCTGGCGCTGCAGCAATCAGCTGCTCAACCGTGAGAGAATCGCAGGCTGAGGCTGCATAGTGCAGCGGGTAAACGAACCCTGTGCTGGCGGCGTGAGCTGCTGTCTGGGTTGCCGCACGCAGCAGCATTTGCACAACAGCTGAATGGCCGCCCACGGCTGCCAGGTGGATTGGCAGCTGGCCTTGGATGTCTGCCAAGTCAGGCGCGGCGCCAGCTGCCAGCAGCAGCTGCACAGTTGCCACGTGGCCTTTGGCTGCTGCTAGCATGAGTGGGCTTGGCCCATCGGCATCGCCATCCAGCTCATCAACAGGCACGCCAGCGGCCAAGAGGCGTGCCACCTCCTCGGCGTCCCCACGGAAAGCTGCGCTTTGCAGCTCCGTCATTGGTGTGCCGGCCCTGCATGCCGGATGATGGATGGAGAGCGTCCAGACTGTGGCAGAGCTGCTACTGCTGCGGCGGTGGCGGCGGCAGGCAGGGCGCCCACTGGGACAGGACTGCAGTCTGCCCTGTAGACGTTGCACCTCACCTCGGCGTGCCTGCAGGCCTTGTTGGGTGGCGGAGAACACAGCAGGCGAAGGGAGCTGGCTGCGGGTGGAGCAAGGCAAGCTGCCGGGGCTCTCGTCGACCGTGATCAGACTTGTAGGCAGGTAGAGATGCTGAGGCAGCAGCAGCAGCGGCAGCAGCAGCACTTCTTGCAGCGGCTCATGCACAACCGCCCGGTCAGCGCTACTCAGGCTTACACTTCGGCACTCTGCAGTCAGCACCAGCAACAGTCCTGCTGCATCGTGATCACACCCAAGCGAGCAAGCAGGCCCGCACAGAAACTCAACCCTAGGCAAATCAGCCGATCAGAGCGCTGCACGACCCGCCTGCCCATCCATGGAGGTGAGCCGGGGTGCCTGCTCAGTGCCCTTGGCGGCCTGCAGGGCCTGGCAGGCCCACTAGCAGTGGCAGAACGCCAGCCATGCCAGCCCCTGCGCCTGCACACCTCGCCAGGGGCGGCACCTTGCGTCCAGCACAAGCCCTGCCGGCAGGATCAGCTGGCAGGGCAGCCTTGGACGGGCCGCCGCGGCAGTGGCGGCGGCGCGCCCGCCTGCCTCTGCCGCCGCTCGCCGCTCGCTCGCTGCCAAGCGATCCTCCTTTGCCATTCTAGCGCTGATCGGCATTCCCCCTCCAATCCTCCCGCCCTCGCAGGCAGAGAGCGGCGGAGCGGGCGCGGTGCCCGGCAGCCCGCACAGCGGCAGCGGCACGCCTCGTTCTGGCAGCCCCCACGGCCTCTCCCGCCTCAAGGCTGGCACCTGCAAGCTGGCTGCCAAGCTAGGCATCCATGGCAAGAAGGACAGGGAAGGGCGGGGCAGCGGAAGCCCGCGGCCCGCCTCTCCGGCTTCAGGTAGCAGCCCGCTGGCAGGCGGCAGCCCGGTGATGGTGAGCCCGCTGGCAGGCAGCCCCCTGCCACCCTCCCCGCTGAGGCCGCCATCAGGCGGCGAGCCAGCCCCCGCCATGCACCTGCCCCCCGAAGCACCTGCTCTGGGGCTGCATGGAGGCGTGCTGCTGGCACCTGGCACTCCTGAAGCAGTGCAAGCGGTGGCAGCGGGCGCTGGCGGCGGCAGCATGGCAGCAGCAGTGCGGCCCGTGGTGACGGCTGCCCCCATGGCGGCGGCTGGGCCGGCGGTTGCGCCGCCGGAGGGCGTACCTGAGAGGGACCTCTCTGCTGCCGGCCCTGAGGCGGTCGGTGCTGGCAGTTTCACTGGGTGAGCGGTTGTGAGGGTTCTGACGGAGTGCAAGTTAGGGTTTGGGCTGCTCGAGGCAATGCACGGGCATGACTTGGCGCATGGCATGGCGCGGCATGGCGTGGCATGGCATGGCATGGCATGGCGCGGCCGCTCTTCACTCTCCCTCCATGCGTCTTCATCACCCCGCCAGGGCCCCTGCCTCTCATTCATCTGCTCCCACGCTGCTTCATTTCCTTCCCTGCAGCCAGCTGGAGGGCGAGGTGGAAACCCCCAAGGAGCGGCTGGCCCGCCTGCGCGCCGCCGCCCAGCGCATGGAAGCGGTCACAGCTCGCGCCGGCCGCATCACACAGGTGAATGCTTCAATATGCGTGGATACTGGGTCTCAGCTGGGCGAATCATTGGCGCAACCAACATGCAGCACAGAGGGGCAGCGCCAACCTTTCGCTGCTGGACGCAAGCTGTCACATGGCTGCTTGCGCATGCTTGGCATGGGCATTGGAGGTGCAGACATGCCTTTGCCCGGGGCATGTTTGCTTGGTCCATACCATCTGCTTGGTGCATGCCATGCCATGCCATGCCGCCCACTGCACTGTTGGCCCGTGCCATGCCATGCCATGCCATGCCATGCCATGTTCATGCACACCTATTGTTGGCCACCGTGCCTGCTCCACATTCCACGCAAACCCTTACATGCCTCCATCATGCAAACCCTCATCACAACCATAGGTCGACCAGCACATGCCCACTGCTGGGGAAGCAGAGCGCCGTCCGGCCCAGCAGCCGCTGCCAGCGGCAGGAGAGCCGGGCATGGTGGCACCGCCTGCAGAGCGGGGCACCCGAGAGGAAGCCCCTGCTGCGGAACCTGGTGAGTGAGGCACTTTCACTTGTTTGTTTTTTCTTGGAGGGTGAAACCAGTAAGGTTGGGAGGAGGGTCAGTTGGGCGGTTGAGCCTCAGGCACAGGTGGCGGTGAGTTGCTGCCACCTG
>VFQQ010003622.1_pt1 | contig 14704 bp, 11 predicted proteins | sample 3512341 | NCBI WGS metagenome assembly VFQQ01 (sample SAMN10412373, study PRJNA504923) | tailings metagenome | isolation source: Relicate 2 Philex TSF1 revegetated site | place: Philippines: Tuba, Benguet | collected 2017-08-29 | reverse complement strand
TTCCTCTCCCCTTTTGAGGGGGAGAGGTGGCGCGCGAAGCGCGACGGAGTGGGGGTATGCCGTGTCATACCCGATAACCCTCCCCCTTAAACAGGGAGAAGGAAGTTCCTAATCCTCACATCTTGCAGTCTTTGGCGTAGGCGTCCTCATGGTCGGTGAAGCTGGTGGCGACGATCTTGTTGGTCAGCACGTCGCCTTCCTTCACCACTTCGCGGACATAGATGTCCTGGATCGGATGGTTGTTGCTGTTGAACTTGAACTTGCCGCGCACGGAATCGAACTGCGCTTCCTTCAGCGCCGCGCGGAACGCATCGGCGTCCTTGACGCTCGCCTTGCCGGCCGCCGAGATGATCAGGTTCGCCGTGTCATAGGCCTGTGCCGCATAGATCGAAGGCAGCCGGTTGTATTCGGCCTGGAAACCCTCGACGAATTTCTTGTTGGCGGCGTTGTCGAGGTCCTTCGACCACGAGGCCGAGTTCTTCACGCCGACCGCCGCATCGCCGATCGCGCCGAGCACGTCCTGGTCGAAGGAGAAGCCAGGCCCCATCACCGGCGTTTCGACGCCCGACTGCGCATATTGCTTCATGAAGGCGATGCCCATGCCGCCGGGCAGGAAGAAGAACACGCTATCCGCGCCGGAATCGCGGATCTGCGCGATTTCGGCGGCATAGTCGGTCTGGCCGAGCTTGGTGTAGACCTCGCCGGCCAGTTCGCCCTTGTAGAACCGCTTGAAGCCGTTCAGCGAGTCGGTGCCGGCGGGGTAGTTCGGCGCCAGGATGAACATCTTCTTGTAGCCGGCGGTGTTGGCATAGTTGCCCATCGCCTCGTGGAAATTGTCGTTCTGGTAGGCGACGTTGAAATAGTTCTTGTCGCACTTGGCGCCCGCCAGCGCCGAAGGGCCGGCATTGACCGACAGATAGAACTTGCCCTGCGCCACCGCGTTTGGCACCACCGCCATGGCAAGGTTCGACCAGATGATGCCGGTGAGCAGATCGACCTTGTCGCTCTGGATCATCTTGTCGGCGATCTGCACGGCGAGTTCCGGCTTCTGCGCGTCGTCCTCGGTGACGACCTCGATGTCCTTTACGTCAGCCTGCTTCAGCGCCAGCATGAAGCCGTCGCGCGCATCGACGCCGAGGCCCGCACCACCACCCGAAAGCGTGGTGATCATGCCGATCTTCAGCGGATCGGCGAACGCCGCCCCGGAAGTCGCCAGCGACAGCGCCAGAATGCTTGCGGCAAGTATCTTCTTCATTCGTAGTCTCCCATTGTTTTCCTGAGTGTCATTTTCTTGTTGTGATCAGAGTTCGGTGCGAACCTTCCAGAGTTCCGGAAACAGTTCAACCTCCAGCATCCTGCGCAGGTAGGACACACCCGAGGTTCCCCCTGTCCCGCGCTTCAGCCCGATGATGCGCTCCACCGTGGTGACATGGTTGAAGCGCCAGCGACGAAAATAGTCCTCGAAATCGACCAGCTTTTCCGCCAGTTCGTAGAGCATCCAGTGTTTTTCCGGCGCGCGGTAGATATCGCGCCAGACGCTCAGCACAGCCGCGCTTTCCTGCCGTGTCTCGCGCCAGTCGGTTCGCGCTGCATCCGCACCGACATCGAAACCCTGCCGCGCCAGCAGCAGCAACGCTTCATCGTAGAGGCTGGGTGCCGCCAGAATATCCTCGAGCTTGTCCAGGATTTCGGGCCGGTGCGCATGCGGCTTCAAGAGCGCATTGTTACGGTTTCCGGCCAGAAACTCGATCGCGCGATACTGGTAGGACTGGAAGCCGGACGACTGTCCGAGCGAATCGCGAAACTGCGTGTATTCGCTGGGTGTCATCGTGCGCAGCACGTCCCACGCACTGTTCAACTGCTCGAAGATGCGCGCCACCCGCGTCAGCATCTTGAAGGCAGGCTCCAGCCGGTCCTCGCGGATCGCCCGGATGGCAGAGCGGATTTCGTGGATGGCAAGCTTCATCCAGAGTTCCGAGGTCTGGTGCTGGATGATGAACAGAAGCTCGTCATGCGCAGATGACAACGGCTCCTGCGCATCCAGCACCTTCTCCAGATGGAGGTAATCGCCATAGGACATGCGCCCGCGAAATTCCATCTGGGCGCCCTGGGCGGGATTGTCAGCCTGCGTCATGTGACCTGCCCTAATCTGACGCGATGCGCTCGCATCGCCCCCTGCTGGTCACTCAGGATTGCATTCCGCCAACTACATTTCAAGCATGAAATTTTATGATTAAAATATCTCGATGTAGGATCGAGCTAGTGAACGTTCGTTTTGGAGAACAGGTTCAAAACCAGCACGCCGGCAATTATCAGGCCCATTCCGGCAAAGCCTGCAAGGTCGGGCCGTTGGCCGTAGATGACCCAGGCGACCAGCCCGACCAGCGCAATTCCGCCGCCGGCCCAGATCGCGTACGCAACGCCGAGAGGTATCCGGTCGAGCACCTGCGCCAGGAAGAAGAATGCAGCGCCGTAGCCGAGGATCACCAGCACGGAGGGGCCAAGCCTGGTAAATCCTTCCGCGGCTTTCATTGCACTCGTGGCGACGACCTCGCAGATGATCGCGAGGGCGAGGATAGCATAGGCGGGCATGGGAGCCTCCGTTGAAGGAGGCTTCTAATGATCAGAACTCCTTGGCCTCGTCACGTTCACTTTCCCGTGATTGAGGCCCTGCCATCGGGCTTGCCAAAGCGGTCGCCCAACAGAAAGGGCGGTCATTGGCGACCGCCCTCAGATGTGAATCGCGCTTGGGAGGAGGAAAAGCCGATCCGACTGATGAAAATCATGCGCCTGAACGGTTAACGAAACCTTAACGCACAATTCCCGGTTGTTTAAACGGTCGCTTTAGAGACTGTTCGATAACTCGCCCTGCCGAGTTATCTGGCGTGATTTCCGAGAACCGGAGCGGAGCGTACTTAAAGTACGTGAGCACCGGAAGCGCAGGAAAACGCGTTAGATGACCGGCAGGGTAGAGTTAGCGAGCGGTCTCTACGCTCCGACGGTCGCTTCCACCTTCGCCGCCGAAACGGTCGCGCCGATATGATCCACCAGCGCATCCGGCAGCTTCAGCCGACCGGCCAGCATGTCGAGGAAGCCGCGTTCGGCGCGGGTGTCCGGGTCGATGGCAAGGCGGGCGGCGGTGTAAAGCTCGATCTTCTGCGCATCCGTGTGGGCCGACGCGGCAAGCTGGTCGAGGTCCAGCGGCTTGTCGAGTTCGGCGAGGAGAAAACTTTCAGCCTCGCTGCCGATGCCCGAAAGCGCCAGCCTGTCGGCGATCTTCTTGCGCTCCTCGTCATCGACATGGCCGTCGGCCTTGGCGGCGGCAATCATCACGCGCACCAGCGTGAGCGCGAATTCCGCCTCGCCCTGCGGCGCCTGCGACGGGTGGAAACTGGTATCCGCCGGCGGCGGCAGCAGTTCCGGCTGGGCTGTGCCCGCCTGCTCCGGCTGCTTGCCGTTCTGGTAGTTCTGGTAGGCCTTATAGGCGAGCCCCGCGACAGCGGCGAGCCCGCCGAGCTTTAGCGCCGAACCGGTGACGGCGCGGCCGGTGCCAGTGCCAAGCAGCACGGCTGCCAGCGCGCCTGCGGCCAGCGGATTGTCCTTGGCAAGCTGCGTCGCCTGAGCGGCCTTGTCCCTGACGGTCGATCCCGTGCCGGGAACTTTCGAACCGAGCAGATCGTCGAGCAGCTTCTTGGGATCGAACATCAGTGCCTCCGGAGTTTTTGCCCGTCTCTGCGGGCGGGTTTCGGTGCCGGTGAAGTAGGCAGTCGAAGGCGGCATTACAATGACGCGGGGTGTTTTTGGTAGGGTTTGTGCTCGACTGGACGCGATAAGCGGGCGTGGATTTGCCGGGGACAGTTTACTTTCTTGCCCCGGAAAAGACGCGGCGATTGCGATCTCGCGCAAGGGGCAAAAGTAAACTGTCCCCTGCGCCTGATCGTAAGTGCGCCAGCGTATTCTCCCCCTTGAGGGCAGGGGAATCGCATATGGCGATTTTGGGGTTGAAGTTGGGCTGAGAAGGGATTCTTTGGCAGGCAGTCTAACGAAGGAGAGACTGCCATTTCCTGCCTTGAGAGTTATTTCGGTGCGCTGCCTGATCCGCGTGCGGGCAATGCCAGCCATCGGCTTGGCGACCTGATCGTGATGATGATTGCCGCGAGCCTGTGCGGAGCGAGCAACGCGACGGAGTTTTCGTTGTTTGCGCAAGAGCGCAGGCAGGTGCTGTCGCGCCTGATCGCGTACGAGGTGGCGCCCAGCCACGACACCTTCTCGTGGCTGTTGCGACTGCTCGATCCGGAGGCCTTCGGGCGTGCCTTCGCCGCCTTTGCCGCAGGCTTTGCCCAAGCACGCCAGGGTGTGGTCTCGCTCGATGGCAAGGCGCTGCGGCGGGCTTATGAGAGGGGCCTTGCCGCCAGTCCGCCGCTGACGGTGTCGGCCTTCGCGGCCGAGACCCGGCTATGCTTGGCGGCGGCCTCGCCCGGCGAGGGGGAGAACGAGGTCGAGGCAGCTCTCAAGGTTGTCGAACTTATTGATCTTGCTGGCAGACTGGTCACTGCCGATGCGCTCCACTGCCACACGCGCATGGCCAAAGCCATCACCGAACGCGGCGGCGACTACCTCCTCGCACTCAAAGGAAACCGCCGGCATTGGCTTGCCCGGGCCAATCGCCATCTGGCCGAGACCATCCCCGCTATCGCACAGCGGACCGAGACCAGCCATGGCCGCAGCGAGTGGCGGCAGGCGGAGGTCGTGGCGGCAGCCGAGCCGCTGATGGCTGGCCACAGAGCCTTCATCCGCATCACCAGCCGGCGCGATCAGGCCGAACCGCTGTCCCGCCTGTTCATGGCCTCCACAGTGCCGTCACCGCAGCAGGCGATCGACCTCACCAGAGCCCATTGGCAGATCGAGAACGGACTGCACTGGATGCTCGACGTACATCTCGGCGAGGATCAATCCCGCGCCCGCAAGGACAACGCCCCCGCCAACATTGCTCTCATCAACCGCATCGCCAGAAACCTCCTCCAGGCAGCCGACATCGACAAAGTCCCCATCAGTCACCGCATCAAGAAATGTGCCTGGAATGACGACTATCTCATCAAGGCGCTAACTCATATGCGATAGCCCTCCCCTTGAGGGGGAGATGGCGCGAAGCGCCAGAGGGGGTCGGTCAAGGCAGCACGCGGCATAAAGGAACGTCGCGCACTGCCGCAGCGACCCCACCCGGCCCTACGGGCCACCCTCCCCTCAAGGGGGAGGGAAACACTCAGCTAACTCCCGATATGCTTTTCCCCGCGCTTCTCCGCCAGTTCCACCTGGCGCTGGCGCTCGGCGTAGCGGGCGCGGTCCGCGTCGGTGCGGGCCTCGTAGCAATGTGGGCAGGACACGCCGTCGCTGAACTGCGGCGAAAGCTTCTCTTCTGGCGTGATCGGGTGGCGGCAGGCGCGGCAAAGGCCGATATCGCCCTCGGCAAGCCCGTGCGAAACGGAAACTCGCTCGTCGAAGACGAAGCACTCGCCCTGCCACAGGCTTTCTTCCGCCGGCACATCCTCAAGATATTTCAGGATGCCGCCCTTGAGGTGAAACACGTCCTCGATGCCGAGCGACTTCACATAGGCGGTCGCCTTCTCGCAGCGGATGCCGCCGGTGCAGAACATCGCCACCTTGCGGCCTTCGAGCTCTTCGCGGTGCTTTGCGATCCAGTCGGGGAACTCGCGAAAGCTCTTGGTCTTCGGGTCTACCGCGCCCTGGAAAGTGCCGATGGAGACTTCGTAATCGTTGCGCGTGTCGATCACCAAAGTGTCGGGATCGGAAATCAGGGCGTTCCAGTCCTGCGGCGCGACATAGGCCCCTGCCCCTTCCAGCGGGTCGATGCCCTCCACGCCCATCGTCACGATCTCGCGTTTCAGCCGCACCTTCATGCGATGGAACGGCATTTCGGCAGCATGGCTGTATTTGAGCTCAAGCCCGGCAAGCTCAGGAACGGCCTCGAGCCAGGCGACGAGTTCGCCGATCGCTGCCTCGGTTCCGGCTACCGTGCCGTTGATGCCCTCGCGCGCAAGCAGCAGCGTGCCCTTGATGCCACGGCCACAGCAGAAGGCCGCCAACGGCGCGCGCAGATCGGCAAACGCTTCGAACCGGCAGAACCGGTAGAGCGCAGCAACGCGGAAGGCTGGGCGGGGTGTGGATGAATTCATGGTCACCGCCAGTAGCTTTTGAGCGTTTTCGTTTCAAGTCCGGCGAAAAACACCCATGTTTTCATGATCTTGTACAAAGAGCGATAAAGAAGGCCACCGGTAAAACACTCAACTTTATCCCCACCCCTCAAAACCCGGAGAGAATTGGCGGGCAAAATAAGGAGTGCCGCCGCAAATGTTCAGCAAGGAAACCATCCGCGAAATTTCCGCCGTCGCAAAGACCCTCGGAATCGAAGCCGCCGCATTGCTGGCCATTGCCGAGGTCGAAAGCGCCGGCAAGGCCTACGCCCTGGTGGAAGGGCGCAAGGAGCCGATGATACGCTTCGAGGGCCATTATTTCGACCGGCGCCTGTCGCCCGACAACCGCGCCAAGGCCCGCGCGCAGGGGCTGTCGTCACCGAACGCGGGAGGCGTTGCGAACCCGAAAACGCAGGAGGCTCGGTGGCGCCTGCTGGAACGCGCAGCCGCCATAGACCGCAAGGCAGCGTATGAGTCGGTGTCGTGGGGGCTCGGCCAGGTCATGGGCACCCACTGGGCATGGCTGGGCTTTGCCAATGTCGAGGCTTTGGTGCGCCAGGCGCGCTCCGGCGTTGCCGGCCAGACGAGGCTGATGGAGCGCTATATCGAAAAGAGCGGGCTCGTTCCAGCGATCCGCAGGCACGACTGGGATGCTTTCGCGCGCGGCTACAACGGGCCGGACTACAAGCGCCACGCCTACCACACCAAGATCGCAGCCGCTTACAAGCGCTACAGAGCGAGCGAAGCGGGCCGCGACATCACGGCGGCAGCCTCGCCATCCGGCGACGCGCCGGCCCGTAACGAAATCTCGCCGACGCTCGCCCTTCCCGGCCAGCCACCGGCCAAGACGGCGAAGGCCGCCGGCTGGCGCGCAATGCTGAGCAAACTGGCGAACTTCCTCTGGAGGGGGTAACAACAGGCAGCGCTTGCGTGGACTTGCCGGCCGGCGTCTGCTAAATCGATTGAAATTTCCAAACTCCCAAGAGAACGCATGATGTCCAGCAAGACCGAAAAGCTCCTTTCCCTCCTCGGCGGCCAGCCGGTCATCCCTGTTTTGAAGATCGACAATGTGGCAGATGCCGTGCCGCTGGCGCGCGCGCTGGCACGCGGCGGCTTGCGCGCCATCGAGATCACGCTGAGGACACCCGATGCGCTGGAGGCGATCCGCCGGGCAGCGGCCGAGGTCGAGGAAGCAATCGTCGGTTCCGGCACGATTCTCGACGCCAGGCAGTTCGAGCAGGCCGAAAAGGCGGGCTCGAAATTCATCGTCAGCCCCGGCGTGACGCGCGAACTTCTGGCAGCAGCCGGAAACAGCGAGGTTCCGCTGCTGCCGGGCGCGATCACGCCGGGTGAGATCATGACCGCGCGCGAGGCCGGGCTGGATTTTCTAAAGTTCTTCCCGGCTGAGCAGGCCGGCGGCGCGTCCTTCCTCAAGGCGCTCGCCTCGCCCTTCGCCGGCATCAAGTTCTGCCCGACCGGTGGCGTGACGGCAAAGAACGCCGTCGACTATCTGTCACTGCCGAATGTGAACTGCGTCGGCGGTTCATGGGTCGCGCCCGACAATCTGGTCAAGGCCGGCGATTGGACGGCGATCGAGGCGCTTGCACGCGAAGCTTCCGGCCTGCGCAAGGGCTGAGTTTTCCATTCAACCGATACCTCGATCATTTCAGGTCCTGATGGAGACAGCCCCTCACCCTCACCCATTCCGGGGCGAGCCACTGGTCTCGCCCGTCCTTCGGACCCCCGTGAAGAACGGGGAGAGGGGTCGTCAGCGTTGCAGCAGCCTCCATTTCCCGTTCGCGGGGGTCCAAAGGACGGGTTGAGACCCGTGGCTAAACCCCGGTCGGTCCCGGCAGGGGGATGAGGGGCAATCCCACCCTGAGCCGAGGAGGCTCTAACCCACAAACAAAAAGCGCCGGGTCTTGCCCGGCGCTTTTTTTGGAGTTCGGCGTTGCCGTCAGTGCGGCTGGAAGCGCGCCACCGTCAGGAACTTGACTGCCTTGCCGGAGAAGCGGTTGGCATCGGCCAGCTGGTTCTCGGCCTGGAAGCCGGCGGTGTAGACTTCGCGCGGCGCGGTACGCACGATGTTGTAGGCGAAGGACGGTGCCCGCGTTCCGGTCGAAGCCGTCGTCACATAGTCGTTGTGCAGCACCCAGCGCGCGGCCTGCGGCTGGGCCGCGACCACAACCGTCTTGCGGTCAGGCTTCGAATCCTGGGCGCTGGCGCGTGCCGCCTTGCGCGTCGTCTTTGCGCCGGTATCGACTGCCGCAACCGCAGAGGTGCCCGCGGGGCGTTCGGTGACCGTTTCGCGCAAGGCCGCTGCATTGTTGAGCGCCGCGACGCGCGCATTGCTCGCCTTGAGTTCGGCATCGACAGCAGCGGCGTTGGCTGCAGCATCGGCCTTGACAGGCTCGGGCAGTGCCGGCCGCGCTTCGGGAAGTGCTGCCACGATCATATCGCGATCGGCCGTTTCCGGGCGATTTCCCGGCAGAGGCACGGGCGAAGCGTCGGCCATCGTCCGGTTCTTGTCCTCGGGCTCGGCCAGCGCCAGCAGGATCGCCTCCTGCTGGGCAGGCGTCGCCAGTTCGGCCGGCGGCGTATAGTTGGGACGACGCGTCGGCAGCGGAATGTTGAGCGCAACCTCCTGCACTGGGGCAGCCGGCGTCTCAGGCAATGGCGCGTTCGCCATGCCGAACGGAACCTGTTCCGGCGCCTGGGCAGCGGCAACTGCCGGAGCCACCTCGGTTTGCGGGCGCGGCGCCAATGCCGGCAGCGGCACACTGCGCGCCGGCAGGGCGGCTATGATGGTCTCAGGCGTCTGCTCCTGCGGCCTTGACGTATCCGCGGCCGGGATATCCGCGCGCTGGGCCTCATCAGGAGACAATATCTGGATGCCGGGCAGGGAAGCCTTAGCCGTAGCTGCGGGGACCTGCGCCGCCGGCGCCTGCCTGACGGTGGCCTTCGGTGCGGGAGCGGGCGCAGCCGAAGCCACGACCGGGCTGCTGTCTTCATCGTCGTCGGCTCCACCGCCGCCGCCGAAGAAGGCTGCAAGGAGCCCACCGGAACGCTTGGCTCCGCCGCCGCTGTTGCTGGCCAGGGCGATGGCCAGATCGCCCCTGCCCTTGCGGGCCTCATAGGCGGCGACCGCCTGCTCGAAGCCCGGCAACGGCTTGCCATCGCTCGGCACATGCAGGGTCTTGCCATTCGGGAAGACTGCGACAAGTTCCTTGCGGCTCATGCGCGGCCAGTGGCGCACATTGCCGACGTCGAAGTGAACGAAGGGCGAGCCCGAAGTCGGATAATAGCCGACGCCACCGGCCTGCATCTTCAGGCCGATCTCACGAAGCGTCTTGAGCCGGACGTCGGGAAGATAAAAATCCATCGCCTTGCCGAGCATGTGCTGGCTCTTGTTGGCGACGCCCTTGCTGCGACCGCGCAGCATGGAATTGGTGGCCGGCGAGCGGTAGGCCGAAACGACGTGGATATAGTCACGCGAGCCGGAGGCCTTGTATGCCTCCCAGACCAGATCGAGAAGCCGCGGGTCCATCTTGGTCGGTTCGTTGCGGCGCCAGTCGCGCAGGAACCGGTTTATCTGCTGCAGGCCGGACTGATCGTATCGACCGTTCCGCTTGAACGTGATCTCCGCCTTCTCCTTGGTATGGATGAAGTAGAGCTTCAACGTCCGTGTCTCGGCACTTGCCGCGGATGCTGCAATCGTCAGAAAACCGAAGGCGACCATCAATCCGGCCAGCAAACCTCGCCGGCCGGTCGTTTTGAAGAATCGCCGGGTTGTGAATCGCTCGATGCTAATCAAATCAAAAGGCCTTACAGACTGCCGTTTGTCCCCGGATTTGAATTTCCGGACGTTGAAAGTTCCGTCCGAATATCGATCCTAATGGTTAATCACTGCTTATTGAAGTCGAAATGCGGTGACACCGTGGCATTATCCCGGCAAAAATTCTGCACGGGAGTTCTTGGTAAACCGGGGGTTTACTGTCCGGGTCTTGCGTGGCGCTGGTTAAGAATTGGTCAGGACACCAGGCGCTCGGCCCGACCAGTTTCCGGGTCGATACCATATTCCTTGAGCTTCCTGTACAAGGTCGAGCGTCCGATGCCAAGCCGTCGGGCAACTTCGCTCATCTGGCCGTTGTAGTGGTCGATGGCCAGCTTGATCATCTCGATTTCGACCTCTGCCAGCGACCGGACATTGCCGCGATCGTCGAGGGCCTTCAGGATGCCGAAATGCGTTTCAGGCGCGATTGCCGGCGGCGCGATGTGCATGCGTTCAACGTCGGATCGCAGCAGCGCCGGATCTGGATCATCCGTCAGCGCCTCGTCGGAGGCAGCATCCTCAAGCCTGACGACCCCTTCCACCTGCGCCCTGATCTGGGGGAATTCTTCCTCGGTCAGCACGTCGCCTTCGCACAGCACCAACGCCCGAAAGACTGCATTTTCCAATTGGCGGATGTTGCCCGGCCAATCATAGGCCTGAAGCATCGACAGCGCCCGCGACGAGATGTCCACGACACGGCCTCGCCCATCCGTTGGCGGCACTTTCGCCATGAAGTGCCTAACGAGATGCGGAATATCGTCGCGGCGCTCGCGCAGCGGCGGCACGTAGATCGGATAGACATTCAGCCGATAGAAAAGGTCTTCGCGGAACTTTCCATCCTTGACCTGTTGCAGAAGATTGCGATGGGTCGCCGAGATCAGCCTGATATCGACCTTCACGGTAGCCCGCCCACCGACCGGATCGACTTCGCCGTCCTGCACGGCGCGCAAGAGCTTGACCTGAACGTCAAGCGGCAGGTCGCCGATCTCGTCAAGAAACAGCGTGCCCGTATGGGCTTCTACGAACTTGCCCGTGTGCTTCTCCGTCGCGCCGGTGAACGAGCCCTTTTCATGGCCGAAGAGAATGCTCTCGACCAGATTGTCGGGGATCGCACCGCAATTGACGGTGACGAACGGTTTCGACCGACGTGGGCTCGAACCCTGGATTGCGCGGGCCACGAGTTCCTTGCCGACGCCCGATTCGCCCTCGATAAGGATCGGGATGCTGGAGGCCGCCGCCTTCTGGCCGAGCCTGATAACCCGCTCCATAGCCTGGCTTCTGGTGATCATGTCCTTGAAGGTCAGCGTACCGCCACTACGGCTCGAGCGCTTCGCCTCGCTGCTCAAAGTCTCGATCTTCAGAGCATTGGTGATCGCCGTCTTCAGCCGCTCCGGAGACGCCGGCTTGACCACGAAATCGAACGCGCCATGGCGCATCGCCGAGACGACGGTTTCGATGCCGCCCTGGGCCGTCTGGACGATGACGGGAAGCGCCATGCCGCGCTCGCGCATGGCCGTCAGCACGCCGATGCCGTCGATGCCCGGCATTGCGAGATCGAGGATGACGACCGAGACGTCACCGCCTTCAAGCAGCTTCAGCGCCGCCTCGCCACCATCGGCCAGAACGGTTTCATAGCCGAACTTCGTGACGGCAGATTCCAGCAATCGCCGCTGCACGGGATCGTCGTCGACTATAAGAACGCAAGCTGCCATGAATTATTCGGAGAATCGCACTAGAGATTGATTGCTGTCTGGATCAGACTGTCACAGGGTTCTAAATAAGGTTTCAAAAAAGCCGGTGAACGAAAGCTTTAATAAAAGTCCGGCCTTCTCCTCATCTGAAATCGGAAGGTAATTCTATGCGCATGGTTTCGGGGCGGAACGCCGCTCCACTGACCTCCGGCCACGCTGCTGGTGATCTTGGTGATCTTCCCGAATGGGATCTCTCCGACCTTTATGCGGCCATGGATGCGCCGGAACTGAAACGCGATCTCGAAAAGGCGGCGAAAGAGGCAATCGCCTTCGAGACCCGCTGGAAGGGCACGCTGGCGATAGAGGCACAGAAGGGCGCCAACGGCCGGCTCGGCGAGGCGCTGCGCACCTACGAGGCCATCGAGGAACTGATCGGCCGCATCGCGTCCTATGCGGGGCTGATCTATGCCGGCAACACCGCCGACCCGCAGCGCGCCAAGCTCTATGGCGACATCCAGGAGAAGATGACCGACGCCAGCGCGCATCTGCTGTTCTTTGCGCTGGAGCTCAATCTCGTCGAGGACGAACATGTTCTTGCAGCACTCGATGCCGACCCGGCTTTCGGCCATTATCGGCCCTGGGTTCTCGACCTGAGAAAGGACAAGCCCTTCCAGCTGGAAGACCGCATCGAACAGCTTTTTCACGAAAAGTCGATCACCGGGCGTGGCGCCTGGAACCGTCTCTTCGACGAGACGATGACCGACCTGCGCTTCGACGTCGACGGCGAAGAAATGACGCTGGAGCCGACCCTGAACCGGCTTCAGGACGTCGACGGCGAGGTGCGGCGGAAGGCGTCGCAGGCGCTTGCAGCCACCTTCAAGGAAAACCTGCGCACCTTCACGCTGATCACCAACACGCTCGCCAAGGACAAGGAAATCTCCGACCGCTGGCGCGGCTTCGAGGACATCGCCGACTCGCGCCACCTCGCCAACCGCGTCGAGCGCAGCGTCGTTGATGCGCTGGCTTCCGCCGTTCGCGACGCCTATCCGCGCCTGTCGCACCGCTATTATGCGATGAAGGCGCGCTGGCTCGGCATGGACGTGATGAACCACTGGGACCGCAACGCGCCGCTGCCCGAAACACCGCAGGCGACGATCGGATGGGACGAAGCGAAAGACACGGTATTGTCGGCCTACCAGCGCTTTTCGCCGGATATGGCGCAGATCGCACGCACCTTCTTCGACCGCCGCTGGATCGACGCTCCGGTGCGTCCCGGCAAGGCGCCTGGTGCCTTCGCGCACCCAACTGTGCCGTCGGCGCACCCTTACGTGCTGCTCAACTACATGGGCAAGCCGCGCGACGTGATGACGCTGGCGCACGAGCTTGGCCATGGCGTGCATCAGGTTCTGGCCGGCGGCCAGGGCGCGCTGATGGCCTCTACGCCGCTGACGCTTGCCGAAACCGCTTCCGTCTTCGGCGAAATGCTGACCTTCCGCTCATTGCTCGACAAGACCACCGAGCGGCGCGAGCGCAAGGCCATGCTCGCCCAGAAGGTCGAGGACATGATCAACACGGTCGTACGCCAGATCGCCTTCTACGAGTTCGAGCGCAAGGTGCACACCGAGCGCCGCAACGGCGAGCTGACCTCCGACAAGCTCGGCCAGTTCTGGCTGGAAGTGCAGGCCGAAAGCCTTGGCCCGGCGATCAGGCTGCGCGAAGGCTACGAAACCTTCTGGACCTATATCCCGCACTTCATCCACTCGCCCTTCTACGTCTATGCCTATGCCTTCGGCGACTGCCTGGTGAACTCGCTCTACGCCGTCTATCAGAATGCCGAGCGGGGCTTTCAGGAGAAGTATTTCGACATGCTGCGCGCCGGCGGCACCAAGCACCATTCCGAGCTGCTGAGACCGTTCGGCCTCGACGCCTCCGACCCGGCCTTCTGGCAGATCGGCCTCGCCGTCATCGGCGACCTGATCGACGAGCTGGAAACGCTCGATTGAAGCGCGGTCGAGTTCAGCATTCAATGCAGTCACTCTACGTTGCCCCCCTCTGTCCTACCGGACATCTCCCCCACAAGGGGCGAGATTGGCTGTCATCACTACTTTCGCCAATCTGCAATGTTGCAAGAGAGGCGGCATGGTCGCGGTCGGCTGATCTCCCCACCTGTGGGGGAGATGTCCGGCAGGACAGAGGGGGGCAACGTAGGGCGCCAACCTCTCCGAATCCACATTGACGATCATGCCAGCATCCCCGTTCGTCCTGTTCCGCGACGATCCAGCCGGTCACGAACTCCTGTTCGACCGGCCGCACGAGATCATCGTCGCCGACACGCCGCAAAATTTCTTCCCGGCGCTTGAGGCGGCACAAGCGGCCCACGATGCCGGCAAATGGCTTGCCGGCTATTTTTCCTACGAGGCCGGCTATCTTCTCGAGCCGAAGCTGCGGCCGATCCTGCCGGATGGACGCCGCGCGCCGCTTATCTGCCTCGGCGTTTTCGACGGTCCGTCGGAAAACGACCTGCCCGGCTTTCGCCAGCCGGTCACCAACGGCCCGATCTTCGATGCGCGCGCGACGTGGTCGTTCAAGGACTACGAAAAACGCTTCTCGCGCCTGCACCAGCATTTGCGACAGGGCGATTGTTACCAGGGCAACCTGACTTTCCCGATCCATGCGTCATGGTCGGGCGATCCGCTTGCCGCTTTCGACGCGCTGACCGAACGCCAGCCGGTGAAATACGGCGCGCTGGTCTCGCTCAGTGATCCGATCATCCTGTCGCGGTCGCCGGAGCTCTTCTTCCAGATCGACGCCGACGGCTGGATCGAGACGCACCCCATGAAGGGCACGGCGCCGCGCGGCGCGACTCCTGAAGAGGATGAGGCGCAGCGGCATTTCCTGCACAACGATCCAAAGAACCAGGCGGAAAACCGCATGATCGTCGACCTGCTGCGCAACGACATCTCGCTGAT
>VFQQ010003620.1_pt1 | contig 14706 bp, 23 predicted proteins | sample 3512341 | NCBI WGS metagenome assembly VFQQ01 (sample SAMN10412373, study PRJNA504923) | tailings metagenome | isolation source: Relicate 2 Philex TSF1 revegetated site | place: Philippines: Tuba, Benguet | collected 2017-08-29 | reverse complement strand
GGGGGAGAGAGTGGTGCATGGCGCAGCAGAGTGCAGCAGGTGCCCGCCACCGCGAAAAAGTCGCGGCCCCCCTGCGAAAATCGGGCAGTATTGCGGGGTCATAAGCCGTGGGTCGGACTCGAGCGCACATCTGGCCTTCGAGTCTCTGGGGCACCCCGTCCCCGGCCGGTATAGTGTAGTGGTTATCACTCCAGACTCTGAATCTGGCAACCGCAGTTCGAATCTGCGTACTGGCTATGTCTTATTTTCATCTTTTGGACCCCACATGTCCCCAGGGGCATCCGCTTGGGCGCCGCCTGGGCCGCGTGCTGGTGCCCCCAGCCAACCCCCTCAAAGGTCCGAGGGGGTTCCACCACGCGTGCCGCCGCCGGCGCCGCCCGCTGCCAAGCTGCCCCCGGCTCCTCTCCAGCTGCCAACTGAAGCTCCAAACATCATCACAGCATCAGTGGAGCAGGGCCCTGCAGCGTGGGAGCCTCAAGCCACATGCCGCCGCCTGCCCGCCCGAACCCCCTCGAACCTTCGGGGGGGTCCCCAGCCCAGCCAGCCGACCCCCGGGGGGGTTGCCGGCCGGCGCCCACCAAACCCACCGCCACCCTTCCTTACCTCCCCACCCCCAGACACATCCAGAGGCCGAGTGCAATCCCAGAGGCCGAGTGCAATCCCAGGCCGCCGGCGGCTCCGCCGCCGGCGGCGCGCCGCCGGCGCCAGCCAACTGATGTGGCGGCAAGCGCCGGAGGCGCGGCGGCCGCCGCGCACCCGCCTCCTGACACCCTCCAGGTGGGATTGCGCTGCGCGCCGGCCGCTGCGCGGCCGGCGGGGCGCCGCCCGGCACGCACCCTGCCAATCCGCTGCTCGGCGGGCCTGCAGGGCCCCGGACCCAATCCCTGATCGCGCCGGCGAGGTGCGTATGGGAGCGCCAGCCCCCGAGGGCGCCCTCGTCCCAACGCTCATGCTGCCCTGCCGGGTTGACCGGCCCTTTGCCGCCCCAATTGGCCGATCCCCCACCGTCCCCGCCCTCCCCACCATGGGCTGGGCGGCTCTCAGCGCCCGCAACGAGTCGGTGGCGGCGTTTGCCGCCGAGCTGCCGGCGCGGGCGCCCGCCAGCAGCCCAGAGGCCGTGGCTGCCCTGGCAGATGGCGCCGCGGGCGCCGCCCAGGAGCTGGAGGCGCTGGCAGACGCGGCAGAGGTGGCCGGCGAGGCGGCGCCGCCGGGCCTGACGGCGGCGCTGGCCGCCGTCGCGCTGCCGCCCTGCCTCCTCGACAAAGGCATGCTCAGCCAGCACCACCCCGGCCTGCGCGGCCAAGTGGACGTCTTTGCGGCGGCGTGGGACCTGGTGGAGGACGCGGCGGAGGGGCGCCGGCGCCTCGCAGACGTGCGCCCCGGCGTGGTGCTGCGCCTCGCGCCGCCCGGCACGCCGGCGGCCCAGCAGCTGCAGCGGCAGTGCCACGAGTGGCTGCACGGCACCGAGCACCACCCGGTGCCACAGGCGCTGCACCAGCAGCGCAGCCAGCAGCTGCAGGCCTTCAGCAACGCCATGGTGAGTGCCAAGGCGGGGGAGGGCAGCGGGCAGGCGCAGGCTGTTGGGGCACGTGCCGCCGCACCGCTGCTCCTGGCGGCTGCTGCTGCAAGCTGCACCCGCTCCGCAACCACCAGCCGCCAGTGCCCGCTGACCCTGTGCCCCCTGCCGCCCCCCCGCCGCCCACCGCCGCGCTTGCAGGCCGCCAGCGCCGCCGCCGCAACCAACCCCCACACCGCCACGCTGCTGCGCTTTGCGGCACAAGGCTGGGCATACTTTGAGCCCCTCTCCTGCCGGCCGGCGCTGCGGGTGCGCATGGCTGGTCACCTGCGGGGCTTCTGTGGGGCAGCGTGGCGGCGGGTTGTGGGCGCATGGCCTGGCCTCCCAGCCAGCCCTCGCTCCCTCCCACTTGCACTTGCACCACGCACCCCGCCCCGCCCCTTCCGCCCCCCGCCCAACCAGGCCCTGCTGCGCACCTTTGCCCCAGTGGCCGACATCCGCATCGACTGCTGCCTGGGCCCCGCCACCTCCCTCCCCGCTGTCAGCCTGGCTTGTGTGCTGGCCACCGGCGGCATGCACATCGAACGCAACGAGCAGGCGGGCCTGGCTGAACTGTTCAGCGTGCTGGCCGGGCTGTGCAGCGCTGGCAGCCTGCAGCACCTGCGGCCGCTGCTCAAGGGCGTCACCGTGTGCTACAGCCTGTCCAACAAGGCCCTGGAGCCCTTCACAGATCCCATCACCGGCGACGAGGTCATCCGCATCAGCCAGGAGGTGAGACCCGGCAAGGCGCCGCTGCGCTGCCGCCGCACGTGGTGCCTCGGTGGCTGGCAACTGCCGCATGTCCCTCGGCAGCCTGCTCTTGGCTTCATTGGCTGCCACGCACCCCAGGCTGGCCATCCCTCGCTGCCCATCCCCTCCGCTTGCCGCAGAAGGCCAAGCACGGCACGACCACCGGCTCGGGCGCCACCCTGTGCGGCCTCACCAACCTGGGCTTCACCACCATCGCGCTCACCATGCTCTCGCCCGCCACCGTGTCGGTGCTGGGCCTGGGTACGCGCACCAGCTCCACCGAGCTGACGCTGACCGCTGGAGGTGCGCCCCTGCTGCTCCACGCCTGACGTGGCGCTCACCGGCATGCACACGTGGCGGTTTGCAGTGCTCCTGTGCTCACACGTCTTCCCAGCTGCACCGTCAGCCCTGCTGCCGCTGGACTGCCGCTGTTTGAAACCGCCCCACATTTTCCGCCCACCCCCGCAGCCGATGTCGTGACCATGGTGGCCCAGCTGGCCCGCACGCTGGTTGGAGAGCATGCAGCGGTGTATGCCAAGATGGCTGAACTGTTTGACACTTCGCGCCAGCTGTGCGGGTGCGGCTGTGTGCAGGGCTCCGCGCCTGCTGCCCATGTGGCTGGCTGCCTGGCTGGCGTTGGTGGGTGTGCGCTGGCTGCTGCCAGGCGCTCCCCCCGACCCCACGCCATCCGCCTCTTTGCTCCGTTGCAGGCAGGTGCTGCAGAACCGCTCGCCGCTCAAGGTCATTCATGACCTGTTCCACGGCCTGTCGCTGCCCCCGGCCGCCAAGGCAAGTGGCACAAGTGGGTGTGTTTGAGTGGGCACCCTCCCTGCCGACGGCAGGCGAGGTGATGTGTGCGCACCTTTGCCACAGAAGGCCGACGCTCTCTTGCCCTGATGTGCGCAGCTGGACCTGGTGTCGTTGCTGACCGACGAGTCGACTGCTGTCCGCTTCCGCCTTGATGGCGCTGCCAAGGACGTGCGCCTGCTGCAGCTGCGTGCGCTGCAGCTGTACGGCCTGAGGGATGCGCTGCCGCTGCTGCCGTCGGCGTCCCTGGTGGATGCGCTGGTGAGAGCTGTGCCTGCGGCTGGCTGTGCTGCTGCATGCGCTGCAGTGCCAAAGTGACGCGCAGGCGGCACGCTGGCTGTTGCTCAGAGGGCGACTACTTTTAATCGATGCAGCACCACCCCTCCTCCCCCACGCAGCCAGGAGGGGCTGCTGAGTGGGATGCTGCGCGCGAGGAGGTGCTGGGCGGCCTTCGGCTGTCCTTGAGCGCTTGGGAGTACACAGAAGAGCAGTGGCAGGCAAGCAGGATGCGACACGCGCACCCCCCTGCAGCGGGTTGGAGAGTTGGAGGGGAGCATGCCCTGCAAATCTGCCAGGAGTGCGCACGCTGCCTGCCGTGGGGCACGCTGCCTGCCTGCCGCACACAGCCTCATCAGCAAACTCACCTGTTCTCTGCCGGCCTCCCTGCAGATGGTGGAGAGCCTGCCGCCCCGCTACCGCACGGCGGAGGAGATGCTGCTGGTGGACATGCAGGGCTGCGAGCGGCCCCGCTGCTACCTGCTGGAGGCGCTGCTGCAGGAGGCGCACAGCGGCTACAGCCCCACCCAGAAGACGCCCACGGTGAGCCTGTGCTGGCGTAGTGCTGCCGTTGCCGTCAGTGCTGCTGCTGGTGCTCCCCAGGCGTTCAGCAAACACGGGAGGCTGTCCTGGATGCCCACGAACTTGCAGCGGCACCCCAGCAGCTGCTGCATCTCCTGCTGTGTGCAGGAGGAGGCAGCCACCAGCGCGCGGGAGCGCCTAGCCGCCATCCTGCTCACCAGGTATGCCTACATGGATGCGTGCAGCAGTGTCATGTTGCTGGGCAGCGCATTTTGCAAGCTGACCACCGCGCTGTGCATGTCGTGCTGCCTGACGCCCGCCAAGCTGCCACCCCGCCCTCCCTTCTGCCGCTGCCTGCCCCTGCCCCAGGTGCATCACCATTCTGGTGGATGACCTGGTGCAGGCTGCGCCCGATGACGCGTCTGCTGCAGCTGCGCTGGCCAGCCCTGCAACCAGCGCTGCGTTCCACGCCATGGATGGTGCAGCCCGCGGCTGGATGCCAGATCACGACCTGTACGTGGGCTCCCGCACCGTGCACGGCATGCAACACCTGTGCGTGGACGCTGCCACCATTTGCGCCCTGCCCTCTGAGGTGAGGGCGATGCGCGGCCAGGGCTGCTCCTCCCCTGCCCACCACATGCAAGCAACTATGTGTTATGGCCATTGGCAACCGCTCTGCATTGCTGCCCCACCTCGCTGCCGCCGTGGGCCCCCTTCCCTTGTCCTGCAGCCCGCCGACCACCCCAGCTGGAAGAAGGCACTGAAGATCCAATGGGTGATGCGCGCGCTCTCCGTGCGGGGCGGCACGGCGGAGGAGGTGAAGGCAGGCCAGCGCCCCGCAGGTGGCGCCGCGCCGCACGGCGCAGCAGCAGCAGCCAATGCAGCAGGCGGGGCGCCAGCCGCAGCACATGGCGGCCACGGCGACGCCAACGCGCACCAGCCTGTACTGGGTGAGAGCGCACTCGCCGCTGCAGCTCAGGTCTGATTGATGGGCAGAGCAGCCCTGCGTGTTGACTTCACAGGCTGGCGCGTTGCTTATGGTTGCCGCTGCACCCTCCCTCTGCCCCCCGTGTGTGCAGTTGACGTGGGGCCCAGGATTCAGGCCGCGCTACACAATGCCATGGAGACCGCGGTTGCGCAGGTGCTGGCCATGAAGGGCTCGGAGGGAGGGCACCAGCTGGCTGCCCGCATCATGGCCATCCTGGGCAAGTATCTGGCGCCGGTGCTGGAGACGGGGCGAGTGCCCGAGGCGGCGATGCTGGTGAGTGCTTTTGGTGGGCAGCTCAGGATTCCCAGCTGGCTGGCTCTTGAGCAGTCGCTGCTGTGCTGAGCAGCCTGAATGCCACAGCTGAGCAAGCTACACAAGCATCGCAGCCATGCTGGATGGGCGGGCCATGTGCAGTCCACGGTTGCTCCTACAAAAGCACTCGCCCACCAGCCCTGCCCTCCTCGCCCCTTGTGCTGCAGGAGGAGTTCCGGGACGTGCTGCCTCCGGGCGCGCCGCTGCAGCTGGCTGTGGAGCGCTTGGCCAGGCTCTCGCCCACGGCCATGGACGTCTACATGTCACAGGCGACAGAGCAGGTGCGCCGTGGTTTGAGACGAGGTGCAACCATGCTCTCCCGCTTGCTTTGCTGTGAGAACCAGCGATGCACTGCACGTATTGAAACTTGGTGCACACTTGCTTTCCATCCGCACTGTGGTTGAAGAGATGCTGTCGCCCCCCTTCCGTTGTACGCAGCCGGCGGGCAGCGCTGCCTGGGTTGCGGCAACCGATGGCCAGGTTCAGCAGGCACTGCAGGCGCACCAGCGCACTGGCACGATGACGGCGGCGGGCATGATGGCGGCTGCAGCAGAGGGGGCTGCAGCCGGCGCAGCACGGCAGGCTGGCGCAGGTGCAGCGCGGGTGGGCCAGGCCCCGCCGGAGCAGGGTGCACAGGAGGCACCGCAGGAGGAGCAGGATGAGGAGGAAGAGCAGCAGCAGCAGCAACCGGCTGGGCAGGCTGCACAGCAGGCGGAGCAGGCGGAGCATTCAGAGGCAGGGCAGGCTGCACAGCATGCACAGCAGCAGCAGGCACAGCAGGCACAGCAGCAGCAGGGGGCAGAAGGGGAGGGAGAGCTGGATGGCGAGCAGCGTGCCAGCCCCAAGCAGGAGCCCTCACAACAGCGGTCGTTGGAGCAGCGGCAGGCCAGCGGCGGTGAGGGCAGCAGTGATGTATCAGAGCGACCGGCAGGGCGCCGGCGGCGGCGGGAGATTGAGTCAGGCGAGGCTGGGCCGAGCGGCAGCAGCGACGAGAACGAGACCTCGCAGGGCCCACCCAAGCAGCCACGCATCGCACCCGCTGCAGCCGGCAATGGCGGCGGCGGCGGCGGCAGCACCCGCCCTGTGCTGCATCCTGTACACCCGGGGCAACGCCTGACCTATGCGGTTCCCGGCCGCGGCAGCTTCAAGGGCCCGCGCCCAGCTGGAGGGGCCGGCGCCACCAGCAGCAGCGGCCTTGGGCGGGGCAGCGGCAAGGCGCCCACGCTGGGTCTAGCACACCGGCGGTGAAGTGCCCCATGTCTCCTCCGCCTGTTTGAACGACTGTCACACTTCAGCACTGACAGTGTAATGTTGAATCTATGGATGTCCTGTGGCAGAGCTGCACCCCTAACACACCGCATTCTTGCGAGTGCCGTCACCGGCTCGAGCGCCCAGACGGCGCGCCGTACGTGAAACTGGCTCAGAGCCTGCATAATGGCAAATCACGTGCCGCGCAACCTACAGCCGCAGAACACCTGCACCTGTGTGCTCGCTTGCTGGCCCGCTGCTCAGCATGAGCGGCGGTGGAGCGGCGGCGGCGGCGGCGGCGGCGGCGGCGGCGGCCAAGGCGCAGGCGGCACGCTTCCTGCGCATTCACATGACTCCTGTACATCAAAAGGAAGTTATTGATCGACCTGGCGCCCCTCGAGCGGCGCGCTAGCGGTGCCTTGCATTCTCCCGCCCAGCCTTGTGCATTGCCTGGCCAGCTTTTCGCAATCTAGCCGACCTCAAAACGGTATCAGTGACTTCTGGGGCAGCGCAGGGCAGCCGGGACGATCGCCCGTGCGAGCGGCCCCGCGGAATGGCGCTGCGGGCGCACCTCACGCCCCAGCTGAGGCTGAAGTACAATGGGGTGGCTCGGCAGGCGGTGGATCTGCGCGGCAGCCTGCCGCAGGACAGCCTAGGCGCGCTGGTGGCAGTCAAGCTGTCGGGCGCCCGCGCCGGCGAGGTCACACAGGTGCTGCAGCACCTGCTGGCCGTGCTGGGCCCGTCGCTGCAGACTGTGGTGGTGCAAGACGCGCGACCGTGAGTACAGGGCCGCCGCCGCAGCCGCTCAAACGCCGGTGCGGTGCCCGCTTGCCGCCCGGCTCCTCAATGGGCACCCTGCACCCTGGCTGACACTTGCAACCCTCCTCTGATGCTTCCTGCCAGGTGGAAGCATGGCCTGCACGCCGTCAACACGGTGTGGTTTGCCATCCCTGGCAGCACCCGCGAGGCGGCGGCACGGGCGGCGGTGGAGGCGCTGCACCCCTTCGGCGTGCGGTACGTCGAGTACTGCTCTCGCGGCGCAGTGCAGCTGCTGGAGGTGCTGACAGCGCAGAAGACCGCGGCCCGCAAGCTGGAGGCGCCACAGCTGCCGCAGGCATACGTGAGCTGGGATGTTGTTAGCGTCGGCGGCGGCGGGTGCTGGCGCTGGCGCATTGCCCGTTGCACCCATGCCCGGAGCTGAGCCCCAGATACCGCCTCCTCCTGCATCCCGCTGCAGCTGCACGCCATCGCCCACGTGTTCCACGGGCAGGAGGGCTTCCTGCGCGAGCTCGTGATCAACTACCTGGCCTTCACCACCGACCTGTGCGTGCGCCTGCTGCCGGCGGCGTGCGTGTACTCCGACACCGCGGCAGAGGCCTCCTACGCCGACTGCCTGGCGGCGGTCAAGGGTGCGCACTGTGGTGCATACGTGTTGGTGGTATCTGCAGCGGTTGGGCTGTCCCTGGCCTGCAGGTGGTCAAGGCAATTGCCACCCCCTGCCGCCTTGTGTGACCGCCCTTCTGCACTGCCCCCTGCAGGCGTGGCTGGCGGTGCTGCTGCGACAGGTGCGTCGGCTGCCGGGTGCTGGCTGTTGCTGGGTGTGCTGGTAGGGACCGAATCGAGCTGAACAATCCGTGATGAGCAGGAGGCAAGTGCTGCGTGTGCTGCCGCTGCCGCCTGCTTCATGCACGTCTCTCCACCCACTCCTGCCTGTGCCGTGCCCTTGCTGACTGCTTGCAACGCTCCTGGTGCACTTCTGGGCCTCCGTGGTGCACCCACCGCCTCGCTATTCTGCACGCCCGGGCTTATCCTTGCGTGTGCTTGCCTGTTTTGAGCCGGCGCGCCCTTTAACACAGTCAGGCTGCCTCTGAAGGTGTGTTGCGCCCCCCGCCCGGGACGCCGCCGTTGCTTTGGCTCACCGCCACCGCCCTGCCGCCTGCAGGCACGCTGCCTGCTGCACACGCCTGGCCGTTCACCCATCCCTCACCACTGTGCCCCATTCTCATCTCCACCTGTGCAGAGGAGGAGGATGAGTGGGACGAGACGGAGTCGCCGCAGCAGCTGGAGGAGGAGGAGGCGGCCGCCGTCCAGCAGCAGTATTGCTTCTCAACGTCTTCGCACGTGGACCTGCGGGCGTGGCACGGCCCAGCGATCGATGCCATCACGGGTGCGCATCCAGTGGCGTGAGCAGCACATCTTGGCAGGATCATGGGCAGTAGAGCTTGTTTGCACGCAGCGCTGCTGTGACGCGCTGTGGCCAGGCCTCCAGCAGATACAGGAGTTGAGTTCTTCGTTTGCCAATCCAATGCTGTCCATGCAGTCGGCCACACCCCGCTGACCAAGGCGGACGTGGACAACCCGGCCAACGTGTCCGCCCAGCTCACCACCATCGGCCAGTACTTCGGAGACATCTACATGACTGGCGAGCTAGTGCGGCTGGGCGTGCACGCCGGCGATGTGGGCGTCATCGTGAACTGCGCGTACGAGTGGGGCATGCTGCGAGCCGGGTGAGCATGTCAAAACTGCGCTGTGGCAGGCCGCGGGGGAGGGACCGAGAGATGGAGAAATGCATTTCCCACAGTGTGGATCAGCTGGCGCACGGCTGCGTGATGGTAGCAGCTTGATCACCTTGTCCAACCTTGGCATTGCCGCCCGCACTGCCGTGCCTTGCCCTAGCCGTCATCCCACTCTCATCTCCTGCCTCGTCCATACGCCGCAGTGGCTACACTCTGGCGGCGGAGACGTTTGCCAACGTACGCGGCGGCCGCATCTGCTTCGGCGCCGAGATGTCGACGGCAGCTGAGGGCCCAGTGGCGCTCTTCAAGCTGCATTTGCCGCGGGGGGCAAAGTCGGTTACTGTTGCCGACCAGTACTCCCAGCCGTGAGCTGCACACTTGCTGCATGGCTTGTTCAGGGTCTCTCAAGGATGGTGATAGTGCATCCAGCCGCCGGGGCGCCATGCTTAGCGCTCGCATGCCAACCTTGTGGGTGTCGCACGCTGCCATGCTCAAGATTGGCTTCATCTGGCGTGTTTTCCCCACCTAATCAAAACGCCACTCTGATTTACCACACGCAGGCCTGCTGGCGCCAAGACCGACGCGCTGCCTCTGCTACACCTGGGCGCAGTGGTGAGCGATGGCGGCATCGGCCCCTCGCTCTCCCAGGCGGTGTACGCTCGCGAGCGGGGCACGGTGCGTGCTGTCTCATGCTCAGCAGGCTGCTTGCGAGCCTGTTTGCTGTTGCAATATGTGAAGCGATGGCATGCATGCTTCGCCTCTATGTGGCCTGCGTTGGCTCAAGTGCCGAGACCGTGGTACGGGGCGTTGCCCGCCCTTTGTTTGTCTAGCCAGCCAACCGTTGCTGACACCGCCCCTGTTCTTTTATCAACCCCTTCCCCACCACAGGGCGGCGCGGTGCTGTACGTGGTGGCGCGGCCCCTGGCCGTCATCCAACTGTACCGCGCCTGCCTGGCCCCGGCTTTTGCGGCCCTGGGCCTGCGGCTGCGGCGGCCAGAGGTCACCGCGCGCGGGCCAGGCGGCGAGCCGCTGCTGTACCGGCTGACTGTGGCAGGGTCGTTCAACGTGTCCAAGGTGTTTGACATGTGAGTAGCCAGCTGCACTGTGTGACTGCTGTGGGCATGTGCCAGCAGTTGTGCAACAAGGCAAGGCATTGGGCTGGGCAGGCACGATATTCTGCACCCTTGCGCCCCCCTCTGTCTGCGCTAGCTGGCTGGTGAGCCTTACACCTGCCAGCTCGCAGCTTTGCACACAGCTGCAACACGTGAACCTATAACATCATCTTGCCCACATGCCTTGTCTAATATCATTCCCGACCCATCCTGCCGTGCTCTCCTGCAGCTACGGCAGTGCGATGGGGGCTGCCATCGACGGCGCGGCCCGGGTGCCCTACCACCTGGACCTGGTCTACAAGTCGGGCGCCGCCGCCTTCTACCTGTTCCAGGCCCGCAAGATCTCGCTCATCCAGGAGCTGTGCGGCAACGGCGACATCGCACGGCAGCACGACGTGCCGCCGCCGCAGCAGGAGTACTTCTTCCTGCCCTCCAAGGTGCGGGGCCGCTGCTGTTGCCGAGGCCAAGGCATGTTTGCATACAGCACTCAGCACCTCTCTGTGCGTTTTGGATGCATGCAAGTCATCAACTAAAATCACAAGGCATGTTTTCCTCCTCCACATCACTGGCCGCCATGCCCTGCCCTGACCTTCAGTGGCTGCTGGAGCGCAACCGCGCCCTCGGCTACGTGGGGCCGCATGTGCGGGACGGCGGCCAGGCCATCGTGGCCGTGCAGCACGAGGGGTCCAGGTGAGCTTGTCAGGCCGGGTGTCTATTTATCTGCCAGTCATTTGGGGCAGTGGATCGATTCAGCTTGCAGCATTCTGCCTTAAGTAGCTCTGCACTTCTCGCTTCAGCACCCTGCTCGCATGTCGCCTGCTGCAGTGCAGCAGCCAGCATCGCCACTGCACCCTGGGCTCAAGCATTTGTTCCCACGCTCCTATGTCACTCCTGGCCACTTCCTCCCGCAGTTGGATGGATCGGGAGCACGGCATAGCGCTGCTGGGCGCGGCGAGCGCCCGCGCGCTTCACCACTGGGCGCCCGGCCAGGAGCTGATGCGGCCCAGCCCCTCCAAGCACCTGGCGCTGCGGCTGGGCACCAACAGCCGCAACCTGCGCCTGCTGGCCCACGCGGACCAGGTTGGGCCCCGCATTGGTGCAGGTACGGCTTGGGGATCGTGGCCTGGGGTTGAGTGGCTGGGTTGTCTGCCCTGCAAGCAAAGAGTGGGAGCGTGTGCAGCTGCTACTTGAACAATCGGCGCTGCGAATGGTCAGGAGGTAGGGCACCCACCTGTTCACTGCCTCTCTCTATCCCGCCTGGCCGTAGGGAAGGCCACCTACGGCGTCAAGGTGGAGGGCGTGGCGGCGCAGGCCGTGGCGGGCCCGGCCTCTGTGGACCTGCGCCCCGACCGCGCCAACCCCCGAAAGAAGCCGACCCTGTGCACCTCGGCAGGCTGGGTGGCGGCCTACCCGCAGGTGGGCTGGTGTGTTGGGGTCGGCCTTGGGCTGTCCTGACCAATTGAGTGGGCTGGTGTGGATCAGTGTGCCCATCATATCTCCAGCCGCGGTGGACCATATGCATGCGCTTCGCCCCTCCATGCAGGTACTGCTGTACCTGCAGCGCATGCGCACCGACGTGCTGGGGCTGCTGGTGGAGCAGGAGGCGCACACCGGCGTGCCTGCGGGCCCTGCCCGCCTGCCTGGGCGCTCGGGCCTGGTGGGTAGGAGATGTGGAAGGCAGGCTGGCTGGCAACCGCATTTGGTGTTGCGATGTTGGTGCAGCGGCCCGGCAACAACAAGGGCGTTTCAGCGGGGCTGCAGCAGCGTGCCACCAGCAGCAAGTTCCACCATGTGTTGATCAACTCTGCACACTGCGCTTGCGCCGCTGCAGATGTGGCGGGCCATGGAGGCGGCGGCGGGCGACTTTGCCGGCTGCAAGAACGCCGCGCCTCTGGCCGAGCACGCGCTGCAGGCCCTGGCGCAGCACTCCCCGGAGCTGGCTGGCGCGGCGGCGGAGTGCTTCCCGGCCGGCCAGGTGTGCGAGTCTGTAAGCAGAGCAAGGTGCTGGGACACATTTTTTCATAAAGAAGCCTCAATTGCAGGTGTGCAACGCTTGCCAGCTGAGCAGTTGGTTACTCGCATAACCCCATGTCTGTCTCTCCGGTCACCTGCAGCCATGGCGCTCTAACTATCCTTGCACCCCTCCCTCCATGACTCCTTTCACGCAGGCCTACCTGCACCGCGACCTGCTGCCGGCCTGCCACGCGCTGCGCATCGAGGCGCGCCCCAACCGCGGCGGCACCATCGATACTGTGGGCGTTACACTTGTATGCTTCATGGGCTCCGACCTGCTGCGAGTGCAGCTGCGCATGCACCGCGTGCGCAACATCTCTCTGGACGATGTGAGGCACATGCATTGCCAGGGCAGCGCGGTGTTTGCTCAGTCAGGGGTGCGCCTGGATTGGTCGGACGAGTGCATGCTTTGCTTGGATGCACCGCTTGACAGCATGCATGCATGGTGCCCGCCCGCCTCCTGCTGTGCGCCATTGTCGACCCACAACCCTTCTGCCCGTCCCTTCCTGCCTGCTGCACAGGCCACGCCGCAAGCCCTGCTGGCCGCAGCGTTTGGCGCCAACTGCGTGGAAGAGGTAGAGGAGATGGCGGTGACCTCGCTTGACGGCTACGACCAGCAGGTGGGAGCAGCCGGGTTGCTGTGACTCGTCTCTTTTGGGGATGCAAGCTGCACCCATGGCTTTGGGAGGGAGGGGATCTGTGCTGCCACGCTGTGATTGCATATTCACTGCCAGGCTTTCAACATATGCTCCTGCCTCTCCCCGCCTGCCTACAGGTGACAGCTGCCGGCGGCTCGTTCTACCCCGCAGACATGGCCCAGCTGCGCTGCTTGACCGCTGACCTGGCCAGCTCATCAGGCTACCCCTGGCGGGCAGCGCTGGCAGCTGATGTGCCCGTCAGCATCGCGGCGCCGCCCTGCGCGCTGGGCGGCCTGCTGCTTGGCAGCGGCAAGACGGTGGCCACGGCCGACGGCCACACCGTGGCCATTGGCGGCGTGCCCGGCCGCCTGCCATCCCTGTGCCTGCCCAGCAAGGACGCCGCGCCCTGCGGCCCGCTGTTTGTGGCTGTGGAGCTGACTGAGCCGCACCCAGCAGTGACCGTGGTGCCGGGCCTGGGCTTCATGCAGACGGGCCAGCACTGGCTGTTCCAGCTGGCGCAGCCCATGGTGCAGCTGCACACGCCGTCACAGGTGTCCACCGCGCTGGCGGCCAGCCCCGACGCACCACAGGCAGCAGCAGTGGCGGCAGCGCGGCGGCGGCAGGAGGAGAAGCGGGAGCAGCGCCAGCAACGCCAGCAGCGCCAGCCTGGCGGTGCTGCCGGCGCCGCAGCGGCGGCCACCCCAGCCATGCCCACGCCTGCAGAGCAGGAGGCAGCAGCCCCTGACAGCGGCCCGTCAGGCAGCGGTCCTGCAGGTGTGTGCGCTCGATGCCGCTGCCATGCCAGCTGCGGTTTGTTGTCGGATTGCCATTTGCTGTAGGTGCATGCCAACGACCCCAGCACCCTCACCTCGCCCAAATGCAGCGGCGGCAGCTGGCGGGTCCAACAACTCGGTGGTGGCGAGCGGCGAGGAGGAGGGCACCCCCGGCGGTAAGGGCGGGGTGGGTTGAAATCCAAACATGTGGGATCGCTCGGTGTTTATTTTGATGTGCAGAACACCAATCACCACACAGCATCCAACCTTTGCAAGCTGTGCCTGACAAGTGCCACCTGGCCCCGTTATGACACACTGCAGGAGAGGGGCCGCCCAGCAAACGGCTGCGGGTGGAGGCGGAGGCCACCCCCGCCCAGGAGCTGAACGCGGCTCGGCAGCAGCAGCAGGCCGCGCAGCAGGCCGCACAGCAGGTGGCACAGCAGGCGGCGCAGCAGGCGGCACAGCAGGCGGCGCAGCAGGCCGCACAGCAGGCGGCACAGCAGGCGGCGCAGCAGGCGGCACAGCAGGCCGCACAGGAGGCGCAACAGGCGCCGACAGCTGGAGCTGCTAGCCAGCGGCCTTCGGGCCGGCTGCGGCTGCTGAAGAAGCGGCGGGGCTGAGCCGGTCAGCTGCTGCAGCGCCTGGCTGGCTTTTGAGCGGATTTGGCAGTACGCCTGCCCTCTGCTCTATGCGGCAATACATGTATCATATCTGTATAATATGCAGCCTGGATTCTGAATGCGCTGCACTTCCTGCATGAACCAACCTACTTGCGCACCTGAGTAAACTCCATTCCCCAGTCGTGCTTGTAACCATTCGCTTTCGGCAACAGCATGGCCAATGCTGTATTGAGAAATGCAAGCAACAGGCATGAGACTGTGCTGGCGGAGTGCCATGACTGCGTACTGGCTCGCAACCCTTTTGCCTTTTGGGGGCCTGCCCCGGTGCCCCCAGGCATGCCTGCCCAGCCACCACACCGGTGCTCCTGCCCTGCCTGCCGCTGCCGCCCGCCGCTCTCCCCTCTGCCCTTGTTCGAATCTGCGTACTGGCTTTGACCTATTTTATGTTTTGGGGGCCTGCCCCGGTGCCGGCTGCCCCCAGGCATGCCTGCCCAGCCACCACACCGGTGCTCCTGCCCGCCGCCGCTGCCGCCCGCCGCTCTCCCCTCTGCCCTTGTTCGAATCTGCGTACTGGCT
>VFQQ010003619.1_pt1 | contig 14708 bp, 13 predicted proteins | sample 3512341 | NCBI WGS metagenome assembly VFQQ01 (sample SAMN10412373, study PRJNA504923) | tailings metagenome | isolation source: Relicate 2 Philex TSF1 revegetated site | place: Philippines: Tuba, Benguet | collected 2017-08-29 | reverse complement strand
CTCGTCGTCCTTGGCATGTTCCTGCTGTCCACGGCCCTGACCGGTCCGGTCCAGGCCCAGAGCACGGTCAAGACCAACCTGATCGACCACTCCAACGACACCCTGATCGACGAGGCCACGGCCAAGGCGGTGCTGACCGAGAACATCCCGGCCAAGGTGTGGAAGATCCACTCGCCGCGCAACTACACCTTCGTGAGCCAGGTCGAGGGCGGCCTCAACGCTGCCAAGACCTGCGTCGTCACCGCCCGTGTGATGGTGCTGCCGCTCACCGCGGCCATGAAGGCGCCGATGTTCCGGCCGCTGCCCAAGCTCACCGCCACCGCCTACGACGCCGCCGCGAACAGCTCCACCGACCAGTGCAAGGCGCTGGCCAAGGACAAGCTGAAGGAAGCGACGCTGGCCGTCGTTTCCAGCATCGTCAAGAGCTGATCAGCGTTCCAGCACGGCCGCCGCAGCGGCCACCACGGCGGCGGTCAGACGCTGCAGCGCCGGCGACACCAGCCGCGGGTGCTGCCAGTGCAGCGGCACGAACAGGTCGTGCCCGGGGCGCAGCGCCACCAGCGCGGCGCGCGCCAGCAGCGGCCGCACCAGCACTGCGGGGTTCAGGCCCCAGCCCAGGCCGGCCACGCCGGCGTCGATGAAGGCCTGCGTCGAAGGCAGCCAGTGGCGCGGCGGTACCACCGGCTCGTTCAGCTGCAGGCTCTCGATCCACTGGTCCTGCAGCCGGTCCTTGTGGTTGAAGGTGAGGCAGGGCGCCTGCGACAGGGCCGCCGCATCCACGCCGCCCGCGAAGTGGCGCGTGAAGAAACCGGGGCTCGCGCAGGCCACGTAGCGCAGCCGGCCCAGTGGCACGCTGCTGCAGCCCTGCACCGGCGACGCCAGCGTGGTCACGGCGGCGAGCACGTCGCCGCGCTTCAGGCGCTCGGCGGTGTGGGCCTCGTCGTCCAGGCTCAGGTCGAGCAGCGCGCTGCCGTCGGCGCAGAACGTGGCCATGGCCGGCACGAACCAGGTCGCGAGGCTGTCGGCGTTGACCGCCACGCGCAGCGTCGGCGTGCCGATGCCGGCCTCGGCCATTGACGGCAGCGCTGTCCTGAGCTCACTTTCCAGCAGCGCCACCTGTTCGGTGTGGCGCAGGAGCTGCAGGCCGGTGTCGGTGGCGGTGCAGGGCGTGCCACGCACCACCAGCACCTGGCCGATGCGCTGCTCGAGCAGCTTGACGCGCTGCGACACCGCCGAGGGTGTGAGGTGCAGTGCCTGCGCCGCGCGCTCGAAGCTGCCTTCGCGCACCACGGCAGCCAGGGCTTCGAGCAGGGAGTAGTCGAGCATCGGGTTCAGCAGCGCTTCAGTGGCCTGAGGAAGTCTAAGTGGCCGCCGCGGCAGTGCCCGGGCATGCTGCGCGCCCATGTCAGCACTCGCCACCGCGGCCCAGGGCTTTGCCCTGGGCGGTTCACTCATCGTTGCCATCGGCGCGCAGAACGCCTTCGTCTTGCGCCAGGGGCTGCGGCGGGAGCATGTGCTGCCCATCGTCGCCTTCTGCAGCCTGGCCGACGCTCTGCTGATGGCCGCCGGCGTGGCCGGCCTGGCCACCGTGCTCGGCCACAACCCGGCGTTGGCCGCCTGGCTGACGGCCGGTGGTGCCGCCTTCCTGCTCGTCTACGGATTGCGCGCCTTGTGGCGCGCGCTGCGGCCGGGAGCCTTGCGGGCCGGTGGCGACGGCGGCGGGCTCACGCTGGCCGCCGCGCTGGCGCAGTGCGCCGCCTTCACGCTGCTGAACCCGCATGTCTACCTGGACACCGTGCTGCTCGTGGGCAGCATCGGCGCCGGGTTTGGCGGGCTGCGCTGGTGGTTCGTGGCCGGGGCGGCGCTGGCCAGCATCACCTGGTTCGCGGCGCTCGGCTTTGGCGCGCGGCTGCTGGCGCCGCTGTTCGCGCGGCCGCGGGCCTGGCAGGTGCTCGACGTGCTGATCGGCCTCGTGATGCTGGCGCTGGCGGCCCTGCTGGTCAGCGGAGCAGTTGCCGCCAGCCCGCCGCGCCCAGGCGCGTGAGCGTGGCCTGGTTGCGGCCGAAGATGGCCTCGGCATCGGGGTAGGCCGCCACGGCGCGGCTGATGCTGGCTTCGCGCAGCAGGTGCAGCGTCGGAAAGGGCGAGCGGTTGGTGGCGTTGGTGATGTCCGATGCGCGTGTGCCGGCAAAGCGGTAGCGCGGGTGGAAGCTGGCGACCTGGATCACCCCTTCCAGCCCGAGCTCGTGCACGGCCGCATCGGCCACGCCGAGGAAGCGGTTGAAGTCATCGAAGCGCTGCAGCACCTGCGGGTGCACGATCAGTGTCGTGTCGGTCTCGGCGGGGTTGGCGGCGGCCAGCCAGCGCAGTTCATGCAGCAGCGTCTGCAGCAGGCCTTCGGGCGTGCGCGAGCGGCTCAGCACCCAGCGGATCCGGCCCTTGCCGTGCACCGCCTTCGCAAACGGGCACAGGTTGAGGCCGATCACGGCGCGTTCGAGCCAGCGTTCGGTGTCAGCGATGGCGGTCAGGGTCGGACTCCCGGTGTTTCGATCGGCATGCCGGCGGCGCGCTGCATCAGGAAGAGCTCCAGCGCGGTGAGCTCGTCGCTGTCGAAGGCAAAAGGTTCGGCGCGCACGCCGCTCATGCAGTGGCGCAGGCGGCGCTGCAGCGAACCCAGGGCCTGCCATTCCAGCCGGTACAGCGGGTAGGCGGTGGCGTGGCCCTGCGGGATCGTGCTGCCGGCCAGGCGCTGGCCGGCCACACGGTCGTGGCACATCGCGCAGCTGAAGTCGAGCTGGCCGAACCGTTGCGCGTACAGCTGCGCACCACGTTCACGCGCAGGGGCCAGGCGAGGGTCGGTGGGGGGTGCGATCGGGGCGCCGCGTGATTGGTGCGCCACGTAGGCTTCAAGCGCGAGGCGTGCTTCGCTCTCGGCGCCAAGTGGCGGACCTTTCACGTGGCGCCGCTGGCATTGTTCGATGCGGCCGGCGAGTGTCACGGGCTTGCCGAGCACGGTGTCCCAGGCCGGGTAACGCGCCGCCACACCGCGCAGGCTGCCCGCCACATGGCAGCGGGCGCAGCTGGCCTGGAAACGCTGCTCGCCGTCCTTCACCCACAGGAAGGCCGGGTTGGTGGCATCGTCCTTCTGCATCGCCTGCGTGGCCGGGCTCATGAACTCGAAGCCCGAGCGGCGGGTGTCGGCGCTGGCGGCCAGGGTGGCGAGCAGCAGCGCCAGCAGCGCGGCCTTCATGCAGCGTTGATGCGCACGCTCTCGCTGTGCTGCAGGCCGCGGTCGCCCCACCACTGCACGGTGAGCGTGCCGGGGCCGGGCACCCGCAGGTGGAAGGCGAGGTAGGGGTTGGCGGAGATCGCGGCGTGCAGATCGGCCGCCAGCACGAGCTGGCCTTCAAAGCGCGCCTCGAGCCGCCGCACCAGGTCGCGCGGCAACGCGCTGCCGTCGCTGGCCAGGCGGTAGCCGGTTTCCATGGCGTGCTGGATGGTGGCGCGCACTTCGACGACATCACCCGCTTTCGCGGTGGCGGGCGCGCTGACGATGGCGCGCACCGTGCTCATCCACCCTCCACGCAGGCCGCGAGCGTGACGACCACCTGCACGCGCTGCTGCCAGAAGCTGCCATCGGGCAGCTCGGCCAGCGCGATCACCGATTGCGACGTGGCCAGGCGCATGCGGGTGGCAACCGTGGCGCGCGCGGCCAACGGCCCGAGGGCGAACACCGCCACCTCGGGCTGCGGGTTGCGCTCGGTGAAGAGCGCGAGGCGGCGCACGCTGTCGGCGCCCGGCACCGAGATCGTCACCGGCACGGTGTTGCCGTTCTCCACCAGCGGCGCGATGTCCAGCTTCACGCGCCCCTCACGCCGCGGCGCGCCCCCGGTGAAGGCGGCGACGGCGCGCTCCAACGCTTCCGGGGTGGCGAAAGCCGGCCGCACCACGAGCGCGGCGCCGGCCAGCAACAGCGAACGACGGGCGGGCTTCATCGCAGCGTCAGCAGGTAAGCCACCACGTCCTCGACCTGCTGCGCATCGAGCACCGGCTTGCCGCGGTGGGCCGGGCCGACCCGCGCACCCGCGTCGGCCTTGTGGAAGGCCGGCATCAGGCTCCCGGGATTCAGCCGCTTCGTGTCGACGATGCGCAGCCGCAGCTGCGCCTCGCTCCAGCGGCTGCCGGCGCCCCGCAGATCGGTGCTGAGGTTGCCGTGCAGCTGCGGCTGCGGGAACGGCCCGGTGTGGCACAGCAGGCACAGGCCCTGGCTGCGGTCGCCGACGATCGCGGCACCCCGCACCGCATCACCCGGCGTGGTGGTGAGCGGCGCGGGGATGCCATCGCCCACCACCACCACCGCCGAGCTCAGCGCCAGCGCCAGCAGCACGGTGCTATGCGCGCAGGTTCTGGTTGGCGATCGGCAGCGTGCGGATGCGCTTGCCGGTGGCCGCGAAGATCGCGTTCAGCACCGCGGGTGCGGCCACCGCGATCGTCGGCTCACCCACGCCGCCCCAGAAGCCGCCGCTGGGCATGACGATGGTCTCGACCTTGGGCATGTCCGCGAGCTTCATCACCGGGTAGGTGTCGAAGTTCTTCTGCTCGATCGCGCCGTCCTTCACCGTGCACGAGCCGTACAGCGCGGCGCTCAGGCCGTAGACGAAGCTGCCTTCCACCTGCGCCTCGATCTGCTGCGGATTCACCGCGTGGCCCGGGTCGGTGGCCGCGACGATGCGGTGGATCTTCAGCTTGCCCTCGGCGCTCACGCTCACCTCGGCGCAGGCGGCCACGTAGCTGCCGAAGCCATGCGTCTGCGCCAGGCCGCGGAACACCTTCTGCCCGTTCACGTCGGGTGCCGGCGTGCCATAACCCGCGCCCTTGGCGGCGGCTTCGAGCACCGCCAGGTGCTTGGGGTGGTTCTTCATCAGCTCGCGCCGCAGCGCCAGCGGGTCCTTGCCCGTGGCGTGCGCGACCTCGTCGATGAAACACTCGAGGTAGATCGCGTTCTGGTTCAGGTTCACGCCGCGCCAGAAGCCCGGCGGCACGTGCGGGTTGCGCATGGCGTGGTCGATCAGCAGCGCCGGGAAGCTGTAGCCGATCATGGCCTCGCCGCCGCCGTTGTTCAGGCCCTGGAACACCACCGGGTCGCGCCCGTCGCGCACGTTCTGCGGGAAGATGCCGGCGAGGATGCTCTGGCCGCTGATGCGCATGTGCAGCGCCTGCACGTTGCCCTGCGCGTCCAGGCCCGCGGTGAGCTTGCACTGCGTCACCGGGTGGTACAGGCCATGCGTCATGTCCTCTTCGCGGCTCCAGAGCAGCTTCACCGGCGTGCCGGGCAGCTCCTTGGCGATGGCCACGGCCTGGCGCACCCAGTCGTGCACCGCGCCGCGGCGGCCGAAACCGCCGCCGAGGTGGATCTTGTAGACCTCGCACTGCGCCGGGGGCAGGCCGGCGGCCTCGGCCGCGGCGGCGAGCGCGGCCTCGCCGTTCTGCGTGGGCGTCCACACCTCGCAGCGCTCGGGCGTCCACTTCGCCGTGGCGTTCATCGGCTCCATCGTGGCGTGGTTCTGGTGCGGGTAGGCGTACACCGCTTCCACACGCCGCGCCGCGCCGGCGAGTGCGGCCTTCACGTCACCCTGGCTGTTGCCCACCGCGGCCTGCTCGGCGTCGAGGCCGGCCTTGATGGTGGCGTCGATCGCGGCCTGCTGCGCACCGGCGTGTGCGCCGAGGTCCCAGTCGATGTTGAGCGCGTTCACGGCCTTGTGGGCGCGCCACCAGGTGTCGGCCACCACCGCCACGGCGTTGTTGCCGACCTTCACCACCTTCTTCACGCCGGGCATCGAAGCCACCTGCGCGGCGTCGAAGCCCTTCACCGTGCCGCCGAACACCGGGCAGGCGCGGATCGCGGCGTTGAGCATGCCGGGCAGCTGCAGGTCGGCGCCGTAAACCTGCTGGCCGTTGGTCTTGTCCACCGTGTCCAGCCGCGCGATGCGCTTGCCCACCAGCACCCAGTCCTTCGGGTCCTTCAGCTTCACGTCGCTGGGCACGTCCAGCTTCGCGGCGGCGGCGGCCACCTTGCCGTACGTGGTGCGGCGGTTGGACGCGGCGTGTGTGATCACGCCCTTGCTCACGCTGCACTCGGCGGCCGGCACCCTCCACTCGTTGGCCGCCGCCTGCACCAGCATCTGGCGCGCGGCGGCGCCGCCCTTGCGCACGTATTCCTGGCTCTCGCGGATGCCCCGGCTGCCACCGGTGCTGAAGTTGCCCCACACGCGCTTGCGCGCCAGGTTCTGGCCCGGCGTGGGGTACTCGGTGGTGACCCGGGCCCAGTCGCACTCCAGCTCTTCGGCCACGAGTTGCGCGAGGCCGGTGAGCGAGCCCTGGCCCATCTCGCTGCGGGCGATGCGGATGATGACCTTGTCGTCGGGCTGCACCACGACCCAGGCGCCGATCTCGGGTGCGTTGCCCTGCGCGCTGGCCTGCGTGGGGAAGCCCACCACCAGGGCGCCGGCGGCAGCGGATGCGGTGGCGACGAATTCGCGGCGGTTGAGGATGGCGTTCATGATCAGGCGCTCCTCACCACGTGGACGATCGAAAGATCAGCCACCTGCTGCCCGCTCGCCTGCTTGATGGCGGCCTTGACGCGGTTGTAGGTGCCGCAGCGGCAGATGTTGGTGATGGCGGCGTCGATGTCGGCATCGGTGGGCCGCGGCTTGGCTCTGAGTAGCGCGGCGGCGGCCATCAGCATGCCGCTCTGGCAGTAACCACACTGCGGCACGTCGTTGGCCACCCAGGCCTTCTGCAGCGGGTGGTCGCCCTTGGGCGCCAGGCCCTCGATCGTCACCACCTTCTGGCTCGGCTGCACCGCGCTCACCGGCATCACGCAGCTGCGCACCGGGGCGCCGTCGATGTGCACGGTGCAGGAACCGCACTGCGCGACACCGCAGCCGTACTTGGTGCCGGTGAGCTGCAGCTGCTCGCGCAGCACCCACAGCAGCGGCGTGTCGGGCTCGGCCTGGTGCTCACGCACGCGGCCGTTGACGTTCAATCGGGCCATCGGGGTCTCCTGGCTTGTTGTGCGGGTGGGGTGGCGGGCGATGATGATGGCGCCACCATGCCCCAGCGCCAAGGCGGGTTATGCCCGCCGCCGCACGCGCAGGCTGTGCAGCAGCGCCGCATCGGCCCAGGCCGGCACGCTGCGCTGCAGCACCAGCGCCGCGCAGAGCTCGCCCATGGCGGCGCTGGTCTGGATGCCGTAGCCGCCTTGCGCGGCGAGCCAGAAGAAGCCGTCGACCGCGGGTTCGAAGCCGCCCACCAGGTCGCCGTCGGGCACGAAGCTGCGCAGACCGGCCCAGCTGCGGCGCGGCCGGCGGATCGTGAGCGTGGTGGCCTGTTCGATGTGGTGGATGCCGGTGGCGATGTCGAGCTCCTCGGGCACCACGTCGTGCGGCGCTACCGGGTCGGCATTCGCGGGCGAGCCCAGCAGCAGCCCGGCCTCGGGCTTGAAGTAGAAGCTTTCGTCGAGGTCGGCCACGCAGGGCCAGTGTGCGGTCTGCAGGCCGGCGGGTGCTTCGAAGACGAAGGCCGAGCGGCGGCGGGGCTGCAGCCCGATGGGCGCCAGGCCGGCACGCGCGCCGAGCATGTCGGCCCAGGCGCCGGCCGCGTTGACCACGGTGCCGGCCGTGACGTGGCCGGCGGTGGTGTCAAGGTGCCAGGCCTTGCCACCGCGTTGCAGCGTCAGCACCTCGGCGTTGCAGCGCAGCTCGGCGCCGGCGGCCCTGGCGCCGCGCAGGAAGCCCTGGTGCAGGCGGTGCACGTCGAGGTCGGCGGCCAGCGGGTCCAGCACGGCCAGCGCCGCGGCCTCGGGCCGCAGTGCGGCACACCGTTCGAGCGCCGCACCGCTGTCCAGCAGCTCCGCCGGGTTGCCCTCGGCGCGCAGCGTGGCCTGCAGCGTGTGCAGCTCCTCGGCGCGTGCGGCAGGGCCGATGTAGAGCGCACCGCGGGGCGCGATCAGCGGCGTGTCGCCGAACCCGCCCGGGGGCGATTCGAGAAAGGCGCGGCTCGCCCGCGTGAGTGCACGCACCTGCGGCGAGCCGTAGCTCTCCATGAACATCGCCGCGCTGCGCCCGGTGCTGTGTTGGCCGGGCATCGGCTCGCGTTCCAGCAGCAGCACCCTCGCGTGCGGTGCCGCGAAGAAGGCGAGCGAGGCACCGGCGATGCCGGCCCCGATGACAGCGATGTCGAAGGCCACGCTGCCGCGCCTAGAACTCCACCACCTCGACACGCAGGCCGCGCGCGGCCAGCAGCTCGCGCGCCTGGTCGGCCTGCGTGCGGCCGGGGTAGGGCCAGCCGACGACGCGCCAGTCCTGGCCCACGGCCAGCACCTCCACGCGCAGCTTGGGGTTGTCGGGGCTGCGCAGCAGGTCGCGCATGGCGTCGGCCATCTGCTCGCTCTCGGCGCGGGTGCGCAGCGTGCGTGTCCACACCGCGAAGGCCGGTGCGGCGGCCTGCGCGCGCGCGGCCGAGGCGGCCTCGGCACGCGATTGCTCGCTGCGGCGCCGGCGCTCGTCGATCAGCGGCCCGAGCGAGGGCAGATCGACCCTGCCGAGCTGCGGGTCGACATCAACGGGGCGGCTGGCACCCGAGGCCTGTACCGGTGTCGGCGCCGCCGCGACGGCCGACGCAGCCGAGGCTGCAGGCGCAAGCCGCGGTGCCGATGCCGCGGCCGGTGCCACCTGCACCACCGCCGATGCCGGCGCTGCCGGGGCTGCTGGCGCCGGAGCCCCGCCGCCACGCCCCGTGAGCCCCGCCACCACGCCCAGCAGCCCGGCCGCGGCGAGCAGCACGCCGGCGATGCGCGCCGGGCTCCACATGCGCGGCCCCAGCACGGCCGGCGGCTCGCCGGCACCCACCAGCAGCCGGATGCGCGCGGTGCCGCGGTCCACCTGCGCCGTGAGCACCCAGCGCCAGTGCACCCGGTTCATGTCCACGTCGGCACGCGGCTGGATCTGCCGCACCGACGCGCCCCGCGGGATGCGCGGCTGCCCGCTGCCGTGCTGCGCCACCCAGCGCGCCAGGCGCCTGGCGTCGTAGGGCGCGAAGAAGGCTTCGTCGAAGGCGGCGTCGTCCGCCGTCACCGGTGGGCCGGGTGGCGTGCTGGGCACGGGCTGCGTGCGGTCGGTGATGTACTCGCCCCCGGCACGTTCCATGGCGCGCTGGCGCAAGGTGCCACCCACGGGGTCGGTGCCGGCGGCGGCCTGCAGCTGCTCCACCGGCGTGCCCGGCGGCGCCAGGTAGGGCACGGCCACGAAACCCATGGTGTGCACACGCAAGCCGCTGATGCGGCGCACCAGCGGATGGGCGTTGTGCCAGTCCACGACATGCGTGACCAGCTTGTCCAGCCGCAGTTCCTTCTTCTTGCTCGTGGCCATGATGCTGCGGCAGCGATTGTGGGCCGCCGGGGGCTCACTTGTGCGTGATGTGAGGCGGGTTGTCGCGTGGCAGCTTCAACAGCATCAGCAGGAACAGCGCCGCGCCGCCCAAGGCCGCCGTGAGGCCGAGCGCGGCCACGCCGGCACGTTCCAGCAGCAGCCCCAGCAGCCAGGGCGAGGCGGCGCCGAGCAGGCGGCCGGGCAGGGCGATCAAGCCCTGGCGGGCACCGTAGCCCCGGGCGCCGAACAGCGCCAGCGGCAAGGTGCCGCGCACGATGGTCAGGAGGCCGTTGCCCAGGCCGTGCAGGACCACGAAGGGCAGCGCGGCCACGGGGCCGGCGGTCAGCAGCACGGCAGCGGCCACCGGGTGGCCGGCGGCGGCGATGCGTGCGGTGACCACCGGTGACAAGGTGCGTCCCAGTGTCAGCTCCGCCACGCGCGCCGCCACCTGCGAAGGCCCGGCCAGGGCGGCCAGCGCCACGGCCCCGGCCAGCGGCACGCCGGCGGCGATGAGCAGCGCCGGCAGGTGCGTGGCCACCGAGGTGCTGACGAAACCCCAGGCCACGAAGATGGTGATCAGCATGGCCATCGCGCCGCGCTGCGGTGGCGGCGGTTCCTGCGGTGGCTGTTGCGGCGGCCGCCCCTCCGCCGGCTGCGCGTGGTGCGGCGGCGCTGCCGCGCCGTCAACAGCCGGCCGCATGACCCACAGGTTGAGCGGCAGTGCCAGCAGCGCATGCAGCAGCAGCCAACCGGCGCAGGCGCCGCGCCAGCCGAACTGCGCCTCCATCAGCGCACTCAGCGGCCAGCCGACGGTGCTGGCGAATCCCGCGATCAGCGTGATGCCGCTGATGGCACGCCGCGCCTCCTGGCCCAGCTGCCGCACCAGCGTGGCAAAGGCCGCGTCGTAGAGGCCGCAGCCCATCGCCACGCCCATGACGCCCCAGCCCACGGCCAGCACCACGAGGTTCGGCGCCAGCGCCAGCAGTGCCAGGCCGAGCATGAAGAGGCCGTTGCTCGCCAGCAGCAGCGGCCGGCCGCCCAGGCGGTCGATCAAACGCCCGGCCCAGGGGCTCACCAGCGCTGAGATGACGAGCGCGGCCGACAGCAGACCGAACACCGTGGACGCGGGCCGGCCGAACTCACGCGCCATCGGCGCCGCCAGCATCGAGGGCAGGTAGAACGACGAGGCCCAGGCCACCGTCTGCGCGGTGCCCAGCGCGGCGATGCGCGACCGTGAACCGATCACGCGGCGGGCTTCTTGGCCACGAGCGTCAGGATGTCGTAGCTCGCGACGAGCTCGCCCTGCTGGTTGCTGACCTCCACGTCCCAGGCCACCACACCCTGGTCGGGTTTGTTGCGATCGATCTTGCGCTTGCAGGTGAGCCGCGCCTGGATCGTGTCGCCGATGGCCACCGGCTTCACGAAACGCAGCGTGTCCAGCCCGTAGTTGGCCAGCACGGGCCCCGGCGCCGGGCTCACGAACAGGCCCGCCGCCGCGCTCAGCACGAAGTAGCCGTGCGCAATGCGCTTGCCGAAGGGCGACGCGGCGGCGGCGGGTTCGTCGAAGTGCATGTAGAAGTAGTCGCCGCTGATGCCCCCGAAGGCCACGATGTCGGCCTCGCTCACGGTGCGGCGGTGGGTGAGCAGGGTCTGGCCGATGGCCAGTTCCTCGAAGTGGTAGCGGAACGGGTGCCGCTCCTGTTCGACATGGGCTGCACCGCGCACGAACTCGCCGGTGGCGGCCGTCAGCATCGTCGGCGAGCCCTGCACCGCGGCGCGCTGCAGGTAGTGCTTCACCGCGCGCAGGCCGCCGAGTTCCTCGCCACCGCCGGCGCGCCCGGGGCCGCCGTGTTTGAGCGACGGCAGCGGCGAGCCATGGCCGGTGCTGCCGGCGGCCGATTCGCGGTCGAGGATGTGGATGCGGCCGTGCAGCGGCGCGAGGCTGGCCACGGCCTCGGCCGCGGTGGCGCGGTCATGCGTGACCACGGTGGCCACGAGGCTGCCGCGGCCGCGTGCGGCGAGCGCCAGCGCTTCGTCGAAGTCGTCATAGGGCAGCAGCGTGCTCACGGGGCCGAAGGCCTCGGTGTCGTGCACACGCTCGCTGCTGAGCGGGTCGCGGCACAGCAGCAGCGTGGGCGCGCAGAAGCTGCCTTCGCTCACGCCCTCGCCCAGCGGCGCGAAGCCGTCGCGCTCGCCGAAGACGAGCTCGTTGCCGGCGGCGAGCTGCGCCACCCGTTCGGCCACGTCGCGCTGCTGGCTGCGCGAGGCGAGGGCGCCCATGCGCACGGCCTCCAGCGCCGGGTCGCCGACGGTCACCTTCGAGAGCCGCGCGCGCACGGCCGTGCACAGCGCATCGAGCTGGGTGCGCGGCACGATGGCGCGGCGGATCGCGGTGCACTTCTGCCCGGCCTTCACCGTCATCTCGCGCACCAGTTCCTTCACGAACAGGTCGAACTCCGGCGTGTCGGGCGTGCAGTCGGGCGCCAGCAGCGCCGCGTTGAGCGAATCGGCCTCGGCGTTGAAGGGCACCGAGCGGCGCACGAGGTTGACGTTGCTGCGCAGCTTCGCGGCCGTGTCGGCGCTGCCGGTGAAGGTGACCGCGTCGGTCTCCTCCAGCCGGTCGAGCAGGTCACCGGTGCCACCGATCACCAGCTGCAGCGCGCCCGGCGGCAGCAGGCCGGCATCGAGCATCAGCCGCACGCAGGCTTCGGTGAGCCAGCTCGTGGCCGTGGCCGGCTTGGCGATGCACGGCATGCCGGCCAGGAAGCTGGGCGCGAACTTCTCCAGCAGCCCCCACACCGGGAAATTGAAGGCGTTGATGTGCACCACCACGCCGTGGCGCGGCACCAGCACATGCGTGCCGGCGAAGCCAGCCTGCTTGGCCAGCGGCAGCGCCGGGCCTTCGTGCACCAGGTTGCCCGAGGGCAGCTCGTTGCTGCCGATGCCGGCGTAGGCGGCCAGCGTGGCGGCGCCGCCTTCGATGTCGATCCAGCTGTCGCTGCGCGTGGCGCCGGTGGCGGCGGACAGGGCGTAGAGCCGTTCCTTGTGCTCGAGCAGGTGCCTGGCCAGCGCCTTGAGGATGGCGGCGCGGCGCTGGAAGTCGAGTTCCAGCAGCGCCGGCAGGCCCACCGTTCGCGCGTGGTGCAGCGCCTCGGCGAAATCGGGGCTTTCGGCGTGGGTGTGCGCGACGGGGCGGCCGTTGACGGCGCTGGCCAGCAGCTGCCCGGGTTGTGCGCCGAGCCAGCGGCCGGCGATGTGGCTTTGCAGGATCGGTGTCACGGCGGCGTCGGCAATGAAAAGCGGCGGGGCGACAGTGTCGCACCCGCCGTTGCCGGCAGCCCCGCCGCCGCGTGGCCTACTCGAACAGGCCGCTGAACTCGCTCATGACGATGCCTTCGCTCATCACGAGGCCTTCGCTCATGACCAGGCCCTCGCTCATCACGAGGCCTTCGCTCATGACCAGGCCTTCGCTCATCACGAGGCCTTCGCTCATGACCAGGCCTTCGCTCATCACCAGGCCCTGGCTCAGGGTCAGCGCGCTGCCGGCGGCAACCCAGCCCCGCATCGTCTCGCTGGCCCGGAACACGCCGGTGCGGCCGATGAAGGACGTGGTGCCCGCCAGCGAGGTGGCCATCTGCACGCCGGCGCCCACCGGCGTGAAGCTGGTGCTGTCGCTCGTGCTGACCATCTTCACGTAGGTGTTGGCGGCATAGCCGAAGCCGTTCCAGTAGGTGGGCGTGGTGGTGCGGACGATGCCGCCCGCCCAGGTGACGCGCGGGTTCCAGATGGCCTGGTACTGCGCGAACAGCGCGTCGCCGCTGAGCACCTGGTTGCCGCCGGCGAAGATCATGCGCGACCAGTTGACGGTCTGGCCGCGCACCGTCGAGATCTTGTTCGGCAGCGCCAGCTGGCCGGCGGCGAGCAGGCTGTTGCCCGGGGCAAGCTGGCCGGCCTCGACCTTGCTGGCGATGTCGGTGCGCAGCACCTTGGCCAGCGCCATCGCGCCCTCCAGGTTCAGCTGGCCGGTGCCCTGCTGCACCAGCGAGGCACCCGCCATCGGCTGTGCCGTGTACTGCAGGATCGCCTTCACCAGCGGTGGCGTGAGGCCGGGGTTGGCCTGCAGCAGCAGCGCCGCGGCGCCGGCCACCACGGGCGCGGCCACCGAGGTGCCCGACAGCTGCATGACCTCTTCGTCGTTGTACTGCACCACCGCGCCCAGCGAGCTGATGGTCTCGGCCCAGTTGAGTGCCGGAATGCGGCCCCAGCCGGTGCTCGGGTTGTAGACCGAGGCGCCGACCACGCGGTTGCCGGCGGCCACCAGGTCGGGCTTGAGGCCGTTGTCGGGCACCGACACGCCGTTGCTGCCCACCAGCGCGCCGCGCGTCGGGCCGCGTGAGCTGAAGCCGGCCATGATGTCGTCGTTGCGGCCTTCGCTGGCCACGAAGTTGCTGGCGCCCACGGTGATCACCGAAGGTTCGATGCCCGGTGAGCCGATGCGGCCGTAGACCTCGCGGCCCAGGCTGTCCTTGCCGTAGTTGCCGGCCGACACCACCACGGTGATGCCCGCCGCCACCGCGGCACGCGCGGCGGCGCACAGCGGGTCGACCTTCCAGCTGTCGGTGGAACGCGCGGCGATGCTGAGGTTCAGCACCTTGATGTTGAGCGCGCGGGCGTTGTAGATCACCCAGCTGATGCCTTCGATGGCGTCGCTCACCGTGCCGGTGCCGCTGTCGTCCATCACCTTCACGTCGATCAGCTTGGCATTGGGCGCGATGCCGTTGATGTCGGGCGTGTTGCCGTTGACCACGTACTTGCCGAAGCCCGCGGCCACCGAGGCCACGTGGGTGCCATGGCCGTAGCCGTCGTGCACCGCCGCGTTGCCGTTCTCGACCGCGGCGTTGTAGGCCTGCATCTGCGCCGAGTTGGGCTCGTAGGACTGGCCGGTGCTGCTGTTCTGGCCCTGGCTGAGCGTGGTGTTGAGCATGGTCACGCTCTTCACGATGCGCGTGGCGCCGGCGGCATCGCGGAAGGCGTAGTGGCTGCGCTTGATGCCCGAATCGAGGATCGCGATGCCCACGCCGGTGCCGTCGTAGCCGCTGTAGCTGCCACGCGCGCTGGTGGCGCGCACCTGGGTGCCGATGGCGCCGCTCACACGCTCGAGCATGCTGAAGCTGGAGCGGATCTCGCGGTTGGGGGAGACATGTTCGACGTCCTCACGCGCGGCCAGTGCACGCAACTGGCGCGCCGGCACGAGCACGGTCAGGCCGCGCACGATGTTGT
>VFQQ010003618.1_pt1 | contig 14708 bp, 12 predicted proteins | sample 3512341 | NCBI WGS metagenome assembly VFQQ01 (sample SAMN10412373, study PRJNA504923) | tailings metagenome | isolation source: Relicate 2 Philex TSF1 revegetated site | place: Philippines: Tuba, Benguet | collected 2017-08-29 | reverse complement strand
TTACTCCGCCTTCCGCGCGGCCGCATCCGGCAGGAACGCCGGATCGAAGATGTCCGCGCCCTTGGGCTTCGCATTCTTGAACTGGTAGGTCAGCGCGATCTGGTCGACCGACTTGTCGAGGCGGTCCATCTCCACGGCGCCGAAGCCGTTCTTCTTCACTTCGGCGGTCAGGATGTTGTCCTTGATCGCCATCTGCAGGCGCTCGAGTTCGACGTCCTTCTTGGCGACGTCGTTGCGCTTGATGACGCTGTCGACGGCGGTGGCCGGGGTCTTCACCGTGTCGAGCATTCCCTTGGTGAGCGCGCGCAGGAAGCCCTTCACGGCCTCCGGCTTTTCGGCGAGGAATTTCGGATTCACGATGACGGTGTTGCCGTAGAGGTTCACGCCGTAGTCGGCCATCAGCAGCACGGTGATGTCGCTCGCCGGCACGCCGCGATCCTTGAGGTTGATGAAGGACGAGAACGAGAAGCCGGTAATGGCATCGACTTCACCCGAGGCGAGCATCGGCTCGCGCACCGGGAAGCCGACGTTGACGATGGTGACCTTGGCGGGGTCGATGCCGTTCGCCTGCGTGAAGATCGGCCACTGCGCATAGGCGCCGTCCGGCGGCGGGGCGCCGAGCTTCTTGCCTTCGAGATCCTTCGGCGCGGAGACGCCGCGGCTCTTGCGCCCGACGATCGAGAACGCCGGCTTGTTGTAGACCATGTAGACGGCCTTGATCGGCACGTTCGGGTTCGCATCGCGGAACTTGATCAGCGAATTGATGTCGCCGAAGCCCATGTCGTAGGTGCCGGAGGCGACGCGGTTCAGGGGCTCCAGCGAGCCGCCCGCGGTGTCGATCGTGACGTCGAGGCCCTCGGCCTTGAAGTAACCCTTGTCGAGCGCGACCACGAACGGCGCGGCGGGACCTTCGAACTTCCAGTCGAGCGTGAACTTGATCGAGGTCTGCGCGGCGGTGGGAAGCGCGGATGCGGCGAGGAGCACAGCGGCCACGGTTGGCCGAATGGCGGCGAGGACGTTCATTCCCGGTCCCTTTCTTGACCCTTTCTTGGGTCGTTTGCCAATGATCCGCGCCCGCATCTGCGGGACCTTCTTGGCAGATTGATGCCGATGACTTGTCGCTGCGCAGAGCAAATTACATGCCGCAAAAAAGCGCAAGCTACGGCGCGCGAAAGAGTGAAGGCGTGCACAAGAGCGCGGCAGCGTGCCGCATATGGGGGCTGTGCTTCGGAGCCCGAGCGGCGCAGCCGTTGGCGGGGTAGGATGGGACGGCCCGAGTCGCCGCCAACGTGATGAGTTCGCACGCCATGCCACAGCCTGTCCCGGCGGCATTGCCGGTCTTCGCCGCGCCCTATGCGCCTCCGGATGAGGAGATCGCGGCGACATTCATGAAGGAGGCGCCACGCGAGCATGCCGCCGAGCTGCGCATCGACGCACGCGCGACGCGGCTCGTCGCGGCGATCCGCGCCGAGACCGGCGGGCTTGGCGGCATCGAGGATTTCCTGCGCGAGTATTCGCTCTCCACCAAGGAGGGTCTCGCCCTCATGGTGCTGGCCGAGGCGCTGCTGCGCGTGCCGGACTCGGCGACGGCGGACCGGCTGATCGAGGACAAGCTCTCGGCCGGCGACTGGACGCATCACGAGGTGAAGTCGAGCGCGCTGCTGGTGTCGGCGTCCGCCTGGGCGCTCGGCATCTCGGCGCGCATCATCAATCCGGGCGAGCGGCCCGAGAACATCATCGAGAGTTTGGGCAAGCGGCTCGGACTTCCCGCCGTACGCACGGCGACGCGGCAGGCGATGCGGCTGCTCGGCTCGCACTTCGTGCTGGGACAGAGCATCGATGAGGCGCTGGAGCGCGCCGGGAAGGCGCGCGAGTTTCGCTACTCGTACGACATGCTCGGCGAAGGCGCGCGCACCGCGGAGGACGCCGAGCGCTATTTCAGGAGCTACGCCGATGCCATCACGGCGATCGGCGAGAGTGCGGGCAATGCCAAGCTGCCCGAACGGCCGGGCATTTCGGTGAAGCTCTCCGCGCTGCATCCGCGCTACGAGGCGGTGTCGCGCGAGCGCGTGCTGCGTGAACTGACGCCGCGCGTTCTCGAACTGGCGCAGAAGGCCAAATCGTTCGACCTGAACTTCACCGTCGATGCCGAGGAGGCGGACCGGCTCGAACTGTCGCTCGAGGTGATCGCGGCGGTGCTGAGCGATCCATCGCTCGCCGGATGGGATGGCTTCGGGCTTGCGGTGCAGGCCTATCAGAAGCGTGCACCCGCGGTGATCGACTGGCTCGCCGAGACAGCGCGCTCGCTCGACCGCCGCCTGATGGTGCGGCTCGTGAAGGGTGCCTACTGGGACACCGAGGTAAAGCGTGCGCAGGAGCGCGGGCTCGCCGACTATCCGGTGTTCACCCGCAAGGCGATGACGGACCTTTCCTACATGTCGTGCGTGACGCGGCTGCTCGCCGCGCGTCCGCACCTCTATCCGCAGTTTGCCACGCACAATGCGCTGACCGTCGCGAGCGTGATCGAACAGGCGGGCGGCGTCGACGGCTACGAATTCCAGCGCCTGCACGGCATGGGGGAGGCGCTCTATGAATCGCTTCTCGCCGAAAATCACGGCGCGGCGTGCCGCGTTTATGCGCCGGTCGGCGGGCATCGCGATCTGCTCGCCTATCTGGTGCGGCGGCTGCTGGAGAACGGCGCGAACTCCTCGTTCGTGTCGGTGGCGGCCGATCCGGCGGTGCCGGTCGCCACGATCCTCAAGCGGCCGCAGGAGTGGATCGTTGACCCGAGCCACGCGCGGCACCCGCGCATTCCGCTGCCGCGCAATCTCTATGGTGCGGAGCGCATCAACTCGGCGGGCGTGGAGTTCGGCGACCGTGATGCGCTGGCCGAGCTTGTCTCCGGCGTGCATCTCGCGATGCCGAAAGCGGCGGTTGCGGCGCCATTGATCAATGGCAACGCGCGCGATGGCGCAAAGCGCGCCGTGGTCTCGCCGATCGACGGCGCAACGGTTGGGCACGTGATCGAGGGCGACGCCGCGCTCGCGGATGTCGCGATGACGGCCGCGCAGGCCGGGTTCACCGACTGGAACGAGACGCCGGTGGTGATGCGCGCCGTGATGCTGGAGCGCACGGCGGCGGCGTTCGAGCGCCATCGCGATGCGCTGCTCGCGCTGCTGCAACAGGAGGGCGGCAAGACACTCGACGATGCGGTGGCGGAAGTGCGCGAAGCCGTCGATTTCTGCCGCTACTACGCCGCGCAGGCGCGCACGGCGCTGGCGACGGAGCGCATGCCGGGGCCGACCGGCGAGACGAACGATCTCGTCCATCGCGGGCGCGGCGTGTTCGTCGCCATCAGCCCGTGGAATTTCCCGCTCGCGATCTTCACCGGGCAGATCGCAGCGGCTTTGGTTGCCGGCAATGCGGTGGTGGCGAAGCCTGCCGAGCAGACGCCGCTCATCGCCGCGCACGCCATCCGGCTGATGCATGAGGCCGGCGTGCCGGTCACGGCGCTGCATCTCGTGCTGGGCGACGGCAAGGTCGGCGCGGCGCTGGTCGCTGATCCGCGCGTTGCGGGCGTGGCGTTCACGGGCTCCACGGAGGTCGCGCGGCTGATCAACCGTGCGCTGGCCGCCAAGGACGGCCCGATCGTGCCGCTGATCGCCGAGACCGGCGGCATCAACGCGATGATCGTCGATGCGACTGCGCTGCCCGAGCAGGTGACGGACGATGTCGTCACGTCTGCATTCCGTTCGGCGGGGCAGCGCTGCTCGGCGTTGCGGTTGTTGTGCGTGCAGGAGGATGTGGCGGATCGCATCATCGAGATGATCGCGGGCGCAGCGCGGGCGCTCACCGTCGGTGATCCGCGCAAGGTGGACACGCATGTCGGTCCGGTCATCGACACCGAGGCCAAGGACAAGCTCGACAAGTGGGTGACGGCCTACGCGCGGCGCGTCGTCTTTCGTCACGAGGCGGTGCCCGCCGAGGGCATGTTCGTCGCGCCGACGATCATTGCGCTCGATCGTGCGGCGGACCTGAAGGAGGAAGTGTTCGGGCCGGTGCTGCATGTGGTGCGCTGGCGCGCCAGCGAACTCGACGCGCTGCTCGATCAGATCGCGGCGAATGGCTATGGCCTGACGCTCGGCGTCCATTCGCGCATCGACGATACCGCCGAGCACATCGTGCGACGGCTCGCGAACGGCAACGTGTACGTCAACCGCAACATGATCGGTGCCGTCGTCGGCACGCAGCCCTTCGGCGGCTCGGGCTTGTCCGGCACGGGCCCGAAGGCGGGCGGACCGGGCTATCTGCGGCGTTTCGCCACCGAACAGGTGGTGACGGTGAATACTTCGGCGGCGGGCGGCAACGCGACATTGCTGGCGGAGGGGGAGTAGAAAAGCCCATCGCACGGGCACTTTCGCGCTTCTGATCTCGGAAGTGCCGGCCAACATTACGCTTTTGTCATCCGCAATCGCGCCGCAATGCGTTCAAATACCGTTCAGTGGAACTCGCAGATGCTTGGGAACGTTATGCTAGGTGACTTCCTCGCCCGTGGCCGGACAGCGGCGGCGGGCGTAACCCGGAGAATGATGATGAACACCAAGACCGCGCTGATCCTCGCCACGACGGCCACGATCGCGCTGGCCGGCTTCGACATGCGCCCGGCTCAGGCTGCCCCCGAGGGCGGGCCGGCCGTTGTGAAGCAGAACAATGGCGTGGACGAACTCAGTTCGCAGAAGAAGCGCCGCCGCGCCCGCGGCGTGAACCCGGCGGTGCCGCTCGCGGCGTTCGGCGCGATCCTCGGGACGATCGGTGCTGTCGCGGCGGCGAACCGCCAGCGCGAGGTCTACTACGGCCCCGGTCCGTACTACTATTATCAGCAGCCGCAGTACGTCGCGCCGCCGGCCTACTACCACCAGCCGCACGTCTATCATCAGCCGCGCGTCTATCATCAGCCGCAGCCGTATGTGCGGCACTACCAGCGCGGGCCGGTCCACCATGGTGGCGGCTTCCATGGACGGTCCTCGGCCCCGGCACCGCAGGCTGCGCCGAACGACGGACGCCTCTAAGCCGGTCCGACCCGGATCAAGCGTAACGACGGCGGCACCTCGCGGTGCCGCCGTTTTGCGTGGGCACATGAGGTTGGCCGCCAACCCGGACGCCACATGTTGGGTCGGGAAATTTGTTTGTTAACAACTAATAGGAGGTCTTGGTTTATTGTGGCCGAATGACTGATTCGGTCGATCGCCTTTACGAAGGTGTGATGGCTGCGCGCAACGCCGATCCGACGCGTTCGCGCACCGCGCGGCTGCTCCGGTCCGGCCGCGCCAAGGCAGCCAAGAAGCTCGCTGAGGAAGCCGTCGAAGTCGTCATCGATGCGATGAATGGCAACCGGGACGCGGTCGTCCGGGAGAGTGCCGATCTCCTCTATAATCTCGTTGTTCTGTGGGTTGCGGCCGGCGTGCACCCGAAGGACGTATGGAAGGAAATGGAGCGGCGCGAGCGCATGCTCGGCATCGCGGAGAAACTGCCGAAGGGTCCGGTGGAGCCACCCGCCCGCAAGGTCGTCTCGCTCGAGACCCGTCGCGTTCGCAAACGTCGGTAATCGCTTTTCGGGATCATGCTCCAGGCGGATTGCCGCACGCGAATGGACTTTCGCCAGGTGCGCCGCTAGACCGTCCGCCACAACGGTCACACCTCTCCGGTTCCCAATCCCCGCATGCTGAAACGGCTTTACGACTGGGCGATCTCGCTTGCGGCGCGCAAGAGCGCGGAGTGGTGGCTCGGCTTCATCGCGTTCGTCGAAAGCTCGGTGTTCGTGATCCCGGCCGAAGTGCTGTTCGTCCCGATGGGCCTCGCACGCCCCGAGCGCGTGTGGCGCTATGCGGTCATCGCGACGGTGACATCGGTCGCGGGCGGCGTGTTCGGCTGGTATCTCGGCCACTACGCCTACGAGCACATCGGGCGGCCGGTGCTGGAGTGGACCGGTGGTCTCGCCGCGTTCGAAAGCCTGCGCACGCAGGCGAGCGGCAATTTCGAATTTCTGGTGCTGATCCTCATCACCTCCAGCCTCGCGCATCTGCCGCCGATGAAGGTCGTGTCCATCGTGTCCGGCGCGCTGTCGGTCAACATCTGGCTGTTCATCGCGTCATGCGTCATCGCGCGCGGCGCGCGCTTCGCCCTGATGGCGTGGCTGCTGAAGCGCTATGGCGAGCCGATCCGCGAATTCATCGAAAAGCGCCTCGGCCTGCTGGCGGCTGTGGGCTGCGCGGTGCTGATTGCGCTCTTTTTCGTGGTGAAATACCTGCGCGGCTGATCGCATTTTCGCCGCGACGGCGGCGCAGATTGTGGCTGCCGGGTCCAACGACTATGCTCGCCACCATGCATCGGGAACTGCCCTGGACGGCGCTGCCGCGCCTCGGCGCCATGATCGGCGCCGCGATGCTGCTTGCCGTTTCGAGCGCGTCGGCCCAGCCGCAACAGGCGCCGCCGGCCGCGCAACTGCAATCTCCGTCGCAAGCACAACCGCAGCCGCCGGCTCAGCCGCCTGCCGTGATCGAGGCGACCCCTGTAGAGCCCGCGCCTCGCGCCGGCCTGCCCGCGCTCCCGACACCACCCGAAATGATCGGTGCGATCGGCCGCTTCATCGACCAGTCGGTGACGAATCTCCGCTCCGGCGTGGATGCGAGCGTGCGCGGCGCGGGCGAGGTGATCGGGGGGGCTGCCGGAGCGGCGAGCGATCTTGCCAAGGGTGCGGGCGATGCGGCCGGGAGCGTGGTGCGCCTGCCGACCAACGTGGTGCGCGGCTGGGAGAAATGCGCTGTCGCGCCGAACGGCGCGCCCGACTGCGCGGTTGCGAGCGTCGCGATGTGCCGCGCCAAGGGCTACCAGCGCGGCAACTCGCTCGACATCACGTCGTCGCGCAAATGTCCCGCGCACGTGTGGCTGCAAGGCCGCCAGCCGACCGATGCTGAGTGCGTGAACGAAAGCTTCGTGTCGCGCGCGGTGTGCCAGTAGGCGTTGTTATTGCCCTGCGATTTGTGAGACACCTCCGCATAAGAATGTTGCGGAGGACTGCGCCGTGAATCTCCATACCCTTCTGCTCGACCGCGAAGCCGCCGGACGGCCCGTCACCGTTGGCCTGATCGGCGCCGGCAAGTTCGGCACGATGTTTCTGGCGCAGGCGCGGCTCACGGCCGGCATGCACATCGTCGGCGTCGCGGATCTCAATGTCGCGCGCGCGAAAGATCAGTTGAAGACCGCGGGCTGGGAAGCGGGGCGCTATGCCGCTTCGACGCTTGGCGATGCGCTGAAGGCGCGCGGCACGCTGGTCACCGACAACGCCGAGGCGTTGATCACCTGTCCGGAGATCGAGGTGATCGTCGAGGCGACCGGTATTCCGGGCGCAGGCATCCGCCATGCCGTGAAGGCCTTCGAGAACGGCAAGCATGTCGTGATGGTGAACGTCGAGGCGGATGCGCTGGCCGGTCCGTTGCTTGCCCGCAAGGCGAAGGCCGCGGGCGTGGTGTATTCGCTGGCGTGGGGCGATCAGCCCGCGCTGATTTGCGAGCATGTCGACTGGGCCCGCGCGGCGGGCTTCAAGGTGATTTGCGCCGGCAAGGGCACGCGCTACGAGCCGCACTATCACCAGTCCAATCCCGACAACGTGTGGGACATTCTCGACAAGTACCTGAAGATCGACGATCGCAACTCGATCAATCCGAAAATGTTCAACTCGTTCGTCGACGGCACCAAGTCCGGCATCGAAATGACGGCCGTGTGCAACGCGACCGGCCTCGTGCCGCAGAGCGAGGGCCTCGCGTTTCCACCCGCGACGCGGTTTGAACTCGCCGAGGTCTGCAAGCCGAAGAGTGCGGGCGGTACGCTGGAGAAGGAAGGCGTCACCGAAGTGACCTCGTCGGTCTATCGCGACGGCCGCGACGTGCCGCACAATCTCGCGCTCGGGACTTATGTGGTGTTCGAGGGCGAGACCGACTACGCGCGGCGCTGTTTCCGCGAATACGCGATGCTGCAGGACGGGAGCGGGCGCTACGCCGCGCTCTACCGGCCGATCCACATGATCGGACTGGAGCTCGGCATTTCGGTCGCGAGTGCGGCATTGCGGCGGGAGCCGACCGGTGTGGCGACGGGCTTCCGCTCGGACGTGGTGGCCACCGCGAAGAAGAACATGAAGGCCGGCGAGATGCTCGACGGCGAGGGCGGCTTCTGCGTGTGGGGCAAGCAAACGCCCGCGGAACGCTCGCTCGACAAGGGCATGCTGCCGCTGGGCCTGGCGCACAACGTGAAGCTCAAGCGCGACGTGGCGACCGGTGAGATGCTGACCTGGGCGGATGTCAACTACGACGGGGACGATTTTGCCGTGAAGTTCAGGCGCGAGATGGAAGCAGCGTTTGGCCGGCCGAATGTTTGATTGATGTTGTTCCGCTCATGCCTTTTGCCGTGAAGTTCAGGCGCGAGATGGAAGCAGCGTTTGGCCGGCCGAATGTGTAGGTGTTGCTGCGGGTGACGCGGCTTGAATTTGCGCCCTCTCCCCAACGTGGGAGAGGGCAGCACTAAAAGTTCAACAAGCACGCTCGGGTGAGGGGGCTCTTGCTGAAGATGCCCCCTCACCCGACGGAGTGTGTTGGTTCTGTTGAGTAGCCCTCTCCCACAGGGGGAGAGGGCGCAGTTATGCGCACCGCGCTCTTGGGAAAACTCACGCCCCCGGGCGCAACTGCGTCTCCAGCGTTTCGATGAACCGCAGCGCCTCGCCGCCGCCACCGCCACCGCCCTGCGGGCCGGTGACGCGAAACTTCATGAACTTGTTCTTCGCGGCGCCGACGCACAGGACCGAGTCGACCTCGGTGTTCTCGCGGGTACGCAGCTTGTAGTCGGCGCAATTGAACCGAGGCGGTCCGTCTTCGGGATACATGAACGTGCGCTTGAGCTCGACCTTGAGCCAGCGGCCTTGCCGCGCCGAAGCCTGAATGTCGTCCTGCGCCTGCGCGAACTGCGATTTGAGCACATCGGATGCCGGGTCGTCCGGGATCGAAGTGCGGCGCATGTCGTAGACATAGACGTTCGCGAGCCACGGCCCGCTGGTGTAGGCAACGCCTTGTCCGAGGCCGGGCTGCTTCTTCTCGTAGTCCTGCATGGCGGCGCGGGCGAAATCACCGACGCGGTCCGGGAACACGAAGCCAGACAGCGTGAGCGGCTCGGCCGCGGCCGGAGCGGCGACGAGCAGCACCAGCAGCGCGGCAATGCGGATCATGGGCGTCTCCTGTCCGCCGCCCTATGCGCCCGTATCGTGATCGGATTGCGGCGCCGCGCACAGCAGCCGGTCGACTTCGGCAATCCCGAGGAACAGGTGATAGAGCACGCGCGCGGGCGTTTGCGGCGTGAGCGGCGTGCCGTCGCGCGCGATCTGGTTGTGCCAGCTTGCGCCGTCGGCGCGCATGAAGCGCGTCGCGATCAGCGCGAGATGCGCCGGGATGGCGGCGCGCGCGGCGCTGTCGTTCCTGAATTCGGCGCGCGACACGCACGCCTTGAGATATTCGGTCTGCGGCCAAAGCAGCTTGGTGCCGGCAACGAGCTTGCCGCTGGCGTCCACACCGTCGAACGCAATGCCGTCGGCATCGAGCCCGAATTCATGGCCGAATGCGAACAGGCGGTCCGCATACGGAATGACGCTCTGGTCCTGCGCGAGGCGCGCATATTCGTGCAGCAGCCACACCCACTCGAACTGGTGGCCGGGCTCGCGAAGATTTCCGAGCGAGCCCGGCGTCGGCAGCCAGTCGGCGGCAAAGAACTCGATCAGCGCGCCATTGTGCGGGTCGACGAATTTCGTCTTGAACAGGTCGATCACGGTGCCGGCGCGACGCAACCAATTTTTCTCGCCCGTCGCCTCGTGCAGCGCGAGCAGTGCTTCGAGCAGATGCATGTGAGGGTTCTGGCGGCGCGGCAGCTTGACCTCCGGGCGGCCGGGTACGAGTTCTTCAAAGAAGCCCCCGTGCTGCGGATCGGCGAGGCGCTCGCGCATGAAGCGCCATGTCGCGTCCGCAAGATGGATCGCAGTCGCATCGTGCGTTGCGCGGTAGTACCAGGCGAGGGCGAACAGCACGAAGGCCTGATCGTAGGTGTCGCGCGTGTTGTCGAGGGTGGCGCCGTCGACCGAGACGGTGCGAAACCATCCGCCGTCCGGCGCGCGCGACGCACGCATCAGGAACGCGATGCCGTGCCGCGCCGCCTCGCCCATCGCGGGATCACCGCCGAGCAGATAGGCGTGGCTGAATACGTAAGTGAGCCGTGCCTGGCTGAGCAGGTTGCGACGAGGGCCCGTGACGGCGACGCCGAGCGGATCCACGGCTTCGAAGAAACCTCCGGCAGGATCGGAGATGCGTTGCAGCCACCACGGGCAGACATGATCGAGCAGCCAGGGCCGCAATGTCCTTGGATCGCTCGAATCGAAAAGTTGCATTCCGGGACCCTGCCACGAAACCCCACATGCGGCCGGAAATTTTGATATTCCGGCGTGCGTCGCCTTGTCATCGCGCGGGCTCGCGCGCTAGCATGTTACCGGGTACCGATGCGGCCAACTCGAAGAAGTGGCCGCCGTGTCATCGAGGGAGGAATACCGGATGCGTCTCGCTACGCGCTTGCTCGCCGCTGTTGCGGCTCTCGGCCTTGCTGCGGCAATCCAGCCCGCGCAAGCCCAGCAGGTCATCACGCTCAATGGCGCGGTGCAGTTCAACGACGATCATGCCTTCACCAAGGCGCTCGCCAAGTTCGAAGAGCTGGTGAAGAAGTATTACGGCAAGCCGATCAACTTCGTGCTGCACAAGAACTCGTCGCTCGGCCTCGAGAAGCAGTATTTCGAGTACATGGCGCAGGGCAAGGCGGTCGATTACGCGATCGTGTCGCCGGCGCACATGTCGACCTTCTCCAAGGCCGCGCCGTTCATCGACGCGCCGTTCCTGTTCCGCGATCTCGCGCACTGGAACAAGGTGCTCGACGCCGACCTGCTGAAGCCGGTCGCCGACGAGATCAACGAGAAGGCCGAGGTGATGCTGATCGGCTACGCCGGCGGCGGCGTGCGCAACATCTTCGTCAACAAGCCGGTGAAGAACCTCGCCGAGATCAAGGCGCTGAAGGTGCGCGTGCAGGGTGCCCCGATCTGGAGCCGCACCTTCCAGGCGGCCGGCATGGCGCCGACCGTCATCGCCTATAACGAAGTCTACAACGCGATCCAGAACAACGTCATCGCGGCGGGCGAAAACGAAGCGGCCGGCGTGGAGGCGATGAAGTTCTACGAAGTCGCGCCGCATCTCGCGATGACCGAGCATGCGATCACGATCCGCCCGATCTGCTTCTCGACCAAGACGTTCAAGGGCCTGCCGAAAGACCTGCAGGACGCGATCATCAAGGCCGGCAAGGAAGCGGGCGCGTACGGCCGTCAGGTGGAGTCGTCGGAAGACGGCCAGAAGCTCGACGCGCTGGAGAAGGCCGGCAAGCTCAAGCGCGTTCCGTTCGCGGATCGCGACGCGATGAAGAAGCTGGTCGATCCGGTGATGGCGGCCTATGCCAAGGAAATCGGTGCCGACAAGATCTTTGCGGCGATCAACGACGTCAAGTAAGCGGACCTGAGCGTTGAAGTCGCGGCCGGAGGGCACTAGCCTCCGGCCGCGGTGTTTCCGGGGACTGGGGGAATGATGAGTGAAGTTGCGGCGGACCCGCCCGGCCTGTGGCGACGCTTCACGGCGGCCTACGCGATGCTGTTGTCGTGGCTGCTGGCCGTCACGGTCGCGCTGCTGATCGTCCCCGTCAGCCTGCAGATCTTCTCGCGCTATACCGAATTGATCCCGTCCTACATCTGGACGGAGGAGATGGCGCGCTTCATGTTCATCTGGACGATCATGATCGGCGCCATGATCGGTGTGCGCGAGTCGACGCACTTCGAGGTCGACCTCTGGCCCGAACTGCCGCCGCGCGGCGAGGCGTTCGCCCGGCTGCTCGGCCGGATTGGCGTGCTCGTCGCGGCTTACGTGTTCGTCACCGCCGGCATCGAGTTCACGCGCTTCGCATGGAAGCGTACGTCCGAGTTGGCCGACCTCCCGCTCTGGTACATCCACGTCGCGTGGCCGGTCACGGGCGTTACGTGGATCGTCTTCCTCGGCGAGCTGATCGTGCGTGATGTGAAGATTGTTCTCGGGAGAGACGCGTGACCGGTTCCGTATTGTCGTCGGGCCAGGCCGCGCTGGTCATGTTCGGCTGCTTCTTCTTCTTCATGTTCCTGCGTGTGCCGGTGGCGTTCGCGCTCGCGCTCGCCTGCCTGCCGATCCTCGCGATCGAGCCGCGGCTCGACACGATGAACATGATGTCCGAGACGTTCAACGCCTATAACTCGTTCATCCTGCTCGCGGTGCCATTCTTCCTGCTCACCGCGAACCTGATGAACATCGGCGGCACGACCGACCGGCTGTTGAAGCTCTCGCGCTCGATGGTCGGGCATTGGCCCGGCGGCCTCGCGCAGATCAACGTCGTGCTGTCGATGTTTTTCGCGGGCATCTCCGGCTCCTCGACGGCGGACGCCGCGAGCCAGTCGAAGATCTTCATCGATGCGCAGACCAAGGAGGGCTACGACCTCTCGTTCTCCGTCGCCATCACGGCGGTCTCGGCGGTGCTCGCCGTCATCATCCCGCCCTCGATCCTGATGATCGTGTGGGGCGGCATCCTCACGGTCTCGATCGGTGCGCTGTTTCTCGCCGGTCTCATTCCCGGCCTGCTCATCGGCGTTGCGCAGATGGCGACGGTGCACGCCTACGCAAAGTCACGCGGTTATCCGACTTATCCGCGCGAGACCTGGCGCCAGTTCTTCTGCGCCTGCTGGGTCGCGATTCCGGCGCTGATGACGCCCGCGATCATCATCGGCGGCAAGATCTTCGGCTGGTTCACCGCCACGGAGTCGGCTTGCATCGCGGTGCTCTACGCGGGCTTCCTGTCGATCATCGTCTATCGCGAGATGGACATGAAGGGGCTCTACACCGCGCTGCTCGACACCGGCAAGCTCGCGGGCATTGCGCTCTTTTGCGTCGGCACCGCCAGCATGTTCGGCTGGCTGCTCGCCTATTACAAGATTCCCGAGGCGATCCTCACCGGCGTCTCGGCGTGGGGCATGGGCTTCATTGCCACCGGTTTCTTCATCTCGCTGGTGTTCCTGGTGGTCGGCTGCTTCCTCGACGCCATCCCGTCGATCATCATCTGCGCGCCGATCCTCGAGCCGCTCGCCAAGGGCGTTCAGATGGACCCTGTGCACTTCGCGATGATCGGAATCGTCTCGCTCGCGTTCGGGCTGGTGACGCCGCCTTATGGCCTGTGCCTGATGATCGCGTGCTCGATTGCCGGCATCCGCATACGCGATGCCATCAAGGACACGATGCTGATGCTGCTGCCGATGTTCTTCGTGCTCGGCCTCGTGATCATGTGGCCGAAGGTGTCGCTGTTCCTGCCGAGCCTGATCTCGCCGGAATTCCTCAAGTAGTCCGCGTCATCGAGAGCGCCTTGGAGCGATCCCGTTAGGTCAGCTTGCGCGTCGCGGTGAATCACCGCGGCGCGCATTGGCGGCAATCTTGTCTCTCGTCTACGTTGCGGCGCCGGCCGTCGATGGGGGAGGCAAGATTGAACATTTTCGCTCCGTATAAATTCGCCGTAGCCCTGATCGGAGCGACAGCGCTCGCCGTTATGGCGGGCGCATCCGCAGCACAGGCGCACGTCAAATGGTTCGCGCCGTACATCGTCGGCGCACCGCCGCAGCCGATCAGCACCATGCTGACCAATGTCTGGTTCTGGTCCGGCATCGCGCTGGTGCTGGTGTTCTTTCTCGCGACACGCGCGGTCGAGAAGTCGAGCGCAGGCACTGCGATCCTTGACGGCATGGACCGGATCACCGACCCGCTGTGGCGCCGCCTCGACGATTTCGTGCGCGTGGTCATCGCGGCGTTCTTCGTGGCGATCTTCGCGGTTGGCGGTGTCTACCTGACGCCCGACCTGAAGACGCCGGCCGAATGGGTGTCGTGGACGCAACTTGTCATCGCCGGGCTGATCTTCTTTCGCAGGACGCAGCCGCTGGCGGGCGCCGGGATCGTCGGCCTCTGGCTGCTGGCGCTGCGTGACTACGACATCTTCCATCTGCTCGACTATCTGGCGCTCGGTTTCAGCGTCGCGGCCTATCTGGTGATGGAAGCCTCCTCCAATCCGGAATGGCGCAAGCATCGCTTCGAGGTGCTGCGCTGGGGCGTCGCCATCGCGTTGATGTGGTCGAGCCTTGAGAAGTTCGCGTATCCGGACTGGTTCGATCCGCTGGTCGACGAAAAGCCGTTCCTCACCTTCGGCATGCCGCGCGAGGTGTTCGTGCCGATGGCCGGCGTCGCAGAGTTCACGCTCGGTTTCGGCATGATCTGGACGCCGCTGGTGCGGCGGCTGTCCGCGGTCGCGCTGTTCGTCATTTTCAACGCGGCCGTCTATCCGTTCGGCCGTGTCGACCTCGTCGGCCATGCGCTCATCATGGCGATCGTCGTGTCAATCGCAGCCGATCACGAACGCCAGGTGCATTTCCTGCCGGCGCTCAAGCGCAGGCTCGCCGGTGTTCCCGCCGCACTCACGGCCGCGCTTGTCATCTTCGTGTCAGGCTACTGGAGCCTGCACATCTTGAT
>VFQQ010003617.1_pt1 | contig 14711 bp, 10 predicted proteins | sample 3512341 | NCBI WGS metagenome assembly VFQQ01 (sample SAMN10412373, study PRJNA504923) | tailings metagenome | isolation source: Relicate 2 Philex TSF1 revegetated site | place: Philippines: Tuba, Benguet | collected 2017-08-29 | reverse complement strand
TCGCCGCTTTCACCACGTAGTTGGCTGATCACTTCGTGGCACATCGACAGCCCCGTCGCGCCAATGGGATGCCCCTTCGACACAAGACCACCTGACGGATTGATCGCGATCTTCCCGTCGATCGCGCTCGCGCCCGAAGCGGCGAAAGGACCACCCTGTCCTTCGGGGCAGAAGCGCAACATCTCAGTTTGATAGACCTCGCAAAACGAGGTCGCATCGTGAACCTCTGCGAGATCGATATCCTCGGGTCGCAAGCCTGCAAGTTCGTACGCGCGATCGGCAGCGGCCCGGGACAGGCCCGGCTCACGCTCTCCGCGGTACTTGCCGCCGGACAACGTCAGCGCCCGGATTTTCACAGCCCGCTCGCGCACGCGCGCGGGCTGTTGCTTCAGGAACCGCTCGGAACAGAGGATGACGGCCGCGGCACCGTCGCCGACTGGTGCGCACATCGCGCGCGTCAGCGGATCGGACACCATCCGATCGGCGAGGACCTGTTCGGGCGTCATCGCGAAGCGGTATTGCGCCAACGGGTTGAGACTGCCGTTGGTGTGGCTCTTTGCGCAGGCGGCTGCAATCTGTTCGCGCGTGGTTCCGTAGAGATTCATGTGGAGGCGCGCCTGCATGGAGTACGTGTCCATGGCCGCGGATCGATCGGCACCCATCTCAAAAGGTTGGCCCAGTTGCTCGCCGATGCGCGTGTAGTGCGCGATCCACTCCTCCGGGTTCAGCTGGTCGGCGCCCTTGCCGAACTCCTGCAGGATCGCAGCGGGATTCTTCGCGTCGTAGAGCTTCTCCACGCCGACCGCGATGGTCACGTCGGCGTCACCGGCACGGATCTCCTTGTACGCGCCGTTCAGCGCAAGGCTGCCAGTCGCGCATGCACCCTCGACGTTCACCACCGGAGCACGGTCCCGGAACACACCATCGCGCACCAGCGGGATGAACGCGACGTTGCCGCGCACCAGAGGCTGGCCCCAGTAGTGCATCACGCAATTGCCGAACCACGCGGCCTCGATCACCTGCGGATCGGCCAGCCCAGCATCCTGCACCGCGCAGAGGTAGGCGTCGCGCGTGAGCTCCTTGAAACCCTTGTCGGGCCAACGCCGGAAAGGCGTGGAGAAGGTTCCGAGGATGTAGACCGCTTCGGACATGCGTTGCTCCAGTATCAGATTCGCAATGGTACGACAATCTTCTTGTAATATCAATCAAACTGATCCCATGCGTCCGCCAAGCTTGTAGTCGCCCGCGTCGGTGTCAGTCGTTCAGAACTGATCATCCGTATAGGCGAGCACCGCTGCTGCGCCGTTTACCACCGTCTCCGCCAGGCCAGGCGCCTGCGCGAGGACGTGATCGGCGTAAAAGCGCGCGGTCAACAGTTTGGCGCGAAGGAAGCCCGGGTCGCCACTGCCTTGCAGCAACCCCTTGCGCGCCGCGAGTGCCGCACGCGCCAGTTGCCATCCGCCAGCGACGATGCCGAACAGTTCCAGTAGCGGGACCGCACCGGCTGCCACGCTTTTGGCATCGCTGCGGTAGTGTTCCACCACGTAGGCAACGCAGCGGCGCAACGCGACGATCCCGGCCGACAGTCGCGCGGCGACGGCGGCGAGCTCCGGATCCGCTGCAAGCAGCAGCTGTTCCTGAATCGCACCCATGTCGCGCAGGACGCGCTGCGCGGCGGCGCCACCATCACGGGCGATCTTGCGGGCCATCAGGTCTATCGCCTGGATGCCAGTGGTGCCTTCGTAGATCGGCGTGATGCGCGAATCGCGCCAGTGCTGCGCCGCGCCGGCCTCCTCGATGAAGCCCATACCGCCGTGCACCTGCACGCCGAGCGAGGTTACGAGCACCGAGCTTTCGGTGCTCCAGCCCTTGACCACGGGAATCATCAGGTCGACGAAGCTCTGATTCTCGTGCCGTATTGCTTCGTCGGGGTGAGCGGCCGCAACATCCATCGCGGCGGCGACCACGCAAGCCACGGCGCGCAGCGCCTCGGTGCGCGACTTCATCTGCAGCAACATGCGGCGCACGTCGGGATGCCGCACGATTGCGACCTTGTCGCGCGACGCGCCGCCGAGCTCGACGCCCTGCTTGCGATCGTGCGCATAGTCGCGGGCTCGCTGGTACGCGCGCTCGCACAGACCCACACCTTCAATACCGACCGAATAGCGCGCCGCGTTCATCATGATGAACATGTATTCGAGACCACGGTTCTCCTCGCCCACGAGCCAGCCTTTCGCGCCTTCGTTGTCACCGAAGGCAAGCACCGCCGTCGGGCTGCCGTGAATGCCCAGCTTGTGTTCGATGGAAACGCAGCGCACGTCGTTGCGCCCCCTAGCCTTGCCGTCGGAGTCGGACAGGAACTTCGGGACAACGAACAGCGAGATACCCTTCACGCCCTCCGGCGCATCGGGCGTCCGGGCCAGCACGAGGTGCACGATGTTCGCGGTGAGATCGTGCTCGCCGTAGGTGATGAAGATCTTCTGCCCATGCACGCGGTAGCTGCCATCGCCTTGCGGCACGGCGCGGGCGCGCACCGCCGACAGGTCTGAGCCAGCCTGCGGCTCGGTCAGGTTCATGGTCCCCGTCCACTCACCGCTGATCAGGCGCGGCAAGTAAAGATTTTTCTGTTCGTCAGTGCCGCACAGCTCCAGAGCCTCGATCGCGCCGCGCGTGAGCATGGGGCAGAGGGCGAACGCCACGTTCGCGCCGTTCCACATCTCCTCGACAAGTGCCGACACCACGCGCGGAAGCCCTTGGCCACCGAACTCCGTGCGGCAGGACAGCGCGTTCCACCCCCCTTCGGCGAATTGGCGGTAGGCTTCCCGCCAGCCGGCGGCGGTCTGCACCGCGCTATCGTTCCAGCGGGCGCCCTCGCGGTCGCCGACAACGTTCAGTGGCGACAGCACGCCGCTCGCGAACTTGCCTGCTTCCTCCAGGATCGCCGAGGCAAGTTCTTCGTTCACCTCCTCGTATCCGGGCAGCCCCCCCACTGCATCGAGGCCCGCCAGTTCCCGCAGTACGAACTGCATGTCTCGCAACGGCGCGACATATTCGCTCATCATCTTCTCCGTTCAGCGGCCGCCGTAGCTGTAGAAGCCTTGTCCGGTCTTCCGCCCGAGGCGCCCGGCGTCGACCATCTCTTTCAACAGGAGTGCTGGGCGGTACTTGGGATCGGCGAAGCCTTCATGGAAGACGCGCATCACCGCGAGCATGGTGTCGAGCCCGATCATGTCCGCCAAGGCCAGCGGGCCGATGGGATGGTTGCAGCCCAGCTTCATGCCGGCATCGATCTCTTCAGCCGTGGCGAGGCCTTCCTGCAGCACGAAGATCGCCTCGTTGATCATGGGGCACAGGATGCGGTTGACCACGAAGCCGGGGCTATTGCGCACCGTGATGGGCGTCTTACCGACCACCCGGGCGAATTCGAGCGCCAGGGCGTGGGTGGTATCAGAAGTCTGCAGGCCGCGGATCACTTCCAGCAGGGACATGACAGGCACCGGGTTGAAGAAGTGCATGCCAATGCACCGTCCGGGCCGCGTCAGCACGGCGGCAAGCTGGGTAATCGAGATCGACGAGGTATTGGAAGCGATCACGGCTTCTTCGCTTACCACGGTCTCAATCTCTCGAAGGATGCGCAGCTTCAGCTCCAGGTTTTCGGTGGCCGCCTCCACGACGAGCCCCGCACTCTTCAACTCTTGATAGGCAGTTGACGTGTGGATGCGCTGTAGCGTCTCGTTTCTCCGGGCGGGCTGCAGCTTTTCCTTCTGCACCAGCCGATCCAGGCTGGACGCGATGGTCGAGCGCCCACGCTCCAGGGCGGCGGTCGACACATCGACCATGGTGACATCGAGGCCGGCGAGTGCGCAGACCTGCGCGATGCCATTGCCCATGGTCCCGGCGCCGATGACGGCGACATGTTGAATGCTCATGATGCTGTAGAGAGTGTGAGTAAGCCGCCGCCTTGAGGCGTGCGTTCGCGGTTCCACATGGATTCGGCCTGTCCCGCATGCTGATTCAGCACACGCGCGAGGACGAACATCAGGTCAGAGAGGCGGTTCAGGTATTGCCTGCCCGTGTGGCTGACGGCCTGCACTTCGGCCAAGGCGATCACCGAGCGCTCGGCGCGCCGGCAGATCGTGCGGCACATGTGCGCCTGCCCCGCCGGGATCGTTCCGCCCGGACGCACGAACTCCTGCAGCCGCGGCAGCGACACGTTCAGCGTCGCCAGCCAAGCGTCAAGAGCGGCAACGCGCTCGGGCTTCAGCAGCGTGTAGCCAGGAATGCTCAGCTCGCCGCCGAGATCGAGCAGGTCCTGCTGCACGTCGATCAGCTGCGCGTCCACACCGAGCTCCGGCGGCAGGCCGAAGGCGATCAGCATGCCGACCGCACTGTTCAATTCATCCACGTCCCCCATCGCATTCACGCGCGGATCGGTTTTGCTCACCCGGCTGCCGTCACCGAGCCCCGTCGTTCCCGCGTCGCCGGTGCGCGTCGCGATCGCGCTCAATCGATGCCCCATGGCGCGTTCCTCACATGTTCCGCCGATATTGGCCGCCGACTTCGAACAAGGCGCCGGTGATCTGGCCCAGCGAGCACACGCGCACGGCGTCCATCAGGACCTCGAACACGTTCCTGTTGTCGATCACCGCCTGCTGGAGTCGTTTGAGCATGGCCGGCGATTCCTTCGCGTTGCGCATGTGGAACTCCTGCAGGCGCTTCAATTGGCTCTGCTTCTCGTCCTCGGTCGAGCGCGCCAGTTCCAGCTTCTCAGGAATGGTGTCGCCGTGCGGATTGCGGAAGGTATTGACCCCGATGATGGGGTACTCACCCGTGTGCTTCAGCATCTCGTAGTGCATCGATTCGTCCTGGATGCGCCCTCGCTGGTAGCCGGTCTCCATCGCGCCGAGCACGCCGCCGCGCTCGGAGATGCGCTCGAACTCCGCAAGCACCGCTTCTTCCACGAGCTCGGTCAGTTCATCGACGATGAATGCGCCCTGGTTGGGGTTCTCATTCTTCGCCAAGCCCCATTCACGGTTGATGATCAACTGGATCGCCATCGCGCGTCGCACCGATTCCTCGGTGGGTGTGGTGATCGCCTCGTCGTACGCGTTGGTGTGCAGCGAATTGCAGTTGTCGTAGATCGCGATCAATGCCTGCAGCGTGGTGCGGATGTCGTTGAAGGCGATTTCCTGTGCGTGTAGGCTTCGGCCCGACGTCTGCACGTGGTACTTGAGTTTTTGCGAGCGCTCGTTCGCACCATACTTCTCCTTCATCGCCACTGCCCAGATGCGGCGTGCAACGCGACCGAGCACCGTGTACTCCGGGTCCATGCCGTTGGAGAAGAAGAAGGACAGGTTGGGCGCGAAGTCGTCGATGTGCATCCCGCGCGCCAGATAAGCCTCGACGAAGGTGAAGCCGTTCGACAGAGTGAAGGCCAGCTGGGAGATCGGGTTCGCGCCGGCTTCGGCAATGTGATAGCCGGAGATGGACACGGAGTAGAAGTTGCGCACGTCGTGGTGCACGAAATACTCGGCGATGTCACCCATCACCTTGAGCGAGAACTCCGTCGAGAAGATGCAGGTGTTCTGCCCCTGGTCTTCCTTGAGGATGTCGGCTTGCACCGTGCCGCGGACGTTGGCGAGCGCCCATTCGCGGATTTTGGCCGCTTCCGTATCCGTGGGCTCGCGGCCGTTTTCGGATTTGAACTTCTCGAGTTGCTGGTCAACCGCCGTGTTCATGAACATGGCCAAGATCGTTGGCGCAGGACCGTTGATGGTCATCGAGACTGACGTACTCGGGTTGCACAGATCGAAGCCCGAATACAGGACCTTCATGTCATCCAGCGTGGCGATCGAAACGCCGGAGTTGCCCACCTTGCCATAGATGTCCGGACGCAGGTCAGGGTCGTTGCCGTACAGCGTCACCGAGTCGAAGGCGGTGGACAGGCGTTTGGCCGGCATGCCTTCCGATACGAGTTTGAAACGGCGGTTCGTGCGGAATGCATCGCCCTCGCCCGCAAACATGCGCGTCGGATCCTCGTTCTCACGCTTGAAGGCGAAAACCCCAGCGGTATAGGGAAAGGATCCGGGGACGTTCTCCAGCATCAGCCATTTCACGATTTCGCCGTGATCCTCGTACTGCGGCAGGGAAACCTTGCGCACCGTCGTTCCCGAGAGCGACTTGTACGTGAGCTTCGTGCGGATCTCCTTGTCGCGGATCCTGACGACGTACTCGTCTCCGGCATACGCCTTCTGCAGCTCCGGCCACTGGGCCAGCAGCTTGCGCGCATCGCCGTCGAGCCGCCCCTCGCGCGCAGCCGCCAGCGTTTCGAGCAGGTCAGCAGCCGGACCGGCGGCGTCCTCAACTTCCGAAGTCAGCATCCGCTGCGACGAACGGAGCTGTTGCAGCTCGCGAGCGATCACTGCCTGCCTGCGTGCGCGCTGCTTGTAGGCCCTGACGGTATCCGAAATTTCGGAGAGGTAGCGCGTGCGCGCCGGCGGCACCACCGGAGTCTGATTGCTGCTGTGGCGCACATTCACGAGGGGCAGCTTGCCTTCGTGCAACCTCAGCCCAATCTCAGCGAGTCGCAGCTTCAAAGCCTGAAACAGCGCCGTGACCCCATCGTCGTTGAAACGCGCAGCCATCGTGCCGAACACGGGCATCTCCTCCGGCCGCCTGCCAAACGCTTCCTTGTTTCGCTGCACCTGCTTGGCAACATCGCGCAGCGCATCCGCTGCGCCTTTGCGGTCGAATTTGTTGATCGCGACGAACTGTGCGAAGTCCAGCATGTCGATCTTTTCCAGCTGGCTCGCAGCGCCGAATTCGGGCGTCATCACGTACAGCGGAACATCCACGTGCGGCACGATCGCCGCATCGCCCTGGCCGATGCCGGAGGTCTCGACGATCACCAGGTCGAAGCCGGCCGCCTTGCAGGCGCCGATCACATCCGGCAGCGCCGCAGAAATCTCGCTGCCGAAGTCGCGGGTGGCGAGCGACCGCATGTAGACACGCGGGCCTTGCTGCCACGGCGAGATCGCGTTCATGCGGATGCGATCCCCCAGCAGCGCGCCACCGCTCTTTCGGCGCGATGGATCGATCGAGATGATCGCCACACGCAGGTTGTCGTCCTGGTCGAGGCGCAGGCGGCGTACCAGTTCGTCGGTGAGCGACGACTTGCCAGCCCCCCCGGTACCGGTGATGCCGAGGACCGGCACGGAACGCGTATCCGCCTGCGCGCGCACGGCCTTCATCAGATCGGCGTCCGCAGAACCGTTCTCGATCGCGGTGATCAGTTGCGCGAGGGCGCGCCAGTTCTGCTCGCCATGGCCCTGGATCGCGTCCAGCGCGCGGGGCGCGTACTGGGCCACGTCCTTGTCGCAGCGCATCACCATCTCGCCGATCATGCCCGGCAGGCCCATGCGCTGACCGTCTTCCGGGCTATAGATTCGAGCGACGCCGTAGTCCTGCAACTCGCGGATTTCCGCCGGCACGATTACGCCACCACCACCGCCGAAAACCTGGATGTGCGATCCGCCGCGCTGTTTCAGCAGGTCCACCATGTACTTGAAGTATTCGACGTGGCCGCCCTGATAGGAGCTGATGGCGATGCCCTGCACGTCTTCCTGCAGGGCCGCCGTCACCACTTCGTCCACGCTGCGGTTGTGGCCCAGGTGGATCACTTCCGTGCCCATGGACTGCAGGATGCGCCGCATGATGTTGATGGCGGCGTCGTGCCCGTCGAAGAGCGAGGCGGCCGTGACGAATCGGACCTTGTGGGTCGGGCGGTAGTTGGCAAGGGCGCGGTATTCGGCGGACAGGTCGGTCATGGTCGGTCTCCAGGAGCGTCACCACTTTAGGAGCGGTGCCCACGGGGCACCATGTCCTGCGGGTGCAGCGAGGTGGCATTTTTTGCCACCCCGATAATCGGGCTGCCCATGACCGACGCCATCGAGAGACACACCGTCGCCATGCATTTCGTGAGTGCGGCGGTAGCTCATCTGCAGCCCGCCGCGAAGGAGCGCGCGCTAGCCGTCGCAGGCATCCCGGCGCACTTGCTGGACCAACCGAACGCGCGCGTGCCCGCTAACGCGTACTCCGCGCTTTGGCTGGCCGTAGCCCGTGAACTCGATGACGAATTCTTCGGGCTCGACCGGCGCGGGATGAAGGTCGGCAGTTTCGCCCTCATCTGCCAGGCGGTGCTCTCCTGTGCCGACCTGGATCGGGCTCTCAAACGCATGCTCCGCGGCTTTGCCTTGTTCCTGGACGAGGTGCACGGAGAGCTGCACCTGGAGGGCGGCGACGCGGTCGTGCGGCTCACGAACACGATTTCGCAAGAGGACGATCGCCGGTTCGCCGATGAAACACTCCTCATCCTCGTGCATGGTCTGATGTGCTGGCTTGCAGGCCGGCGCATTCCGCTGAGGCATGTGTCTTTTCGACACGCGCGTCCCCCGTACGCGCGCGAATACACCTTGATGTATTGCGACGACCTCACCTTTGATGCGCCGCAGACCGCCATGCACTTCGAAGGGCGGGCGCTGTCGCTGCCGGTGTCTCAGGACACATCGACGTTGCAACACTTCCTGCGTACTGCGCCGCAGTCAGTGTTCCTCAAATACCGGAACGAGGATAGCTGGTCGGCCCAGTTGCGGCGACGGCTGCGAGATAGCGTGGGCGACGCGGAGAGCTGGCCGGTGTTCGAGGACCTCGCCGGCGAACTGCGCACTACACCCACTACGCTGCGCCGGCGGCTGGATCGCGAAGGCACGAGCTACCAGACCATCAAGGACGAATTGCGCAGCGACGTCGCCATCGACTATCTATGCAACAGCAGCATGAGCGTGGACGAGATCGCCGCTCGCATCGGGTTCCGCGATGCGAGCGCATTTCATCGCGCATTCAAGCGCTGGACAGGTGTGCAGCCTGGTGAATACCGCAGGCGGCGGTCAATGGACGACAGCGACCGCTGAAGGTCTGTGCCCAGTGGACACGCTGTCAATCAACGGCGACCGAAATCTTCCCGAAGTGGCTGCCGGACATCTGATGCCGAAATGCCTGCCCCATGTCTTCAAGCGCAAAGCTGGCGTCGACAATCGGCTTGATGCGGCAAGCCTCAAAGGCACGCACCATAGCCAACTGGTCAGCGCGGCTGCCAACCATCACCCCCTGCAGCCGAATCTGGTTGGCCAGCAGGCGTACTGTTGAGACCTCGCCCTCGCGACCGGTCAGCACGCCGATCATGGCAATGTGGCCGCCAACCCTGCACGCAGTGATTGACTGGTTCAGCGTACCGGCGCCGCCGATTTCCACGACGTGGTCGACGCCACGGCCGTCGGTCAGCGAACGAGCGGCAGCGCCCCACTTTGGCGTCGCCTTGTAGTTGATGCCGTGGTCCGCGCCCAATGCGAGAAGACGCTGGAGCTTCTCGTCCGAGGATGACGTGGCGATCACCGTGGCGCCCACAGCCTTGGCGATTTGCAGTGCAAACACCGACACGCCCCCGCTGCCTTGCACGAGCACGGTGTCGCCAGCCTTCACCCCGCCCTGGACGACGAGGGCGCGCCACGCGGTCAGCGCGGCGCACGGCAATGTCGCCGCCTCAAGGGCGGTAAGCCCCGCCGGCGCCTTCGTCAGCGAGGTTGCAGGCACGGTAGCGATCTCGCACGCATAGCCGTCGATCGACTCCCCGTACACCGCACCGCACTTGACCGCCGTCGGCTCGCCATCGTGCCAGTGGCGGAAGAAGGTGCTCATCACGAGGTCCCCCGGCTTGAAGATGCACGATGGGTCACGCGGTGCGTCAGGCAGCGGCGGCCCGACCTCCAGCACCTCGCCCGCGCCGTCGGACATCGGGATGCGGCCGGGCGGAGTTGGGATGCCGCCATTGACGACAAGCAGGTCATGATAGTTCAGCGATGTGGCCCGGACGCGCACCATCACCTCGCCTGGCTGCGGCGGGCGCGGGTCGGCTGCGCTGATGCGCAACTGGTCGATGGCAGCGGGCTGAGCTACTCGGACAATCTTCATTCGTGAATCCTTTTCGTCGCCTGCAGCGACTTGGTTGAACGCAGCGACGGTCCCTGCAGCGGGTCTCGATCGCGCGCAAGCGAGCTTACAGGCCTCCGCATTCGCGATCTCAACGTTGCGGACTGCGGGCGAGAGGCGATCCTGTTCGTCCTTATGCACACAGTACGTGAATTTCCTGGCTTCCCGTCCAAGCCGGGCGTCAAACGACGGACGGCGAGGCGAGTGGCCGCACGCGCCGTCCATCGGTTTGGCCAATAGCGGCATCTGCATTGCGTAGTGCCCTCATTGGCCCTCCGTCGGTACCATTCCCCGGATGAATTCAGCCAAGGCGCAGGATGATCTGAAATTGCCAGTGTCAGAGTCGGGCGGCCAGGTCCACGAAACGCGCGATGGCGACATCGCCACGGTGACGATTTCCAACCCGGGCAAACGGAACTGCTTGACCGTGGCCATGTGGGGATCACTGCGCCAACTCTTCGGTCGGTTGTCGGCCGATGCCGATCTGCGCTGCGTCGTCATTCGCGGGGCCGCTGGTGAGGGCTTTGCCGCGGGCGCCGACATCGACGAGTTCTCGACCGTGCGTCATACCCGCGAGCAGGTGGAGCATTTTCACGAGGAAATTGTCTATGCCGCATTGAGCGCGATCGACCGATGCCCTGTTCCCGTAGTCGCGCTCATCGAAGGCGCCTGTGTGGGCGGCGGACTTGAGATCGCGTCGGTGTGCGACCTGCGTATCGCCGGTCGCAGTGCGCAGTTCGGCGTGCCGGTGCATCTCCTCGGCTTTCCGCTTGCGCCGGCCGAGATGCAGTGGCTGTTCCGGCTGGTGGGTCCCGCGGTGACGGCGGAGCTTGTCTTCGAGGGCGCGATCCTGGGTGCGGATGAAGCCCTCGCGAAGGGCCTTGTCACGCGCGTCGTCGATGACGCCGCCGTAGTCGAGGCCACCATGGCATGCGCCCGTCGCATCGCCAGGGGAGCGCCGCTTGCCGCGCGAGCGAACAAGCGGCAGATCCGGCACCTGATGACCGGCGCCTCGTTTACCCGGGAAGAGCGCCTGGCGAGCTACGCCTTCGCGGACACGGAAGACTACCGGGTCGGCGTCCAGGCATTCCGCGACAAGACAACCCCCGTCTTCAAAGGCCGATAGCCCCCGACACGATGAGTCATACCCTTCCACTGGCCGGCATCAAGGTGCTTGACCTGTCACGCGCCCTTTCCGGCCCGTTCTGCGCGATGATCCTCGGCGACCTCGGCGCCGAAGTGTTCAAGATCGAGCCGCTGCCCGGCGGCGACATGGTGCGAGAGTGGGGTCCGTTCGCGGGTGACACCAGCGTCTACTATCTGAGCGGCAATCGCAACAAAAAAAGTGTTGCGCTGAACTTCCGCAGTTCCGAAGGCGCGCGCATCCTGCGCGAGATGGCAGCCAAGGTCGATGTCGTCGTGGAGAACTTCAGGCCGGGTGTCATGGAGCAGATGGGCATGTCGCTCGCCGAGCTGCATGCGCTGAACCCAGCGCTAATCCTGGCGAGCATCACCGGGTTCGGCAGCCATGGACCCAAGAGCAGCTGGCCGGGGTTCGATCAGGTCGCACAGGGTTTCGCCGGATTCATGAGTTTCACCGGCAGTCCGGAGTCGGGGCCGCAACGCGTGGGCGTTGCGATCGGCGACCTCACGTCCGGGATGTGGGCCGCAGTGGGAGTCCTTGGCGCGGTCATCCAGCGGCACAGCAGCGGCCATGGCCAGAAGGTCGAGACTTCGCTCCTCGCCAGCCTGATGGGCCTGCTCAGCGTACAGGGTCAGCGCTACCTCTCGCTGGGCGAAGTGGCCCGGCCCGCTGGCAACGTCCATCCCGTGATAGCGCCGTATGGCGTGTTCGAGGCTCAGGACGGCCCCCTCACCGTGGGTGCAGCGACGCAGGACCAATGGGTCAAGCTGGCCCGGCTCGTCGGGCTTGAAAACCTGGTGTCGGATCCGCGGTTCCTGACGAACGCGGACCGGGTGCAGCACCGCACGGAGCTGAAGGCGCTGCTGGAAGCTCCTCTCGGACGGCAGGACCGTGCCACATGGACGGCGCGGATGGTCGAACAAGGTATCCCTGCCGGACCGATCAACGACATCGCCGACGCATTCGCGGAGCCGCAGGTGCAAGCGCTGGGGCTGGTCGAGACCTTCGAGCACCCTACCCTTGGGACGATGCGCCAGGTGGGCAATCCGGTGACCATGGACGGACTGCGCGATGGCACGGTGCGGCTGCCCCCGCCGCTGCTGGGGCAGCATACGTCCGAAGTCCTCGCCGAGTTCGGCTACCCGGCGTCGCAAGTCGAGGAGTGGATCCGGAACCGCGTGGTAATGCAGGGCGGTCCGCTGTGAGAGCAGCGTGGGGCGCACGCCTGCGCTCCACGCCCGGGCAGAATGAGCGCCCATGGAACTGCGCCAACTGCGTTACTTCGTCGCGGTCGTCGAATGCGGATCGCTCTCGCGCGCCGCGTCGATGGTGCACATCGTGCAGCCGGCGCTCAGCCAGCAAATGGGCCAGCTCGAGCAGGAACTCGGCGTTCAATTGCTCCATCGCAGCGTGCGCGGTGTGACGCCCACCCCCGCTGGACACGCGCTATACCGGCATGCGCAGCAGATGCTGAAGATGGCCGACCAGACGCAGGACGCGGTTCGCAACTCCGTGGGCGAGATCGGAGGCCCGGTCAAGCTCGGCCTGCCGAGCAGCCTCGCCCTCGTGCTGGTTGGCCCCCTCGTTGGTGCGTTGGAGATGCGCTTCCCGGGGATTTCCCTGGAGGTCTACGAAAGCCCCAGTTCGTATCTGCCGGCGCACCTGATCAACCAGCAAGTGGATCTCAGCGTGCTCGTTGACGACCTCACGCTTCCCGGCATCCATGCAGAGCCCTTGCTTGAAGAGAGCCTGTACTTCGCCCAACCGAGACATGCTCCTGTCCTCGAGGGTGCCGATTTCACGTTGGCGTCAATCGCGCGCGTTCCGCTGATGCTGACGACGCATGCCACGACGCTGCGGCACCTTGTCGACCGCGCGTTCACGGAGGCTGGCGTCCTCCCGATCGTCAAGGCGCAGGCCAGCTCGATCCAGACACTGCTCCTGATGGTCGCGAAAGGCGGTGCCGGAACGATCGTGCCGCGTTCGGCTCTTGCGTTGCATGTGGCCGCGGATCTGCTGAGGGCGAACATCATCGAACCCAGGATCATTCGCCGCGCGACCCTGGCGTACTCGCGCCTCGGCTACCTGTCACCGGCAGCGGGCTGCGTCCGCGACGTGCTGCGTGAAATCGCTGACCAGGTGATCGGCGCCGAGAAGTGGTTCATCGACGCGATCCCGGACACGCAGCCATAGCTGCCGGCGATACCCCTAGCGCGAATCCGTAGTGGTGCGCGGCAGGGCCCATTCCTATAGTGGGTGAGGAAGGGCATTGCCGCCCTCCGACAAGAATGGAGACAACCATGCATTCGCGCCAACTTTTCGCCGTGCTCCCAGCTGCCGCGCTGCTCATCGCAGCACCTCTCGCGCAAGCCCAGACGGCGGACAACTACCCTGCTCGCCAGCCGGTTCGCCTGATCGTCACTTTCTCTCCAGGCGGGGGCGCTGACGCGGCGGCGCGAGCGATCAGCGACAAGCTCGCTGCGAAGCTCGGCCAGACGGTCATCGTCGAGAACCGGCCGGGTGCCGGAGGCTCCATTGCGACGAACTACGTTGCAAAGAGCGCGGCGGACGGCTATACGGTCCTGTTCACTGTGTCATCCCACAGCATCAACCAGGCAATGATGGCCTCACTGCCGTTCGACACCGAGAAGGACCTTCGAGGCGTGACCCTCGTCGGGCTCCTGCCGCAGGTACTCGCAGTCCACCCGTCCGTCCCCGCGAGCAACTTGACCGAGTGGCTCGCACTGGGCCAGAAGGATCCGCGATTCCGCCAGTACGCCACCGGTGGGGTCGGATCGCCTGGGCATTTTGCCGGCGCCGTGCTCCAGGCCATGTCCCACCAGCCGCTCGTGCATGTGGGCTACAAAGGCGCAGGCCCTGCGATGGCGGACGTCATGGGCAACCAAGTTCCCGCGGTCCTCAGCACCATGGGCGGCATGATGCCTCACATCCAGAGCGGCAAGCTCAAGGCCATCGCCATTACATCCAAGGACCGCTCCCCCCTTCTGCCCAACTTCCAGACGATCGGCGAAACTCTCCAGGGTTACGAGTCGGACACCTGGATCGGCACATTCGTGCCCACAGGCACGCCGCAGCCGATCATCGCCAAGCTGCATGCGGCCACCGCGGCTGCATTGACCGACCCGGACGTCAAGGCCCGCCTGGACACCCAGGGCGTGAGCATCGTGGCAGGTTCGCCCGCGGAGCTCGATCGCCGCGTCTCACGTGAGATCAAGCTCTTCACGCAGGTGGTCAAGGAACAGGGCATCAAGGCTGAATAGCGACGACGAACTGGTGATCGGCGGCAAGGTTCAACGCGGATCACCCGACGGGCACGTGCCCGTCCTTGAGCACACGCAGCACGAAGCTGGATTTGCTGTGCCGAATGCCTGGGATCTTGTAGAGCTTCTCCCGTAGCAGCCGTTCGTAGTCTCGGGTGTCCTTCACCGCGATGCGGATGTAGTAGTCGGGGTCCCCTCGTTTTCAGTGCAATAACTGGCGGTACGCAAACCCAGCACTGGCG
>VFQQ010003615.1_pt1 | contig 14715 bp, 27 predicted proteins | sample 3512341 | NCBI WGS metagenome assembly VFQQ01 (sample SAMN10412373, study PRJNA504923) | tailings metagenome | isolation source: Relicate 2 Philex TSF1 revegetated site | place: Philippines: Tuba, Benguet | collected 2017-08-29 | reverse complement strand
TGTGCCCATGTCAGGCACTGCCATGCCATGCCATGCCATGCCATGCCATGCCATGCCATGCCGTGCTTTTCTACGCCCATGCTATACCCGCGCACTTTCATGCCACACGCCCAACTGTATTTGTCATGCCATGCCACACCATACCATGCTTGCCCTTGTCATGCATGCCATGCCATGCCATGCCATTGCAACACCAGCGCTGTGCTATGCATGTACACCTCCCAATCTCATTTGCTCCGCGTTTGGTCTCCCATCAGGCGACAAGCCCGAGCTGCTGTACCCTGAGGCAGCTGCAGAGCTGGCAGCCATGGGCTACGGCAGCACACTCGAGTATGTGGCAGCAGCGGCGGCAGCAGTCATGCGCGAGACTGGCCTGCTGCCGCACATCAATGCCGGTGGGTGGCCCACACATGGTTAGCGCTGCAGATGTATTGTATTGGCCTTGCAGCCGGTACCTCGCTGCTGTGGCGGCACTGTTGCAGCAAAGAATGACAACCAAGGCCTTGCTTGCCGGCCATGTATCTTCAGCTGCACCCTCGCTTCCCTTGCGCAGGCGTGATGGGTCGGGAGGAGCTGCGTGCGCTCAAGGCGGTCAGCGCCAGCCAGGGGCTCATGCTGGAGTCCACCTCCCCCGCGCTGCTGCAGCCGGGGGGCGCACACCACGCCTGCCCTGACAAGGTGCGGGGATAAGAGCATGCGGCTCAGCGGACAGCATGAGGCGAACGCCTGGAATCTAGCTTCTGCGGCGGATGCATGCCCGCACACCTCTTCATGCCGCTGCACCTTCACATGTGTCAGTGCGACAACGTTTTGCTGCCCTGCATCACCGCAGGAGCCGGCTGTGCGGCTGACCACACTGGAGGCTGCGGGGCAGGAGGCGGTGCCCTTCACCACTGGCATCCTGATTGGTAGGGGCTGCGCCTGAGCAACCTGGGTTTGGGCGCAGCAAGAGCTGGGATGCAGCAGAGCAAGCAATGCTGAGCTGCACACAGCACAGCTGCAGGCAGGTGAGCTGGCATTCGGAAGGCAACCGAGCATGCCCTTTGCACGCCGCAGGCATTGGCGAGAGCCGGCTGGACCGGCTGGAGGCGCTGCTGCACATCCGGCGCCTGCACCGCGCACACGGCCACATCCAGGTGGGGTGGTCTACGCCGTCATGCAACACGCCTGGGCAGGAGGGCCTGCATGATGGCAAGGGAGCTGGGAAAGCTATGCAATCACGGCCTGCACCAGACCCTATCAAGTGCACACAGTTCCTCTGCCAAAAACACCCATGCCCAGCTGTTCTGGTCTGCCGCCCCGCCGCCCCGCACTCTTCACCCCGACAGGAGGTGATCATCCAGAACTTCAAGGCCAAGCAGGGCACCGCCATGGCGGGCGCGCCCGAGCCGCCGCTGGCGGAGCTGCTGTGGACGGTGGCGGTGGCGCGCCTGCTGCTGGGGCCCGAGGTGCGCTGGCTGCGCGGAGCGGGGCGGGGGTTTCAAACAAGTTGTGGCCTGTCGTGCAGCATGAGCCATCGGTCCATGAACTCCATGCGTGTTGCACCAGCGCCAAACGCTCGCATCGGTTCATGTGCCGTGTCTGCGCTGCAGATGAGCATCCAGGCGCCGCCCAACCTGACCCCTGAGCCTGATGATGTGGCGGGCGGTGAAGCAGGCGACCCCGCTGCCGGCTGGCGCGCGCTGCTGGATGCCGGCATCAACGACTGGGGAGGCGAGTGGCTGCCGCTGCTGCTTGTGCTGTTTGGGATGTTTGGGGCGCATATTGCAGGTGTTCATGGCAGCCAGCAGTCTGCATGCTTTGCTGTGGCTTGCCGACAGCGAGTCGTGCCGCACACGGCCTTGCACACTCGACCACCCCATGGCAACCCTAGGCTGCCTTCTCACGATCCTCTCCCTGACTACCAGCCTGGCCCCACTCTCCCTGTCACTCAGGCATTTCCCCCATTACTCGCGACTTTGTCAACCCCGAAAAGGCCTGGCCCCACCTGCAGCGCCTGGCCGCCGCCACCGCCGCTGCTGGCAAGGCGCTGCTGCCACGCCTGCCCGTCTACCCTGGCTACCTGCAGCAGCAGCAGCTGCAGCCGGCTGGCACGGCGGGGCGTCAAGGCGAGGGCGAGGGGCGGCGGCAGTGGCTGGATGGGGCGGCAGGCAGGGACAGCCCGCTGGCGGCCACGCTGCGGCTGGCTGATGCTGAAGGCCTGGCACGCGGTAGCACTTGGTATGCGGGTGCCGCAGAGGACATTGCAGTTGACGGCCATGGCGATGCAGCCGAGAGTGCCGATGCCACAGGACAGCGGCAGGTGGAAGAGGCTGGCAGGGACCAGCAGCATGCAGCGCCGCCGCTGGCGGGCCAGCAGCAGCAGCAGCAGCTGAAGAGCAGCGTGCCGCGGGTGCGGCGGCGCAGCGCTGCCCGCACATGGCGAGTGGCCCTGGGGGAGGACGGCTTGCTGGAGGGCTGCCCAGGGCCGCAGGAGGCATCTGTGGAGGTTCAGCGCCTGCTGCACGCCGTGCTGGAGGACGGGCATGAGCTGGTCGAGGACGACATGCAGCTCCTGTTTGCAGGCAAGTTGTGTGGGGTTGGGAGGATGAGAGCAACAGCATGGCGATTTACCACATTGGCTTGTTGCGTTCCATATGGCACGCCTGCAGATTCATGAGGCTGCGTTTGTGTCGTCTACCGCTGCTCAACTGCCATCACATCCAGATGTTGTTGGCTCCCTTGCAGCCCGGGGCGCCGACTACCGAGCAGTTTGCTCCGCGGCAGACGAGCTGAGGCGCAGGGTCTGCGGGGACACCGGTGCGGCCCGCGCTGGCTGGGCAGGAAGCTGCACTTCATTTGCTGTTTCAGTTGCACAAGCACATGCCACGAAAGCAACGCATTGCCTTCCACTTTGTCCGTTGGCATTCTAGCATGTTTGCTACAGACGCTTTGCTTAGAGCCTCTGCCAACCTTGCCTGCCCTGCCTGCTGCAGCCACCTACGTGGTCAACCGCAACATCAACTACACCAATGTCTGCACCTTCGCCTGCGCCTTCTGCGCCTTCAGGTGGGGCAGGCATCAGGGGATTGGTGGAGGGCGTGCTGAATGCCTCTCCGGTGCCATGCGGCTGCTGCGCTGTGCATGCATAGTTGCTTCCCCACCCGCCCAGTGCATAACATCCATTGAACGCAGCTGTCTCTTCCCACCCGGCCGCAGCAAGGGCAAGGCTGCGGAGGAGCTGCGGGGTGCGCCCTACCTGCTGCCGCTTGAGGAGGTGGCGCGCCGCACCGCCGAGGCCTGGGAGCGAGGGGCTACCGAGGTCTGCATGCAGGTGCGGCACTGTGGGCCCTGGCCACAGCACAGTGTGGGCCCTGACTTGCCATGCACCAGTGCGGACAGGCGGGTGTGCCTGATTCACTGCACACCAGATCCACAGAGGCAGCAGCAGCCGGCTTACCTTCTTCAAAAGTGTTCGACGCCTGCGATGCCTTGCAGGGTGGCATCCACCCCGACTTCACTGGGGACACCTACCTGCAGCTGCTGGCCGCAGCCAAGGGCGCTGCGCCCGCCATCCACGTGCACGCCTTCAGGTGTGGGGCAGGGGCTGGTGAGACAAGTGGCTGGCCGGCTGGTAGCCCACGCGTGTGAAAAACCTGTTGATGGGGGTAGCACTCTTCAGAACTGCTCGACAATGCCAAGCACCTTTCCTGCCGCCCGCAGCCCGCTGGAGGTCAGCCAGGGCGCGGCCACGCTGGGCTGGCCGCTGCGCAAGTTCCTGGAAGCGCTGCGAGATGCAGGCACGCGCCCCTGCTAGCATGTGTGCTCTGCCTCTCTGCTTAATGTGCTGGCGCTTGTGCACAGCGTAGCAAGCGTTCAGCTGTTCGTGCTTGGCCAGGTGCCCTGTGTTGTGCGATATGATGCCCACGCAACCTGCCTGCAGGGCTGGGCAGCCTGCCGGGCACGGCGGCGGAGGTGCTGCACGATGACGTGCGCGCTGTGCTATGCCCTGACAAGCTGAGCACAGCGCAGTGGCTGGAGGTGGTGGAGACTGCGCACTCGGGTGGGTGGCCAGCTTGGATTCGGGGCATTTTGTTGATGCGCTCCTGAGTCGCATACATTGGCAAGCAACCTCTGCCAAGCCTTCTACCTCTGCTGCCTGCCGAAGCTCCTCTGCCTGCTTGGTCTGCGTACTGTGCAGTTGGGCTGCGCACCACCTCGACCATCATGTTTGGCCACTGCGACAGCCCGGCGCACTGGGCGCGCCACCTGGCGGCGCTGCGCGATCTGCAGGCAAGCCTGATGGGCAGGCGGCTTCACGGCTGGCTTGCATCTATGCGTTTGCGAAGAGATGACACAGCAGCTTGTGCTGTGGATTGGCGGTAGTGGATGCTGCCCTCTGACCGACTGCACATGACGAAGCCTGGCTGGTCTGGCCTCCCTGTGCACAGAAGCGGACGGGCGGCATCTCCGAGTTTGTGCCGCTGCCCTTTGTGCACATGGAGGCTCCGCTGTACCTCAAGGGTGGGTGGCCCTGCATGGAGGTGTCACTTTGCAGCCGACAAGCTGCGCAGATGCAAAGGGCTTGCATGCCTGCAGATGCAGTGGTTCGCACAGCACAGGATGAAGCTGCGGTGTGACACTGCTTCGGTAAGTCTTCCACCACCGCACCTGCAGGGCGCTCGCGGCGCGGCCCCACGCTGCGCGAGTGCGTGCTGATGCACGCCGTGGCTCGGCTGGCGCTGCACCCTCACATCACCAACATCCAGGCCAGCTGGGTCAAGATGGGGCCGCAGCGCGCCGCACAGCTGCTGGCAGGTGAGGTCGGGACGGGCGGGTAGGGGTTTGTCTGCATGTGCGTGAAGCCACAAGATCCGCACTGCATCTGAGGTTGAAAGTCAACCCAATGCTAGCCCCAGCTGTCTCACCGCCGCCGCTGTGAGCATGTCCTGCCTTGTGCGCCCATACGCAGCCGGCTGCAACGACATGGGCGGAGTGCTGATGAACGAGAGCATCACGAGGGCAGCAGGCGCGAGCCACGGCCAGCAGCTGCCGGCAGAGGCCATGAAGGAGCTGATTCGTGGGGCGGGGCGCCAGCCGCGCCAGCGCACCACGCTCTACGGCACGGCACCGGCACGGCAGGCTGCTACGGCTCAGCTGGCAGGGCCGGCTGCTCACTAGCATCGGTTTGCATTTACGTCAGTTCAATGGGGCAGGACGTTTGCAAGCCGTTGCAATGTCTTGAGATTCAAGCTTAGGAGCTATCAATACGGGTTGTGTAAGCAGAGCAGGGACGCGACCGGGAGCAAAGCAGTATGCTGCTGTGGCACTGTTTCCCACCACTCCTCCTGCCTGCAGCTGCCTGGTGCCATTTGATGTCTGCTGCCGCCGAGACCAGCCAAGCGCTGGGCCGTTGTGCACAACGCCTGCATGCCTACAGAAGTCGCAGCTCCCCGCCTTTCAGTGCCGCCTTTTCGCGCCGGCTGTCGGCACACGGTGTCTTGAACAGGCTGGATGGCGCTCCAGGGTCGTAGCGGACGAATGCCTCTGCATGCCAAAAGTGCGAGACGGATGCTTCACATGTCAGGGACGATGTGGCACGGGGACAGAGGCAGCCATGGTTTGGGCTTGCTTCCGAGCACTGCTGTGGCACCGACTGAACGATGCATGCATTCCAGCAAGCAGGCAAAAGGCAGCTGTTCTCTGCACTCACCCATTGCTTCATACTCAGCCAGGCCCAGCCTGCAAGGGCCAAAAAGCAGGATTGCAGGGCAGGGTTGATGAATACCTACCCCTGGCAGTGACCTTGCGGCACCTGTCATGCATATGCGCCAGCTGGGGAGCTTGCCAAATCCCCAGACCCAGCTGAGCCTCACCGGTCAAACAGGGCGGCCGTGGCTCGATTGCGGTCCTGGCTGCACCAGATGCGGGTGGAGTCAGCCGCAGGCTGATTGAAAATCAAACGCTGGTTCCAGCCGGCTGCACCTGACCGCTTGCGGCTGAGAAGCAAGGGAGGCCAGCAGGCACGCATGTGCAGGGTTCTACCACCCTCAGGGCAGGCTTCCCCTCCTCAGCTTGCCTGCGCTGCCAGAACTCACGAGGGTCTGCCCCAGGAAACAACGCACGGTCTTTCTGCGTACAGATTGGGGCAGCAAGGAACATGGGAGCAGACGAGGCAGGGCGCGTGGCAGCACAGCACAGCCCGGCCCAGCCTGGCACGGCACGGCTCGGCACGGCACGGCATGCTTGCAATCCTGCTTGCCGCTGCCTCGCACCTGGGACTGGTGCTTGAAAATTGCGTCCACCTGCAACATTGCAGGTGGAAAGGATAGCAGCCACGGTGTGAACAGCGCGCTGCATGGACCGGGCAGGTGTAGGTGGAGCGTATGTGCCATGCAACACACATGGGCCCGACCGCCCACCTTTTGCTGCAGCTCCCCCGGGCTGAGGGGCACCACCATGTCCGCCTCCCAGGGCTCCCACTCCTGCGGAACAGACAATCAAATTCAAACTTACTATAATTTCAGCACACAGGTAAGGGAAGGAAGCGGCCAGCCTGCTACTTGCACTTGCACGGCTGCACCCACAGATGGTGCATCGCACAGAAGGCGCACCTTGATCAATAGGTTACCCTCCGCAACCACGCACCTGCCAGGCGCCGCGATACAGATAGACCTCGGTGCTGCATGCAGTGTACCAGTCGCGGTGGCGCACTGCGTCCAGGGCTTCAAAGATGGCCTGCGGGGGGAAGGTGTCAAAGAATCAAGTAACTGGATAATGCACAGAGGCAACAGGAGAGGCGTGTCATCTGGAGCAGACCGAAATTGGCGGCAGGACGAGCAGTGAGGCTGCTGCCAGCGGCATGCGCACAGGAAGCCAACAGGCCTGCCGTGGAGGCCACAGCTGCAAGGCAGCCGCATCGGCAGGGCTGCCCCACCTGCAGGCAGGTGCGGTGCGTGCCGTGCGGGTCTGACAGGTCGCCTGCCGCGTAGATCTGGTGTGGCCTGCAGCAGTATGTTGGCATCCGCACCACACGTAGTCAGCACAGGCAGACTGTATGACAGCACACACAGTGAATTAGGGTTCCGCGCAGGTGCCTCATCCCACCAACGACCAAGCAAGAGGCAGCTGCCTGCAATCAATGCAAGTTTCAGCGTGCCTGAGCCCGTCAAACAGGTCCACGATGATGTCTATATCTCGCTGGGACAGTGGGTCCTTCACCACCTTGCCTGCAGGAGTTGAGGAGAAGGGAAGGACTCTAGTTGGTGGGGGGCGAGCCACAAATGTTGTAACACAATGCGTCCACTTTGCGCTGGGGCAGCGGGTTTGTTACCACCTTCCGCCTTGCCATCTTGCCTGCAGGAACTGGATAAAGCACCCGGCATGCAGTGTGCTGCACCTGTGGAGTAGAACGGCATGTCCAGGAAGTGCAGGTTGCGCACATCGGCGCCGCAGGTGCGCCCCGCTGCAGCAAGGAGGGGAGTAGGGTAGGAGCACAGAGAGACACGGTGACTCTCAGTGAGGATAGCACTTTGCAAGCTTGCAGGGAGCTGCCGCAGCGACTGGAACTACGTGCATGCCGCCACAGACAACTGCCACAGGCGTTGCAAAGCTTTGCGTCAACATCACCGGTGGGCCAAAATGGGGCAACATAACAGCGGCCGCCGCTGTGGTTGGACGAACTAGACGGGCCCCGCGCCACCTGTCAGCAGCTTGCCTGAGCGCGCCTCGCATCGGCGGATGAGGCTCTTGATGCGCAGCACCTCGGGGCTGTCCACCTGCAGAGCGCAGCAGTGAGGGTGTGCCGGTCAGCCAGTTAGTGCAAGTGGCTGGAAGGTTCAATGGTTGGGAAGCACATGCGCCAGCAGGTAAGCCCATCTGCCACACACTGCCACCTGACCAGCACCTCAACGCCATTCAGGCCAGGCCTTGCGCCGCAGACCAGCCAGTAACCTCACGCACACGCAATGCAACCCGGCAGGCCCGCACCTCTCCCGGCTGCTTGTTGTGCAGGGCACTCTCGATCTGCCGTGCAATGGCGCTGGTGCGCTCGTTGTCGCTCAGCCCCATGGCCGCACCAAACTGTGGGCAAACAGCGGGAGCGGCAGAGTACTTGTGCCCAGTTGCTTGGCATGCCAAGGATCGGGAGGGTCGGGTGGAAAGCAAGTGCAGGCCATCCCTGTGCAGGTTGCAGGTACCACACCACGGGGGTCTGCACAGACCACACAATTCCATGCTATGTGCTGCAGTGCCACAAACAAGGTGGCCCATTCAGCTGGACTGCCCTGCCCACTACCCACCTGCACCGCAAAGTCGGCAAAGCGCACGGCGTCGGCGTCCCACACCGCGATCTCTCCGCTGGTCTGGTAAGCCACGTGCACCTGGGGAGGGATAGGGAGTGGGTATGCTGGGTGGGGCATGCGTGAAGGCGGGTCAGCACAAAAGCAAACCCTGCAGCGCCCCAGCCAGCAGCTAGCAGCGGCAGCGACTCCAAATGAGCAGTCCACATGCACCAACCCTCGTCCCATGTGGCATTTCAGCATGATATCGCATCTGCCCTGACGCACCTCATGTCCCTGGTCTATCAGACGAATGAGCGTGCCGCCCATCGAAATCACTGCATGGAGTGGCAGCAGTTCCATGATGGTCAGAAACGACACCCTGCACACAGCAGCCACCAACAACAGCTTGCGGTAGCAAGCCAGCAGGCTCAAGCTGAGTGGCTCGGTTCTGTCGGGCAGAGTGCCTGGCAACAGCAGCTGAACACAAGCCCCCACCCTCACTGCGCCTGTTTGTTACACCCCTGCACCTCACCATCATCATCAGGGTGAGGCGACATGACCAGGATGCGCTTGGGGAACACTGCAGGAGCAGGAGCGGCATGGAGCGGGCTCAGCGAGAAGGGTGGCTTCGTAATGCAGGCACAGCAGCTCAGGAAGGCAGGGTGTGCAGGCGCATGCCACGGCAATCATGCCTGAAAAGCTCAGCAGGCACGTGGCAGGGCTGCGGCAGCTGCATCAGCAGCTGAGCTAGCCAACCCCACTGCTGCTTCTGTAGCAGCCCATAGCCTTGCATAGCCCTGCTCCAAACAGAGCAGCCCACCCGAGGACTTGGGCGTTGCAGCCGCCATGCTGTCTCCCTGATCCGTGTACTGCCTTCTCAGCTGGATGCAGGGTGGTGGAGGCCCGTCAGCCGCCTCTGCCCCGTCCCCGCTGCCACCAAAGCTGGCGCTGCTCTCACTGTCATCCTCTCGGTGTGCCTTGATCTCTCCCTCCTGCCCGCTGCTGCTGCCCCTCGCCGCTCCCAGCCCGCCCTGACCCGCTGCCTTGCAACTGCCCGCCGCCGCCGCGCTGCCGGCCACGCCCGCCTCCGTTCCGGCATGTGCAGCGCCGCTGTGCCGCTTGTGCTGGGCTGCGTTGCGGCCACGGCCCTTCATGCCTGGTGGCTTACCGCCTGCGGCACGGCAGGAGGCAGCAGGTGCTTTCGCACATCAGCAGCTCTTCCTGCAAGCCATTCGCAAGCTTACTTCAGCATCCAAGCCACACAGGCCTGCCAGGTCTGCCCCATCGCTCCCATCCGCCGCAATCCCTCTCAACCTGAACCCCCCACCCCTCTGTGAGCTGCAGTTGATCGCACCAAGCTGCAGGTTGCAGAAAGCCCACCTGGCCAGCCGGTGATGGTGCGCTGCAGGTCGTAGAAGACGCGCAGGTTGATGTCGTACGAGGGGCCCTGCTCAGCCAGCAAGTCCTGCGAGGCCACCGATGGGGGGAGAGCGGGAGGTCATCAAACCCTTAAAAGAGCGGCAAGGTTGATCACAGAAAGGTTGGCGAGAGGAAGCGGGCGGGCTGCTTCTGTGGCAGGCAGACGGCGGAGCCCACTTGCAGCATGCATGTGTCCCCCCGACAAGGCATTGCCAGAGGTTGGTGGTTGCGCAGGCAGCCGAAGCTGCAGAGCAGCCGCAGGTGCAGCGGCATGATCCACATGTACCTTGCAGTCAGCGCTTGCCTGCAGCGAGTGCTCATTGTAGTCGTCGTCGGTCAGCTTGAGCAGGGGCTTGCCCACCTACGGCAGGCGCACAACTGGGAGGGGAATGTAAGACATCAGGCTTGCACAAGCAAAGGGCTTGCATAGACAAACGAGGGAGGTCCACAACACTCTCTTTCAAGTGGGCCGGCTGTGCTGCTGCCGGCAGCCGCACCTGCTGCGCCAGCCACACCACTGCTTTCTTGACTTGCGTGTCCGTCTGCATGGAGCAGCCGGCCAGCCCCATGAAGTGACTGCAGCGCCTTGGTTTAAATGTGCTTGCAGTGCAATGAGGGAGGGTTGCCTCCCAGCATCAAGCAGGTAGCCCGTTCCCAGGCCAAACCACGCACCCACTGGATAGGTCCCAGCACCCAGGGGCACTGCACGCGCGTGAGCCCTGCAGGCGGGGAGCAGAGCAGCAGGCATGCAATGATAATACATTGGAGCTGCATAGGACGTGATGTCCAAACTGCATGCTGGGCAGCCCTTGGGCCATCAGCCGCAGCACGGGCGACAGGGCCTCTGCCACCCTCCGTGGGACTCACCTGCAGCAGCTGCATAATCCAGGAATGCCACAGCATCCGGGTGTTCCTGAAGGTAGCTGGCTGCCACCTACGGAGAGGCATGGACACACGGCCGGTCAGCCTGGAGGACGCAGCGGCACACACATCATTGTTTAGCGTGCACAGATGCTGATGCGCTTGCGCGCCAGGGGCTGGCATGACTGGGAGCTGCCGGCCGTCCTCATTGCGATGGCATCCAATCCAACCCAATCCATTTGGCAGGCTGCCCAGCCAGGGCGCACCTGCTCACTGACGGGCCCTTCCACCGCTTGGCGCACGATGGCTGCTTTGTTCTCGCCTGCACAGGTGGTAGCAATGAGGCATCAGGTTTTTGCACGAGCAGAAGCCATGCAAACCCATGCCTCTGATACACGTTTACACAAAGCGGTCTGCTGCATGGCAGCGCTGCAAGTAAATGGGTTGCTGGCCCTGTGCGACCAGAATGTGTGTGCCACCCAACTGCCGTGCTCACCGAACGCCATGAGTATGATGCGGCGGCTAGCCAGGATGGTGGCAACCTGGACGATGGATGGGAGCCAGGTTCTGCTAGGCGCTCGCTGCTCCAAAGCAAAACACAGCAGCCAGGCTGTGGCCTGGTAGTGACTGCAAGAGTGACTGTGGCCGGTTAGCGGCTGCAAGAGCTGGCTGGCCGACCCACCCCCATGGTGATGGCGCGCCGCGGCACATTGGACTCGCCGAAAAAGTCCGAGGCAGCATCCACCCGGGTCACCCTGCGCGCAATAGCATGGGCTGGTGAGAACAGCAAGGTGTGCATACGACGCATGAACTTATCCATGAGATCAGACCTGCTCAGTCCATGGTGGTTGATCCCATCCAGTAGCCATGCCAAGCACAGAGCACATTTGCATGCACTCAACAGGCAGTCACTTAGCGCTCGTTCCGCCTACAGATGTGTGCACTCGCCCCGCCCTGCGCACCTGTCAAGCGTGATGAGGCGCGTGGCGGAGGCGCGGCTGCTGCCCTTCTCATTGAACCCAATGTGCCCAGTGCGCCCCAGGCCCAGAATCTGTGCAGGGCAGGCAGGCAACCGCAGCGGATACCGTTGCATGGCATGGCATGGCATGGCATGGCATGGCATGGCATATCACTGCAAACGCTTCACATGGGTGCGCCCTAGCGCAGAATCTGATCTGCAAAGGGCAGGTGGGGTCTTGGAATGCCCTTGTGACATCATGACATGGCACGACACTGCATGGTTTGAAATGACATTGACTGCGCTCCAGGCTCAGGGTCTGTGCCGGGAGGGCGGCGGCATGGCATGGCATAATGACATGGCAAGGCAGGCATTGGCACGGCATGGCGTTGGCAAGGCATGCATGGCATGGCGTGCATGCCACGGCGTGCATGCCACGGCGTGCATGCCACAGCGTGCATGCCACACACATGGCCTGGCAGGCTCATCAATCCTGGGACCTTCCATGCCCAGGCTTGCCTGCAGGTCGATGCCTCCCGCCTCTCGGATCTGCCGCTCGTACTCCTGGCAGTGGCTGCAGGGACTTGGGGTGGCAGCGGCTATCGTTATATGCAGCACACCCACAAAGCAACGCATGGAGGCCATGGCCAGCGACTGCGTGCACATTTGTGTTGCAGTGCACCCATTGTGCTGCACGCCGGCAGTGCCATGCATGCGGCAGCAAAGAGCGCACTTTGGCACATCTGCCAGCGGCACCATGCCGTTTGGGATGTGAACTGCCTCTGCCGGAATATCGACGTGGCTGAACAAGTGCTCGTGCATGAACCGATGGTAGGACTGCGGGGCGGGCAGATGAGTGGCGCTAAGTGCGGGTGGGCGGCGGGAGGTGGGGATGCAGCCAGCACCGGGTGTGGAGCTGCAGCCAGCTCCGGGTGTGGAGCGGGGAGCCTCCAGCGCAAAGTGCCCGACCACTTCTTTTGGTGCAAGACATGTGTGGCGCTCATGGAAGCGAGACAGGCCCAGCTGCTGCCGTCGGCGATGGCTACAATGTGACGTGCTGGCCTGAGGCCGCCTCTGAAAGCAGCCACCCTGTAGACTTGCCTGCAGCGCATCTGGCTGCATGCCCAAGTACTCATCGAGGTTGAAGGTCACCACATGCTTGAATGACAGGCCCTCCTCGCTGCAAGAGGCACAGCAGGTGCAAGTTCCCTTTAGCTTGTCAGACCCAGTCTAGCAGCAAGCGGCATGATGTCCACAGTGCTGATGGCAGAGAGCCGCAAGCAGATGGAGCGGCAGATTCATCAGCCTTGCTCAAGCTGGGTCGCAGCTCGGGCTGCGTTACCTACAGTAGTGCCACTCCTGCAGTGCAGTGCCACCGCATGACTGAGCAGCACCCACCGGTGCATACGGACCAGCTCTCGGTACACGTGCATGGGCGTGCTGCCTGTGGCCAGGCCAAGCACGCACTTGCGGCCTGCAGGGGAGCGGAGCAGCCAGGTTGGGCTATGCCCAACGCGCAGCCGGAGGGCCATGTCTGTGCACACCGGCAGCAGCGGGCATGCAGGCTGCACGCAGCAAAAGATGATGCACCAGGCATCCGCAGCCAGGCTTGGCCCATGAAACCCAGGGCAGCAGCCGACAATGGGCCCCGGCAATGCAGTGCGGCTTGCCTTCTTGCTCACGCTGCCGGGTGAGTGCAGCAATCTCCCCTGCCACCACCCGGCTGATGTCATCCGAGTCCTGAGATGGTGGGTTGGTGCAGCATGGGCGATCAGTCAGTTTTGGTGCACCGAAACTAACTGCTAATGTGGCAGGAACTGTGAAAATGCCTGTGGCCTTGTGGGTTGGCATGGCGCCGCAGCACGGCGGTGCACAACAGCAGCAGGGGCTAATTCTTAGGCCCTCAAGTGGCATGCAGCTGCCAGACCTGAAAGATTTCAGACCGCAGCCGCTCTCGTGAGCGCATCCATGGATCCCGGAGCACCGCCGCCTCCATGGCGGCCGGCGCAGGCACAGATCCTGCACGATGCATGCAGCAGGCAGGCAGCTTCGTCAGCTGCGGCGGCGGGGGTGGCGGCGGCAGCGGCAGCGGCGGGCTGTGGGGAGCTCTCATGCCGCCTGCGCTGCCTTGTTGGGTGCAAGGCGCGGCCTGCGCACGCATGCAGTGCGTGCCTGAGCTCTCGAAAGCTGCTAGGTGTCGAGCGCTTCCGGCACTTCCTGGTGGCTGAGCTCTTGGCGCTGCCCTAGGCTGGACGCGTGCCAGATGGTATGCTGAATGACGTGCGGGCGGCGGTTGCGGCCCTCCCGGTGGCCTGCCTGCTTGGCGCGGCAAGTGCGTCCCAGCATGGGCCGGGTCGACCTTGCCGCTGGCTGTGGTTTCTCGCATTCCTTGACCCTGACTCCTGCTGCTGGGCCATGGTCATCGCATAAATGGTGCATTCATGTCAGGACAGGCTCAGCCCGGGGGGAGGGGAACATGCATGCACTGCAAAGGTCAAGGCAGCAGCCAGGAGGGGCGGTTGCCGCACACACAAGTGCAGAGTATCAAGCAGAAGGGAAGCGACGGATACACCAGCACTGCGCACTGGTGCCGCTGTCTCATCGCAGGAGAGAGGTGGCTTGCTGGCACCTCGCTGCGCCATGCAGCCGGCAGCGTGCCGACAGAGCACAAGTTTTGCGCAGCTCCCAGAAGCGGGCAACAGCATACTGCTGGGCTGCCGGCACCAGCTGAGCAGGGGGCGGCGGGGGAGGTGAGGATGCCTGCTGCCGTGGGGCGGCTGGCCACCTCGTGGGCGTGCAGCGTGCGAGCGCTGAGCTGGCGGCCGCCGCCGTCCATGGCAGCCAGAGCAGCCCGGCAGACTGCATCCCTAACTCATGCATGGAGGCCGGGTGGGCGCCGCATATGCATGAGCTAGAGCTGCAGCCGGTTGGGTCGGTGTCCGCCAAGCTCAAGCTGAGCCGAGTCCAAGCCCTTTGCCTTTGTGCGGGCTACATGCCTTGCCTTTGCCTGTGCCTTTGTGCGGCTTACATGCCATTCAGCACAATCCTGTGCTGCCCAATGCAGCATTGAATGAATCGAATGCAGCAGCGGGGGCGAGCCTTGCCTTTGCCTTTGCGTGGGTTACATGCCAGTCAGCACAATCCTGTGCTGCCCACTGCGACATTGAATGAATCCAATGCAACAGCGGGGAGCGAGCGCAAAGCATCGCACGGGCG
>VFQQ010003614.1_pt1 | contig 14716 bp, 27 predicted proteins | sample 3512341 | NCBI WGS metagenome assembly VFQQ01 (sample SAMN10412373, study PRJNA504923) | tailings metagenome | isolation source: Relicate 2 Philex TSF1 revegetated site | place: Philippines: Tuba, Benguet | collected 2017-08-29 | reverse complement strand
GGGGGGTCTGGCAGAGTGCAAGGCCTAGACCGCGCCCGGATGGTGAAAGGCCTGCTTGCCGCAAGCAGGCTGATCGCGCTTACACCCGGATCAGGTAAGTATGTAGAGATGACTACCAGCGTGTCAGGCTGGAACAGTATGTTGTGCCACACGCAGCAGCGTTGGATCATACAACTTGCATGCATCGTATACATGTGGCCACTGGCCGCCGCCGGCGGACGGGCACAGGCCGAGGCGCCGCCGCCGGATACCCTGGTGCATGTCCCTGCAACCTGAGTTGCAAAACGCCTTCCCTCGTTCTGTGCGGCTTGAATGCGCCAGTATGTCGCGGTGGGGCGTGCTGTTGGCGCTGCTCGCCCTGGCCGCGGCGCCTGGCCCGCTTGCCGCTGCTCAGGTGCGCCTCGATCATGCTTGTGGCAACCGCCTTGCGTGAATGATGCAAGTGCAAGCGCCGCTGCCTTCAAGTCGCCGCTTCTACCCCACCCGAGCACACGCCGGGCCGAGTGAACAACCCTCCCCTGCCGCTCTCTGCAACAGGACTCGCACATCAGGCGACTGGCGGCCGGAAGAGCGGGCCAGCGCACGTGAGCGCCTTCTATCCCCCGCCGCCGCCACTCCCGCTGCAGCCGCCGCTCCTTGCCCACACACTCGCCCTGCCCACTGACACATCTCAACGCCCCTGCCACCCACTGCAGCAACACATGCGGGCGCAGCGACCCCCGCCCTGGCATCCGAGTGCGGCGGGAGATTTCGGCGCTCATGACGCACCCGTCGCTTTCCTACCAGCGCTCGCTGTTCCTCCAGGCGCTGGCGGCCATGCAGGCTGCTCCCTGGCAAAACCTGGACAGCTACTTCCAGCAGGCGGCCATCCACGGCATCCCGTACATGGCTTATGATGGAGCAATCAACCCTGCATCGCCGTACATTGAGGGGCAGGAGTTTTTGGTGAATGGCGAGTACTGCGACCGTGACGGCGGTGAGTGCGCAATGTGCCCTGCCGGCTTCTGAGAAGCTGCGTGGGCAGGAGCCAGCGGCTGCCGCCACATAGGTGCCTGCTGCGCACCTGGACTGGGGTGTAGCCAGGGGCTTCTGCGGCACAGTTCCACAGTGCTGCCTGCCTGATAGATCATGTGCAGCCAGCCGCCTGCCCAAGCGCCGCCCCTGCTGGCCACCACACATGCCGTGCTCTCGCTCCCGCCCCGCCGCCGCAGGGTACTGCCCCCACCGGCGAACACAGTTCCCCACCTGGCACCGCGCACAGCTCCTGTACTTTGAGGCCGCGCTGCGCAACCACGCACTGGAGGTTGCACAGAAGTACAAGAGCCGTGCCGACGCGGCGCAGTGGTGTGCGGCGGCGTCCCAGCTGGCACTGCCCTATTTTGACTGGGCCAGCCAGGCGGTGCAGCGTAGCGGCCTGCCAGGTTTCTTCGACCAGGCCAGAATTGCGGTGGAAGCACCGGGCGGGCCCACCACGATTACAAACCCTCTCAGGGGCTACACCATTCCCAGGTGGGTGGGGTGAATGGGCTTGAGGCGCCACAGCTGGCGGCAGTGCGGTGCTGATGCGCTAACGCACCCTGTGTTGAGTGCATGATGGCATGCTTGCCGTGCCACAGCGCAGCTGCCACCCAGCCCACCGCCGACGCCATTTCTACCCCATGTCTGCCACCATTGTGCAGCGCTGCGCCCTTCCCTCCCTATGGCTCCTGCACGAAGCCTCGGACCAGACGAGCGTATGAGTGTGCCACCTGGCGCTCCGGTGCCAAAGACATCAGCGATGCCCTCAAGAAAGGCGTGCAGCAGCAGCGCTTTGACATCGCGGTCGTGATGGCCTCCAACACGTGAGTTGTCAGGTTGCGCTTCCACTGTTTTGTCATGAGGGCAGGGTTTGTTCATGCGGCACTGCCGCGACAGCGTGCATGTTGCCGGCGTCGTCCCCAGGCTGGTGCATGGGTGTGAGCCTAAGCTTTCACTCCTCCCCTCGCCCAATCCTTCTGTAGCTGGTCCTGCATGAGCAACGCCGACATTACGCCTGCTGAGGCTGAGGCGCAGAGCTGCAACGACCAGGCCAGCTTGGAGACCGTGCACGACTTCTTTCACGAGGCGGCAAGTACTAATGCGGTTGGTGGAGTTCAGTCCGCAACAACTGCTATCTGCATAATGGCAGCAGGGGTGACTTGCAGCCTCTGGTTGGGGCGAGATAACTGTGCCAACATGGTGCAACTGGGGATTTTGCAATCAACCTGGCCCACTGCCCCCCACCTCTCCTGCACACAGATTGGCGGCTGGATGCCACACGTGCCGCACGCCAGGTGCGCTGCTCTGGTGCTGGGTTCTTCTGCTATTGACATGTCGAGGCTGTGCTGGGCCTTTGGAGTGTCACTGCCCCGCCATAGCCTGCTGCCCAGCGCTTTGCCGCCACTGCACAGCGGCAGCCCGCGGCTGCCTAGTACTGGACTACCTGCACTGCTGGTCAGGTGGATGTGCCACAGTAAAAACCTCATGCCACTGCTATTTCCCATCCCTGCAGTTACGATCCCATCTTCTGGACACATCATTGCTTTGTGGATAAACTCTTTGCACTTTGGCAGCTGGTAAGTGCACGGCAGTGCGCAGCATGCTCTCCCTGCCCCGCCTTCTGCTGTGGGCCGCTCCTGTGCCCGCCTGCATGCTGCCCTGCTGCGGCATCACACCAAGCCCTGCTGTATGCAGCACATTAGCTGAGAAGCAGGGTCAGACACCTTTGCCACCCCTAAACTGCCATAGGAAAACCCAAAAGTGTGGCTGACGCCAGAGTTTGACACCGAAGGCAATTTTTGGTACCCGCCCGGCACGACTGTCACCACCCAGACCCCCCTGGCGCCCTTCCGCGTGCCGGACCGCACCCGCTTTTACAACACCAATGACATGAGGGACTGGCAGGCGCTGGGCTATACGTAAGCGCTGCCGTTTGGGCACTCCATGCTGCTGCTGCTGCTGCCGCTGCTGCTGCTGCTGCTGCTGCCGCTGCTGCTGCTGCTGCTGCTGCCGCCGCTGCTGCTGCTGCTGCTGCTGCTGCCGCCGCCGCAGCAGCGGGCCTGCTAGCAAGGCAGGAGCTGCGCCTGCCGCCACATCTGCTTGCACTTGCAGCTGAACACTCTCCTTGACCCCTGATTTGTACACCCAACCAAAACATGGCAGGTATGACAACATGGTGAATGAGTACGCCGCTCTGTTGGAGCCAGACCCTCGCAAGTTCTACCACTACCTTGTGGTGCTGCCGGCCGTGGATCGCAACCAGGTCATAGGAGATCAGGTGCGTGTTGGCGCGCTGGTAGTTTACATGCACCAGCAAGTATGCTTGCATGTGTGGTGGTTGTGATATGCACTGGGCAGAACTGGGTGCACAGTATGGGGCGCCCCTGTGCATCAGCACCCATGGCCGCATCGGGCCGGGCTGTGGGCACGCCCTGGCGCATGCGGCCGCCTGTCGCTCACCTCACCCATCACTGCCCTGTCCGTCGGACTGCACCTCTCACCTTCAGGTCACTGTGCGCGTGTTTGTGCTGTCGCCTGGCGCAGATGCGGCCACACCCACGGTCGGCAATCCTAAATATGCGGGAGAAATGACTTGGTTGCAGGTGCGTGCACATGCCACCTGCCACAAGCAGCACTGCAGTTGCACAGCGTGGCACGTGCATGTGGGCAGGCAGCATGCACCGCCACCTGCGACAAGCTGCATGGGCACAGCCAGCAGTGCGTGGTGCTGTCGCCGCTCAAGGTGCAGTTTTGCGGCCATCCAGCTGTGCTGGCTCTGCCGCGGTGGCTGGCCATAAAGGCATGCTTGAACACCTCCATTTCTTCTCCTTGCCGCCCGCAGGATGTCGAGCAGGACGATGATGATGATCGTACACGGGTGCAGCTCGACCTCACCCCCGCGCTTCAAAAGCTGGGCCGGCTCAAACCTGCCGCCCAAGAGGCAGCAGATCCTGCCAACCTGGGGAAAGGCCCCGCGCTGAGCAAGGCCCCGCTGCGCATCCAAGGTGGGCACACAGGGGTATGAGCGGCGTGGCTCTTTGCTGCTGCACTTGTGCATGTGTTCAGTCACATGTGTGCACGGTGCAGCGCTCAAGGGATGGCTCGCTGCCACCCCTCGCATCATGTCACCACAGCAAGCTCAGTTGTGTTGTGCACCCGCTGCCGCCCTCGCACCGCAGATATCCGGCTGGTCGTGCTGGGCTCCACCGGCAACCAGCTGGCATCATACAAGCTGGGCCAAGTGCTGCTGTCCTTCTCCTGGCTAAACCCAGTGGGCGGCAGGCTGTTTACCAATGAGCTGGAGGCCACAGTGCGGCCGTGAGGCCACATGCGTCACAAATCACCGCCGTTTCACTGCTGGTCAGCTTGTATTGTACTTTTATACCCCATGCAGATTACTAGTTATGCTGCTCAGGCGCCATACACCTGTACCTGTATAACTGAACCTCCACTTTTGTTTTACACCTGCCTGCCAAACCTGCCAGAATATGTATTACACCGCCGGTTAAACCGCGAACGAAAGCAGAAGCGGCGGCAGAGCGGCGGCAGAGCGGACCTTTCAACGCCAGCAGCGGTTCGGCATGCAGTCGGCATGCAGGCAGGCGAGGAGCGTATGGGTGGCTGCCGGCAATCAAGTATGGGCGGCTGCCGGCAGGCAATTGCGAGCAGAAGTGTGCTCCCCGCCCCTTCGACAGGTACTTGGAGTGATCAGGAACAGGCAGCGCCTCCGCTGGCTGCCGCCGCCGGCCGGCCGGCGGGACCCCGCTGCGCCTGCTGCCTCGCCAGCCAGCCCTGTCAGCCTGCACAAGCTTGTGGTCCTTTGTCATCCTGTGTTGCCCTGTCCATCCACAGCTCCAGGCCAGCCCTCCACTAGCCGCTTTGCCCAAGTCCCAGCCCTTGCCGCCCGCAAACCCGGCCAGGCCGACACCAATCCGGTGGGATTGTGGCGTAGCGGGCCTCGTGGCGGACAGCAGGAGCTGTGGGCGGCGTTCCCAGGCCAGAGCTGTGGCGGCGGGCTGGCGGCGGCGGCGGCGGAACCGTGCCGCAGCGTAACGGACGCGCGTGCCCGCTGGCCTTCTTGCCCCCCAACTTTGCCATTGACGCTGGCTTGCTCAGGACCTGCCTGGTGTGTCACGGCGCTGCATGCACATCATCCTGAGCAGCAACGCAGCAGGAACAACCTGCTGTTTGCAACAACTGCAGCAGGGTGGCAGTGCCATGCCAGTTCAAGCGAACACCTAGTCCCGATCGTCAGCAACTTGCTGCGCCCTCACTTCCCTAACTTGCATGGCTGGCCCGGCCCTGCAGATGAAGTACACCGCCCTCATCAGCCTTCTGCTGCTCCTGCTCGTCGGGTGAGCAAGCGACTGCATGAACGCTAGAGGGCAGCACAGCGCATGCAGTGCACTCTGCCACCTGGTGGGCGTCATGCTGCCTGCAAGCTCGAGTGCACGCAGCAGTGCCGGCCTGGTGCACAGCACCAAGCAGCACATGCAACTGTAGCTGGCCAACCCAGTGTGCATTGCTTCCTCTTTATCCTGGCAGGGGTGCCACGGCCCGGCCTCGCGCCCTGAGGCAGATCCCCGGGTGGGTTGGGCCCGCTGTAGTTACGTGTCCAGCAGCTGCCGCCGCCGCAGCTGCATCACGACGGGTCGCTTGCCAACACCGTGTGGGAAACAAAACGCCAGAACCATCTTTGCCCTGGCAGGGGATGCAGCACCGAAGCTCCTGCCGCACCACTGATGCTGGCACGAGCCCACCACTCCCGCCCCTCCCGCAGGCTGGGGTCGTGCACCGACAGCTGCGCTGGCGCCACCGACAAGCAGGCCTGCATCGATCTGTGCATGAACGGCACCGACAAGGAGCCCAGCCAGGCCATCACCCCTGGATACTGCGGCTGGGCTTACTGCAAGAAGAGTGGCAAGACCGCCGCCACGTGCGAGCAGACGGGGTGCAAGAAGCCTTGTGTGGAGCTGTGGACGACCGGACCCTTCGGCTCTGTGGAGGAGTGCAAGCAGGCCGTGGCACAGAACAACAACGGCCAGACTCCTTGAGCGAAAGTGTTGAACATTGAACACAACAAGACCAGCCAGACCGGGCTCTGAACAGCCGCATTTATTTGCAACAAGAATGTTAGCGACCGCTTGCTGCCTTTGCTCTCTGCCCTGCCTGCCTGCCTTGCACCTGCCCTGATGTTGTGCCATCAATGATTGCATGTTATTACATGTTATTAAGTAGCGTCACACACAGGTTTCAGAAGCAGTGGACAGATGAAGGCAGATAGAAGGGCCAGTGCGTGGTTGACGACGGTGCCACCTGCTGAGCAGCATCTTTGGTAGTTTTTTGGTAGTAACGCAGTAAAGTTTTTTGGTAGGGACGCAGCAGGGAAAACTGAAAGACCGGTACTTATCTGCAGCCTTGAATGGCCACATGGGCGCCCCAGCGGCGGTCAGCATGCGCTACCGTTCGCGCCAGACGTTGCCTGGCAGGTGCCAGACTGCAAGCCGTACCTGTCCGTGGACATATTTACGCAGGTGCCGCAGCAAGGGATGCGCGCGGTGCAGTAGGCGCCTTGGCAGCCGCAGGCAGTCAGACGGCGGCCGGCAGACGTGGTGTTGCCGGGTGCTGAGCCCAGCTGGTCGTTGCCGACGCTGAACACCGTGACTTTCTGCGAAGGGCAGGGACTGGGCAGGGGCGGGCAGTCAGTGAGGAGAATCATCAGCGTCTCGAGACCTCCAGGTCAGCGCTGCACGCCCGCTGCTGCATGCTCGTCGCTGCCCACTTTACCAGGCCTGCACCGGTACGTCTTCATGCCTGTGGCACTGGAGCAGCTGGCCATCTGACCTTGAAGGAGCGTGGCAGGGGCAGCACGACACCCCGGGCCTCAGCCAGGCCCTCAAACGTGGCGATGACCCGGCCGTCCTCAAACGCAAAGGTGACCTGGGTACCGGCCAGGGTGCGGGCTGAGCCGGCCTCCAGCAGTTCCTCCACCTGCATGCTCAAGGTGGAGTGGAAGAGGGTCGCATACATTTGATGCGCATTACGACTGCTGGGGTTCCCCGTCTCCGATATATCTATATAGTGGTGGGTGCCGGCCCCTGCCGGCATGCGTGGCAACAGCATCCAGCGGCGACTGGATCCTGCAGGGCTGCACACACACCACAAATACGCGTCCCAGCTCACCGAGCGGTAGTTGCGGGTGAGGACCAGGTTGCGCACAAGGTCGTTCACAATCGAGCGAGGCAGGCCCGGGCGCAGCCACGAGCCGGTCGGAAACGAGGTCAGCGGCAGCAGCAGTGTGAAGTCGCGCCGGGGCAGCTTGTGCAGGCGCTCCGCCACAAAGTCAAACTTGGGGCCGGTGCGCAGAAAAGCCTCCAACGAGCCGCAGGTGCCGGGCGGGTGGTAGCCGCCGTTGGGCCCGGGCCCACGGCTGGCGGCGACGGCGGCGGCGGCGGTGGCGGCCAGCAGCAGCAGGAGCAGGCGGGCAGCCATGCCGTTGTGAGAGCGTTTCAAGCAAAGCGTGGGAGCGCTGATCGCGCGTGTTCAAGCCGGCAAGGGGCTAGGCCGGGAGGGGACGGTGTGGCTGTAGCCGGTGCAGCGTTCAGGGCCGCCGGTTACGTTTCAAGCTGCGGGAAGGCATTGGCGATTTACAGCTGTGGTGGACCTTGCGCCGGATGAGAAAGCGCACGCTGGACGTCGGTATTCCGCAGCTGCCTGCACGCCAAAGCACTTGGCAGCACTGTCGGAGGAGAATCAAACGGTCCGGACGTTGCAGGCGTGTCCTTAGCGCAATGGGCACACCGCCCCGCCGCCATTGCAGCGTGCCGCGGCCGGCCGCCGCCTGCCACAGGTTGCTTCAGCCGATGCCCATCCGCATGGAGACATGGCCCGGACGCACTCACGCGCACACCCAATGCTGGCAGAGAGCATGCCAGTCCCACTTTGCCAAGCCCTCTGCAACAGAGGTGACCAGGCAGCTTGCATCTGTGCAACCTTGACATGCTTGATATCAGTGGTGCAGGAGGTACAGATACGGATGTGTCACAAACAACTTCAGCTCAGCTGGGATGCGCCGCAGGCCTGCCACTGCCGCCCGCCTCGTCTGCTGCCGGTGCGGCCGCGGCCGTGGGAGGAGGCGCCTCCAGGCTGACTAGCGGCACCACCGCCTGCGTCCGGGCACTTTGCCGCCGTGCCGCTTGCTCCAGCGAGTGCACCGCCAGCAGGGCCATCAAATCGTCCCACGTGGGTGCTGCCCCGCTGCCGCTGCCGCCAGCAGAGCGCTGCACAACGGCTGCCGCACGGTCAACAGCCTCCTGTGGCCGTGCCCGGCCGCCGCCGCTCTCTCTGCCCGCGGGTGTGCTGGGCGGCCGGCCCAGCGCAGCGCGCACAGCAGCGTCCTCCTCCCCGCTGCCCTCGCTGTGGTCTGCCCTGCTACTGGTTCTGGCCGAAGGACCAGCCTCAGTGGCTGCGGCACTGGCCTGCCGCCGCCGGCCGTCACGCTCCCGCCGCCGCTGCCGCCGCCGCCCGTTGCTGCTGCTGGGCGCTGCTGCCACCGCTGCAATGTCCTCCAGAATGCGCGCATACAGCGCATCGGTGCTGCTGCTGGGTGCTGGGCTGGCGCGAGCAACCGAGTGCTGCCGCCGGCTGCCACCCACACCGCTGCTGCTGTCGCCGGCGCCACTGCTTCGCCGCTCCATGCCACCGGCGTTGCCGCTGCCACTGGGGCCGGCCTGCTCAGGGGACGCCTGTGCGCCGCTGCTTGTGCCGCCGCTGCCGCCCTGCTCGACATCCCATGCCTGTTGATGCTCCCGCTGCTCCCGCTGCTGCTCAGACATCATCCGCAGCACCGCCGCTCGAAACAGCGCCGAGGAGCGAGCTGCCGCCATTGTGGGCGAACCGCGAGCCAGCCCTCTGCCGCTGCGCTGTTGCAGCGGTGGCACCTCTGGTGATGGTGCGGCGCCATCTGCTGGAGCAGCCGGTGTGGGCTGCTGCCGGCGAAAGCCGCCTCGAAAAGGGCGGGTTGTGGCGCCCCAGACGGCGCGGCCGGCAGACGCCGTCCTGTTGCCCATGGCTGTGAGAAAGAAGGGCGACATGTTGAAGTCTGAGTTGGCAGGGTTGAGGAGCGAAAGGCAGCAAACCTCCAGATATGTTGTGCGCGCTGATGGGCCGGCCCCTCGCTGCCGTCTGCCTGTCCTGCAACCTGCTGCCAACCCCTGCAACCCAGCGAACCCCTCACCAGACAGGAGGTGCGCCAGCGAGGCGGGGGGCAGCATGCTGTGCAGGCGGGCCATGGAGAAGCGAAGCTGCACGGCAGGAGGTGGAGGGGATAGATGAGTGAAAAGGTGCAGCGCAGCTTTGTTGTGCTGGCTGGGTCATGCCTGTGGGCTGCTGACTGCCGCACTGCTTCAATCATGCGCAATCTTTAGCAACATGCCGTATCAGGGGATGCTGCCTAGCCGCGTCAAACAGCAACGAGCAGCTAAGTGTTTGATGTGCGCACGATGCTCACTTGGAAGGCCAGGACGAGCATCAGCAGGCGCAGTAGCATGAAAAGCAGCGGCATCTCCAGGATCGCAAAGGCCTGGGGGGCAGGGAGCGTGGGAGGGCAGCAAGTTTAGCACTGGTGGAGGGCACACAGGGCGGTTGGGTTGCGCCAGCAGGCAGCAGGGCCAATGCACAGCGGCCATGCAATCACGATTTGTAATGACGACCCACAGCTCCCTTCACAGTGCGTGGAACGATATCCCAGGCTCCCAGGCTGCTACGCGCCCTCACCCCGAGCACAACGCTCAAGACGATGAACAAGGTGACAACTGAGGGGTAGTCCTGAATCACGCCATATAGTGCGATGAGGTCTGCAAAGGACCGGATCGAGTGCGTTGGTTGGAAGAGCAAGCAGGGCAGCGTACTGCGCTGGGGCCAAAGCGAGCAAGCGCTCCGGTGAGTGGGCTGCGGGCGCTGGGTTGCTTGCTGCCCTCACAGCTCCAACCCTCCCAGCTACTGCGATCTCTAAAAAGGCTTGCCTGTGAAGATGGTGCCGGCAATGAAACTGATGCTGGTTGTGTCGGGGTGCGAGCCGACAAAGAACTTGGCCGCGGTGCTGACTGCAGGCAGCGGGGCAGGCGGCAGCATGCTACATTTCGAGAAGCACCAAGGAGCTGGCCAGGCGGGCTCTACCAACAAAGGCATGACAGTCTAGCGTCGATGCCTGCAGTCACAAAGCAACATATGCACTCATACCACCGCACTCCAGGATCCCTGCGTGTACACACAAAATACACTCACGGTCTGGCGCGCTGCCCTCGCCGTTGCTGCCTCCCCAGGCCAGTCGCAGTACCAGCAGGACGATCAAATAGACCACATCAACCGACAGGGTGAGCAGCACCAGCAGCTGTGGGCCAGAAGAGGAGCAGCAGGGAAGCAGGCATCAGCACGCAGCGCAGGCACAAGGCAGGCAGTAGCAGGCAGCGCTGCCTGCAGTTGGTCGTGCTTGGGCGCGTGCACACAATGAGCAGCTGTAGGCTGCGCATTTGAATAGCACCTTCTGTCGCGCATAGGCTGCCCGCCAAACCGCCACATCGGGATCCAGCTGCTCCGCCCGGCTGCCGCCCGCCGGCCGTGCCCCTGCAGGGCCCATTGCCGCCGCGGCCGCTCGCTGCTGCTCCCGCCGCCGCTCAGCTGCTGCCGCCTCGGCGGCGGCTGCCAGCTGGTCCTCTCGCAACTTGTCCACGGCTATGTCAAAGGTCTGGCCATCTGGATTGAACACAATCTGCGGAGGGGCAGGCGGAGGGTGATCGGGGGTGGGCAAAATGGACAAGGCGGCGCTTGCTGTTCCTGGCAGCCATGCATTAGTAATACGCGTCAGTGACCAATCTCCAGCCTGCTCGCACGGCAAACCACAACTACAACCGCCCAGCAAGCAGCATGCAGTAATCAACACCAGCCCAAGCGCACCAGGCGGGGCGGCAGCTTGCCGGCCGCCGCAGCTGACTCTGCCGTCTGTAGGCCGCCGGGTGCTGCCGCCGCCCCGCTGCTGCTGCTGCCGGCTGTTTCCAGGGGATGGTCGATTGCGGGCAGCCGTCTCGAGCCACTGCTGGCAGCGCCTGCTTCGCCAATGCCCCGTCCGCTGCTGCGTGGGCTGCGCCGGCTGGCACGCGGCGACGCGGCCGCTGCCGCGGCGCCGCCGCTGCCGCCGGTATCGCTGCGTCGCCAGTTAGAGGCTGCAGGGGAGGCTGCCCTGCTGCCCTCATCGCTGCTGCCGCCTTCTTCTAGCAAGCGAGGCTCAGCCAGGCGGGGCGCTGCTGTCGTGCCGACCGTGGCGGCGATGCTCCAGCGGCTGCGCTGCGAGTGGTGGCTCACATGCGTGCCCCAGGAGTGGTGTGAGTCCACATGGCTGTCCACAGACCCGGCATCAGATGCGGCGCGGTGCGGGGCGGCCCACTGGCTGCCGCCGCCGCCACCGGCACCAGAGGAGCTCGGCGCCGAAGGACTGGCGGGAGCAGTGCCGTGGGCGGCGGGACCCGCCGCTCCCTGCAGCGATGCCGACTCGGTGCCTGCGTCTGCCACTGCAGATGGGGAGGCTGGCGGTGAGGAGGAGGGCTCTACTGCTGGAGGGTCTGCCGCTGTAGACACCCAGCTGCCGCGCGCCCGGGTCGACATGTTAGCTCTGCATCGTGCAAGTGCAAAGTAGCAGCGGTACGGCGATCGGGGCTTTGTGAGCACTCCTGCCCGCGTCTGCATGGGCGCTCCAGCGCCTCTCAATCGCTGGCGGCTTGCAAGCTGCGGCATCGCGCTGTGATCATTGTGCAGAATTGTGTTGTCGGGCCTCCAGCCCGAAAACCCTCCCTTGCTCGCACTTCTGCTGCGTCCCAGCTTTGCGGCGTGTTTTACGAGGCTTAAGACAGAGTCTAATTGCTGCCAGCCCTCAGCCAATGCGCTGCACGCAGCTGCGGCTAAGGCTGCAGCCGCCGGCGGCGGCGGCGGCGGCGGCAGCAGCGGCGCCACGGCAACCTCTTGCACAAACAGTGGTCCAGAGGCGCAGCCGCAGCCTTGCAGGCCAGCAGCTTTTACTCAGCAGAAGTTCACGCTCAAGGCCGCAACGAGCCGCCTGCCAACCCATAGCAGCAGCAGGGGCGGCGGCAGCAGCAGCAGCGGCAGCAGCGACGGCAGCCGTGCACGAGCAGGGGCCAACGCTGCTTGGGCACTCGCCGTGGGGCATTTGGGCGGCGCTGGCGGCAGCCGGATGCGCAGGCCTGTGGTGCGAACAAACCAAGTGGGGCAAGGAGATGAGTGGAGCGCTGCTGAGGTGAGCAGGACAAGCCAAAAAGAGCTGTGGAATGAGGTAGGAGCTGTGTAGTGACGTGTGTGCGATGCCAATTGCACCATCGATCATTGCTTGGTTACCCATCGACCTCCAGGGCTCTCCCCTGCCCTCAGTGCCCATGCTGTGGCCTTTGACCTGCAAGCTGCCCTGGATGCACATATAGCCCATCACACCCCACCCATGCCCTGCCTGCCTCCTCGCAGCACGCTGTTTGGACTGGCGCTCAGCAACCTGGGTGTGGTGCCCGCTGAGGCACCTCACGTGTATGGAGTAGTGAACGCGTATCTGCTGCCCCTGGCGGTGCCCCTGCTGCTGTTCAGCGCAGACCTGAGGTGGGGGCTTTCCCAGGCTGTGGTGTTGGCATGCATGATACGGCCGCTAAAGTCAGCACGGCGGGTATCCCGCGCCTTGCTGCATGCTGCTGTGAGCCACTGCTCTGCTGCGCGCTACCCGATACTCACAAAAGCCGCTACCGCACAACTCACATCTCCCTCTCGCTCCTTGCAGGCGGGTGCTGAATGAGACGGGGCGCCTGCTGGGCGCGTTCGCATGGGGCGCCCTCGCCACTGTGATTGGCAGGCAAGCGCCACGCTCCTGCTGTCGTTGACATCCAGCGGGTGGCACGTGCACTGCATTCTGCACGTGCATTACCCTGGTCCTTTCCATCTCCTCCCATCCTTACAATCGGTATTCAATAGCTGGTATCACTGCTTTGCCCTGCCCTTTGTCGCCCACACCCTGCAGCCTGCTGGCCTTCAAGCTCATGCCGCTGCGCATGCTGGGAGCGGACGGCTGGAAGGTGGCCGCAGCGCTCACAGCACGCCACATCGGCGGTGAGGCCGGCAGGGCAACGGCAACTGACACATTGACAGCAGGCCATCACATATTCACAAACCTGTGTTGCCTGTCAGCTGTGCAGCAGCTGCCGCCTTGCCTTGTCCTGAGATGAAGTCAGCAGGGGCAGTGCCCTGTGCAACGCACAATCCCCTAGTTGTGTCCTGCAGGCAGCGTCAACTATGTGGCTGTGTCTGAGGCACTCTCGCTCTCCCCGAGTGCCCGCATGGCCGGCCTGGCAGCCGACGATCTGGTGAGCCTTGCGGAGCGCCCAACTTGCAACATGCATCACCTGGGGAGCAGGTCCAGGGGCAGCTTTGCCCCGGGGCAGCCTCCAGCCCAACCTGCAGCCCTGACACGCTCTGTGTCTGCCACCCCGCCCACAGATTGTTTCTGCCTACTTCCTCACGCTGTATGCACTGGCGAAAAGGGTGCCTCCCGACGCACCCTCCACTCCATCCTTTGACGAGCGAGCAGAGGCTGCCCCTGCCCCTGCTGCTGGGGGCTGGGACGGCTCCCTGCAAGCAGCAGCAGCCTCAGGCCCAGATGCAGCAGCGGCAGAGCAACCACCAGCAGCAACGTTACAGCAGCAGCAGCAGCAGCAGCAGCAGCAGCAGCAGGGGGAGGCAGGCGAGGAAGACACCCGCACCATCACTGTGCTGCACGGCGCCACGGCGCTGGCGGTGGCTGCAGCCATTTGCTTTGCGGGCACCCAGATTGCACAGGCGCTGCAATACAAGGGCGGCTCCATCACAGTCATCACTGCAATCACTGGTGAGGCAGGCTGGGGGTCTGAACAGTTGCCACATGACAGTAGTGGCGTGATGAAGAGCACTAGTGGGGCGGGCATAGCAGGATGCGCTGAGCCTGGGGAGGCTTTTTCTCGCAACGCAGTGCGCTTTGTCGCCTTTAAGCGCCGCCCTGTCACTGCCTCGTTTCTCAGTTGTCCTTCGCTGCCCTTTGTTTGTTTGCAGTGACGCTAGCCACTCTGTTCCCACGCGTGTTGGCGCCGCTGCGGGCCTCGGGCGAAGGGCTGGCCGCCATCCTGATGCAGGTCAGCACGCTTTCAGCTGTTCTGTTGCTGGGGTTGGGTGGCCGCAGGATTGGTACGAGCCCCGCGGCTGGTGTTCAGGGCTACCCGGATGATTCATGCTGCTCCCTCTCCGCTTGCTAGCCCCGCTTGCATGCCGCTAATGCTGAGCACAACCCCCCCCCTCAGCCCACCTGCCCGCCCGACTCCCATGCCGCAGCTGTTCTTCGCATCGGTGGGTGCCAGCGGCAGCATTGCGACGGTGATGCGCACGGCTCCCTCACTGTTCCTCTGGTCTGCCATCGCTGTGTCCAGTGAGCGCGGCTCTCAGCTTTGAGTTTTGTTCACTCCAGAGGTGCTGTACTTGGGGTGTACTTGGGGTCAGCCCTAAGGGCGTTAAGCTTATGGCCTTCATAGCATGCATGTCCGTGGTCTGGCTGGCTCCTGGCACATATAGTGCTGCTGCTGCTGCTGCTGCTGCTGCTGCTGCTGCTGCTGCTGCTGCTGCTGCT